>OGTG01000099.1_pt1 | contig 65613 bp, 50 predicted proteins | sample 1574571 | NCBI WGS metagenome assembly OGTG01 (sample SAMN03295826, study PRJEB24534) | human gut metagenome | isolation source: fecal sample 1 from infant 4 | host: Homo sapiens | place: USA: Pittsburgh, PA | collected 2014-07
TCCCGATCTCTGCACCGATGCTGCACGAAGCCGGATGCAGAGCACTCACGTCGTGGCCGTCCGGAGTGATGGACACTGCGCCCGAACAACGATCCGTGAGCCGAACGTTCTCCAACTTGCCTCCTGTGATGTCGGTGAGGATGCTCGTCGGATTTGAGTTGAAAGGCGTCGTGTAGATCGGCGTCATCTTATTTTCACCCGCCGGCCACGTTCCTAGAATCGTCACTGGTATCGCCGATCCTTCTTTGACTCGCGAAGGTATTTTGATCCTCATGGTCTGCAGCCGTTGCAAAGAGTACGAGGTCGAGGTGTCAGCGTCATCATTTAACGCCTTGTCGGTAGCTTGCTGCTGATCTTGGAGCCACGTCTGCAGGTTTTCCTGATTACTGATCGCGGCTTCCTTTGCCGAAAATTTCGCTGTGACCGTCACCGGCTCTTCCTGTGAAAGAGCCTCCAGCGTGATTGTCCACCCACATTTGGCGTCGATGGAAGTCAGGGCCGGGCTGTGTGACGCAACCTTGACAGTGTCGTCCCATGTTGCATCGGGGCATGAATGGGCTGAGCTGACCACCTCGAGCACATCTCCCCTCACGGGCTTCTTGATCGTGCGATAGGTGAGAGTGTACTTCACAGTCCCCTTGCTGACTGTCGCTGCTCGCGAAACATTCAGCCCAGACGGGTACGTTTGCATCGGCAACGAGGCGCTCAGTCCGTCAACCACTTTCGTCCCCTGCTTGTCGGCGTTTCCCGAGCCGCTGCCAGCCATCATCCATACGATGACCACTGCCGCGATGACGAGAATTACTGCGGCATAGATGATGATTCGGTGTGTGCGGCTCGACCACCACGACTTCTCGGTCGCCTCTTCTACCGGCAGGTCATCAAGCGTCTCCCCATCTATCCCCGGACCGGCCTTGAGCACAGTGGCCGAGGCAGAAATACCAAGGGTGCGCAGATGCTCCAGATCGATGGGGGCTTGTCCATCGTCGAGCTTGGCGAGCGACTTCTCGTCACTCCCTGGAGTCGTCAGTGACGTCGCTTGCCGAAGCATGGTCATGGTATGGGGAGCCAATGTCCCCTCGGGCACAGCTAGCGGCGGCTGCCCCTCAACGTCGACAATGATGTCATCCACCAGGTTGACGACGTCATTGTCTAACAGGCGATCGACCGGATTCTTGGCGAGCATCCCTCTGACAAGGCCCCACACCTGGCCGTCTAGCCCCGGAATCACCGCCGGGGTGGAGTGCACATGGCGCTCAGCAACGGAGTACGGATTGTCATCGCCCGTGCCGAATGGCAACTGACCTGACACCATCTGGTAAAGCGTCACGCCCAAGGCATACACATCGGCACTCGGGCTCACCACATTGTCACTGATGAGTTCAGGCGCCAGGTAGTGCGCTGTTCCGACCAGGTGCGTAGCCGTCGATGACTCGCTAAGGATCTTCGCGATTCCGAAATCTGCAACCTTCACCCCAGGGTTCTGGATGCCGTCGGGATTGGTGAGAATGATGTTGTCCGGCTTGATGTCACGATGGACGACCCCACGCCCATGGGCGTAAGACAAGGCCTCAACCACCTGACGGGTCACCGCCAATGCAGCGCCGGGTGCCATTGATCCGGTCGTCACTAACTGCTCACCAAGAGTGGGCCCGCTCGCCAGCTCCATGACGATTCCGAGCATGCCCTGGTCAACGATGAGGTCACGCACGGCAACAATGCGCGGATGCTCGAGTTCGGTGAGGGTATGACACTCGTTGACGAACCGCTGGACCAATTGCGCATCATCGTCAAGGCCGGAACGCAAAATCTTAATCGCAACACGGTCCTCTTTGGCTCGATCGATTCCCTCAAATACGTACCCAGAAGCACCCTGGCCAATTTTGCGAATAGCCTGATATCGTGACCCGAAATCGAAGGGTAGAAGAATTCTCACCGGCGGCCCCCTGTATTCACCGTGACGCCCTGGATGAGAGTGGCAGCACCATTTTGGCATCCGTACCCACGTGCCTCACTCATCGTCGCTGCTGGATGTCTCGGCAGGCGCACACCCAGCAGGTCCCCGTCATAATCAAGATCCGGCACAAGGAGGACTCCCAGCCGAGACTTGCGAATCTGCCCGGTCCAGTGGCTGTACAGGGTGCGCAGATCGTTGTTGCGACCTGCCACGATAAACAGCAAAGACGAGTCTGGAACGGCCAATACTCGCGCCAAGGTCTGGCTCTCGTCAGCGACCAGGTGAGCATCATCGACAATGACGATGCACGGCTCGGGTTTAGCGCTCTGTGTTGCCACCAGATCCACGAGTTGCTCGGGGAGCATGACGCCAGGCAGCATCTGGTGCAATGGCGAGCGACGCGGGGCCCCTACGAGAATTTTGGTGTCTGGGAACTGCTTCGCCAACATTTGGTGGATTGCGGCAAGCATCGTGGACTTGCCGCTGCGAGCCGGTCCGCTAATGAGCACGTGCTCTCCTGCGAAGGCTTCCAGAACATACGGATTGAGGTCACTCTCGTTTATTCCGACGGGTATCTGCCATTTTTCGTCACCCAGGGCGAGGTGGCTGACCACCTGTTCGGGCTCCACGCGCTTCGGGAACTCCTGCACCAAGGGAGGTAGCCCGTCGGCTCCCCAAAACTCGTTGATCGCCGCTATGACAGCGTCGATGTCGTCAGGAAGCCCGACATGACCGTGATGCGCCCGGGTTGTCGAGACGAACCGTCCAGGCAGGTTGGCTGGACGGTTGTCCTTGTCCACAGTCGGGTGATACTCAGAACTATCGGCTAGTTGGTACAGCCATTTCTGGCCGGTCAGGTCACTGATGGCTGGCGGTAGCGCCTTAAGACGCGTCGTCGTCGCAACGCAGTGAATGCCCACTGCCGGACCTTTGGCCCAGACCTGATAAAAACTCTCAAGTAACGACATGTCGGCCACATCGCTGTAGCTTTCACGTAATGTGGCAAATCCGTCGACGAGGACGAATAGTTGCGGGAAAGTGTCATGAGGACGGGAACTGCGCCGCTCCAATTCTGTCGCGATGTAGCGCAACACTCGTTTCTGAAGCTGACGGCTCTCACTGGTGCTGCCCGGTCCGGCATAGCCACGAACGTGGGCAAGCTTCTCCAAATTGTCCAGCGATGCTGTGAAGACATCCAGTATGACGATGTCGGCATCACCGGGGGCACAGGTGTCAGCAATCCTCAATGCCAATGAGGTCAACGTACTGGACGTGCCGGACCCTGGCATACCCGCTAGAACAAGATTCTCGGTGGCAAACCTCCACCCGGAGATGTACTGACGCTGGTGTTCAGGGTCATCAAATAGGGCAACGTCAAGGACCGTCGACTCTGGACCAGGGACCACTCGCTGTCCCCGATGGCTCGCGGGACGATAATGTTCCAGGGCGAGTTCGACATGGTCGGAAAGCGGCTCAGGCCACACCCTACGTGCCGAACCGAATCCGAGTTTGTCATTGGCCTCGCCAATCCATCGGATGAGGACATCCATGTCACTAGCCTCGCCGCTATTGGACCGGATGGCGTGCTCCTCAGGAGTGTCTCCCAAAACCATTGGATCCACATGGAGATCTTGAGAACCACTAGCCCCACTCACACCAGTTACCAGGGCCGTCTGGATTGGGGTGATGTCCTCTTCACCCAGCTTGATGTAGGCGCGTCCCTTCTGGTCTCGCCCGATACTGGCTGCCAGGGGAACTCCGATCACGTTGGATGACTGTTCCCGACTCTGGACGCGCAATGCCGTACGCATGTTCGTGTTGGCGAGAATGTCGTCATTGACAACACCATCAGGACGCTGGGTGGCCAAGATCATGTGAACACCCAGAGTACGGCCGACGGCCCCTAGCGACACTAGCCCGGACAGCACGTCCGGGTATTCCTTCGCCAACCGGGCAAACTCGTCAACAACCAGAAGCAGACGTGGCATTGGCTCGGCCGGTTTCGTGGCCAGATAGGAATCGATATTGTCGATGCCTTCTCCTGCGTCGGCAAAACACTGCTGACGACGCTTGAGCTCAGCGTTCAGAGCCTGCAATGCCCGAAAGGCGAGGGAAGGCTCAAGGTTTGACAAAGTACCGATCGTATGTGGCAGTTGGTCAAGAGTCGCGAATGCGGCACCGCCCTTGAAGTCGATGAGGATGAAAGTGAGATGTTGGGGATCAACTCGGGCTGCCAATCCCGCGACCAATGACCGCAGCAATTCAGACTTGCCCGAACCGGTGGTCCCGCCCACCAGACCGTGTGGGACATCCGCAACGAGATCGAAGACAAACGTGCCATCGTCACATACGCCGAGTGGCACATCCGGCCCGGTAGATCGCTGCCACGATTCGACAATGGTGGACGCGTCCATGGTCTCCCGATCAAACCCTAGAACGTCACCACCTATGCCATGACCGACGGGGCAGAAACGGTTACGATCAACGGGCGCGTCTCCATTCGCAAGTGGTGAGACTGTGATGCCCGCCAACTTCACATTGCCGATCACACCGACCCTGCAGCCCCGCTTCATCACCTGATTGGCGTCGATGTACGCGGGCTGATCTGCGACCACACCACCACCGATGCCGAGGGCCAGGTCATCAGCCACCACCACTGGGACTGGGACCGTGAAGGTCGTCTGGTCCGGGCCGACGACACCCACACCAGCGTCTCCTATGCTTACCACGATGATGGACTGCCAGCCCGTATCACTCATTCCACACTGGGTACCGCGACGTTGACATGGGATGATGCAGGGCGCCTGACCGACATCACCACACCCGGCCACCACGACCACTGGGACCACGACAGCGGCCTGCTGTGCAGATACACCCATGATGGGCGCACGACCCGCATCACACGCGACGACCAGGGACGCGTAACCGGGCTGGATACGCCCGACGGCGTGTGGTCCTACAGCTACAACCAGGCGGGGTCACTGATGACAGCAATCGGGCCTCGCACCCATCACGCCTGGGCCCATGACGTCTACGGCCGGCTCATGAGCCACACCACTTCTGAAGGCGCTGCCCGGTGCGAAACGGTATTCCGCTGGGACGCTCACGGCCGTCTCATCGACACCCGCACCTGTGCACATGGCGACACCGCTACCACGCACTACGGCTACGACACGGCAGGACGACGCACCAGCGCCACAGGCGATAGCGGTGATCGACGATATTCCTGGGACACGAGGGGCTGGCTGTCCGGTGTCACCACCGACACCGCCACCGTCTCAACCCACGTCGACGCACTCGGACATCCCAGCCGGGTCGCTACCCAGGACCAGCACGTGCATGTTGACTGGGACCTCGTCACCGGAGCTCCCACCTCCATTGATGGCCACCCCGTCTTGGCCCTGCCAGCAGGCCGCACCCTCGGCACCACACCCGTCGATGAGGTCGACCACTGGCGAGCCACCACACCCGTCAAGCCCCAAGACCCATACCAACCGGTCAGCGCCGCAATCGAGGGAGTCCCCGACACCATCAGACTCGCCGGGAACACTCTGGTCGTTGATGGCCATCCCTGGTGGGGAGCACGCCTCTACGACCCCGCCACCACCACCTTCCTGACCCCCGACCCAGAAACTCCGCCCGCCGGAGCGCTATGGGCCAACAATCCCTACGACTACGCCAACTTACCCTCACCGACCTTCTTGGCACCCACCCCGTCACAGATGACCAACTCGCAGGCCTCACCCACCCCGTGAGGCACTGGTGGGCCACCCACAAACACCGCATCTTGTCCTGGAGATTCGGCGTAGGCGTCCTTGCCATTGCCCTCGGTATCGGGTTGACGGCCACCGGCATCGGGGCTGGTACTGGATTCGCCCTCCTCGCAGCAGCATCCAGCGGCGCCTTGATCGGCGGAGGATCAACCATGGCCATCGAACAATATTCCACCGGCGATGTAAACTGGGCCGACGTGCGTAAACAAGCCGCTATCGGAGCTATCGCTGGTGCGGCGACCGCTGGTGCCGGAAATTTTGTCAATTCCCAGATGTTGAAACTCTCCATGACAACCGAGAAAGCCTTGACGAATTTTGCAAGCGAGGCAAAAATTCAAAAGGCAGGCAGCGGTTTGTGGTCCCAACTCAACGGAGCATCGAAGGCTCAACATGCTTTCAAAATGGCCGTCGAAGACGGTTGGGGTAAAGCCATCTCGGAAAACATCTCCAATGAATTCATTGAAGATCTTGTGGCACAGCCACTAGGATCTGGCGCAGAATATATTTCTGATTCTGTCATCAACCACAAGAAGTTCACCATGACCGGCCTCATGACAGCTAACACAGCAAGCGTTTTTTCGGCTCTTCTGCCGGGTTCTACACGGCTGGCTGTACGTCTCAGTGTTCCCACGCGAAGCACAGTGTCTACCGCCGCCCATCCTCAGCTTCACCGGTTCGCCCGGCATTTGGGGGAGGCGCCCCGCGAGGCAGCCTGGTCGGCAGCGGGTAACGTCACCAGAGACTGTCTGTCAAGCCTGATGGACCATGAAGACATTAGCCCCAGTACCATTATTCAGAATGGCGCCGAAACAACTGGGGAGTCCATCAACGCCGGATTCTCCGGTGCACATGCCGAGAACTGGACCGTCCCCCACCTACACCACACAGGCCGATGAATATGAACGTTGAACCCCGCTACCTCGCAGCAGACATGGACAACCCACCCCTCCAATACGAGGAAGAAGGCATCTACGGCATCGCCCGCATGGAACGCCGCATGAGCCACAACCCACACCACCCCCGAGTCTTCTCCCTCGCCTACCTCATGCTCCCCGTATTCCTACCCCTGACAGCCGGCCTCACATGGGGTTTCATTTCGATGCTGATCGACAACAGCGACGGCATCCGAGACAGCTTCTCCGGATGGGCCGTCGCAATCGGAGCCCTCACCGCAGCATACATACCCATATCCCAAGGACTCTGGCTCCACCCCGGAGTCGACCACGACAAAGTCTGGACCCGATTCGGACCCTTCCACCGCGAAATCCGATTCACCGACATCACCCGACTCGACATCGGCGTAGAACACTACAAAGTCTGGGCCGGAAAAACCAAAATTAACATCGGATACGACCGATTCGACTACGCCCTATTCCACATACGCCTCCTCGAAGAACTCCACCACCGCAAACTCCGACTCCCCGACGCCGACATCACCGACCCCAACTGGGAAAACCACGCCCAAACCTGGCGCAACGTCCTCGCCGCCGACGCATGGCTCGACCACCGCGACTTCTACGACACCCACCCCCAACACCTCGCACAACTCAACACCCTCATCGGCCCACCCGACCACTACGACGACTAACAGATCTGTCACGCAGGAGGCGCCTTGCCTCGTACAAAAGGATGACCATGACCGCCGAACCCCTCACATTCTCCCAACCATGGGCCTCGCAGCCCTGGGGCCAGCCTGACACTTCCATGCCTGATGACACGTCGGCCCAGGATCCGGCCAGCCCCCAGCACCTGCGTCCCCCACGAAAATGGCTGAAGTGGGGACTCATCATCGCCGTCATCACCACGCCCTTCATGTGGCGCGTCATTGCCAAACCCATCAGTCACCCCATTCTCACAACCTGCTGTCAGTTAGCCGTCACGCTTCCCGGCTACATCATGATCTTCTACCGCCTGCTGTATCGGACCCACATCGATGACGACACCATCGCCGTTCACATCGGCATCTTCCGTCGCAAAGTCGACGCCCATCGCATCACGAAGCTGGCCATCACACCCAACTGCTACGTCATCACCGACGAGTCGGGGCACCGGGTGCGTGTGAACCATCGAGCTCACGACGTCGACCGGGCAGTCCTCCACCTTCTGGTCACTCTCCACACCCGACCCATCGACCTTCCCGAAGGCTCCCCCGACCATCCCGATTGGCCCACCTGGGCCCAACACTGGCGCAACATCTTCGCGACCGCCATCTACGACAACCACACCAGCTACTACGCCACGCACCCTGACGCCTTGGCCCAGCTCAACACCCTCGTCCGACCACCGGCGCAAGGCTGGGCATACTGAGCTGAGGCAACCGGGGCCGCAGTGGCGATTCATTCGTCTCGCGCGCTGGCCTCGGTTGATGTCCGTGCCTTCTCAGTCGTCGTTTTGTCGGCTGGCTGCCACCGCTCGACGCAGCTGTACCGTCACCTCCACAACGACCGCGCCGTGAACTACCGTAAGGGGCAGGGTCATGAGGAGGCGTCCATGAAACCGTCACGAGTCCGCTGGGATCAATTACCCGGCTCAGTTCACCACAGAGTCGCTGAAATCCTCGGGTCCCCAGTTTCCGTCGATACCCTCCAAACCCACGGCACCACCCCTGGGGTGGCATCGCGCGTCGTCACCGCTGACGGTTCCCACGCGTTCGTCAAGGTTGGTCACTGCGCCATCAATGAGGACATTCCCGGCCTCAACCGTCGCGAGGCCACCCTGCTGTCCCTGCTCCCCGACACTGCACCATCCCCGCGCCTACTCGGCCGCATCGACGTTGACGGCTGGGTAGGCCTGGTCACCTCAGACATCGAGGGCCCCCACCCCCAGCTTCCCTGGTCCGACGAGGACATCGACACCGCCTTGGCGAGCCTGTCCCGCTTGGCCGAGGTGACGGCTGGTTTCTTCCAGCCGTGGGAGTCGTTCTCGGCACGCCTGCACAACACACCATCTGTGTGGGAAGAATTCATGACCGACGCTCCAGCTGACCTCGACCCTTGGCTCATTGAGCGCCTGCCCGACCTCGCCGGGCGGGTCGAGCGACTCACCCGTCACGCCAACGGCGACACCGTCATCCACGGTGCCGTCCGATCCGACAACGTGCTGCTACGCACTGACGGAGCAGTCCTCGTCGATTGGTCCCACGCTCTGATCGGCCCTGCGTGGGTCGATGCCGCTGGGCTCATCGTCGACATCATTCACACTGATCCCATTGACGCCCCGCGGTGGAATCGCGCCGACGCCCTCGTCAAACACGTCGCAGCCGAGTTCTCCCCGTCCACTCATGGCGAACCAGCCGTCGAACCCATCGTCGACCTTCTCGTCGCCGTCTTAGGGATCTCAGAGCGCGAATGCCGCAAGCCTGACCCCGCTGGAATGCCGCAACTTCGCGAATTCCAGCGCGAGCGGGCGAGCAGGCTGCGCGCCTGGTTGTGGGCCTCCGAACATCTCGCGTGATCGCCGAACAACCCCTCAGTTCAGAACACGGAAGGGCTCCGATCTGTCGGAGAGCCCCTTTAAGGTGGGGATGTGACGACTTCCACTCCCCCGTCCGCCGCACCCGCCTCAACGTACCGGCTGCAGTTCAACGAGGACTTCACCTTCGCTGACGCCATCGGCCAGGTCGGCCACCTGGCTGCCCTGGGAGTCAGCCATCTGTTCTGCTCCCCCATTTTGCAGGCCGCACCTGGGTCCACCCATGGCTACGACGTCGTGGACCACACCCGCATCTCCCATGAATGCGGTGGCGAGGACGACTTCCGTCGACTCTGCGAGACGGCCCATCAGGCTGGACTGGGCATCGTCGTCGACGTCGTCCCGAACCACATGGCGGTGCCGACCCCGCTGTGGCACAACTCGGCGCTGTGGAGTGTGCTGCGCGACGGCCCTTCCTCCCCGTACGCAACCTGGTTCGACGTCGACGTCTCGAAATCCCTGTCGATCCTCATGGCCATCCTCGGCGATCGCATCGGCACGGAACTGACAGCCGGCACCATCCACGTCGAGACCCGGGACATCCCGGACCAGGACGGCACCACCCACCCCGAGGACGTCGTCGTCTACTACGATCACACCTTTCCGGTGCGTCCCGGCACCGAGTCCATGCCGCTGGCCGAACTGCTCGACCAGCAGTGGTACCGGCTGGCGAGCTGGAAGGTCGCCACCGAGGAGCTCAACTACCGCCGCTTCTTCAATGTCGACACTCTGGCAGCTATCCGCGTCGAGGATGACGACGTTTTTGCCACCTCCCATGCCAAACTGCTGCAGCTCTACCGTGACGGGCTCATCGACGGGTTCCGCATCGATCACCCGGACGGTCTGGCCAACCCACGCAAATACCTGGCGGATCTGCAACGAGCCACCGATGGCGCATGGGTTGTCGTCGAGAAGATCCTGGAACCCTCCGAGACCCTCTCTGCCGAACTTCCGTGCGCAGGCACAACGGGTTATGACTCCTTGCTGCGCGTCGACGGGCTGTTCATCGACCCGACCGGATTGGTACCCCTGAGCACGCTCTACGAGCGTATCTGCGCTGACGACGATTCGCAGGCATCCTTCCCTGCCGAGCTGGACAAGGCCAAACGGGAAGTCCTTGACGACATGCTCGTCACCGAACTCAACCGGCTGGCAAATGTCGCTGTGGACATTTGCGCTTCCGACATCATGCTGCGTGACCACACCCGCCGCCAGCTGACAAGGGCCATCACCGAGCTCCTCGTCGCGATGGATCGGTACCGCGCCTACCTCGAGCCCGGTCGCGTTCCGGGGCCCGGCGAGGTCAAGGTCATCGAAACCGCGGCAAGCCTCGCCCGTCTAGAGCTACCAGAAGAGGAGCACGACACCCTCGAACTGATCGTCGACATGGTGTGCGGACGTCTTGGGCCCTCGAGTGACCCGGTGGCACAAGCCAGCCGGGATGAGTTCATGGTCCGTTTCGCCCAGACCTGCGGGCCAGTGATGGCCAAGGCCAAAGAGGACACCGCCTTCTACCGCTACACCCGCTTCACCGCGGTCAACGAGGTGGGCTGTGACCCAGAACTGGCCGGGATCTCGGTCGATGACTTCCACGACTTCGCGACCAATCTGGGCGAGAAGTTCCCGACGACGATGACAACCCTGTCAACCCACGACACCAAGCGGTCGACCGACGTCCGCGCCCGCCTGGCCAGCCTGACGGAGTTCCCGCGCGAGTGGGAGCAGACGGTTGCGGCCCTGGAGAGCGTCACCGCTGACCAGCGTTCAGAGTTGCTCGACGGGGCGACGATCAACCTGCTGTGGCAGACCCTGGCGGGGACGTGGCGTCTTCCTGGGACTGCTGCGGGAGCTGAGCCGATCAGCGAGGACAGGCTGGTCGCCTACCTGACGAAGGCGGTGCGGGAGGCCAAGTCCCACACCACCTGGACTGACCCCGACGAGGACTACGAGTCGGCGCTGACGGATCTGGCGAAGTTCTGCCTGAGCGACGAGTCGGTGGCTGAGGCGCTCGACGAGTTCACCGAGGCGACGAAGACTGCTGTGCGAGCTGCGGTTCTTGGGCGAGCTCTGGTCCAGTTGACCATGCCTGGGGTGCCCGACACCTACCAGGGATGCGAGGTCGTTGATCTGTCCTTGGTGGACCCGGACAACCGTCGCCCAGTCGATCATGACCGGTCAGCTCGGCTGCTCAAGGCTGTGACGTCCGATGGCCTTGAGGCCGTGGCTGACGAGGACCGACTGGACGCCGAGAAGTTGCTGGTGGTCCATCGAGCCCTGGACGTTCGCCGTCATCATGCCGACGCCTTCCGTGGTGAGCATGCGAACTACCGCCCCGTCGCGACGACCACCGGTCACGCGGTGGCTTTCGCCCGTGGGATCGACAACGAACCGCCAACGGCCATCACCGTCGCCACCCGCCTGGCTGGAGCTCTGGAGGGGCGTGGCGGCTGGGCCGGCCACCAGGTCGTGCTGCCCGAGGGGACGTTCACTGATGTCATCACCGGGAAGACGATTGAGGGAGGCATGGTGAAGCTCGCCGATCTGCTGGACGAGATGCCAGTTGCGCTGCTGGTCGAGGAGGAGAGGTGATGACGAATCAGTTGACGGTCTGGGCCCCCGCTGTCACGAAGGTTCAGACCCTTCTCGATGGAGACCTCCTGAACATGACCCGAGCCGGGGGCTGGTGGACACTCCCCCGACCAGTGAAGGCCGGTCAGCGCTACCAGTTCGTCCTGGACGGCGGGGACCCGCTGCCCGATCCACGCAGCCGGTACCAGCCCGAGGGGGTCGACGGACCGTCGCAGGTGTACATCCCGAGCAAGCCGGCCCCCTGGGAGGGCATGGATCTCAAGGGACGAGTGCTCTATGAGATGCACATCGGCACCTTCACCGAGCAGGGCACCTTCACCGCCGCCATCGATCGCCTCGACGACCTCGTCGAACTCGGGGTGGAGGCCGTCGAGGTCATGCCAGTCGCCCAGATTCCCGGCACTCGCGGCTGGGGATACGACGGTGTCGACCTCTACGCCACCCAGAACACCTACGGCGGCCCGGCCAGCTTCCAGCAGTTCATCGACGCTGCCCATGCCAAGGGACTCGGGGTCATCCTCGACGTCGTCTACAACCACCTCGGACCGGAGGGGAACTACCTGGCCGAGTTCGGCCCCTACTTCAATCACCATCACCCGACCCCGTGGGGCGACGCAGTGAACTTCGACGGGAACGACAACCTGCCCGTCCGCCAATTCGTCATCGACAACGCTCACCAGTGGCTCGTCGAATACGGGGTCGATGGGCTCCGTCTGGATGCCGTCCATGCCCTCGTCGATGACTCCGAGACCCATATCCTCGCCGAGTTGTCCACAAAAGTCGCCGAGTGGTCCGAGGAGATCGGTCGCCCACTGACCCTCATCGCCGAGTCCGACCTCAACCAGGCCGACATGGTCACTCCCGTCGGTGTCACCGAGGCGGCTCGCGGCATGACGATGCAGTGGGACGACGACATCCACCACAGTCTGCATGCCTTCTTCACTGGGGAGACTGACGGCTATTACTCCGACTTCGGGAGCGCCGAGACGCTGGCCAAGGCCTTCACCAGCGTCTTCGTCCACAACGGCGGCTGGTCGTCGTTCCGGGAGCAGAACTGGGGAGCCCCGGTTGACGTCAGCAGTGCTTCCTACGACGCTACGTCTTTCGTGAGCTTCATCCAGGATCACGATCAGATCGGCAATCGCGCCGTCGGAGACCGTCTGGGCCACAACGGAGCCGACCCGAATCTTCAAGCGGCAGCCGCCGCACTGTACCTACTGGGGCCTTTCACTCCCATGATCTTCATGGGCGAGGAATGGGCGGCCTCAACCCCATTCCCATTCTTCAGCGACCTGGGCCCTGATCTTGGCCCCTTGATCACTGCTGGACGCCGTCAAGAATTCCAGAAGATGGCGTGGCACGGGGCCATCCCAGACCCTCAAGCCATGATGACCTTCCGGTCAGCGCGACTGAAGTGGGATGAGCGTCACGACCCAGAACACGCACGGATGCTCGACTGGTACCGCACTCTGCTAGGGATCCGCGCATCACTTCCACCCCACGTCGCTCATAGCCTGACGGCCACGACGATGACCGTGATCTCCCCCGATGCCGTCGTCATGAGGCGTCCCGGTGTCATCGTCGTGGCGAATCGAAGCGATGCTCCTGTCACGGTCGCGGGTCTGGTTGACGATCCAGCCCACACTGTGGCGAGGGGAAGCTGCGACGTCGAAGACAGCTCGCTCACCCTGCGTGGCCCAGGGTGCGTCGTCCAGACTGATCTGGGGATCCATGCCCAGTGGGCAGTGTGAGCTCACCCTGTGACGCCGAGGCGCAGAACCACATCCCAGCTCAGCGGGCAAAGCCATCATCGCCATGCGCGAGCTTTACCTGTACTGAGCGAATCTCTTCAGCCGCAACGACAGGACAAAGACAGAAAGACGAGGGCATCCCTCGTCTTTCTGGCACCAATTCTCATATCCGGGGCCATCCCCGATCAATGATGTCGGCCTGATGCTTCTCACACCTCGCAGCCGCAGGGATCCTTCGACCAGCGGATGGTACTAAGAGCAATCTGCTGGTAATTATGAATTTTGCCCTCGAGAGTGTCCTCATTCAAGTACAGGATGGAGAACCGATTGATCGGGCCCTTGATCGTAATGAGCACGGTCCCCTTGGTGTCGCTGTCCATATCCCACTCATGAGTTTTGTCGAGCCGCTTGTGCTCGAAAGGAGACTCGACCTTGACACGATTACTTCCGTTGCCAGTGACGTGCAGGTACCCTGGCTCAAGAGGGGACGCCGTGATCGGTGCACCATCAGCTGTAACGGTCACAGAATCCCGATAGTGATCTTGCTTGCCTGAGCCCTGTGAATCGATGTCATGAAGCAAGAACTGCACACAACTGGCTGGGCCAGGGAAGTCAACATGCAGCAAACTACCAGCAGTGCCGTCACCATTCTGAGCGATGGCAATCAGTTCGGAGACCCAAGGGTAATCACTCTTAACCTTGACAAGCCCCCGCGGGTCAATGATGTCGCCATCCAAATTGGATGCATAGGCACCGCCGGTGGTAATTTTCGCACCCGGGCGTGCTTCCCTTCGTGCCACCAGCTCGGGGGTAACGAAGCTCTTCTCCCAATGCGCCCCCGTGTACACGCAGTCCTGGCTGGCAGCTACCGAGGGCAGCGCAGTCGAGGCAGTTACTGCAGGCACAGCCCACGCCGCACCCTTGACCACATTACGCCGACTCAGGTTGTTGTTCATTTCTCTCCCCACGAATGCGAGATAACGCTGATGAGATCAGATGGGTGTCGGACTCGACGCACCACGTAACTGAAAGAATCTTCACATGGCCGTTTCGTGACTGTCAAGTCACGTGCTCAGTGACAGCTGCTGGCCGCTAGCTTACTGCACACGAAACTGGTAGCCGAACTCTCCATCGGACCCGTCACGAGAGATCCCCGTTGACACTATCAGCTCTCAGACCAGCTACACACAGGTCTGAAGCCTGGTCCTGATGCGCGCGGCGCACGGCCTCAGCCTTCAAGCAGAGTTGTGGAAAATCGACATATGATGATGATCAGCAGCCAGGTGATACTCTGCGCCTGAGAGGAATTGTGCTGCCAGCAGCACATGACACCCCGAACGGTGTGCCCATCACGAATCCCGTCCACAGCATCAGAGAGGAGATTCTTGGCTGATGTCATCACCGAGCCTCCTCCCTCCCAAACACGCAGTCGCTCCGCATCCAGCCGGTAGTCCCCGTCCACGACAGCGACACCACAGCCGAGACAATCTTGGTCAGTACCGGGTGCGCATCGTCGTTGCCGACTTCATCATCATCGCCTTGGCGTCGTTCATCGCAGTGCGAGCACGAACGGCAATGACTATATTCCCAAAGAACACCGACGTGCAGGACAATGTCCTTCCATGGTCCGGGGGGATCATTTTCGCATGGTTGGTCATCATGGGACTCGTCGGCGCGTACCGGACAAAATACTTGGATTCAGGCGCGGCGCAGTACCGCGCCGTTTTTGAGGCTTCGGCCATCACAGCTGCCCTGCTCGGGGTCTCAGCATACCTGTTCATGTATCCACTGCCCCGTGGCTTCTACTTCCTACTGTTCCTCTTCAGCATTCCCGCGCTGCTCCTCGAACGGTTCTTCATGAGGCGCTGGTTGCACCACGAAAGACGCCGTGGCCGGTTCCGCAGCAGCATCATCATCGCCGGTGACTGCACTCATATTGACGATCTGGCCAAAGTACTCCAGCGTGAGAAATGGCTGGGGTATGACATCGTTGGCGTATTAACCCGTGGGCAAGAAAGGTGTCACAATGTCAACGTGCCAGTCCTGGGGACGCCTGAGGATGTCGTGGCCGCGTGCCAATACACTCGCGCTGCGGCGGTGATTTTCACCGAAGGATCATTCTCGCGGTCCTACCAGTTCAATCGGCTGGCCCGCACTCTCGAGAGCCAAGACACCGAACTAATCATCATTCCCGCTCTCTCCGACATCTCCACACAGCGCATGCATATCCGCCCAGTGGCCGGCCTGCCTCTGGTGCATATCGAGAAGCCTCAGGCCGAACGTGCAAGTGGCTGGTTCAAGAGGACCTTCGACATCATCGGATCGCTGCTTCTCCTCATTCTCACCTCCCCGATTGTCCTTATCGCTGCTATCGCCATCAAGCATGAGGATGGCGGCCCGGTTTTCTACAAACAACGTCGAGTCGGACGTAAAGGGAAAGTTTTCGAGTGCTACAAGCTGCGCTCGATGGTTGTCAACGCCGACGAGATCAAGGCCAAGATGCTGGCCGACAAGAACGAGTCCGACGGTGTCCTGTTCAAGATGAAGGACGACCCTCGAATTACCAAATGCGGCAAGTTCCACCGACGCTACTCCATTGACGAGATTCCGCAGTTCTACAACGTGCTGCGTGGCGACATGTCGCTGGTGGGACCGCGCCCCGCTCTCGAGAACGAAGTCGCCGCTTACGAGTCTCACGTTCGCAGGCGCCTGGACGTTCGTCCCGGCATCACGGGTCTGTGGCAGGTGTCCGGTCGCTCCGACTTGTCCTGGGAGGACACCGTTCGACTGGACCTCTACTACGTGGACAACTGGTCAGTACTGCAGGACATCACTATCCTCGCGAAGACATTCAGCGCAGTCTTCACCTCCTCGGGGGCGTACTGATGGTCCCTCGAACCCAGCAGGTCGCACGGGCCCTGACATGGTTCTACCTTCTCATCGCCGCGGTCGGGGTCGTCGTACCCATGGGAGTTCGAATTGGGACCCTGAAATGGCGGATCGGCTACCGCCTCACCGGCGGAGTCACACCTATCGGGGCACGCCCGCTTACCGGCGACCAAGTTGCCATGGTCGGCGATCACGCCCTCAACGTTGTCATGCTTCTGCCCCTGACCCTGCTAGCCACCCTCGGCTGGCCGACAGTGCGCTGGTGGGTGTGGGGCATCGCCGCCACGATCATTGGCATCTGCTCCGAATCATTCCAATACGCCCTACCCCAGCTGGGGCGTCGTCCTCTCATCTCCAATGCCGTTGAGAACGCCGCCGGCGGCTGGTTAGGGGCAGGTCTCGCCGCTGGTCTGCAACGGGGGCTCAGCCACCAATCGCACTCACCGTCTCATCCACCCCATCGCAAATCATCCGAGAGGTATACACGCCAGTGAACATTGTCATCACGGGAGAGGCCGGGTTCATCGGCCAGTATGTGACTCGTCGGCTGCACGGTCATGATCTCATCATCCACCTCGTATCAGAAACTAGCACCGCGCAGGAGGTGCGATGAGTCCGACAACCCTTGCGATTATCCCTGCCCGGGGCGGCTCCAAGGGAATTCCTCGAAAGAATCTCAAGGACTTGGCCGGGAAACCCCTGTTGGCATGGACGATCGAGCAGGCCCTCGCCACCCCCGGCCTTGACGTGTACGTGTCGACCGAGGACGCCGAGATCGCTGCAGTCTCCCGCACGGCTGGCGCCGGGGTCATTGAGCGCCCCGACGAGCTGGCCCAGGACACCACCGCGACCGAGCCGGTCGTTGAGCACGCCATTGACGTCCTCACTGAGCAGGGCCACCGCCCTGACCAGGTGATGCTCTTGCAAGCCACCTCCCCGCTTCGTCTTCCCGACACGATGGGGCGCGCCTTGAGACAGTTCGCATCCTCCGGCGCCGATTCCATGGTGGGCGTCGTTCCCGAGCCGATCTTCATCTGGCAGAAGGAACCGAAGGTCGTCGCACACTACCCGTACCAGAACCGTCCACGTCGCCAAGACATGACACCTGACCAGTTGCGTTACCGCGAGACCGGCTCGCTCTACCTGACGAAAACCGAGGTCTACCAGAACAACCACAACCGTCTCGGCGGCCGCATTGAGTTGTTCGTGATGGATCCGGTCGAGGGAATCGACATTGATTCCCCACATGATTTCGACATCGCCGCCACCGAGCTTCGACGCCTCGCACGCTAAACCTCACCGATCCCCAACCCCAGAGAAGGTTATCCGCGCCCATGATCGTCAACCGTCAGACCACACCCTTCGCCGTCTTTGGTGAGGACACCATCCTCACCGCATTGACAAAGATCACCGACAACAAGTCGGGCATCGTCTTCTGCGTCGATGAACACGGCATCCTCACCGGGTCCTTCTCCGACGGCGACTTCCGCCGCTGGATCACCTCCGAACCAGACGGCGACATGACGACGCCGGTGCAGGCAGCTGCCAATCGTGAGTGCATCCATGCACCTCTCGATGCCGATGCTTCGACCATTTCCCAACTCTTTCGCCCCGGCGTGGAGGTGATCCCCCTCGTTGACGAGCGTGGCCATCTCGCGGCGGTCGCCACTGAGGGTGCCGCCGAGATGACCATCGGTCGTCACACCATTGGCGATGGCCACCCTTGTCTTCTCATTGCTGAGATCGGCAATAACCACCAAGGTGACGTCGCGTTGGCCAAGCACCTCGTCGACCTTGCCAAGGAGGCCGGGGCCGACGCCGTCAAGTTCCAGCTGCGCGACTTGAATGCTCTGTACCGTCAAGCCGACGGTGCCACCGCGGGCGAGGATCTCGGCGCTCAATACACCCTCAACCTCCTGTCCCGGTTCTCGCTGAGCCCCGAGCAGATGATCGATGTCTTCGACCATTGCAAGGCCGTCGACATTGACGCTTTCTGCACGCCGTGGGACCTCCCCAGTCTCACAGTGCTGGCCGACTACGGCGTCCCAGCCCTCAAGATCGCCAGTGCTGACATGACAAACCACTCCCTGCTACGGGCCTGTGCCGCTGAGCACCTGCCGATGCTGATGTCGACGGGCATGTCGACCGAGGACGAGATCCTCGGATCAGTCGACGTTCTGCGCAGCGCCGGGGCTCAATTCGCTCTGCTGCAATGCCAGTCGACATACCCGGCCCCCTTCAAGGACGTCAACCTGCGTTACATGGACCGTCTGGCCGTCCTGGGCAACTGCCCGGTCGGCTACTCCGGTCACGAGCGCGGCTACCACGTGCCGATCGCAGCGGTGGCCCGTGGCGCCCACATCATCGAGAAGCACTTCACCATCGACAAGACCCTCGAGGGCAACGACCACCAGGTCTCCCTGCTCCCCGACGAGTTCGCGGAGATGGTCGACCGCATCCGCGAGGTCGAGCTGGCGCTCGGCTCCGACAAGGCCCGCGCGGTGTCGACCGGCGAGATGATGAACCGCGCCAACCTCGCCAAGTCCTTGGTGTCCACCCGAGCCCTGCACAACGGCGAGGTCATCACCCGTGACGCCGTGGCCGTCAAGTCCCCAGGCCGCGGGCTGCAGCCCAACCACCTCGACGAGCTGGTCGGTCGCACCATGCGTCGCGACATCGACGCCGGCGACTTCTTCTACGACACCGACCTGACCGACGCCGTCGCCCAAGGCCGCAACTACACCTTCCGTCGCCCGTGGGGCCTGCCAGTGCGCTACCACGACGCCCGCAAGCTGCTGTCCCACTCCGAGACCAACCCGAACTTTCTGGAGTTCCACCTGTCCTACAAGGACGTGGAGATGACGGCCGAGCAGATCGCCGAGGCCTTCGAGAACCGCAAGTTCGAAGGGATGAGCTACACCGTCCACTGCCCCGACCTCTACGCCGGCGATTTCATCATCAACCTGGCCTCCCCCGACGCAGACATCTGGGAGCGCTCGATCGTCGAGGTCCAGAAGGTCATCCAGATCGCCCGTGACCTCGACAAGTGGTTCGACGCCGAGGAGCCCCCGGTCGTCATCTGCACCATGGGCGGGTTCACCAAGGACGCCTTCGTGGCCCCTGAAGAACGCCCGGCCATGTACGCCCGGATCGCCCAGGCCCTCGAGCGCATCGACGAGGACGGGGTCCGTCTGACCTCGCAGACCCTGCCACCCTACCCGTGGCTCATGGGTGGCCAACAGCACCACAACCTCTTCATGGGCCTCAACGACACCGTCGCCTTCTGCAACCAGTACGGACGTCGTCTCACCCTCGACCTGTCCCACTCCAAGTTGGCCGCCAACTTCAACAAGATCCCGTTCAGCGAGTACATCGCCAAACTGGCACCGCTCAGCGACCACCTGCACATCGTCGACGCCGAAGGTGTCGACGGGGAGGGCCCGCAGATCGGTGAGGGCGAGATCGACTGGCCGATGACCGCCAAACAGCTCGACGAGCTGGCCCCCGAGGTCACCTTCATCCCGGAGATCTGGCAGGGCCACGTCAACAACGGTGAGGGATTCTGGACGGCCCTCGAAAGGCTCGAACAATGGTTCTGAATACACCGCAAGTCTGGTGCGTCTTCCCCACCACCACGCCAACGGGATGGGCACCCGTCACCGAATTAGGACATCTCGTCGCCCAACTGTGGGAAACCGATCTGACGATCGTTTCCAGCGAGTCGGCAACGCCAATGTGGCGGCAGGCCTTGGCCATGTCACCACGACACCGAGGCAAGGATCCTCTCCTTGTCATCTGCGCCAACCCCGGAGACCTACTCTCTCTGGCTCGCTCAAAGGTTCTCGCCGGCCGATATGGAACGATTCATGGGTGGATCATTGACTCCTTTTGGGACCACCTACTACCCCGCTTCGCCCGCCAAGGACATATCCTCGACCACCTGTGGATCACAGATGGGGAACTGATTGACGACTACCAGACGAGAGTCAACATTCCGGTGTCCTGGGCGCCGTGGGGGACCGACGCACTGCGTTGGTCCAAGATCAAACCAAGGGATCGCGACATTGACGTGCTCCGTCTCGGGCGTCAGCCCAACGCCTGGAAGGATGACGACATTTCACGGGACGTCCTGAAAGCGGCAGGCCTGTCCTTTCAGGGGACGTTCCCCGGACAGCCGGACAGCGCGTCGAATGAAGCAGCCGTTACTTCCCATCTACTGCGATCAAAGATCGTCCTCGCATCTGGAAACATGTCCAGCCCAGCGAATTATACCCACCCGACTCGCGAATACATCTCGGCGCGATTCACCGACGCCGCTGCATGCGGCACCCTCGTGGCAGGAACCCCCCCGCATTGTCAAGCCGCTGAATTACTTCCTGAGGAAGGCCTCATCCGCATGCCGGTATCCTCGCGGGAGAAAGGCATCACCTTCCTCACCGACGCCGCCACGTCGTGGACTCCCACGCTGTCGCGTCGCCTGCAAGCCCATGCCCTGACACACCTGGACTGGCGCCACCGGATCGCTGACATTTCCACGTCCATGGGAGTCTCGACACCGACCCTTGAACGGGCGATGGCCGAACTCGACACGCAAATCACAACGATCCAGGGGTGAGGCCCGTCCATGAATGACACGACAGCCTTGTGGGTCTGTCCGGTAAGCAATCTTGCCGGCGTAGCTCGCCATGTCCTTGACGTCGCCTCGGTTGGGATTCCCGGATGGCGCATGGTCATCACGTGCCCCGCTGGACCGTTGGCCAACCGGCTGCGCGACATGAACGTCGAGGTCGTTGATCTTCCCACTGAAAACAGCACCACAACTGCCGTGACCACCCTGCGCTCCACGATCTCGCGGCTCAAACCTGCAATCGTGCATTCCCACCTGGCCAAGGCCGATTTCCTGTCGGCAATGGCTTCGGTGGGCACCGGAGTCAAGCTCGTGTCCACCGAGCACACCATCCCGTCCGACCGGTTCATGTATCACCCGAACCGGGCTTCGGCAGTCTTCATGGAGACAGCCCACCGTGTCCGGCTGCACCGATTCGCCCATGTCGTCGCCGTGTCTCAGGCGACAGAACGGGAAATGCGTCACCAGTGGCATGCGAAGGGGCCGATCACGGTCATGCTCAACGGCATCGACCGTCCCACCACCCCGCCGTCCCGCGAGCCTGGTCTGCGGTTGCTGTCCCTCGCGCGACTGTCGAAGGAGAAGAACATCTCCGCGACGATTCGTGCCTTCGAGCACATCACCCGTGAGCATCCGGAGGCGACCCTGACGGTGGCTGGGACCGGGAGTGAGGAAGCCTCTCTCAAGACCCTGACGCGCCGCTTGGGCCTCGATGACAAGGTGAGCTTCCCCGGCTTCGTCCGTCCCGGCGAGGCGATGACCAACCATGACGTCATCGTTCAGCCCTCAAAGTCGGACAACTGCTCCTACACCCTGCTCGACGCCCTCGCGCAGGGAATGGGCGTGGCCGCGAGCCCGGTCGGGGGTAATCCCGAGATCCTTCCTGCCCGGTGCATCGCCGAGGCCGATGACGTCGAAGCGCTGGCGGAGGTGGCCATCCGGCAGGGACTCCGCCTGGACAACCGTCCCACCCTGACCGACGCCATTCCCACCGTGGCGAGAATGGCCGAGGGCATCTCGCGGGTTTACCAGCAGGTGATCGAGGGCTCCTCCCGGCGGTGGGGGAGGAGGAACTGACATGACCGTCGCCCTGCACATCATCACCGCCGCCCTGCTCTTGGGCGGCCTGTACGGCCTACTGTGCCTCATGGCCCGCATCTGGACGATAGCCCTGGCCGTCCCCATGACTTTCGCGGCGGCCGCGATACCCGCGATCGCAATCGGGGAGGGACTCTCGGCACTGCACATCCTCACCGAGGTGTGGCTCACAGTCATCGCGTCGGTGTTGTCGATCGCGGTCATCATCACCGCGGTGTTGACGCGCTCCTGGCGGCACCCCGAATACTTCCTCGCCGCCGTCGGCCGGCAGTGGCGTGGCTCGTCGTGGGTCGGACGCCTCGCCCTGCTGTTTATCGGCATCCTCGCGATCGTGACCTTCGTCACCGGGGTCGCGACGGCGCCGAACAACATCGACTCGCTGGCGTACCACTTACCTAAGGTGGAACAGGCGTTCCAGAACAGCACCCTCGGCGACTTCGCAACGCCCTACCCGGCCCAGTACTACCTGTCGGCCGGCGCGGAGATCATGACGGCCTGGCTGCTGGCGATCTTCGGATCCGACCACTTCATGTTCCTCGGGCAATGGACGGCAGGACTGGCCACCGCGCTGGCGATCTTCCGTGCGTCCCGCAACCTGGGGGCGTCGACGACGTCCTCGTGGGTGGCCGGGGCCTTTCTCCTGTCGGCCCCGCTGGTGATCGGCGAGTCCGCGACAACCCAGAATGACCTCGTCGCCACGGCCTTCGTGGCCCTGACGGTCGCCCTCATCAGCCATCGGGCCGAGGATCACGGCCGCGCAGCTGCCCTAGCTGTTGCCCCGGCGACGGCGTGTGCGACCCTGGCTGTCAAGCCCACCGCGGCCCTCATCCTGGCCCCCGTGATCGTGTGGGCCGTGGCGAGGATCATCAGCCACGGCAAGGAGGCGATCATTGGGGCCCTCATCGTCTCGATCGTCTCGGTGGGAGCCCTCAACGTCGGCTGGGCGATTCGCAACGACGAGACCTTCGGACGCCTGACCGGGCCGGACCTCGGACTGACCGTAAGCGGGAACCCGGGACGCGCGCTGGCAGCCAACTCGATCAAGAATCTCGGCCCCAACCTCGCCCTACCGCTGCCGGAAGGCAAAGGGTCCGCCCTCGGATCGATCAACTCGTATCTCTCCGAAGGCTTGAAAGAGGCATCGGAGGCCGTCTCCGGGGTTGACGTTGACGATCCCCGATACTCCTTCACTCAGGGATACTCACTGGATTCCGAGCGTAACGAGGACCGAGCCGCGAACGTCGTTCAGTTCGTCGTCACGATCGTCATACTGTTCCTCGTCGCCCTCCATCCGAGATCCCGGCGACTGGCATGGATACCCGCGGTCCTGCTACTGGCCAGTTACGCGCTCTTCTCAGCCGTCGTGTGCTACCAGACTTGGATCGGGCGGCTGATGCTCCCGCTGCTGGCGCTCTCCTCCGTCGGTCTCGCCCTGGCCATAACACCCCTAAAGCCCAAGGTACGGGGAGTGCTTGCCCTCCTCGTGGTGGCCGGCTGTGCGCTCCAGTGCCTCCCTTGGCTGGTGGCACAGAAGTGGCGCCCGCTGGTCGGCGGAAGCTCCGTCATCAAAACCGATGACGCTCGGGAGCTCCTCGCGTCAGTTCCACCAGAGGAGAGAGCGGGCTGGATCGACACGGCCGCCCATGTCCGCTCCCACGCCCGGGAGGACAGCGTGGTCGCGCTGGCCGGCGAGCACTCATACGTCCACGAGTACTGGTGGTGGCGGATGGCCTGCCCCGACGAGACATGCCGGATCATCCACATCGACGTCGACAACGCCACCCGGAAGTACGAGGACCGGACCAAACCGGACTTCATCATCGCTCCGACAGACAAAATAAAGGTCCACGACGGGTACCAGGTCTCCAAGTTCGGGACGGTGACCCTTGAGAGGGCTCGATGACACCACCGGCGGGCGCCAAAACCTCCCGAGACCGCAATGGCGCCGTTCAACCAATGCCCTCCGGGTGGCCCCACACCGACACTCATCCACCGTCAACATCCTCATCTCGTACTTGTCTGGAGGTAACTGACACAGTGACCAGTTTCACCATCGCCTCGAACCAAGGCACGATGGGCGGCGGTGAGGTCATGATGTTCGCCATCGCCGAGGCCGCCCGTGAATTGGGACGCGACGTCACCATCATTGCACCCCAGACTCCCGGCGACGTTGTTGCGGAAGCCCGCAAGCGGGGTTTCCGGGTCATCGCCATCCACGGCGACACCACCGGGAAGTACCTGAAGAATCTGCGTCGCTGGGACGCGAGTGAGCGCACCGGGCTGCTGTGGTGCAACGGGCTGCGCCCGGCCTTCGCCACCTCGGGGCACCCCGACCGGGTCGTCCACCTGCACCAACGCCCACTCGGAAAGCTGCGCGCCCTGGCTGTCGTGGCCCGTCATGGGACCCTGGCAACGGTCGTCCCCTCGGCATCGATGGCAGAGGCGGTCTCCGACGCCCGGGTGATGTGGAATTGGAATCCCCCAGCACGCCACCGTGCTCCTCGCCCGGTGGAGGGCACCGTCACAGTCGGATTCCTCGGTCGACTGTCATCCGACAAGGGAGTCCCGCGACTGTGCGAGGCGATGGCCGAGTTGAAGCGCCGGCACCCTGGGCGATTCAGGCTACTGCTGGCCGGGGAATCCCGGTTCGTCGACCCGGCCGACGCCCAACTCGTCGCCCGTCGCATCGCGAGTCTGGGCGACCTCGTCGACCACCGCGGCTGGATGGACCGTGACGAGTTCTTCTCCTCAGTCGATCTCTCGGTCTTCCCATCTGTATGGCCCGAGCCCTTCGGCCTTGTCGTCTCCGAGGCAATGTCGGCGCGCTGCCCCTTCGTCCTCACCGATGCCGGGGCACTGCAGGAGGTCGCCGGCCCCGATCATCCCTTCGTGGCGCGAGCGGACGACGCCACCAGCCTGGCCGATGCCATCGAGAGGGCCGCCGAGGGCTACGACAAGGGTCTCCTGGACGCAGCTCACGACCGCTGGCAGGAGAACTTCTCCCCCGAGGCCGGACGCGCCCGTCTCGCGGAGATCCTGGCTGACGTCGATCCGGAGCCCGACCAGGGCGCCCCGCACGTCGCCATCGCCCACGACTACCTCACGCAACGAGGTGGTGCAGAACGTGTCGTCACCCAGTTCGCCAGAATGTTCCCGGAGGCCCCGATCATCACATCGGTGTATGAATCGGACCTCACCTACCCTGAGTTCTCCACTCATGAGGTCATCACCTCTCCGCTGAACAGGATCGGATGGCTCCGTCGCCACTTTCGAGCCGGTCTTCCGCTCTACGACTGGGCCTTCGACCACACCGAGGTGCCGGCGGGGACGGACACCGTTCTCGTCTCGACGACCGGTTTCGCGCACGGGGTCAAGACCCCACCGAACTGCCGGAAGGTGGTCTACTGCCACTCCCCCGCCCGTTTCCTCTACCTGGCCGACGACTACCTCGGCGGACACTGGTGGCGATCTCCCAAGGGGATCGTCCTCAAGGTGCTCACCCCGCCGCTACGACGTTGGGATCGCCGGGCCGCCGCGTCCGCGGACGAGTACCTGTGTAACTCGACCGTGGTTCGCGACCGTATCCGTGACGTGTACGGGATCGAGGCAGCAGTCGTGCATCCGCCGTACTCCCTGGATCCCACCGGCCCCCAGGAACCACTTCCCGGGTTGGAGGGGCACCCCTCCTTCTTCCTGACGGTGAGCCGGCTGATGCCCTACAAAAACGTCGACGTCCTGCTGCGTGCCTTCGCGGACCTGCCGGACGAGCATCTCGTCGTCATCGGGTCAGGGCCGCTGCGCGACGAGTTGCATGCCCTCGCCCCCGCCAACGTATCCTTCTTCGAAGGCATCAGTGACGCCCAGCTGCGTTGGGCCTACGCCCACGCGTCGGCAGTCATCGCGCCGAGCAAGGAGGACTTCGGGTTGACGCCCGTGGAGGGCTTCGCCTTCGGGACCCCCTGCTTGGCGCTGCATGCCGGCGGCTACCTGGACACCGTCGTGGACGGCGTCTCCGGACGATTCTTCGACTCCGCAACCCCCGGAGCCGTAACGCAGGCCGTCCGCCAGTTCCGCGAGAACCCTCTCGAGGAGCGCACCGTACTGGACCACGCGGGGAAGTTCTCCCCAGAGACCTTCGCGAGGGCCATCAGGTTGCACCTACGACCGGCACCCGAACGCGGTGCCGTACCTTCCCACGACCAGGTGTAGACGGGCGTCCCCGACCCGTTGTGCGCACCGGGTCGGGGGGGGAGAGAGGAGCTCCGACCCGGAATGCCGCTGTCACCGGTCGGACGCGGGAACACCCCGCTCCCCGTCCAAGACCCATCGGGTTCCCCGCGGTCGAGGACATCACTCACAACCGAACTCAACCAGCGATGTCGCCACCGACATCCCATCAGGAACGGGAGATTCCAGCCTCATGGCATCAAGGACGTTGGCCAGGATTCAGCGCCGCCTGCGCGCCTCGAGGTCCGCCGCGATGACGGCGGCCAACAGCAGACTCCACCCCTCGGCACCCTGCACCACCGTGTACCAGTGGACCCATGTGAAGAACTTCGGCGACCTCATGTCGTGCCGTATCCTCGCCGACGGCGGCATCCTCGCGTTTTCCAGGCGCATCTCCCAGGCCGACCTGCTGTGCATCGGATCGCTCTTCAACCACCGTCCGACCAAGCCCCATCCCTGGATCTGGGGCTCGGGCATGCTGACTCCCGACGACCCGGTCCTCGAGGATCGCAAGGTTTTTGGTGTCCGCGGCTGTCTCACCCGCGACGTGGCCGGGCTCCCCGAGACCACTCCGCTGGGAGATCCCGGGCTGTTGTACACCGACCGGATCAGACTGCCACGGGCACGTAGACACAGGTGGGGCGTCGTCTCGCACTTCGAGGACAAGCGTCACCCGTTCATCAGGGAACTCACCGAGCACGACGACACGATCGCGATCGACGTCTGCCAAGAGCCCCGCAAGGTCGTGAGTGCCATCAACAGCTGTTCCCACATCTTCACCACGTCGTTGCACGGCCTGATCGTGGCTGACTCGTTGGGGATCCCGGCGTGTTGGGGACGTCCCGACGCACAGTCCGACACCAGAGACTTCAAATTCAACGACTATCACACGGCCTACCGCACGATGGCCTGCGACCAGCGTCGGGCTGATCTCACCCGCACCGCCAACCTCCGGGAGCTCAAGGACCTCGCGGCATCCCCGGAGGTCTATGATGTCAATCGTGTGAAGAACGACCTCCGACACTCCCGAAAGGATCTCGCCAAGGCCTTGGTGGTCCACCACGGGAGGACCTTGACTGTCCGGAACGTGGCACGCAAGGTTGGCCTGACCATGTGGCGCGGTCACGTCTGAGCAGAGATGACGGAAATCCGAGTGTCCGCGCCGGCCCTGCGGAAGTGGCATCGTAACGAGGTGGAACAACCAACTCGAGGCAGCGTATTCTTCTCTGGGCGTACGATGCCCGGTTGCACCGGCTTCACCGCTCCCGCACCGGGTTGCATCGCTCCCCGGCAAGGAGGACCTCGGGTTGGCCACGGTGGCGATCGCCGGACGTGGAATCCGTCTCGCCATGAGACCCTCAACCATAACCGTACGGCCTCGCCGCACTTCCCTGAGGTCATCAGGGCCCAGCGCCCAGCCGCTCGAGAACCAGAAGGACTGAGATGACGACTGCATCGATCATTATCCCGTCGTATCGGGGGGCACAGCGACTGCCGCGTCTGCTGAGCGCACTGGCGGCACAGACCGCCAAGGACTGGGAGGCCATCGTCGTTATCGACGGGGACATGGACGGCTCGGAAAAAGTCGTCGCCAAGTATTCCCACCTGCCGATCCGGTCCTTGGTGTTCCCGCAGAATCGTGGACGTGTCGCGGCTCTCAACGCCGGTCACGAGGCCGCCGAGGGCGACGTCCTCATTCGCTGTGACGACGACCTGGAGCCGGCGCCCGACTACGTCGAGCGTCACGTCGCCAGCCATGCCGATCGCGAGCAAGGAACCATCGGCATCTGCCTCAACGTCCTTCCCGACAACCGCTACACCGCCGTGTACGGAGCTGAGGCGGACGAGCGGGTCCGGGCCGGCGCCTACCGGGCCGATGACAACCAGACTTGGCGCTATTGGGCCGGAAACGTGTCCATCACCAAGAAAATCTGGGATCGCATCGGCCCCTATGACGACCACTACCAGGCCTACGGATGGGAGGACGTCGACTACGGCTGGCGGCTCCACCAGGCCGGCATCCCAATCGTCGTCGATCCCGCCCTCGCGACAAGACACCATGCAGCGGCGGTCTCGACGCTTGCCCGCGTCAGCCGAAGCTATCGCTCTGGTCAAGCCCGTCGGACCTTCGACGAGATTCACGGACCGGGCACTTCTGGCGCCGTCCGTCCGGTAGATGACAACATGTGGAACCAGCTTGTCTGCTCCACCGTCCCCCACCTGTCCTACCGCCGGAGCCATGCCCTTGCCAAGAGCGTCGACGCTGCTCTGCCCGGTATCCCGGCTCCGGTCGCACGAAAGGCCATTGCGCTGCTTGTCGAGGCGTCGGGCATCGCGGGATACGAGACCACCGAAACCGCGGAGAGAGACTTCTGACACATGGGCAAGATCGAAACCGCCCCCAAACGTGGAGGCGTCCTGAAGAACCTGTGGTTCCTCATCTCCACGTTTTCCCGCCCGACCCAGGTCAGGCTCGTCCTATACCTGTGTGCGCAGGCCCTGATCTCGCTGATGGACATGGTCGGGATCGCCATGGTCCTGCCCGTGACCCAGGTCCTCATGGGGGCCGACCTCGACCAGGGCAACCTGGGAGTGGCCCACAGAATGGTAGGAAACCCGTCCACCAGAACGTTCACGATTGAACTCTGCGTGGCGATGGTGCTTGCCTTCCTCATCAAGGCAGTCGTCGGAACATGGCTGTCGTGGTGGTCCACCGGATTCGTCGCACGGCTGTCCGCGGGAACCTCGTCCCGACTGCTGAGGGCCTTCCTCCACGAGGACTACCTGTCGCACAAGGGAAGGGACGTCGCTGAGGTCATTCGCAATGTCGGTCCGGCCGTACAGTCCGCGCACACCCAGTCACTAGGCGGAATGATAAACCTCTCCGGACTGGTGTTCTCTAGCGTCACGGTGATGATCCTGCTGCTCATCATCACCCCGCTCCCGACGCTCCTCGCGATCATCTACTTCGGCATTCTCATCCTCTTCATCCAGAAGGCCCTCGGCCGCCGCAACGCCGACGCCGGCCATCTCGCCCAGAAGACGGGGTGGGAAGCCGGCAAGGCTCTCGTCGAGGCCATGAATGGGTTCCGTGAGATCAACGTCCAGGAGTGCGACACCCAGTTCATCGCGCAGTACGCTGAGAAGAACGCCGAGAACGCCAATGCCAGCAGGTTGGCGAACTTCTACACCGGTCTTCCGAAGATCATCCTGGAATTCCTCACGATCATGTTCATCGCGATCGTCCTCATCATCGTCTCGATGACCTCGGATCCCTCGTCGGCAATGGCAACGATGACCGTCTTCGTCGCCGCTGCCATCAAACTGCTGCCCAACATGTCCGCGATCACGGCCAGCATCGGGATGGTCCGCTTCGGCGCCGGCGGTCTCGACATCACCGTCAATACGCTCAAGAACATGAGCGGCAACAAGGAGTTCCGATCGGACAGTCCCCTGCCCACGCACGAGGACGTCATCAAGCAGGTGCACCGCATCGGATACGGACAACCGCATCCGGTTCCCGTATCCGTAACCGACCTGTCCTTCACTTACCCCGACGGGACGGACCCGGTGCTGCAGAACATCACGATCGACATCCCGGCCGGCACCTCCCTTGCACTGTGTGGGTTGAGCGGTTCCGGCAAGACGACCCTCATCGACATCCTCCTGGGCCTGATCCCGTACCGCCACGGGGTCATCACCTTCGACGGGGTCGACATCCAGAACAACATGAGGTCGTGGCACGACCATGTCGCATACGTTCCCCAGGACGTCTACATCCTTGATTCGTCGATCGACGCGAACATCGCCTTCGGAATCCCCGAGGACGCGTGGGACCGACAGCGCATCGTCGAGTGCATCAAGGCAGCCCAGCTTACCGACGTCGCCAGCGAGTTCGAAAGCGGGCGTCTGGCCAGCGTCGGAGAACGTGGTGCCAAGCTCTCGGGAGGACAGCGTCAGCGCATCGGAATCGCTCGGGCCCTTTACCGGAACCCGTCGGTGCTGGTCCTCGACGAAGCGACGTCGGCACTCGACAACGAGACGGAGGCCGCCATCAGCAACACGATCCTCTCCCTGCAGGGAGAGGTCACCACCGTGCTGGTGGCACATCGACTGTCCACCGTCCGCGACGTCGACCAGCTCGTCTACCTCGAGAACGGGCACATCGCCGCTCGGGGAACCTTCTCCGAGGTCCAGAAGTCGTCGAGATCCTTCACGCGGCTGGTCGAATTGGGCTCCCTCGATCGTGAGGTTCCTCGTGACGAACGATGATCGCGGGCCTCACCACGGTCCCCGGACCCACGGTGAACCATCGCTTCGTTCAACGCGCAGCTGCCAGCACACACCGATGGGAGTGATCCATGTTTGACGCTAGCGTCATTATCTCTGCACACAACGCATCGAAGACTCTCGGTGCCCAGCTGGACGCCCTGTGCGAGCAGGAGACGGACAAGCACTTGGAGGTCATCGTCGTCGACGATCGGTCGACCGACTCGACCGCCGAGACGGCAAGGTCGCGTGCTGCCAAGATCAGGAGCACCATCGACGGCCGACTGGACGTCATCTCCACAAGTCCTGACGGGCCACACGGTCCATCGGCAGCGCGCAACGCGGGCGCCGAGCGCGCTTCGAGCGACAAGCTGCTCTTCTGCGATGCAGACGACATCGTTCCCCCAAACTGGGCGGAGACGCTGATCGCGGCCCTAGACCGTCACCCCTTTGTCGTCGGCCCGCTCAATCCCTTCATCGACGACCCGGAGAAATCCGACATTCCACAGCTCCCGAACTTCTAGATGTGGAACAACCTGTGCCCGACCGGGGCGTCGGCGAACATGGCCATTGATGCCGGCCTCTTCCACTTCCTTGACGGGTTCGACACTCGGCTGCCCATCGCCGAGGACATTGACCTGTGCGTTCGCGCTCATCTGGTGGGCTGGGACGTCGCTCCGACCGACTGCGCCATTGCCTACCGTTCCCGCAAGACGTACTGGCAACAGGTACGACAGTCCATCGGATGGGCAGGTTACGATGCGCTCCTGCGTGCGGGCTACCGCGATCTCATCGTCGCGTCGGGCGGCCGCGGTGTCCGCCTCTCGGACCTGACGTCCGACTTGGTGAAGACGGTGGTCAACCCGAAGAGGTGGCCGACGAACGTGCCGGACCTCAAGGTGTGGGCCCAACAGGTCGTCATCAAGGCCGAACGCATCCGTGTCGTTCTCGACTACTGGGCCAGGCACGGCGCACAGGGCTGACGACGAGTTACGGACGGACGCACCGTCCGCGCGAGACGTCAGCTCTGTGTCCGGGCGCGATCGATGATCTCCATGAGGTGATCGCTGAAGTGCTCGTGGTCGTACCCGGTTGCCCTTTCCCGAGCGGCCTGGGACGCAGCCTCTCGATCGTCCTCCGAGAGGTGGGCAATACGGACCGTCTCGGCCCGCAGCTCCTCGACCGTCCGCCACAGGCCGGCATGCTGGAGCCCTTCCGCGACCTCACGAGGTCCTGCCGTCGCATAGACAACGGGCACGCACCCGGCTGACATGGCCTCCACCGTCGTGATCCCGAAGTGCTCCTGGGTCTTGGGATCAGCATCAGCGTCCTCGCCGCAGCCCTGCGCATGCCAGTACATCGTCGCCCGCGAATAGAGTTCCCGCAGCACTTGGAAGTCAACATTCGGGTGGAACTCGACGGGTGCCGAACCAGCCCGCCTGCGAAGTCCGTCCAAGACCTGCTGCTTGGCCGGTGGACACGCTCCGACGACGTGGAGTTTCCAACCCTCGCGATGGAGGTCCTCCATACCCGCGAAGGCATCGACGAGCACGTCGAACCGCTTGTTCGGCACCTTCGGAACAACGGGCTCGAAGCGCCCGACCGTGATGATGTCGCGTCCCTTCGCCACACCGTCAACCGCCATGGTCGGGCACGAAGGAGGAAGAACCATCGAGTCGACGTTCCAAAGCCGGCTGACATGTCCGGAGGTGAAGTGGGAGTTCGCCACCACCATCTGGTAGTTGTGAGGGAACGGTGTCCAGGTGACGAGGACCTTCCGCGCAACGGTCATGACACCCATGTACAGGCGGTGCAGGAAGGTCGTGCACTGGTATTCCCGTCTGTGCGGGAAGTGACAGACGTAGATGTTCGTTCGTGCCGTCCCCGGGGTCTCATTGCCGGAGGCACAGTTGATGAAGAGGTCAGCATGGAATGGACGGAGCTGTAGTTTCCAGATCCAGTCCTCGATGAGGCGACACAGTGCGACCGGTAGCTGCCGCTCCATCCGGCTGAAGTCCTTGATTCGGTGGATCCTCACCCCGGACAGGTCAAGGCCGTAATGGTTTTCCAGCCAGGTGTGTGTGGCGTCGACGTTCGCGAGGATGACGTCGTCGTAGCCGCGTTCCGCGAGAGCAGCCGCGGTCACAACGGCGTAGCGCTCCGCTCCACCACCGGGCTGCAGATACGGCATGAAGACGATGGCTGGCCCACGCGAGCCCGAACCCTGTTCCCCCGCGACACTGGCGTTGCGTCGGGGACCCAGGACCGGCCTCCACGCGGAGACACCGGTTCCGGGGTGGTGGTTCCTCAGGAACTCCCGGCCCTTGTCCAGTACGCGGCCGATCAGAGTGGGAAGAGGTCCCTGCGCGATCCGTGTGTCCTTCACCATGACTCAACCTCCGTCGTGCGAACGTGACGCGAACGGCCCGTCGGTGACCCGTTTGGGTTCGACAGCGCCGACAGTCACCTCAGCCTGCGTCCCTTCCTTGACCGGACAACGCCTTCGCAATGATCGAGGCGGGCTCGTCCCCCGATGAATCAATCGGCGCCGTCGGCTCGTCGCCCCACCTAGAAAGATTGTACCGACTCCAGAAATCCTCGATCCAAGCCGGCGGGTCGGGATGGTGAACCCACGACGGCAAACCTCGGCACGCCGCCTCGAGGGTCCCGGTGGAGAAGATGGAGACGACCGGCCGCCCCTCCTCGACCAAGGACTTACCTGATACCTCGATGACGACACCGGCCCTCGTCATGGTGCGATGCTGGACACGCGAGATGACGTCCGCCTCGTTGGGATGGGGGCGGTAGATCGCACCGGTCGAGGTGCAGAACTCCGTGTATATCCGTTGTTTGGCAGCTCGGCCCAGTTCGGCACCGTGCAGCTGTCCCAGCATCACGGGCGTCTCGTCGAGGACCTCCACCTTGGGCAGCCTCGAAGCCTTCCACAGCATCTGGGAGCCGATCACCTCACTGGTGACGTCGGAGCGACCCGCGCACTGGTATTCGGCGTCGGCCTCGGACCACGCGAACAGGTGATCCCCCGGGCTCAGCGGAGGAGCCCAGGGCGTCAACAATCCGTGCTGGATGACACAGAACCGAGCATTGTGTCTCGTGGCCCAGGGCTTCACCTGGCGAGCCAGATGATTGAAGGTTCCCAGGGTGAGTACCTGTTCGATCGATGGTGGCAGCCACCCACCCTCGTTCCACTCCATGACGCGTACTGCCCCGGTCGCGGCCTCGCGGGCCTCGGAATGCGCCGAGAGAACGGCCGTACGATCAGGGTCGAGGTGCTCCAAGGGGTCGAAGGTCGCGTAGCGGCAACTCACCGAGACCTGGTCAAGCACGACCAAGGCCGTGGGACGTTCCACCGGCAGGTACAGCTTCGCCGGAGTGACGGACGGCTGATGTCCCACGAGCCTCTTGACAGCTGCCAGTCCGAACCGCACCCGGTTCCGGCTGTCGGACCACCGGCACCACGCATCGAGGTCGTCGGGGAAGACGAGTCCTGGGCCTGTCATGACCACAACTCCTCGATGACAACAGCACGCCGATCCAAGGTGTGCTCGGCCAGCGTGCGGGCCTTCGCAGCCCGGCGCATGGCAATCATGCGAGTCCGATCCGAGAGGACCTGTCGGGCGAGCTCAATCGTCTCCTCAGCACTGTGCTGGACGAGTACTTCCTTGCCCGGTTCGTAGAACTCACTGACGTCGTCACGATCGACGATCTGGATCCCACCGACACCACACGCCTCGAAGGTACGCATGGTGAAGCCGTCCTGGTCACCATGGACATTGAGCGTCGCGGCCGAGTCCCGCATGATGCCGTAGGCCTCACCCAGGCTGACGTCGCGGTGAGAAGGGATCCCGGTCGACCTCAGGCGCCACGTTCGCAACCGATCAACCGGATGATCGGACCAGTCGCGCCCATAGGCGACCAGTGGCAGGCCAGCACTCACCAAGGACGTGAAGAGCTTCTGTCGACCGGGCAGGCTGGACCCGACGAAGGTGATGTCGCTCTTGGGCCAATGCCCCTCAGGCTTCGTCGAAAGGTTGAAGCCGGTCGGGACGTAGTGGGCATCGATCCCCTTGCCCTGCAGCTCCGCGGTGTCGTCACGGCTGTAGGTGATGATGGTCGAAACGGTCGACGCCATCTCAATGTCCAGGGTCATACGTCGCAACTCGTCATAGAGCCACGCCACCGAGTGCTTGGTGGTGCGGTTGACCTCGTCCCAGTAGTCGGCTCCGAGGACGTCACCCCGGACTGTCAGGACCAGGTCCGGGTGGACGGCGCGGAGACGCTCGATCGCCCTGGCCGTCACGACCTCGGTCGACAGGTGCCCCTGGGTGCCGCGGATCTTGGCCGGCAACTCATATCTGAGCTTGTTCCACGTCTTCTCGACGCGCGGAGCCGCGTCATACCGATGCACGACGACGTCGTAACCGGTCCTCTCAAACGCGTCACCAATGGCATCCCCGTAGCCATGGAAACTGGGGGTTACGACGAGGAGCCGCATCATTTCACCATCCTTAAGGAATCATGTCGGTTTCGCGTCCACCCAAGCGGACCACACCTTGACGGCTGCACGACATCGAGCGGGCTGGCCATCACTGCGCGTCCTTCGTCGTGGGAACCACAGCCATGGCCTGGCCAGTATCAAGAGACAACTGCTCCTGCGCCCTGATGGGCGAACCGTATCGCTCGCACAGCGCAATCCCGATGACGCTGAAGGCTGGGACAGCGAAGAACACCTCACCCAGTTTCCACGCACACACCAGGATGACGATTGCTGCGCCCTCCACGACCCGTTGCTCGTCGGAGACTTTCGTTCGCTGGTCCATGAGGCCCCAGACCACGAAAACGAACAGACCGACGACGGCGACCAACAGCGGAATACCACCCTCAACCCGGAGGGCTGCGTACGAGTCGTGGAACCACATCCGGCGGTCATCGACGACCGCCACCCATGCTGTACCCAGACCCCTGCCGTACCAAGGAGTTGCATGCTCCTTGGCCACCGTCGCGACGTCGATGACACCACGGAACCAGTCAGTCCCCGCCCTGTTGGCGAAGATACCGGCCTCGGCAAGGTCCTCCTCGACATAGCGAATTCCGATCCAGCCAAGGAACGCCAAAACAAGGCGCAGGGTTAAACCAAGACGGTCACGGATAAACACCCAAACACAGCCCGCCGCAAACCCCATCATTGACGTCCGCGACCCCGTCGCAAAAAGAGCCGCACTGAATACCACGAATGCAATCGCGCGGGTCGTCGTCGTACGCAGGATGGCCAAGGTCATGATGCCGATCGTCGCATAGACCATCCCGGCCACGTTCTTGTCGCCGAGGAAGCCAAGCAAGAAGCCCTCGTATCCACTGCCTCGCAGCGATGTGAAGTTCGCCGGGGTGTTGATGAAGATCAGGGCGAAAGCATAGCCAGCGATGAAGGAACGCCACAGCAGACGCCCCTGCGCCAGACAGACCGAGAACAGAACCAGGAGAAGGCACCGGAAGGACCTTTGCAGCCATGGCTCACCCTCGTGGATTGAGACCGCTATGACCCATGCGAGCGCCGTGACCCACATGAGCAAGTAGAAACCAAAACCTCGCACCTTGACGGTTGGACGCACGAAAGCACAGACGAAGATCGTACCTGCGGTGAGAATGACGTCAACGGGAATCGGCAGACCCGTGTGGTACCTACCGAAGATGAAGCTGCACCCCAACAAGAAGTCAGGCACCCGCGTACTGCCGACACGATCGGCAAGACTACGGGCCTTGGCGCCCATACCCGTACCCGGGCCCGCCACAGTGGCGGACCCGGTGCGCCCTTCAGCAACCAGCCCGATCATTTGGCTCGACGTGGGGTGATTTCTGAATCCGTGTCAACACGCTCCGTCTTCTGGGCTCGGACCAGCCTCTCCTTCGGCTGGCGATCGTCCTTGACAACGGCGATTGATTCCTGGCTGTCCTGCTCCTCCGTGCCATAGGAAGAGTAGTATCCATATTTTCCGTAGTCACCGTGGTAGGAGCCATATCCATAGGTCGAGGCTCCATAGCCATAGAGCACGTCACCCATCTTCTTGCGAGGCACACGAGCCAGGACCGAGCCCAGGAGCGGGGCGCCAACCTGTTCCAGACGCTTGGCCACCAAGGACACCTGATCGCGGTGAGTCTTCCCAACCACGGCTACATAGATCGTGCCGTCCGCTATCGTGCCGAGCAGGCCAGCATCCGTGACGGCCAGTAACGGCGGAGCGTCGATGACAACAAAATAGCCTCGCCTGCGCAACTCGGCTAGCAGATCCTTCATCCGCTGGGAGCCAAGCAGCTCGGACGGGTTCGGCGGGATACGCCCCGCGGCCAACATCTGGAGACGCTTGGTCTCGGTTCGCATCAGTGCGTCATCGAGGCTCACGTCGCCGGCAAGTACCTGCGAGAGCCCGACGCCCGCTTCGGTGCCAAAGGCCTTGTGCTGCACCGGACGGCGCATGTCGGCATCAATGAGGACAACCTTCTCGCCAGCTTGAGCCATTACCACCGCGAGGTGAGTCGAAACCGTCGACTTACCTTCTCCCGGATTTGCGGAGGTGATGACGACCGAACGAGGAGGGTTGTCAACATTGGCAAACCTCAGGTTCGTACGAAGTTGGCGGAACGCTTCACCAGTCACGCCGGAAATATGGACAATCGACCTCTCACGCTGTTCCGCAAGCTTCTTGTCATCTGGTACGACGGCAAGAGTTCCCGAACCCGTAAGCTCTTCGACCGTCGCCTGGTCCCTGACCCTGACGTCGAACTGCTTCCGAACAACTGCTATGACCGCACCGATGAGGAACCCAATCACCAAACCAGCGGCAAGGAATAATGCCAGCGACTTCCCACGGTCACCGGTTGGAAGGCCGGCGGACTCATAGCCGAGAACATGCACCGAGGTCATCTTGGCCAACTGGGCATCGCTCTTGTTGCCTGACCCGGCAGTCTGGCCATAGGTCTCCATTCGCAGGGCCTCGGAAATGAGCGCCTCCAGCCCCGCATTGGCAAGGGCCTGAGCATTCTTGGCAGTGCCGCCAGTCGCTTTGATCTCGATAAAGGCAGTGTCACTTGGGGCGGATGCTGTCAGCTGGCCACTCGCAGCCTCTGACATCCCCTGTTTCTTGAGGATCTCGGCTGTCTTTTGAGCCATGGTTCGCGTCTCGACGAGCTTCGTGTAGGTCGTTGCGCGCTGCTGGGCGATCGTGTTGCCCGACATGGCCCCGCCGACGGAGGCGGAGTCACCGGCCACCACCATGCCTGTCGCTTTGGCCGTAAACACCTCTGGGCGGGTCAACTGATATGCCGCGCCGATCAACCCGCCTATCACGGTGCAGATGATCAACAGGGCAAGATTGCGCCGCAGAATGCGGACTACGTCAACGACTGTCACGGGGATTGAACTCCTCTAATTCTGGGACTGCAGGCGCTGTGATGCCTCTCAAACGGCAAAGGACAGCCTACGGCCTGGCGTAGGCATCGAGCGAGTTGGGAGCAAGGCCCCTTGTCACAAGGCCCCGGCGTGCTGAACAGCTTGCTCCGCAGTCTCCGTACAGCCAAGAACGGCACGCTCCTCGCCTTCAGCACCGGGAACATGGCAACCGTCATTTTCCCTCCACCAAGATCGAGGTCGTCCACGCCAATGGCTGGTTCAAGTCTCCCGCCCTCGCAGCATCCACTTTTTCACGGAATTGGTCGAGCCGATGACCGAAGGCACTCGTCAGGAGAATCTCCTTCGAAACCTCGCTGGGACGGCCGCCGCCTTGAGCCACCTTACGAGGCGCGAGAGATGCACTCACCACAGTGGCACACAAGCCAATGGTCAGTAGGAGGCAGAGAACCTTCCGAACGATCCCTTCGGCGCGTTCGACGCGTGTCCCCACCATGTCCGGCCACATCAGAATCAAGACGACAATCAAGGTGGGCACGACTCTCTCCCCTGGATTGACGATGCCCAAGAAGTAGGGCGGAAAGATGGCTGCGATCGCTCCGAGGCTGACGAGCGCGAGAAGCTGCCACCTGGAGGTTCGCCACAGCGTGCTCCAACTCACCAGCGACAGGACGACCAGTACGACAAGGAGAACAGCGAACAGGAAGTTCAGGATGGCACCGCCGTAGAACAACCACGGGGCGATCTGATGATCCCCGACCGATGACGCGATGATGTTCTGATACCCCCCTGATTTCGCCAGCGTATAGCCCCGGTACTCGACGAAGTGCGTGATGGACTCGTAGCCAGTCTCCCGCCCCTTCGCCTCGTTGGACTTCAGGAAGTACCACAACACGAGTGCCATGGCCGGGACGACCCCGACGATGAGGTCGCGGATTCTCCGGAAAGTAAGGGCTCGGACACCGGCTACGAGCCCCCAGCAACCGAAGATGATGCCGTGGGTGAAGAAGGTGGCCAGAGCGAAGGCCATGACGACAGGCCATCGAGTGGCATTACGGTCGCTCACCGCGAGGTAGCCGACAATGATGACCATCCCCCAGTACGAACCCACGTAGCCGTTCCAGTACTGCGAGCCGCCGAGCACACAGATCGCAAGGACGCAGGCCGTCATCACCGGTGGCAGCGCGCGCCGGACGACCAGCAGATCGGACACCCACGCTGCTGCCGCCGCGTGAATGAACAGGAACACAGTCGAGCCGCCCACGGCCCCGAAGATCAACTCACACAGCGACAGCAATGCCTGCGGAAGGAAGTAAGGCACCGGGTAGGTGATGAGGGTCCCAACATGCGGCTCTTCACCGGCAAGGATGCCAGCCACGACACGCGCTTGGTAGATCCACTCCCCAAAGTCCTGGAATGCCGGGAAGCCCATCGAACACGTGACCACCAGGAACTGGACACAGAACGCTACAAACACCATGGCTCCAGCCACGTGTCTGCCAAGAAAACGCTTCATCAAAGACCTTTCGGGGAACATGCTCGCTGAACGGGATGAGCTAGGGAGCTGAAGGACCGGCGACACTCGTCGGATCGGAAACCCCCTGGGCTTGATTTCAGCTGGTCAACAGGCCACGCAGGTAAGCACCATATCCAGATTTCTCGAACTGCCCCGCCCTGGCGAGGAGATCATCGTCTGACAGGAACCCACAACGCCATGCAGCCTCTTCTGGGCAGCCCACCTGAAGACCCTGCCTGGCTTGAATGGCACGCACGAAGTTCCCGGCATCGTTGAGGGAGTCGAACGTCCCGGTATCCAACCAGGCGGTGCCGCGCGGCAGAAGCTCGACATGCAGACGTCGCTGTTCCATGTAGGTCCGATTGACGTCGGTGATCTCCAGTTCACCACGTGCCGAGGGCCTGAGACCACGAGCGACCTCAACGACATCGTTGTCATAGAAATAAAGCCCAGGCACCGCCCAATGTGACTTCGGATGCTCCGGCTTCTCCTCAATCGACAGTGCGAACCCATCATCGTCAATCTCGACGACGCCGTAAGCGCTCGGATCGGCAACCCGGTAACCAAAGACGAGGGCTCCGTCCACTGATTGAGCCTTGGCCTGGAGGCGAGTTCCCAACCCCGGCCCTGAGAAGATGTTGTCCCCCAGAATGAGGCACGATGAATCACTCCCGATGAATTCGGCCCCGATGGTGAACGCCTGAGCGAGACCCTTGGGTTCGGGCTGCACTGCGAACTCGATGGATATTCCAAACTGGGAACCATCGCCGAGCAAGTGGCGAAAGGCCTCGGCCTCATGAGGGGTGGTGATGACCAAGACATCCCGGATGCCGGCAAAGATCAAGGTCGTCAGTGGGTAGTAGATCATCGGCTTGTCGTAGACAGGCATGAGCTGTTTACTCGTCCCCAGAGTGATCGGGTGGAGTCGGGAGCCAGTACCACCGGCCAAGATGATGCCTCGCATGCCCCCCATCATGCCAGACATGATGAACACGACACGGCGCACGTTACACCGGCTGTACGTTCTTTCCGGGCATCATCGACATGAGCAACCGGATGAACGCGACACCGTCAGAGCACAAACCGAACAACTGCATGAGGGAGCTGTTCACACTGTGGCCGGCACGCTTCATGTGGACCATGTGCACGTGCTATATTCTGACCAATTTTACCGTAGCTACCGACAGACCCCCGTAACTCTCTGCAGAACCTTTGCCACTTCTCAAGGAGCAAACATGGACAGCAAAAACAGGCAAGCCCACGCAACTGAGCCATCGCAAGTATCGCGTCGGTCAGTGGCCAAGGGCACTGCTTGGGCAGTGCCGGCGATTACCAGCATGACTCTGGTGCCAGCCTTTGCGGCCAGCGCGCAGCGCAAGCAGGTCATCATCACCTTCGACGCAAAGAAACACAAAGAGACCATCCAGTGCGTACGGATACCAGCCGAAGCCACCGACATCCGCTATTCCATCCGCGGCGGAGCGGGCGGCGCAGGCCCCAAGGACAGCTGGGGCGAACGGGGCGGATCCGGTGCCGAAGTACTAGGCCAGATCCATCGGCCCGGCGAGGGTACGGCCGCCGCACAGGAGTTCACCATCTGGGGTGTGGCCGGTGGCTACGGGCCCACGGCCGCATGGAACGATAATGCCGTCGAGTTCGCAACCGGCTACGGCAACGGCGGTCCGTCAATGGGTGTGCCCTACCACACCAGTACCGTCTCAACTGAGCAATGGTCTGAACGTTGGTGCCACGGTGGCGGCGCCGGTTCGGCAATAGCCATCGGCGGTGACCCCGAGGGGCCAGGCCAGCTCGTGGCGGTGGCCGGCGGCGGCGGAGCCGCCGGTACAGGCACGTATTCGCGGGAGGCGGCGAATATGGGCCCCAACGTCTGGCCCGTCCGAGAGGGTGGCAACGGAGGCAACGGAGGCAAGAGCTGGGACGGCGCCGATGGCGGCCAGTCCCACTACGAGACGAAATATGCCCAGGTCACTGCAGCCGGCGGCTCGGGAGCCCGTGGCGGTCAGGGCGGCAACGGAGGTAGCACGGCAAATACCTCGTACGTCCCCAAAGACCTCGAGTTCGACAAGATCATTGCGGGCCAGGCCGGCGGCAACCACGGCAGCGGCAACCACGGTGGTGGCGACGGGGGTGCGCCTGTCAAGTTCGAGCGCAGGCGTAGCGTCAAGGGGGACGGTCACATTGATGACTACATCGCGCTGTCCTCGGCTGCGGGTGGCGGCGGCTACGCCGGCGGTGGTTCCGGGGCACTCGTCGTCATTTCACGCGATCCGATCTTGAAGTGGGCGGCCAGCGACGTCCCTGGACAGTTGGGGGCCATTGGTGCCGGCGGCGCTGGCAGCAGCTACCTCGCACCCAGCCTGGACGGTGGTTTCAGCGCGACCGGGGAGATCAACTTCCCCGACACTGGTGGCGTGCGCACCAATGGCACAGTGCACATGGCACCCAGTCTGCCGAAGAACTACGGCAAGCCCGGAAACGTCACGATCAGTTTCTGGGTCCCCGAGGACATGTCTTCAAAACCCAGGGACTACACCGACAAGTGCTGAGGCATTCTCGGATGCCCTCGTGACAGGGAGGGGAAGGTGAATCTGATTCACCTTCCCCTCCCTGATCTTTGAGGGATTGACCAACGACTGACACCTGCTCACGACACAAAGGACAGTCAGCGAGCGAATGTCAAGCACCTCGTGGCGGGATGGCGATGTTGGCTCTCACGTGCCGGGCCACCAACGGGGGACGTGGTACTGCATGAAGACGGTTTGATGTGAGGACGGTTCCGCCGCGAAACCATGCCGCCCCAGCCACGGGTGAAGCCATCAAGCATTGCTTCCTCTACACTGCCTGTTATGCACTCCCTTCTCGTCACTGGCGGAGCCGGATTCATCGGCAGCAACTTTGCCCACTGGATCATCAACAACACTGACGCCACAGTGACGGTGTTGGACGCCATGACGTATGCCGCCAGTGAGGCCTCCCTGGAAGGACTGCCGCGCAACCGATATCAGCTAGTACGCGGATCGGTGTGTGATGCTGATCTCGTCGACGAGCTCGTCTCCCATCACGACGCCGTCGTCCACTTCGCCGCTGAATCCCACAATGACAATTCCTTGGACGGCCCGGCCCCGTTCATCCAAACCAACATCGTCGGCACCTTCACCCTGTTACAAGCCGTCCGCAAACACGAAAAGCGGCTACACCACATTTCCACTGACGAGGTCTATGGCGATCTTCAACTCGACGACCCCACCAAGTTCACCCCACAAACTCGATACAACCCGTCGTCGCCCTACTCAGCTTCCAAAGCCTCCTCGGACCTTCTGGTACGTGCTTGGGTACGCTCATTCGGAGTCCAAGCCACCATCTCGAACTGCTCGAACAACTATGGCCCACGCCAGCACGTCGAGAAGTTCATCCCCCGTCAGATCACCGAAATCCTTGAGGGACGACGCCCCAAGCTCTACGGCAGCGGTCTCAATGTTCGCGACTGGATCCACGTCGACGACCACAACTCGGCCGTGTGGACGATCCTCGAACGCGGCACGATCGGCGAAACGTACCTCATCGGAGCCGACGGTGAACTCGACAACAAAACCGTCATCGAACTCATCCTTGAACTCATGGGCCAGCCCATCGACGGCTACGACCACGTCAACGACCGCCCCGGCCACGACCTGCGCTACGCCATCGACGCCACCAAGCTGCGCCAGGAACTCGGCTGGCAGCCCGAGTACACGAACTTCCGCGACGGCCTGGCAGCGACCATCGACTGGTACCGCGGCAATCAGTCGTGGTGGCTCCCCCAGAAGGAGACCACCGAGGCCGCCTACGCCGCGAAAGGGCAGTGATGAGTGACCTGAGCATCGACACCACCGACATCCCGGGCCTTCTCGTCCTGCACCTGCCCCTGCACGGTGACAACCGCGGCTGGTTCAAGGAGAACTGGCAACGCGAGAAGATGACCGCTCTCGGCCTACCTGATTTCGGACCAGTACAAAACAACGTGTCGCACAACGCCCAGGCAGGCGTCACCCGAGGCATGCACGCAGAACCGTGGGACAAGCTCGTCTCGGTGGCAACTGGGCGCATCCTCGGCGCCTGGGTGGATCTACGTGACGGGAACTCCTTCGGCAACGTCGTCACCGTCGAGATGGGTCCGGAAACCGCCGTGTTCGTCCCCCGGGGCGTCGCCAACGGCTACCAGGCCCTCGAGGACGGCACGACCTACACCTACCTCGTCAACGACCACTGGTCGGCCGAGGCCAAGAAGTCCTACACCTTCGTCAACCTCGCCGATCCGGCGTTGGGCATCAATTGGCCGATCTGCGTGGACCAGGCCGAGCTGTCCGAGGCTGACCGTCATCACCCACCGCTGAGCGGGGTCATCCCCTTCCGTAAGCCGCGCACCGTCGTGCTGGGATCCAACGGCCAGCTCGGCAAGGCACTGCGCCCACTCCTGCCCGACGCCGAGTTCACCACCCGAGAGACCCTCGACCTGTCCAACCCGGCCAGCCTAGGCACCTTCGACTGGAGTGGGGTCGGCACCATCATCAACGCCGCCGCCTACACCGCCGTTGACGCCGCCGAAGACCCGGCCAACCGTGCCACAGTCTGGGCCGCCAACGTCTCCGGCGTCGCCCAACTCGTCCGGATTGCCTCTGACCGACGCGCCACCTTGGTCCACGTCTCCAGTGACTACGTCTTCGACGGCACCAAAACCCTCCACAACGAGGACGAGGCGTTCAGCCCGCTGGGCATCTACGGCATCACCAAGGCCGCCGCCGACGAGATCGTCACCGCGTACCCCCGCCACTACGTGCTACGCACCAGCTGGGTCGTCGGCGAAGGCAACAACTTCGTCAACACCATGGCCAGTCTGGCCCGTCGCGGCATCAATCCTCAGGTCGTCTCCGATCAGCACGGTCGTCTCACCTTCACCCGTGACCTTGCCGCCGCAATCATCCACCTGCTGACGACCGGGGCACCCTTCGGCAGCTACAACATCTCCAACGAGGGACCGACGCAGACCTGGTTCGACATCGCGAACGAGATCTTCACCCTGCTGGGAGCCGACGGCACCGTCACCCCGACGACCGCCGCCGAATGGGGCAAGGGCAAGGACTTGGCACCGCGTCCCGAGCATTCCACCCTCGACCTGTCCCGCATCGAGGCCAGCGGGTTCACCCCGGCCACGACTGCTCATCGGCTGCGCGAGCACCTGGGCGTGACCAAGTGATGAATTTGGCAGCCCTCGGCACCACGGTGCAGATCGACGCATCCGGGACCGGGCTGGACCAGGGGGAGCTCCGCCACGCGTGGGCACGTTGCCTCAGCGCCCCGGATCCCGAACCGGTCCTGCTCACCCCCGGACCGATGACGGCATCCTCCCTGACCCAAGAGATCACCCGGAAACTCATCTCACGTCAGATTGGCCGCCTCCTCATGTTTCACGCCGGCGCGGTGTGTCACCCAGCCACTGGGGACTCAGTTGTCTTCATCGCCCCTGGCGGCACCGGGAAAACCACCCTTGCCACGTACCTGGGGCGACGATATGGATACATCAGCGACGAAACGGTTGCCATCGAGCCCGACACCTGGCGGATCTTCCCTTACCCCAAACCGCTGTCTACCCGTCGTCCCGACCTCTTGGGGGAGAAGGCAGAATTCAGCCCCGACGACCTGGGACTGCAGCCCTGCCACCCCGACCCCCACGTCAGCCACCTCGTGCTCCTGGCACGAGACGATTCCCACGACACTCTCACCACCCCCGTGCGGCGTCTTGACGCCATGGTGACGATGGCCGAACAGTCCTCGTCCCTCCACAAACTCCCCAAACCACTGTGCCTGCTGGCCGATCTCATCTCGCACGCCGGAGGGGTCTGGCAAGCCCAATACGCGGAGCACGACACCCTCGGACCATTCATTGAGGACCTTTTGGGGGCACCATGCTGATTCAGCGTGCCAACGTCACAGACATCTGGTTCGAGGACGACGAGGCACTCGTCATCGTCGATGATGCCATTTTCCGGCTCTCCCCCCTCGCCGTCGCGATATGGGACGTTCTCGAGACCCCACTCGAATTCGACGAGTTGGGTCGCGAACTCGAGGCCCTTGTCGGGCCACCGCCCGACGGTACATTGACCGAGGCGCTCACGAGTTTCGTCGGCACCATGACCCTCAACGGGATATTGATGAAAACATGACGCCACTTCATTGATAAGCTCCAGAGCGATGACTGGCGTAATCGAGGGGACACTTCGCACCGCGAGTCGCATCGAGCTGACACATGGCGTCCTACAACGGCTGGCCGACCGATGCGGCGCCGACGTGCTACACATCAAAGGCCCCACTGTCTCCCCAGAACTTCTGGAGCACTGCATCGTCAATGACGAGGACACCGTCATCCCACGCGGCTCCACGGACGCAGACGTCCTCGTGCGTCCTGAGCACCTCGCCCAGTTCGAGACCACACTCGCACATCACGGCTGGCACAAAGTGGTTGACTTCCATGACGGCTCGGCCTTCGGTCATGCGGCCAATTATTGGCACGAACTCCTTGGCTACGCCGACATCCACCGTCAATTCCCTGGCATCAACATCGCGCCCTCACCGGCATTCCAAGCCCTGTGGACCCGTCGTCAAGGAATCGACATCGCCCACACCCCCATCCACACTCCCAGCGTCACCGACCAGCGTCTCATCCTCCTGCTGCATGCCGCCCGCAGTGGCAACCCGAACCATCCCGACAAGGTGCGGTGCTGGGACGACGCCAGCGATCAGGAGCGCCAGACGGTGCGCAGCCTGGCCCGCGATCTCGACGCCCAGGTCGCCCTGGCCGCCGCCATCGGCGAACTGGAGCAGTACCGCGAACACCGCACCTATGACCTGTGGCGACAGTTCTCGACCGGCGACCCCAGTCGTCTGCACGAGTGGCGCGCTCGAGTCCGCGCCGCTCCCACCCGCAAGGAAGCCGTCAAGGTAGTTCTGAATTCCCTCGCTCTCAATCGACCGCACCTCCGCATGGACCTCGGCCATGACCTCACCTGCGCCGACATCGTTCGCGGCTACTGGGACCGCACCGTCAGGGCCTCTCAGGAGATCCTCCAGGTAGCCCGGAAACAGCTCAGGAAGCAGCTGGACCCCCGACACCGGAGGGGACACCGATGACGTGGCGGATCAGCCCCAACGTGGCCTGGACGTACGACGAGGATGGCGTGGCTGTGGCTACCGTCCCGGATACCCAGGTGTATCGCCTCGACAGCAGCGGCGGAATCATCTGGGACGCCGTCGCCGAGCGCCCGGGAGCGACGACCGACGAGATCGTCGCGGACGTTGCCGCCCTGATTCACGTGCCTGCCGACCATATCTGTGAGGACGTCATCAGCTACCTCCACCACCTGGAATCACTCGGTATCGTGATCGCGAGAGGTTGACGATCATGACCGAACACGCACAGTCGACGGCCCCGCTGCGAATCCATTTCGTCTGCACGGCCAATATCTGCCGCTCGGCGTATTGCCATGCCCGGGCAGCTCGCCTGTTCAATCCCTCGCGCTTCGAGGTCTCCAGCTCAGGCATCCAGGCCGAGGAAGGCCTGCCGATGTGGGAGCAGATGCGCCGCGAGCTAGAACGCCATCAAGCCGAGGCGGCCGCGACCTCCTCCCACCAGATCGAGATCGACGACGCGGTGGAAGCCGACCTCATATTGACGATGACGGCCGGACAACGGGACGCCATCGTCGAATGGTGGCCGCAAGTGATGAAACGGACCTTCACCCTGCCGCAATTCGTCGCAATCGCCAGTGAGCTCACCTGGGACGACCCCACTATGGACCCTCGACAGGTCATTGGCAAGGCATTTCAGAACCGTTTCGCGGCTGGCTCGACGGACGACATCGAGGACCCCTACCGTCGCAGCAGCGAGATCGTACGGGCCTGCGCCGACGAATTGGACGGACTTCTCGAGGATCTAGAACACATGCTGACCCCCGTGAGGCCCCGTCGCGCGGCAGAATGAGCACCATGCACCTCGATCTCGGCCTCGCCCAGACCATCAACCGCGCAACCCACGTCACCCGCGGATTCCGCCGCATCGTCATGGTGACCGCCACCGGGGACAACCGTCCCAATCGCCTCGTCGCCGATCTCACCGACGAGTTCTCCCGCCGTGGAATCGAGGTGTCACAGCTTCCGATCGAAGAATCCAAGGACACCACGGCCCCCTCGTCGGTGCCAGCCCCGGCCCGCAAGGTCCTGAAAAAGTGGTCACTCCACCGTCAGGAGAAGGCTCGCCAGGACCTCGGCGAGAGCCTCGACCACCAGTCCGCGATCATCGTGACCGATCCCAGCCGTCTCGACGAGATCGCTGATCTCCCGGTCGCTGGTCAGGCCGACCGTCCGGTCGTCGTCCTGCTCGTCACCGACCCCGACAAGGCTCCTGATGAGCTCCCCCAGCTCGTCGACCTCGTCGTCACCCCGAACCCCGACACCAATCCCTGGAAGCACCTCGGTGTTCCGGTGCACTCCATCGGTGTGCCGGCCGCAGGCGCCAGCCCGACCCCTGGTGACCGTCCGAAGCGAGTCGCCCTGCTCGGCCCATGCACCGATGAGGAGCTCTCGGAAGCCCTCGCCACCTTCGACCGAGCCTGCCAGGTCGTCCCCGGCTGGTCCCTGGAGGTATGCCTCGACGACGAGACCCGCATCCACTCCGCAGTGGCAGCCCGCCGTGACGTCGGAATCCACCCGGCCGGATCTGAGAACACCATCATGAACCAGAGTGAGTTGGCCCTGGTCCTGACCCGCGAGGAGGACCTAGCCTCCCGGATCCTCGACGCCGCTGGTGCCGGACTGCCCGCCATCGCCTACGCCGACACCCCTGCGGCAGCTGACATCCTCTCTCGCAGCGGGTATCCGGCCACGAACATGGAGGAACTGGCCAGCGCTCTCTCCCAGGGCATGGCTGATGCCCCGCTGCGTCGTATCCAGCGCGAGTCTGCGGCCGAGGTCGTCTCCGGCCATGGCAGCTCGAAGATCGGCGACGCATGGCTCGACCTCATGTTCACCGTGGGGCGCAGCCGCCGCTGACCTTCCCACCGGCCCCGGTGGCGCTTCCGAAGCCGCTTTCGAGTGCAACGTCCGCCACGCGGAACACGGCCGTCACAGGGTATCGTCAGACCTTCTGGGTACACTCGCATGGTGGTAGTCCGTGTGAAACGGACGACCAGCCTGACATGTCAGCCGGAAGGAGGAGCCGGGTGGGTTTCCTGGACAAGGTCGAGAAGTCGATCGAAGGCGCCGTCAGTGGCGTCTTCGCGCGCGCCTTCCGTGGTGAGGTTGAGCCGGTGGAGATCGCCGGTCGGCTGCAGCGCGAGCTCGACTCCGAGGCGCAGATCCTGTCCCGCGACAAGTCACTGGTTCCCAATGATTTCGTGGTCCGGCTGTCCAGCCATGATTACGAGCGTCTCGTCCCCTACACCAAGACCCTCAATGCCGAGATCATCCCGACTCTGCGTGATCACGCCAGCGAGCGTCACTACGTGTTCAACGGACCCATCCACATCCGTTACGACCTGGACGGCTCCCTGCCGGTCGGCAAATTCACCGTTCTGACGGGCGAGAACCACGCCAAGGCCACCGCTGGCCGTCGTGCTCCGCTGGTACTGGAGGTCAACGGGGTGCGTCATCCCCTCACTCCCCCGGGCCTGACGATCGGCCGAGGTTCCGATGCTGACATTCGCATCAACGATCCGGGCATTTCTCGTCTCCATGCTCGTGTCAACGTCTGGCCCCAGGGCGACGGAATCGGCCTGTCCATCGAGGATCTCAACTCCACCAATGGGGTGTCGGTCAACGGAGTCAAGGTCTCCAGCGCTGAGATCAGCGACGGGTCACGCATCGAGATCGGCTCCACACGGATGCTGGTCCATTCTCCGACGGGGATGTGATCGTGAGCGAATTCCTCGTCACGCTGTTACGCATTGCCTACTTGGCGGTGTTGTGGATCTTCATCCTGCTCGTCACGAACGTCATTCGTACCGACATCTACGGTCACCGGGTACCTCACAATGCTGAAGCCGCTGCCGTGGGTCCTGGGCGAGGTGGTAAGGGCCGCAAGGCTCGTCGTCGTGAGGTCGCCCCGGTACCGACTGGTCTGCAGGTCATCTCCGGCAGTGGGGCCGGCACATATGTCCCGCTGGCCAACGGCGTCACCGTGGGGCGCGGCAACGACTGCACCCTTCCCATTGACGACGACTACGCCTCCACCCGCCATGCCGAGTTCAGCCCCGGCATCGACGGCGCGTGGTTCGTCGAGGATCTGGCCTCGACGAATGGCACCCATGTCAACGGTGAGCGCATCGAGAACCCGACGCGCCTGTCGGTGGGGGACGAGGTGCGAATTGGCAGGACCGTCATGACCGTCACCGGCGGGCGGTGAGCGATGGCCTTCTCCCTCGACGTTCGATGCCACTCCGAAATTGGCCTGGTGCGACGCAACAACCAGGACTCGGGGTACGTCTCCCCGAGGATGCTCGTCGTCGCCGACGGCATGGGCGGTGCCGCCGCAGGTGACCTCGCCTCCACCGTCGCCGTGCGTCACGTCACCCGAGCTGACGAGAGGTTCTCCGGGGAGGACTCCCCGTGCCGCCCGCAGGGAGAGGAGATGCTCACCGTTCTGGCTGGTGCGGTGGCTGACGCCAATGACGAACTGGCCGACCTCGTGGCGTGGGACTCCTCCCTGGAGGGCATGGGGACGACCTTCTGCGGAGCGATGTTCTCAGGCACCCAGCTCGGCGTGGTCCACATCGGTGACTCCCGCGGCTACCTGCTGCGTCAGGGCCGCATGAAGCGGATGACCCACGACCACTCGTGGGTGCAGTCCCTCATCGATGATGGTCGGATCACCCCCGAGGAGGCCGCCGTTCATCCGCATCGGTCTCTCCTTCTCAAGGTGCTCAATGGCCAGCCCCAGCACGTCCCGGACACCCAGATCGTGGATCTTCGGTTGGGAGACCGCATTCTCTTCTGCTCTGACGGACTGTGCGGTCTCGTCGACGACGAGACGATCGCCGAGCACCTCAGCACCACCAATCTGGACGACGTCGTCGATCTGCTGGCGACGGACGCCCATGCCGGTGGCGGCACCGACAACATCACCATCGTCGTCGCCGAGGTCGTCGGGGCTGATCCCGTCCTGGACGCCTCCGAGCCCCACATCATCGGGGCAGCGACGACCCGCAAGGTTCCCGAGCACGAGGTCACCGCTCCGCTCTCCGTCGAGCAACCGTCCTCCGCGACGAAGGACGCCGGCACGTCGACCGTGCTCTTCGACTCCGAGGCGGAGGAGTCGATGCGCTATGCGCCCGTGGATTCCCGGACCCGCCGTCGTCGCCACTGGCTGTGGCCCGTGGTCGTCCTCGCCGTCGCCGCTGTCGTCGTCGGCGGCATCTTCGGCACTCGCGCCTACCTCAACACCCAGTACTACGTGGGTACCGACGGCAACGCGGTGGCGATTTATCAGGGATCACCGGACAGCCTGGCGTGGATCCAGCTCTCCCACGTCGCTGAGACGACGGACGTCAAGACCACTGATCTTCCGCGCTACTACCGAAATCGAGTCTCGGAGAACATCCGCGTCTCCTCGATGGAGTCCGCCCACTCCACGGTTGCTGAGCTGCGTACCGGAGCCGAGCATTGCAAGGCCGTGCGCGAAATGGCGACGACCCCGCCTGCTGCCCCGACCAGACCCTCGACGACCCCGTCGGCATCACCTCAATCGTCCGCCAGCAGTTCCGGTATTCCTCACCCGTCCGCAGTACCGACCCCCGCGATGCCCTCACCGAGCGCCTCGGGGCATGAGGTGAACCTCCCCGCCGTCAGTTCGGGTGATTGCTGATGAGTGTCGTACCGGAATTCGATGACGGCACCGTCGTCGTCCAGTCCAAGAGACGCTGGACGGAACTCTTCATGCTTCTCATCGCCTGGGCCATTGGCTTCGGCGGCTGGGTACTCACCGAGCTCAACATCAACCATGAGTTGCCCGAGACCTGGATGACGGTCGGCGGTGTGTGGCTGGGGATGGCTGTCATCGCGCACATCTTCGTGAGGATCGTCATTCCTTACGCCGACCCCGTGATTCTTCCCATCGTCTTCACCCTCAATGGGCTCGGGCTCGCGATGATCCACCGCATCGACCTTGTCCCCGACCCGAACAAGAACCGGATGGACACCCAGGCCATGTGGACGGCCCTGGGCCTCATCTTGTTCCTGACGACCCTGCTCGTCCTGCGGGATCATCGCAAACTGCAGAAGTACCCCTACGTGCTGTTCATCGTCGGCCTGGGATTCCTCTTGCTGCCCCTGGTCCCCGGCCTGGGGATGTCAGTGCTCGGATCGCGAGTGTGGATCCGCATTGGCTCCTACAGCTTCCAGCCTGCCGAGGTGTCGAAGGTGGTGCTAGCCATCGCCTTCGCGGCTTACCTTGTGGACAACCGCGACGTCCTCTCCCGCGCCGGCCACAGAATCCTGGGCATCACCCTGCTGCGTGCCCGTGATCTCGGCCCGATCGCAGTGATGTGGGTCGCGACGATGCTCGTCATCGTCTACCAGAATGACCTGGGCACCGGAATGCTCTTCTACGGCATGTTCGTCGTCATGCTGTACCTCACGACCGAGCGTGTCGGATGGGCGATTCTGGGAGCGGTCAGCCTCGTCGGTGGCGCGGCGCTGGCGTACGCCTTCTTCGGCCACGTCCGCATCCGTTTCGATTCCTGGCTGCACCCCTTCACCGATTACAGCCAGAATTACCAGATCATCCAGGCTCAGTTCGGGCTCGCCTGGGGTGGTCTCGCCGGACGCGGCTGGGGGCTGGGACGTCCCGGGATGGTGCCCTTGGCATGGAGCGACTTCATCGCGACTTCGATCGGAGAGGAACTCGGCGTCACTGGCCTCATGGCCGTCATCATGATGTTCTTCATCCTCACCGCTCGCGGTATGCGCACCGCCCTCGGCTGCCGTGACGAGTTCGGCAAGCTCATGGTCGCTGGACTGTCCTTCACCCTTGCTCTCCAGGTCTTCGCCATCATCGGTGGCGTCACCCGGCTACTGCCCCTTACCGGTCTGACGACGCCATTCATGAGCCAAGGCGGGTCGTCCCTGGTGGCCAACTGGATCATCGTCGCGATCATCATGATCGTGTCGCACCGGAACCGAAAACCTGACGACGACTTCGTCGCCACTGTTCCCGCCGACCCCCAGGCCCAGAACGCCACCGCCGTCATCCCGAACGGAGGCACGCGATGAACAAGCAGATTCGCGGAGTCTCCCTGCTCGCTGGGCTGATGTTCCTGGCCCTCATGGCCAATCTCACCGGATCGGCCATCTTCCGGCAGGCCAGCCTCAACAACGATCCTCGCAACGTTCGAGTGCGCGACGCCGAGTTCTCCCAGAACCGGGGCGACATCCTCGTCGGTTCGATGCCCATCGCGACCACCAAGTCGAGCGACGGCAAATTCGCCTACCAGCGCGTCTACCCCTCCGGGCCGGAGTACGCTCCCATCACCGGGTACTACTCCTACTACTACGGGCGTTCCATGCTCGAGCAGACCCAGAATGCCCAGCTGACGGGTACCTCCGACACCCAGTGGCTTTCCCGAATCACGGGGACGTTGTCCGGTCACAAGCCTGAAGGTGGCTCGATCACGACGACGATCAACGCCAAGGCCCAGGACGCCGCATGGGAAGGCCTCAGAGGCAAGAAGGGCGCTGTCGTCGCGATGGACTACACCACTGGCGCGGTGCTGGCCATGGCGTCCTCCCCCTCCTACGACCCCAACGATCTGGCCTCCCAACGCCTCAACGACACCAGCCAGGCGTGGAAGGAACTCGTTGCGGACAAGTCGTCTCCGTTGTCCAACCGCGCCAGCCGTGAGATCTACCCTCCCGGTTCGACCTTCAAACTGGTGACGGCCGCTGCGGCCCTGCAGAACGGTTACAACCCGAACTCCACAGTGGATGCGCCGGAGAATTGGACCCTACCGGGCACCCGCACTCCGTTGACGAACGAGACCTATTGCGGGGGCAAGCAGATCACTCTCACCCGTGCCCTCGACATCTCGTGCAACACCGCCTTCGGCAAGCTCGGAGTGGGCCTGGGCCAAGACAAGATCAATGCCCAGGCTGAGGAATTTGGATTTGGCAAGGTCGTCGACTCCGACATCTCGTCGGTCGCCTCGAAGTTCCCCAAGGACATGACCGATGCTCAGCTCGCGCAGAGTTCCATCGGCCAGTTCGACGTCGCAGCCTCCCCTCTCCAGATGGCGATGGTGACTGCCGGCATCGCCAATGGCGGCAAGCTCATGACGCCGTATCTCACCGCGCAGGTCCGGGCATCGAACCTTCAGGTGGTTTCCGAGCATCGTCCCAAGCAGATGTCTCAGCCGATGACGAAGGAGTCGGCCGAGCAACTGAAGTCGATGATGGTCTCGGTGGTCAACAACGGCACTGGTAAGAGGGCACGCATTGACGGGGTCACTGTGGGCGGCAAGACCGGTACTGCGCAGACGATGAAGGGGAAGGCTCCCTACGCGTGGTTCGTGGGGTGGTCGGACAAGCCACACGTCGCAGTGGCGGTCTTCGTCCAATCCTCAGACACCGCCATCGACGAGGTCTCCGGAGGCCGACTCGGGGCTCCCATCGCCAGAGATGTCATCGAGGCGATGAGATGACAATTAGACAGACAACCAGCACACTTCACCACGTCTCACCACAAAGGGGATCCCTCAATGAGCACTGAGAGTTGGCTCTCCGGGCGTTACGAACTGCAGAACCTCATCGGCCGTGGCGGCATGGCCGATGTCTGGAGGGCCCGCGATCACCGTCTCGGTCGCGACGTCGCGGTCAAGAGGTTGCGCGCCGACCTCGCCAGCGACGACACCTTCCAGGCGAGGTTCCAGCGTGAGGCACAGTCGGCTGCGCGCCTCAACCACCCGAACATCGTCGCCGTGTATGACACTGGTGAGACGCAAGATCCGACAACCGGCCTGCAGGTGCCTTACATCGTCATGGAACTCATTGACGGTCACACCCTGCGCGACGTGCTGCGCGACGGCCGCAAGATCCTTCCCCGCCGCGCCCTCGAGTTCACCCAGGGTGTGCTCGATGCGCTGAGCTACTCCCACGCCGCCGGCATCGTCCACCGTGACATCAAGCCGGCCAACGTCATGCTCACCCGTGAGGGGTACGTCAAGGTGATGGACTTCGGCATCGCCCGCGCGGTTGCCGACACCTCTGCCACCATGACCCAGACGGCAGCCGTCATCGGCACCGCCCAGTACCTCTCCCCGGAGCAGGCTCGCGGCGAGACAGTCGACAACCGAGCCGACATCTATGCCACCGGCTGTCTGCTGTACGAGCTGTTGGTCGGACGCCCGCCGTTCATCGGTGACTCCCCCGTCTCAGTGGCTTACCAGCACGTCCGCGAGATCCCGGCACCGCCGTCCTCGCTGGATTCCGAGATCACTGGCGAGATGGACGCCATCACCCTCAAGGCGCTGGCGAAGGAGCGGGCTGATCGCTACCAGACCGCCAAGCAGATGCGTGACGACATTGATCGCCTGCTGTCAGGGCGCGAACCGCTGGCGATGCAGGCTCACGCCGATCCCGATGCCGACACGGAGGAGCAGACCCACCTCATCCCCGCTGCTGCGGCAACGGCCGCCGCGCCTCCTGCCGCGCCGGCTGCCGCTGCACAGCGAGACGAGGCCACCCCCGCTCAGACCGAGAGCCCTGCAGAACCGGAAGAGCCCAAGCGCAAGCGTTGGCCGGTCGTCCTCGTGACGATCCTGGTCGTCGCGTTGCTCGCGCTGCTCGGATTCGGGTTGCACAGGATGCTCGGGCCTTCCTCGGCCCCCACCTCGTCGCCGACGCCGTCGAAAACCGTGAAGATGGTCGATGTCCCGGCGGTCACTGGTCTGAGCCAGCAGGGAGCCACGTCGACCCTCGAGAATGCCGGCCTCAAGGTGAAGGTCGAGCACGTCCAGAAGGACGAGTCGACTGCCAACCAGGTTGTCTCGCAGAATCCTGCTGCCAACCAGAAGGTCCATGAGGGCAGCAAGGTGACGATCACCGTCAATGACGGGCCAAAGAAGTTGACGATCCCGCAGAACATCGTCGGGATGCCGAAGTCGGATGCCGTCAAGGCCCTCAAGGACGCCGGATTCTCGGACAACCAGATCAGGGTCAACGACGATGACCCCAAGACCGAGGCGAATACCGCCAAGGCGGGCACCGTTGACTCCGTCCGCCCGAGTGCGGGTACCTCTCTGACCCCTGAGCAGCAGGTGACGCTGACGGTCGCGACTGGTAAGTCGGTCGTCCCCAACCTCAAGGGCATGAGCGTCAAAGAGGCCTACGCCGCTGCCAGCTCGAACGGATTCTCCATCTCCGTGGAGCGTCAGACGACATCCTCGGCTGCCCCCGGCACGGTGTTCAGCCAGGACCCGGATTACGGGGCCACTGCCAAGAGGTCGACCGCCATCAAGGTGCTCGTCGCCGTGAAGCCGTCGGAACCGACCCACGAGGCCCCGACGAGCCCTACTCCGAGCGAGGACGACCCCTCACCGGTTCCGACGTCGACGGCCAGTCCGTCGTCATCTCACGGCTGAATCAGCGGTCCGCCGCGCTCATCAGCGGGCTCATCTGGCTGGCGCGGGAGGGGGCTTCCGGGTCCCCGCACTCCATCAGCCAGGTGGCGAGCATCTGGTGACCGTGCTGGGAGAGTACTGACTCGGGGTGGAACTGCACCCCCTCGACCGGCAGTCTGCGGTGACGCAGGCCCATGACAACACCGGTGTCCGTGCGTGCTGTCACTTCCAGCTCGGCCGGGATCTCGTCCACGGCCAAGGAGTGGTAGCGAGTGACGACGAGCGGGTCTGGCAAGCCAGCGAAAACCCCCTTACCTTCGTGGTGAATCGGCGAGGTCTTGCCGTGCAGCTGTTCCTCGGCGCGTCCGACATGACCTCCCCACGCAATGGCCATAGCCTGCATGCCCAGGCACACACCAAAGATCGGTCGGCGGGCGCCGCGCAGGATGTCCACGCACACTCCGGCGTCCTCCGGATGTCCGGGGCCGGGTGACAGCAGGATGCCGTCGAAGGGATCCCACCACTGCGGATCCTCGAAGAGAGGATCATCGTTGCGAACCACCGTGGTGTCTGCCCCGATCTGTCCCAGGTAGGACACGAGATTCCACACGAAGGAGTCATAGTTGTCGACGACGAGGATCCTGGCTGTCATGGGATCATTGTGTCGTAGGCCGGCGTCGAGACGCCATCATGCTCAGGTTGTGTCAGGCGCACCGACTCAGCGGGGAGTGGCGTGGCCCATGGCGACGGTGCCGGTGTAGGCCGGCATCGTGACCGTACCGACCCGCTCCACCGACCATCCGAGCTGGTAGGCACTCACGTACCCCTTGTAGATGCGCACCGCCTCGGAGGTGTCGAGAGCTTGCTCCATGGCGGCGCGGTCCCCAATCGCCTCGATGACGTAGGGCGGGGCGTAGGCGACTCCGTGCAGGACGACGGTGTTGCCGACACATTTCACGGCTGTAGTGGAGGTCACTCGTTGTCCCTGGATGGTCATGGCTTCCGCTCCCCCAGCCCAGAGGGTGTTGACGACCATCTGGATGTCCTGCTGGTGGACGACGAGCATGTTGGCGTCGACCCCATCGGGATTCTCGCTGAGGGGAGCGTCATCAAGGGTGACCCGCAGTGCCTTGCCGCTGACAGCTCCCAGACCCACCGAGGGCGCCAAGGCTGACGCCGAGGGGACGGTCGAGGAGGTGACGCCCGGGGTCTGATCGGCCTTGGAGAGCTCGTCAACCTGGGCTCGCAGGCTGGCTGCCTCTTTCTGCAGGGCGGCATTGTGACTGGCCTGATTACGGACGAGGGTGGCCATGTCAGTGTCCCGTTCGGGACGAAGGTCATGACCACGCGAATTGACCGCGGCCGTCGTCATCATGAATCCGGCCGTCACCATGACGAGCACCGTGGCGAATCTGGCCAGCCGTGGATGACGAGAGTCCGAGCGGATGTCCTGGATGAGGGGGCCACCGACGACGTCCTCACTTGCCTCTTCGGGCGTGTCAGCCCCGTCAGGCGCAGGGTCAGTGACGGGAGAAGGATCGGAATGCTCAGGGGTGGAGTCATCACGACGGACGTCCTCGGCGTCGTCGTCGCTCATCGTCCCCTCCTCGCAGCCCGACCCGTGTCGCCGGAATTGGCGATCGTCCTCTAGACTAGCCAGGTAACACTTGTCCCAATCACGCTCGGTGGGCGTGTCCTCGAAACCCCAGGAGTAGTCACCGTGCCCGAATCCAAGGTCAGACCGGAAGCCAAGGAGAAGGCCCAGGCCAAGAACCGGGCCAAGGTCGAGGAGCGCCGGGCCGAGAAGAAGGCTGCGCCGGTTGATCGTTCCTGGGTGCCGAAGGTGTTCGTCCCCCTCTTCCTACTCGGTGTGCTGTGGCTGATCGTCTACTACATCGCAGGTAACCAGATCCCCGGCATGAAGGATCTCGGCGACTGGAACGTCCTCATCGGCATGTGTCTCATGGCTGCCGCTTTTGGCGTCGCGACGCTGTGGAAGTGATCCAGTGAACCAGAAGCGGCCAAAATGTGGACGAATTGTTCTTTTTGAGGAAAACCTGGGAAACTTCGGTGGAATCCATACGGTGACGCGCGCTCTACACTCCGGCTTTTCTTCACAAAACGCACCGGTTGAATTTGCCTCACTGGAAGAACCTGTAGGTCATTTCAAAAACGCATTCGTCATCAACCGAGGAAAGTCTTCTACTTCACTTCATCGGTTCGCATCGGACTATCCGGGGCCACTCGGCATCAAGTACGGGTTAAAGCGCCTTCACACGCCGATATGGAAACTTTGGCGACATGTTCGCATATTTGCATACCTTATCCGCCTCGGCGCAAACGGTGTGATTATTTCGACTACTCCTGAAATCGTCAAATCGTTACACTTTCACCTAAAGGCCCTGAAGCATTTCCAGCTTTCCCCGATAGTGCTCCAGCAACTCCACTCTTCATTTGACGGGATAACAAACCATTGGGACCTCGCGGGCCCTCTCAAGGCTACACTTGATGTCACAGACAGGCTTGTACTCCTCTCGGATTCCGACAGTGATGCATTTTCACGCATGAGCATAGCAAAGTGCACTGTCATTCCAAATCCTTGCACCATACCAATACACTACGAGCGCTCTCTGAAACCTAAAAAAACCGACAAGCCGCATCGCATGGTTTTCGTTGGACGACTCAGCGGTGAAAAGCGTGTGGACCTTATTATATCCGCCTTCGATGCAGCGCTCGCCAAACGGCCAGATATCCGCAAGTCTTGGGTTCTTGAAATTTACGGCGCCGGCGTGGACGCTAAATATCTCACTCAGGTGCGAGATAAATCACACTACGCTACTAATATCCGTTTCATGGGCCGTATCGACAATATTGAGCAGGTCTTTTGTGGGGCCGATCTTTCTGTCTTGGCATCGTCTTTTGAAGGTTTGCCAATGACACTCATTGAATCAATCCGATGTGGCACGCCACCGATTACTACTCGCTGTTCGGATGCGACCACGCAAATCACCACTAGGTGCGGCTTCCTGTGTGACGGGGATGACATTCGCACAATCTCTACCGTGATGCTAGAGGCCATGGATGAGATCATCATCTCGCCCGCAAAGCGCTTGGCATGCTTCGAGGTTGGACGCGAATTTGACCTTAAACCTATCATGGACTCATGGTGGGCGCTCATTGATTCATGCCGTAGTGAACGAAACCGCCAGAGATGTACTTCGGCGCGATGATGGCAGGGCCGAGATCTCATGGAGCCCAGAGCGGATAAGGCTCTAAGACTTGGTTCGCAGTCTTGGTCCAGATGAGAAGTTCGAGGTGTGTTCGAGGAGTTCAGTCTCCGAGCGCCCCACTCCATCTGCGCCGCGCGGTCCAGGCCTCACTCACGACAGCGGTCCACGCATGCGTCGCGGCTGCCAGCGTACGATCAACGCTCCTTTTGTATCGTAGTTGCTCGTCGGCCATCGCACGCAAGAGTTCTGTTGACAGTGCTTCAACACTGCCGTCACATGAGGCGTAGCCGCATGTACCACAGAACAACTCTCTGACCCCAGGCGACGAAGGTGTGGATACGGTCGGGACCCCGCACGAAGCAGCTTCCATCATCGGCATCGAAAATCCTTCAAACATGGAGCCCATGAGGCTTAACTAACTTTTCTTGAAAACATGACACGGATCATCAGTGGTGCCACAAAATCGTATTCTATACCTGCTTTTTCTGAATTTATAGTCTCAATTACAGATGGCACATCAGGGCCATCGCTATAGATTTCAAGTTCCCAACTTGTTTCATTATGAAATACTCGAGTCATGTACCATCCTTCTGTCGATTTCTCGATCGAGCTATGCCCACCAACTTGGTTACGACGGTCAGCGCTTCAATGCGAATCCGCAACAAGATGCTAACGCTCAGGCTTGAGCAGCGGGAAGAGGATCGTCTCGCGGATACCGGCATTAGTGAACAACATCACCAGACGGTCGACGCCGAGCCCAAGACCACCCATGGGCGGGCAGCCGAACTCCAGGGCCTCAAGGAAGTCCTCGTCAAGCTGCATGGCCTCCGGGTCACCGGCCGCAGCGGCCAGAGACTGCTTGGTGAGAACCTCGCGCTGGATGACGGGGTCGACGAGCTCCGAGAACCCGGTGCCGCGCTCCATGCCGCCGATGATGAGGTCCCAGGCCTCGACCATGCGCGGGTCGTCGCGGTGCGGGCGGGCCAGGGGCTGGGCGATGGCCGGGTAGTCGCAGACAAAGGTGGGGTTGATGAGTTCAGGCTCGACGAGCTCGCCGAAGAGCTCCATGACGACCTTGCCGGCCTCCCAGGACGGATCGAGTTCGATCTCGTGTTCGGCAGCAATGGCCTGCAATTCCTCCAGCGGGGTGTCGAGGGTGACTTCGCGTCCCAACTTCTCCGACAGGCCCGGGTAGACGCTGACCCAGCGCCACTCCCCATCAAGGTCGATGGTGCCCTTGGGCGTCTCGATCTGGTGGATGTCGAGGGCGTCGGCCACCTCCATGATGATGTCCTTGATGACCTCGGCGATGGTGAACTGGTTACCCCAGCTCATGTAGGCCTCGAGCATGGAGAACTCGGCCGAGTGGCTGGAGTCGATGCCCTCGTTGCGGAAGACACGGCCCATCTCGTAGACACGGTCGGTGCCACCCACCATCGCGCGCTTGAGGTAGAGCTCAAGGGCGATGCGCAGGCTCATGTCGATGTCGAAGGCATTGAGGTGGGTGTTGAACGGACGAGCCGCGGCACCACCGTGGACCAGCTGCAGGATCGGGGTCTCGATCTCCAGGAAGCCACGCTCATCGAGGGCGTGACGCACTGCGCGGGTGATGATGGCGCGGGTGCGCACCATCTGACGGGACTCGTCGCGGACGACCAGGTCGGCGTAGCGGCGACGCACCCGGGACTCCTCCGACAGGTCCTTGTGGAGAGTCGGCAGGGGACGCAGGGCCTTCGATGCCATCCGCCACTCCGAGGCCATGATGGACAGTTCGCCACGGCGGGAGACGACGACACGGCCACGCACCCACACGTGGTCTCCGAGGTCGACGTCGGACTTCCATGCCGTCAGGGCCTCGTCGCCGACCTCGGCCTTGGAGAGCATGACCTGCAGACGTTCACCATTGGAAGTCTCGGTGAACCCGTCCTGGAGGCTGGCGAAGCAGAGTTTGCCGGTATTGCGGACGAAGACGACACGCCCGCCGATGGTGACCTCGTCGGTGGTCTCCTCGCCGGGGGCCAGGGTCAACTCGCCGAGGTCGTCGGTGTACTTCTGACGGATCTGGGCCAGGGTGTGGTCGCGCAGCAGGTCAACCGGGTAGGCCTGGCCTCCGTCGGCGATGATCCGGGCCCGCTTGTCGAGACGAACCTGCATCTGCTCGGAGACCTCAGGGGACTGGCTGGAAACGGTGTCAGAACTCACCGGGAAATCCTATCGAAGAGGAGAAGAGGGAACGATTTGGCCAAGCCATGTTTTTCGTGCACCCCCTCGGGACACAATGATGACGGGTCAAACTACCCCTCAGCCACCTTCAACCCACCAGCGACCAAGGCACCTCTGGCCGTCGATGCCAATGCAGGCAACGTCCCAGATACCTTCGTCTTCGTCGCCCACAGCTTCGCACTGGGGCGCCAGGCTACCGCGACCTCGTCCCACACCGGCGAGATCGAGGAGTCGTCGTCAATCTTGCGCCCCAGATCAGCCAGGTCCCCGACGACGTCCTCGTTGCCGACCAACGTCTTGAAGGACGTCGGCGTCGTCATCCTCTCGGCCTTACCAGCTGGGATGAGACCACGCCCCGTCAGCAATTCGGGCTGGTCGTCGAGGGCGTCAGCAAAGTCCAATGCCTCACTCGGCGTCTTGCATCCCTTGAGGACCACCCACGACGAGCCCTGATACGACGCCACCCGTGAATCACTGCCCTCGAGCGGAGGAATGGTGGTGACCTTCCAATGATGCCGCCCAGCCCCGACGGCAGTCTTGAGATCCGGAAGATCAGCGGGAGCGCCAATGTGTCCGACGATCTTCCCGGAGGAGAAATCGGTCTGCACCGACTCCCATCCATGGGATACGACGAGTTGCTTGGCCTCGACCATCCGCTGCAACTCGTCGGTGAGCTTGCGCACCCCGTCAGAATCGATCCCAACCCGCCAGGTCGTGTCATTCACCGGGACGAACCATGGTGATCCTGTGGTGTCGGACATCGCTGCCAGCCACCCGGTTTTCTCAACCGGCATATCTGACACCGCCTTACCCGTAGACGCCAGAATCGTGGCCGCGGCGCGGAACTCCTCCCAATTCTTGGGAGCTGACACATGGGCCTCGGACCAGGCGTCGGAATCGTAGAAGAGGACCATCGGGGAGGTGTCCATCGGAAGCCCGTATGTCCGCCCCTGGTACGCAACCCGCGACATCGAGCCGCGGTCGTACTTGTCGCGGTACTGCTCGGCGTACTGGGTGACATCCTCCAGCACCCCGTGATGGGCCAATTTCGCTACCGACGTGCTCGGCACCTGGGCCATGCAGGGAGCCTTGCCCTCCTCAACCGACGTCTCCAAGGCGTTGAGGTACGTGTCGGTCGTCGAGGAGATCGCGTGCAAATTGAGTGTCACACCAGGGTTACGACGCTGATACCCGTCACCAGCGCTCTCCAGGCTCGGCAGGTCAGATGCCATGGACATCCGGTGCCAGACCTCGACCGAATCGTCACGACTGGTCTTGGCAAGTTGGGTCGACGTCTGTGAACACGCAGCTGTGCCGACGAGAAGCACCCCCGCCATCACAAGGGCCAGCTTGCGTCTCATCGTCACCTCTCACGACACAGCGGATTCGGTGTCTCACAGCCTACCGACAAGGCCGACCCGTCTGACGACATGCGGGACAACACTGCCCATCTCCTCTAGGGTGTCGATCGTGCCGCTCGCGGCTGCCCGGCAGATCCTCTGACGCCGGTTGCACATGTCCCTGTCCGAGGAGCACTCGTGCTGACACAACTCGTGGCCCGACACCTTCGGCCCTATCGCCTGCAGGTGATCGTCATCGTCGTCGCGCAGATTTGCGCCCAGATCGCCGCGCTGACCCTCCCGACGATCAACGCTGACATCATCAACCAGGGAGTCGTCCGCGTCGACACCGGCTACGTCACCTCACACTCCCTCCTCATGCTGGCCGTCGCCCTGGGACAGACGATCTGCCAGGTCATCGCAGTGTTCCTGGCCGCCCAGGTCGCCATGGGAATGGGGCGCGACATCCGCGACGCCGTCTTCACCCGCACCCTCGACTTCTCGGCCCGTGAGGTCAACCAGTTCGGGGCTCCGTCCCTCATCACCCGCACCACGAACGACGTCCAGCAGGTGCAGATGCTGGTCTTCATGACCCTGGCCGTCCTCATCGGAGCACCCATCATGATGGTCGTCGGCGTCGTCATGGCGATCCGAGCCGAGGTCTCCCTGTCGTGGATCATCGCCGTCGCCGTCGTGCTGCTAGGCATTGGAGCGGGGCTCATCGTCTCCCGGATGGGTCCGCTGTTCAAACGCCAGCAGAAACGTATCGACGACCTCAACCGCGTCGTTCGCGAACAGATCACCGGCATCCGCGTGGTGCGAGCCTTCGCCCGGGAGCGCCATGAGGCGGCCCGCTTCGACGCCACCAACTCTTCCCTGCGCGACATCCAGGTCAGTGTCGGACGAACCATGGCCGCGATGTTCCCGCTCGTCATGCTCATCATGAACCTGTCCCAGATCGCAGTGTTCTGGTTCGCGGCCCACCAGATCGACAGCGGCAAGACCGAGGTCGGCGTCCTCGCCTCCTTCACCACCTACCTCATGCAGATCCTCATCAGCGTCATGATGGCCGTACTCCTAGTCGTCATGTGGCCGCGAGCCTCGGTCTGCGCCAACCGCATCGCAGAAGTGCTGCAGACCTCGTCGTCCCTCCACATTGACCCCGAACCGGTGACGACCCTGCCCGACAACCCCACCCTGCTGGAGTTCCGCGACGTCACCTTCAGCTACCCCGGAGCTTCCGCACCGGTGCTCCACGAGATTTCCTTCGCGCTGGAGCGCGGAAAGACGACGGCCATCATCGGCTCGACGGGCTCGGGCAAATCAACCTTGGTCAACCTCATCCCGCGCCTCGTCGACGTCACCGACGGGCAGGTCCTCGTCAAGGGTGTCGACGTCCGCCGTTACGGCCCCGAGATCCTGTGGAGTTGCATCGGGCTGGTGCCTCAGCGGCCCTACCTCTTCGGCGGCACGGTGGCCTCCAACCTGCGCGACGGCCGCTCCGACGCCACCGACGACGAGCTCTGGGACGCCTTGCGCATCGCTCAGTCCGACGACTTCGTCTCCCGAATGGACGGGGAGTTGGACGCCCCCATCTCCCAGGGCGGCACCAATGTCTCCGGCGGCCAGCGACAGCGACTGTCCATCGCTCGGGCCTTGGTCAAAGCCCCCGAAATCTACGTCTTCGACGACTCCTTCAGCGCCCTCGACGTCACCACTGATGCCCGGCTCCGGGCTGCGCTGGAGGCCCATCAAGGCAGTGCCGCGATGCTCATCGTCGCCCAGCGGGTCTCGACGATCCGCAATGCCGACCAGATCCTCGTCCTGGATGCCGGACGCATCGTCGGCAAGGGAACCCATGACGAGCTCATCGAGTCCTGCCCGACGTACATCGAGATCGTCAACTCCCAGCTCTCCACCGAGGAGGCGGCATGAGAGGCAAGGTCGAGAAGGCTCCCGCCCGCAACGAGCATGCCGAGCTCGCCCGAGCCTCGTCACGACGAGGCGGCGGCCGGGTCGCCGAGAAGCCCATCTCCTTCGGCCCGTCCCTCAGGCGGCTGCTCGGCCAGCTCAAGCCTCATCGCCTCGTCCTGACCACCGTCGTCATCATGGCTGTGATCTCGGTGACCTTCAACGTCATTGGCCCCAAGATCCTGGGCCGGGCCACCGACGTCATCTTCGGCGGCATCGTCGGAAAACAGTTGGGCAGACACGTCCCTCAAACGCGTGGCATGACGGCCGGCGAATTCATCGACAAGTTCGGCCAGCCCGGTCAGAGTGGCGATCGCGGGAAGATCATCACCCTGCTGCAGCAGTACCCCGATGTCATCATCGGTTCCGGCATCGATTTCCACCGGCTCGGCGTCATCATGGCCTGGGCCCTGGGCCTGTACGCCTGCGCCGCCCTGCTGATGTTCCTGCAGGGATTCCTGCTCAACACCGCGATCCAACGATCCATGTACGACCTGCGTCGTCAGGTCAGTGCCAAGCTGGAGAGACTGCCGCTGTCCTACTTCGACGGTCAGCCCCACGGCGAGCTCATGAGCCGGATGACCAACGACATCGACAACGTCTC
>OGTG01000115.1_pt1 | contig 52091 bp, 46 predicted proteins | sample 1574571 | NCBI WGS metagenome assembly OGTG01 (sample SAMN03295826, study PRJEB24534) | human gut metagenome | isolation source: fecal sample 1 from infant 4 | host: Homo sapiens | place: USA: Pittsburgh, PA | collected 2014-07
ATTGAAGGTTGGTATAACAGAAAAAGGCTACATTCTTCTATTAATTACATGACTCTAGATCAATGTGAATTACTAGCTAGAAGTGCAGCATAAAAAAATTTGACTTTTTGTGTCCAAAATATTGACATAAGACCAAGATTTAAGAGTTAGAAAAGGTGGACATGAAATCCACGACCATTTGTATGTGGCTTAAATAGCTGTTTGCAGGTGGTCGTGATTTTTTATTATTTTCATTTGGATTTTATCTATTGTAGGCTAGGCATTTTTTGAATGTGCCTTAAGTTATAATAATTATTATGCATATATTGAATAAAAGTATTGGTGCTTTTTTTAGTGTATTAATTTATTAGTAGGAACATATTGTTTATCTATTTGATCATTATTTATTAATATATCAGAAATAATAAATCTCGGTCTTTGCTTAGTTTCATTATATATTTTACCAATATACTCTCCAATAACTCCAAGGGATAAAAGTTGAATTCCACCAATAAACCAAATTGAAAGAGCTAGAGAAGTCCAACCGTGCACAGTCTCTCCAAAAAATTTAACTATTATAGTGTAACCTAAAGCTATAAGACTAAAAAAGACTATGAAAAATCCAAGTGATGCAATTATTCTTATAGGTTTTATGCTTAGGGATGTAATTCCATCTAAAGCAAAAGCAAGCATTTTCTTTAATGGGTATTTAGATTCACCAGCAAATCTTTCATGACGTTCATATTCTACTATAGAAGATTTGTATCCAATTAGAGGAACCATCCCCCTAAGAAATAAATTTACTTCTTTAAATTCACTTAATACTTCTAAAGCACGTTTACTCATAAGCCGATAGTCAGCATGATTATAAATCGAATCAACTCCAAGTTTAGTCATTAATTTATAAAACGCTAAGGCTGTTGTTCTTTTAAAAAATGTATCTGTTTGTCTTGAAGACCGTACACCATAGACAATGTCGCTTCCATCATAATATTGTTATACGAATTTATCTATAACGTCCACATCATCCTGTAAATCTGCATCTAATGATATGGTTATATCTGCAAGTTCTTTAGCAGTCATAAGCCCAGCAAGTAATGCATTTTGATGTCCTCTATTTCTAGAAAGATTAACACCAGAAAATATGTTATCTTGACTATGAAAATCTTTTATTATATTCCAAGTTTTATCTTTTGAACCATCATTAACGAAAAGTATTTTACTATCTTTAGAAATAACCTCATTTTTTATCATAGTAGTAATCTTTTTTAGTAATCTTTTAGCTGTTTAATGTAAAACTTCTTCCTCGTTATAACAAGGAATCACCAGATATAATGTGTCATTCATAAAATTACCTCCAATTGAGAAATAAAATATTTTCATATTTTGAATATTTCATCTGTAAATTGTATTAATTCACAGATGAAATATTAGCCTTGTTATTTTCTATCATGTGCCTAAGATAAATCGTATAGTTCAGCTGAATTTGCTTCACCGCCAAATCCACCGGATCTTTGGTTATTATTTGGAGTATCTGAAGTAGTTGAATCCTTCCACTCACTGTTAGGAACAAGCTTTCCGTTTGCTTTGATCCAGCTCATAATATCATTATTTGAGTTAGATTTGCCAGAGCCGCCTCCCATACGACCGCCACTACTAACCAATGCATATCTTACAGCCCCTTGAGAAACTAATTGTTTAAATTCATCTAGTGAGATTATTTTATCTGAGCCACTGAATCCACCTATAGTCATAACAGGCTCACCGGTTTTAAGTATTAGATCAGAGGCATAAGTCATTGCTGATGGGACTGCAACAAGGTATTGTTCATTTTGTTTATTAGCTTCTAAAAATTGTATAAGTTTAAAATTGCTGCTGTTACTAAAATTTCTACCTTGTTTACCGGATGCAAGTTCTAGTCCGGCAGCGGGACTGCTTCCATTCATCGGGTAAAATAGCGTAGTAGATGACCAAACCATAGGAGCAATTAAGATCCCAATAAAAGCAATACTCGTAATCACTATATTTGATTTTCGCCTAGATACTTTTTCTGGTTGAATAGAATTTTTTCTTCTTATGATAGCAGCTATAATCAATGCTATTGAAGCACCGATGGATAAAATCCCTGTTGCTAAAAGTGTAACTCTATAACCATTTGAGGTTTTATAGTTAGGAGATAGAATGAGTATCTCTATAAGCCCATTTACAATAAACGCTACTGGCAAAATCCACTTTTTCCAGCTCTCTTCATTATAAAGCTTCCACATAGTTGTGAGTCCTATTCCAGTAAGAGCTGCAATTGATGGTGCCATTGTTGTTAAATAATACGTATGAGTTACATTTTTTGAAAAACTAAAATATATAAATTCAGGTAACAACCACATAGACCACAATAATAATGATAATTTTCTTTTATTATCAAAGTTAAATAATTTAACTTTTTCTTCCATTACTGCAATTATAGCACCGATTATAGCAAATGGTAAAAGCCATGATATTTGATCTGATAAATTGTTATAAGTAAACAATCTTGTAATACCAGTCTTTGAATTATTGCCCATGCCGTTTCTACCTGCCGGCATTTGATTTTGTGATGTACGGTTTTGATTTTGTAAATTATTATCTTTATCAGTTAATTCTTGAGGAGGATTATTGCCTCTGTTAGTATATTTTTCACCTAAACCGATTCTTTCTAAACCATTATGACCTATTATAAGTTCCATAACTGAATTATCAGTACTGCTGCCAATGAAAGGTCTATTACTTGCTGGTATCAAATCTACAGCTAAAGCCCAAGATAGTGATACTGCCAAAAGAACTAATCCACCAAAAATGAGATGCTTGATTTTCTTTTTATAAGATATAGCAGAAGAAAGAAAGTATGTTATAAAAACTGCTGGAGCCAGCATATAGGCCTCAACCATTTTTATATTAAAACCTATTCCAACTAATACTAAACTTAATATAAGGTATTTAAATTTACCTTGCTCAGCAGCCAGAGAAATAGTTAAGCATGCAAGTAGCAAAGATAAAACAAGCAGGTTATCTATAGTGTTATTTCTACTTGCTGCTACGAAAATAGGAGTTACAGCAAGACATAATGCAGCAACTAATGCAGCTAAAGTTCCAAAAGATCTTTTTACAAGATAATATATTAACCATACTGATATTACTCCAGCAAGTGCTTGTGGAAGGATAACACTCCATCCACTAAATCCAAATATTTTTGCTGATATAGTTTGCAGCCAAAAACCTACAGGTGGTTTATCAATAGTTACAAACCCAGAAGGGTCAGAAGATACAAAAAAGAAATTTTTCAAGTTCATCATCATACTTTTTACACCTGCAGAATAATAAGTATTAGCATGTCCCTCTATACCTAAATTTGCAAAGTTTAATATTATTGATAATATTAAAATTACACCTATCCCAAACTTTTCTTTTGCTAATCTTAATTTTTCTATCACTGTAGTTACCTCCTTACTCAAATACCACAGCCTATATAAGAAAATTTGTGACTTCAGCTGTGAAATTAATTATATTTTTTGATATACTATGAGTTAATATTATATTAATTAGTTTTATAATTTTGACACTAAAATATATATTCCTAATATTTATTAATAAATTCACATATTAGGAATTTTAGACAAGTTAATTATATTAAAGTATCGATACTATATGACTTATAACATAGTTAATGCCAAAGAAACTATTTAGCAGGGAAAAACTCCAAATTCAAACATAGTATTTAAGCATCCAACACAGCCAAATCTTATAATACTTCTATATTTTTTATTATTTATAGTGATGTTATAAATATTTTTAATAGTATTCATGTATTTCGCTCCTTAATTTGATTTGCTTTATTGTGATATTTTAATAATAGTGAAAGCATTTATGTATTTATAATAATTTCCAGATATGTCATTTAAGTGACAAAAATATCACAATTAAGTTACAAAATTAAGGTATGACTATTACATTACTATAGTGGATTTTAAAGGCTGCACACTTCCTCCTCCATAAAATCATGACATGATATTGAAAAATTCATCTTTATAAAAAAGAAAAATAGAATTTTCAGTTTTAGCAACTACATTATATGGATAATCATAGTAATTTAATTAATAGTAGTTATATATTTCATAAAGGAAATATAAATAAATATTATAATGAATTAATTGAATCTTTAAGAGCCATTTATAGAAGATTACTTGGGGAATAAAGACTTTTGCCTTGAATTCTTTTAAGCAATTGTAATAGGAGATTTGATTAATTTCCACAATATACATGAGGAAGCGGAAGATATAGGTTTGCTAAATTACTGACAGCGGAAAATGTTGATGGGATTATTGTTGTAAGTTCAATGTATGAGAATACAGCTACAATCTTAAAAATATTGAGAGAAAAATATAAAGATTAAAGGGGACTTAAGGCTTATCATATTAAGTAAAAAGCTTTGCTATTTTATACAGTATGTTTATCCCATAAGATATTAGCAGTTAGTTATTAAAATTTATATAGAAGCAAAAATAATAATATAATTAAGTTTTAAGTTCATTTTAATTAATTATCTTAACAAAATGTGAAAACATATTTACAAGGTATAAATATAGGTATATAATCCTATCATTAGATTAAGCAAGGGCGCTTAAAGAAATATTTTCTTTAAGCGTTCTTTTTTCCTTTTAATTACATTTTTAAAATGAATTTTAATTAAAACATTATTTTAATAGTACTTATTTGATTATGTACAGAAGGCAATGGAGTCAAATGTAACTTTGACTCCATTGCCTTTTTTTAGTTTATGGAGGTGAAAATATATTTTAAGGAATCAAATATTAAGTATAGGTGTTGATATTGGTACATAAACAACTGAAGTCATAATAAGTAAATTAAAAATATTTTAAGTTCCTCCTTAATAAAAGAAACAATTATTAAAAAATAAATACTAGGAGTGGTGGAAATGAATAATGAATTAAAAAAGACACTTAAACCAATACAACTTTGGAGTATAATAGTTGGAATGGTGATATCGGGAATGTATTGTGGGTGGAATAATGCTTTAGATTTTACAAGTCCAGTTGGATTTATTATAGCAATTTTAATTGTTACAGTTTTTTATACTACATTTATGTTTAGTTATGCAGAATTATCAACTGCAATTCCTCATGCAGGAGGGGCTTCAGAATATGCTTCAAGAGCCCTTGGTAAATTTGGTGGCTTTTTTGCTGGATTCTCATGTTTAGTAGAATTTTTATTTGCAACACCAGCCATAGCAATATCAATAGGTGCATATATAAATTTTTTAGTACCAGCTGTTCCATCTGTTGTAGCAGCATTAGTTGCATATGCTATATTTGTTCTTATAAATTGTTTTGGTATTGAAGCAGCAGCTAAGGTTGAACTTATTGTTACTATAATTGCAATAGGTGGATTACTTTTATTTATGGGAGTAGGTGCCCCACATATTGAAATGAATAATATTTTTGGAGGAGATATTTTTAAAGGCGGATTCAATGGAGTTTTTGGTGCAATACCTTTTGCAATTTGGTTTTATTTAGCTGTGGAAGGTGGAGCAATGTCTGCTGAAGAATGTGAAAATCCTAAAAGGGATGTTCCAAAGGGATTTATTTTAGGAATAGTTACTCTTGTTTTATTAGCTCTTGGAACATTTTTTGTGGTGGTTGGTATTTCAGATCTTAGTACATTAAGTACATCAGGTTCACCATTACCAGATGCCCTTAAAAGAGTTTATGGGGATGGCTTAATTTCAAATGGAATGAGTTTTATTGGATTATTTGGTTTAGTTGCAAGTTTACATGGAATAATTATAGGATATTCTAGACAAGCTTTTGCAATGTCTAGAGCTGGATACTTACCTAAGTTTTTATCAAATACAAATTCTAAAGGAGCACCTGCATATTCTATAGTAATAATGAGTTTAATTGGAATGGTATTCGTATTAACGGGACAAACTGCTGTAATCATTGTTATATCATGTTTTGGAGCTGTTGCCCTATACATTATAAGTATGATTTCTTTATTTATCTTAAGAAGCAAAGAGCCAAATCTTAATAGACCATTTAAAGTTGCATATCCAGTTGTACCTGCTGTAGCACTTTTAATAGCATTTATATTTTTAATATCACTAATTGTTTCAAATTTTTCAACTGTACTTTGGGTAGTAGGGGCTTATGTAGCGGCCATAATTTATTACTTTGTGTATTCTAAAATTCAAGGAACAGACAGTCAGGAGATTACTGAAGGACTTAAGGGGGAAACAGTTTAAAGATGTAAAATTCACAGTTCACAATGCTAAATTAGGATTTAATACATTGTGAATTGTAAATTGCAAATTATGAATTAAAGAAGTGGTGTAGCCACTTTTTCTATAAGGAGTGACGTATATGATTTTAAGGACAACACTTTTTGGAAATGTATATAATTTCAAAGATGTAAAGGAAGTTCTTGCAAAAGCAAATGAAGAAAAATCAGGTGATAGACTTGCAGGGATTATTGCAAATTCAACAGAAGAAAGAGTGGCTGCAAAGGTAGTACTTGCTGAACTTACTATTGGAGATTTAAGAAATAATCCAGTTGTAGACTATGATAAAGATGAAATTACCAGGGTAATTCAAGATGGGGTTAACGAGGAAATTTATAATAGAATTAAAGAGATGACTATAGGTGAGTTTAGGGAATTTCTATTATCATCTAATGGAGAAGAAATAAAAGAAATACGAGATGGGCTGACTTCAGAAGTTATTGCTGGTGTAACCAAGCTTATGAGTAATCTAGATCTTATATGTACATCTAGAAAACTCGGTAATATAGCAACCTGTAATACTACAATTGGAATGCCAGGAACACTTTCAGCAAGGCTTCAGCCTAATCATCCAACAGATAATATTGAAGGGATAATGGCATCTGTAATGGAAGGAATTAGCTATGGTGTTGGAGATGCTGTAATTGGCTTAAATCCAGCTTTAGACACTATTGATAGTGTTTCTAACATATTAAAAGCTTTTAAAAACTTTATGGATAGATATAAAATACCAACTCAAAATTGTGTTTTAGCACATGTTACAACTCAAATGGAAGCACTGAAAAAAGGGGCTCCAATGGACTTAATGTTTCAAAGTATAGCAGGTTCTGAAATATCAAATAGGAGTTTTGGAATTGATGTAAAATTAATGGATGAAGCATATGCAATGATGAGAGAATTGAAATCTTCTAAAGGTAATAATTTTATGTATTTTGAAACTGGACAAGGCTCTGAATTATCTTCAGATGGTCATAATGGAGCAGATCAGCTTACCATGGAAGCAAGATGTTATGGATTTGCAAAAAGATATAATCCATTTTTAGTTAATACAGTTGTAGGTTTTATAGGTCCAGAATATTTATATGATGGGGCACAAGTCATAAGAGCTGGCTTAGAAGATCATTTTATGGGAAAATTAACTGGACTTTCTATGGGTGTTGATGTCTGCTATACAAATCATATGAAAGCAGATCAAAATGATTTAGAAAATTTAGCAGTACTTCTTGCACAAGCTAATTGCAATTATTTCATGGGAGTTCCAGGTGGAGATGATGTAATGTTAATGTATCAATCTTCAAGTTATCATGATATTGCAGCATTAAGGGAAGTAACAAATAAAAGACCAATTAAAGAATTTGAAACTAGACTTGAGGAACTTGGAATAATGAAAAATGGAGTGTTGGCAAGTAAAGCTGGAGATCCGTCAATATTTCTAGGTATGGGAGTGTAAAATATGGAGAAGGATATTTTAGAAGATATATCTGCTATTGATTTAAATACTAAAGTCTCAGTAGATAATCCAATTGACTATAAAGGGTTAATGATTTTAAAACAATCAACACCAGCAAGAATTTGCGTAGGAAGAGCAGGTTCAAGATATAAAACAGGTGATTATTTAAGACTTAGAGCAGATCATGCAGTTGCTATGGATGCAGTTTGGTCACATGTAGATGAAAAGGTAGTTGAGAATTTAGGGTTTTATAAAGTTAAAACATTGGTAAAAGATAAGGAAGAGTATATAACAAGACCAGACCTTGGAAGATGCTTTTCTGAAGAAACATTAACTGACATAAAGGAAAAATGTATAAATGATGTAGATGTACAGATTATAGCTGGAGATGGCTTAAGTTCACCAGCCATAACAGCAAATTTAAAAGAAATTTATCCTATAATAATTGATGGATGTGAAGCTAAGGGACTTAAAATTGGAACGTCAATCTTTGTTAAGTATGCAAGAGTTGCTACTATGGATAAAATAAGTGAAGCATTAAATGCAAAGGTTACATTAATTTTAATAGGGGAAAGACCAGGACTTGCTACAGGTGAAAGTATGAGCTGTTATATGGCTTATGAAGCAAGCAGTAAAAAGCCAGAATCTCAAAGAACAGTTATTTCTAATATACACAAAAATGGTATGCCCCCAGTAGAAGCAGGGGCTCAGATTGTACAATTAATAGAAATTTTGCTTAAAGAAAAGAAAAGTGGAATAGACCTTAAGTTATAGGAAGTATTTCTTAAATATAAAAAAATATCACTGGAAATCAAAATTTCCAGTGATATTAACTTGATAAAAATATTAATTACACAAAACTATCTAAACTATCAAAAGAGTTGTTTTTTTATGATGTTTTCTGAAGCTTTATCTTTTTATTATAATAGTTATATAAGTTATATCCTTAACTATTGATTAGTGCATTATAAAACTCTATCCTTCTAGCCTTTGGTGGGTTCTTAAATCTCTTTATTCCATTAATTAGTAAAAAGAATGTTATAATACCAAAAATAATTAAAATCTTCTCAATTCCAATCCAATTAAACACTTTAATTATTGCTAATAATATTACAGGAATTCTAGCACTTCCTCTTGTTGCTAAAGCAAATTCTGATATAAACATAGCACCATAAATACAAGCTAATAATAAAATAATGTTTCCTAATAATGATAATGGTGACTGTAGCGCTTCTTTTTGTGTTAAATTGTATTCTGTCTTTTGATATGAAATATTATTAAGCATATCTTTATCAAAGTAATTAAAAAATCTATCACATTCTTCTTCGTTATCAAATGTAATTTCACATTTCTTAACCTTATTATTTTTCTTAAAGCATAATTTAATTTCATTTTTACCTATCTCATTAATTATTGAAACAATTTCATCTAGGTTGATAGATTTCCCTTTATTACCATTAGCGCTATTATAATATTCTAATGTGTTATCTAAAAGAACAAGCTTCCCTTTTGAGTTTAATCTGAAAATAGTATTCTCCATATTGTTTATTCCTCCCTTTTAATCCATAATAAGTATACTTTATTTGCGATATTCTCACAATAATAATGTAAAAAATAGAAAAACAAAAATTTACATAAGTGTTATAATTATTAATAATATTATAATTATTTAAAAGAAAGGAATATAATATAAAATATGATTATAATGGATACAAATGCTTTGACAAAGCAATATGGTACACAAGTGGTTGTAAATAAATTAAATATGAATGTAAAAAAAGGAGAAATATATGCATTACTTGGACGTAATGGAGCTGGTAAAACCACAACTTTGCGTATGATAATGGGATTATTAAAGCCTACAAGTGGAGAGGTTAGAATATTTGGTGAAAAATTAAATACAAATAACTCCAAAGTTTTTCAACGTATTGGTGCGTTAATTGAAGCTCCGTCCTTCTACGAGAATTTAACAGCCCAGGAGAATTTAGAACTAATTGCTTCATTACGAGGTATTCATAATGAGAATGCAATTAATAGTGCATTAATACTTGTTGGTCTAGAATGTGAAAACAAAAAGAAGGTGGGAAAATTTTCATTAGGTATGAAGCAACGTTTAGGTATTGCACTTGCATTAATGCATGAACCAGAGTTAATTATTTTAGATGAACCAACAAATGCTCTTGATCCTATTGGAATTCAACAAATAAGAGTATTAATTCGTGATTTATGTAATCAAAAAAACACTACTTTTCTAATTTCTAGTCATATATTAAGTGAAGTGGAACAACTTGCAGATAGAATAGGTATTATTGAAAAAGGAAATCTGCTTGAAGAAACTTATATGGATGATATTGGTAAATATAATCGTCACTATGTAAAGATGGCAGTTTCTAATGCAATGCAAACTATTCCTATTTTAGAAAGCAAATTGGGGATTTTTGATTTTGAGATAGAAGATGATAATACACTTAAAATTTATGAGATAGAACGTGATATGGCAGAAGTTAATAGAGTTCTAAATAATGCTTCCATTGGTGTAAGTGAAATTAGCATGAATAAAGGCAATCTAGAAGAATACTTTATAAGGGTAACAGGAGGGCATACTATTGGGTAGATTAATTTGTGCGGAATTCAGAAAGTTAAAGGGTTCAAACATATTATGGATTTGTTTAGTTAGTTGCACTATTTTACCCTTAATATCTATTATTGTAAATTCTAAAATTAATGCACAAAGCTTTTGGATAGGGTATTCAACCCAAAATTTATTGCTTTCAGTTTTATTATTATGGCCTTGTATATTTGGATTAATAGGAACATTTATATTTGTAAGAGAACGTATTGAAAATACTTATAAAAATCTATTGATTATTCCAATTGGACGAATACAACTTGCAATAGCAAAATTAATAACATTATTTTTGCTGATTATGATAATGACAATTTTTTCGTATTTATTAAATATAATTGCTTTAACTATAGGCATAACTTTTAACGTAACAACATTTTTAGAAGGTTTAGAAAAATACTTAATGGCTGGAGTATTAATGTTTATTTCAATATTACCCATTATTCTAATAGTTATAATTAGCAAAAAGAGTTATGTTGTTTCTATATATGTCATAATAGTATATGCAATTACATCCATTGTAGCTATATGGTCGTCTACATTATCGGCTATAGTGCCTATTGTTATTATTTTAAGGATATGCAATATCAAAGTATTGAGTATTGAGTACGCTTTTTCTATTACATATTCTTATATCAGTTTGATTGTAATTGGAATAGTTTCTTTGATAGGAATTTTATTATATTCCAAAGTACAGGACGCATGAAATAAAGGAATACAAGAGATAAGCATGACTGGATTATTTTGATATAATAGAGTTAAATGGTAATATATTTCAAGTTATATAAAAAGAAGGAAAATAAAATGAAAGATATAAAAAGAATAATTATTATTGATGATGATAAGGAACTTTGTAATTTGCTTAAGAAGTGTCTTGAAAATGATAACTATGTTATATCAATGGCGCATAGTGGAATTAAAGGACTTGAAATGGTGAGAAAAGGAGATTATCATTTAGTCATATTAGATGTTATGCTACCACAGCTTAGTGGGTTAACAGTATTGACAGAAATACGTCAAAGCATGAATATGCCTGTATTAATGCTTTCTGCAAAAGATCAAGAATTGGATAAAGTATTAGGATTAAAGTCTGGAGCTGATGATTATTTAACAAAACCATTTGGTCTTTCAGAATTAAGTGCACGTGTAGACTCTTTAATTCGCAGATTTACTACACTTGGAGGACAAGAAACAACAATTAATGAACTTAGTTACGGGAATATACATATTGATTTAATAAAACGTATTGTAATTAAGAATGGCAATGAAGTCATATTAACGGCTAAAGAATTTGAACTAATAAGTTTTTTGGCAAGTCATCCCGAACATGTATTTTCAAAAAAACAAATTTATCAACAGGTATGGAAAGATGAGTATATATATAATGATAATAATATTATGGCACTAATAAGGAGAACACGCAAAAAAATTGAGGACGACCCTGAAAATCCAGTTTTAATTCAGACAGCATGGGGAGTTGGATATAGATTTCATTGGGAGGGCAATTAATGAAATTTGATATTATCTTATATATTATAATATTAATTTTGTGTACTGCATTTATTATTATTGTAAATAAATATATGAGAATACATAAACACATTAATGAAATCACAGATGTTTTGAAAGAAGTACTCAAAGGTAATAATAACCTTCATTTGTTTAGTTATAATGGAGATAAAACTGCCAAATTGTCGCTGTTGATAAATCAATTAATGGATTCTTATCAAAAGGAACGTATTACAGTGAATAGGGAGCAAATGGCACGTAAACAGTTACTTGCTAATATTTCACACGATGTACGGACTCCGTTGGCATCAGTAATTGGTTATCTTGAGGCTGTGATACTTGGAGTAGTTCATAATACTGAAAAAGATGTTTATTTAGATATAGCTTTAAAAAAATCATATGATTTAAAACAAAGAGTAGATCTATTATTTGAGTTGGTTCGCCTTGATGCTAATGAAATACATTTTAATAGGGAGAAGTCAGATATATGTGAACTTGTTCGTAGCGTAATAATTGATTTTATTCCTATTGTAGAAAAGAATGATATTATTTTACAAGTAAAAATTCCAGATAAGGAGTATTTCGCAGATGTAGATGTATCATCATTCACGCGAGTAGTACAAAATTTGATTCGTAATGCCCTTACTCATGGAAAATCAGGATTTTATTTAGGTGTAAAAGTTTATTTTCAGGGAAAAAATGTCTGCATAGATATTATAGATCATGGAGAAGGAATCAGTAAGAAAGATATTACATTTATTTTTGATAGATTGTATCAAGGGGATACATCACGTACACAAAATGGGGGACTTGGATTAGCAATTGCTTATGAGATTGTTAAAAAGATGGGGGGAACCATTAATGTGGACAGTAAGGAATCAAAATATACAGTATTTACTGTACAATTGCCATTGCTAGAATAAGATATATGTGTGGCATTTATATTTAATAACTATAGTTTTAAAGAAGATGTTTAAAAAGAGTCTGTATCAAATTGAGTTTTTATAACTCAATTTGATACAGATTTTTTCATTTATATAGAAAAGGACCATGCACTAATTTATTTAGGACGACAGCACCTTTTTTTATGTCAGAAAAATATCAGAATTATATCAGTAGCATATCAGATTTGTAGAATACAATAAACTTATGGATAAGAAAAGGAGTGATATAAAAAATGATAGGAGAAGAGAATAATAAGTTGATGGACAATTTACTTTTCTATGAAAAAAAGAAGGTGGATAATCAATGAACATTTTTCTTAGATTTATTATCAAATCAGCATTAGAGAAGAAGGGAAAATTTATTTTACTTTTATTTGCAATTTTAATAAGTACTTCATTATTTATAGTCAGCATAGGTGTTACCGATGTTATGATAAATAATTATACAGAATCATATACTCAAGTTATGGAAAACAGGGAGATTGCGATAGTTAGTAATACAGATGATTCATTATTTAGTGTAGATTCTTTAAATTTAAAAGGAGTAAAAGATGTTATTCCACAACTAGAGTTTAAAGGATGGTATAAAAAGGATTTGGATAATAGTACTGTAACAATATTGGGAAGAAAAAAGGGGGATATTCAGTTTAATAATGCAGGTGAAGAAAATGCATTAGTGAATTTTACAGGTGCAAAATGTATAATATCAAAGCGTGTAAGTACTGAACTTAACATTAAGGAAAATGACATAATTAACATAGTTATAAATAACGAAAAAATACCCTTTACAGTACAGGGCATATACTTAAACGAGGGGATTTTTTTTGGAGATACTGATGAAGCTTTTAATGTAATAGTACCATATGAATATTTAAGTAGTAAGTTTAATAGTAATGCAAAATACAATAAGATTATTGCGGGTAAAACGGCTAGTACAGTGGAACAATCAATAAATGAATTTAATGATGTCAATACACAGGTAAAAGCAGAGACAAGTTTTGCGAATCATGAAGGAATGCTTAATGCAATTAAGGAAGGAAGAACAATATGTTTTGCTTTGCTTACCATTGTTATATTGCTTAGTGCAGTTATAATTTCTAGTTCTTTCAAGCTGATTATAGTTGAAAGAATGCCTGTTATAGGAACGTTTTTTAGCCAGGGGGCTACAAAGAAAAATATTATCTTTGTTTTATTAACTGAAAGCTCTTTGTTTGGAATATTGGGTGGTGTTTTAGCGTTTCTAATAGGGGTAGGAGCTATTTATGCAGCTTCATACTTTTTATCGCAACATAAAGATTATGGGGTAGTTGCTAATCCACAAATTCCCACATACTATTTTGCATTAACTGTAATATTTGGAGTTTTATTATCTGTACTATCATCAATCTTACCAATTCTACAAATAAGAAAATTAAGTGTAAAAGATGTAATATTAGGTGCTTCAAATACAAATACACGAATTGGCTCAAAGAAATTGCTAGCTGGTTTGATGGTTATTATATTGGGAATAATAGTGAGATTTATTAATATTGATGGAATGATAAGTTTAAGTTCAATATTGCTGATTTTAGGTATAGCATTTGCATTTCCTAAATTAATTGATGTTGTTGTCAGACTTATATATCAGTATTTAAAGGATAAAACACCAATAGTTTCACTTGCATTAAATAATATCAGAACATCTAAAGAATTATTAAATAATATAACATTAATGTTAATAGCATCATTATCAGTAATTGCAATTAATTCTGTTGGTGATGGTGTTAAAGCAGCAATTACTGATGGATTTAATAGAAATAACTTTCAAATTCAAATTACTATTCCTTCAAATACAGTAAATATTGCAGATACAATAATAAGTCAAGATCTAAATAGTAGTGAAATTGTTCAAAGTTCATTGCAGAAACTAAAAGTATTTACTGGACAGCAGGATGGAGTTGCTTTTCAAATTGCAGGAGTGGATTCAAAAAAGTATTTAAGTTATGATGGCTATGTTGATTGGGATGCTAGTGAGAATAAGCGGATTTACAATGAGTTTAAAGACTCTAAAGAACCTAAAATTATTATTTCAAAGAGCTTGGCAAAAGCGATTAAAGTACAAGAGGGAGAAAAATTAAAATTAAATATTAATAATATAGAAAAGGATATAGAAATAGCTGGAACGGTAGATATGAAAATGTTATATGGCGGTTATGTAGTGCTTATTGATAATGAAGTTTTAGAAAAAGAATTTAATTATATTGGAACTAACAATATAGTTTTGCAGACTATTGGAGATGAAGACACAGTTAGGAATCAGTTAAGGAATTTACTTCAAGATTATAATGTAAAAGTGATAACTTTTAAAGAACTTGAAAGAGCCAATCTGGCAGAAAATGAAAAAACTATTGCTGGTTTTGGAATATTCTCACTAATAGCAGTTATTGTAGCCTCTGTTGGAGTTTTAAATAATACAAGAATAAGTTATTTAAATTCAAAGAAAAATATAGCCCTATTGCATGCAATAGGATTGAATAGAGTACAGAAAAATAAATTATTAATATATCAATCAATTTTTGTTATGTTTTGGGTAACAATTTTGTTAATTCCATGTTCTTGGGCAATGGTTACTATGACTAAAGATTTATTAGGTTTATTAGGATTGTTATATGACATTAAGCTTAACATTATATATATACCAATAATTTCAGTAGTATTATTTATATTAATAATACTTGCAACAATCCCAGTGATATTAAATGGCAAAAAGTTTTCTATAATAAATGAAATGAAATATGAATAGGAGAGAAAATTTATGAAAAGTGTAGAAGTAAAAAATCTAAATAAATCATTTTATATTGGAAAAGAAGAAGTTAAAGTACTTAAAGATTTGAATTTTTCAGTAGAAAAAGGTGATTTTATATCAATTATGGGTCCATCAGGTTGTGGAAAATCTACATTGCTATATTTATTAGGGGGATTAGATGATAAAACATCCGGATCAATTATCATAAATGGTAAAGATATCAGCAAATTAAAAGAGCATGAGAAGGCGCAAATGAAAAGAAAAGATGTAGGTTTTGTATTTCAATTCCATAATCTGGTTCCTGATTTATCTGTAGAGGACAACATATTACTACCAATACTACTGGACGGTAGAAAAGTAAAAAATTATAAAGAAGAGTTGAAAACAATACTAGATTTGATTGAACTGTCAAATAAAAGAAAATCTACTCCTAGAGAATTATCAGGGGGTCAGCAACAAAGAGTGGCAATAGCTAGAGCACTGTTATTTCAGCCAGAAATTATATTAGCAGATGAGCCTATAGGAAATTTAGACTCAAAAAATGGAAGTAAAATAATGGAGTTATTTAGAAATATAAATAAGGAATATGGAAAAACGATAATTCAAGTAACTCATTCAGAAGCATCAGCCCAGTATGGGGATTTAATCATTAATTTAAAAGATGGTGTTATTATGTCTGAGAGCAGAGTTAGGCAAATATAAAAATAGTACTAGCTTTAGTGTTATTAAATTATATATAATTATTATTAATATTCTTATAGCAAAAATAATAAGAATATTAAGTTTATTATAGCAATTTTAATTGTTACAGTTTTTTATACTACATTTATGTTTAGTTATACAGAATTATCAACATAATACTATAACTACGAGGAGTGATTAAGATGAAGTATAGTGAGGCAAGAGATACACATAAAAATAAATGGATATTATTCTAAGCTATATCTGCTTATTCGGAAAATGGAAAGAGAATTGTAAGTGATTTAGCAGTGTTAAAAAGCTATGAGAAGGGTAATGATGCATTAAAGGATTATGCAAATTATCATAAAGCAGATAAACAAAAAGAATACTATGTCTATAATACAACTCACGAAACTTTAGAAATAGAGGAAAGAGCTTGGGTAGGAGGAAGAGTAAATGGTTGATTTAAAGTTTAAATATGGATTACCTTTTTGTAAGGTAGAAATAGTTCATAGAATCCCCCGACGATTATACCAAGATAATAAAAATACTATATTTAGAAATAGTATTTATAAAAAAGTACAAGGAGTATTTATTACACATTTTCCACAAACTTCGCTACCCTCACTGTTTGGACAATCACCAGAATCATCAGTATAAGAACTCCCAAACTCTGTATATAATTTTGCGTTTTTCTTTAATATAGCATAGCATTTGTGCCTGTCATAATCATTTAAAGTTAATGCGCCAGACGGACAATGCTTTACACATACACCACAACTGCCATTCTTTTTAAATAAACAAAGTTCATCTTCTAAAGGTAAATCAGCATCTACATCTAAATTGGTCACAATAGTATTAAATCTTCCGCAACATCCACTTTTAGTAATAAGCATGTTATTTATTCCAAAGGTTCCAAGACCAGCAGCTTTGGCAAAATGTCTATGAGACCAATTGCTTTTTAGTATCTTTTGATCAAAGGTAGAAGCTTCTTTAGAAACATCAGCATGATAACCAAAGTCTCTTAGTTCAGATATTAAGTATTCATTTAGCTTAATAAACATTGCATTGGTTTCTTCATAAGCTAATGCCCATTCTGGAGAGGCTAGATCACCCGCTGCCATATTTGTTTTAGCTATTTCTTTAGTAAAAGGAACAAAATAGCAGATTACTATAGAGGCATCTGAGATTACATCAGTTGGGAATTTATGAGTTGGTGTAATAAATTTTTTGAAGCTTAAAATATAAGGATGATTGGCATCAGCAAAGCCAACTAAAGGCTTGCCCCATTTTGTTGATATGGTATCTTGCTGTTCATAGTATCGTACAAAGTTTTCTATCATTTGGGTGATTTTTTCTTTCATAATATGAATCATGTCCTTTCATTTTTATAATTGGCATTAATGGATAATTAATATATTTTAAGGATTATATTAATTGAACTAGTAATGTTAGTATGATTTTATTAACTATATTATACTTATTAAGGGTAATATTAATAAAATAATTATATCATAAATTGAATTTCATGATAAAAGTATGTTTATATTAAGGTTAAATAAAAATACTGCTAAAACTAGCAGTATCCTTATTTAACTATTATTTTTTATTTATTACAAGAAACAGATATATTATTTTCGTTTGCATAGTCTTTTGACCAGGAACAGAGATCATTTAATATTTTTTCAAGGCTGCGTCCACGTTCAGAAAGAGAATATTCAACTTTGGGTGGAACTTGAGGATAAACCTTTCTATTTACTAACCCTTTTCCTTCTAATTCTCGTAGTTGTGTAGTAAGCATTTTTTGAGTAATTGCAGGTATAAGTTTATCTAATTGATTAAATCTTTTAGAACCGTCAAGAAGGTGCCAAAGTATAATCAACTTCCATTTTCCACCGATTAAATCCATTGTAAGTTCAAGAGCACAATTATAGTTATTTTGTATATTTGCCATGTGATCCTCCTATTAATTATACTATCAAAAAGGATAGTACAAGATAAAAAAGTAAGTACTTGTATAAAAGAAGTATATATATTATTATATCATCATACCTTATGAAACGACCATGAAGTTATTGAAAAATTTGATTAAACATTAAAATTATAGTATAAAGTTACATTATGAAAGAGATTATGTTATGTGTTATGAAAAAATAGCTTAATTTTAGGAGGAAAATTTATGAAAGAAATTAAACATGAAGATTTTCAAGAGAATGCTTTTGAAATGATAGGTAAAGACTGGCTTTTAATAACGGCAGAAAAAGATGGAAAGGTGAATACAATGACAGCTTCATGGGGCGGAGTTGGCGTTCTATGGAATAAAAAAGTAGCTTACATTTTTATAAGACCTCAAAGATATACAAAAGAATTTGTTGATTTTTCAGATAGACTTTCTGTTTGTGTACTGCCTAATAGTTATAGAAAAGAGCTTGCATATCTAGGGAATGTTTCTGGAAAAGATGAGGATAAGATTTCAAATGCAAATTTAAAAGTACAAAAGTATGAAGATGTTCCATATTTTGATGAAGCTAGATTAACATTAATTTGTAGAAAGCTTTATGCACAAGATTTAAAAGAAGAATGCTTCATAGAAAAGGATATTATAGATAAGTGGTATCCAGAAAAAGATTACCATACAATGTATGTGGTTGAGATAGAAAAGATTTTATCAAAATAATTAAACTTAAATAATCTTACAATGTATTAAACAATAAAGCCACAAAAATCAAATGGTAGAAATATAATTTGATTTTTGTGGTTTATCTTATGTTTTAAGATTTGTATTTATATTTCTAATAATTATATATATTTACGATATAATGGTATAATATAACTAATGAGGTAAGTGTTTAATAAAAATAGAGAACCTATGATTGAGTAGAATTAATCAACTATCATATTATATAACATTTAATTTATTGATTAATCCTAAGTATAACTTTAGAATACAGGATTAAATTTTTGCATAACCTAATATAATAAGTATGTAATAAAGAAATAATCTCATTGATTAAATATATTTAAAGAAGATACTTATGAAAGGAAGGAAATAGATTTGTATGAGCAGGCGTAGACAGTTAAAAATGAAAGAAGTTGGTTTGGAGCACCTTGAACAATATAATCAACTGTTAAGATATGTTTTTCAAGTTACAAATCAAGAGCTTCAAGAGATTGGATGGGAAGAAAAGGAAATGATTAGGGCCAAGTCTCCAACATTAGAACGTGCAGATGTATGGGGATGGTTTGATGGTGATAAACTAATATCTCAAGTGGCAGTTTATCCTATGAAAGTTCGTATATTTAATAAAACATATGATATGGGTGGTCTTACAGGTGTTGGAACTTATCCAGAATATGCAAATCAAGGTCTTATGCACAAGTTGCTTTATCAAGCATTAAAAAACATGAAAGAAGCAAAGCAGAGCATATCGTATTTATATCCATATTCCATTCCATATTATAGAAGGAAAGGATGGGAAATAATTTCAGATAAAATAACATTTGAAATTAATGATTATCAACTTCCAAAAAACAAGCAGGTTTCAGGAGATGTAGAAAGAGTCGCTGTAGAAAGTGATAAGGTAAAAAAAGCTTATGAAAGATTTGCCATTAAAACTCATGGTGCATTAGTGCGTGATGACCTTGCATGGAATGAATACCTTCTTTGGGATTCTGATGATTTGATGGCTGCTGTATATTATAATGAGGATTATGAACCAGATGGATATGTTCTTTATTGGATTAAAGATGAAATTTTTCACATTAAAGATATGATTTTTGTTAATGAGGAAGCACGTAGTGGATTATGGAACTTTATAAGTGCACATTTTTCAATGATTACAAAAGTTATTGGTAATACATATACAGATGAACCTTTAGCTTTTTTACTTGAAGATGCAGATATAAAAGAGACAATTTCTCCATACTTTATGGCTAGAATTGTTGATTTAGAGCAGTTTATTGCAGAATTTCCATTTAAACCTGATACAATAGACAGAGAGTGGTCTTTTATAATGGATGATCCTATTCTTTCATGCAATCAAGGAACTTTCACATTGAATATTACAAAGGATGGAAAGGGTAAGGTTGTTCGTTCAACTAATAAAACTACTGACAGAATAAATATTCAGACCATGACTACTATGCTTCTAGGATATAAGCGTCCAGATTATCTTCATAAGATAGGACGTCTTACATGTAGTCCAGAAACTCTGGATATGTTAGAAGATGCAATTGAGCAGCAGACTTCCTATTTTTCAGATTATTTTTAAAAAGTATTCATTAAAAATATTAAAATATTAACTTTAAAATGAGTGTGGTTAGATATACTACACTCATTTTGGTTATTACGGACAACAGCATATGTTATTGTAAATTATGAATAAGTGATTTTTTAAGGTAGATAGGTAAGATATATACCAATAGACATACATATGTAAATTAAGGTAAAATGAAGGTTATATATTAAATTTATTAGGATGGTGGATAACAAATGAAAATTAATATGCCCGGATGTTATATACAAGAAAAAGGAGCAATGAGTAAAATTGCATCATATTTTAATTTTTTAGAAGATGAAAAAGTACTAATACTTATGGATGGATTTTCTTATATGCACTTTAAAGATAAAGTTAGTGAAGGGTTAAAAAAGCATAATATAAGTTATATAATAGAATCTTTTACTGGCGAATGTTGCATGGAAAATATAAAAAATATCATCTGTAAATCCCAAAGCAATAATATTAAATGTGTAATAGGAATTGGTGGAGGAAAGGCTTTGGATATAGCAAAAGCTGTTGGGCATTTTGGAAACATGAAATATATAATGGTGCCAACAGCAGCTTCTACGGATGGTCCATGCAGCAGGATATCTGTTTTATATGAAAGTGATGGAACATTTAAAGAATATATTAATTTAGACAACAATCCTCATGGTGTAATTGTAGATACAGAGGTAATAGCAAATGCACCTGCAAAACTTTTAAAAGCTGGAATTGGTGATGGAATATCAACATATTTTGAAACAGAAGCAGGATATGAAGGTGATATTGAGAAATTTGGCTCAAGTAGCATTTCATTAACTGCAAGAACATTATCAAAAGAATGTTTTGATGCAATAATTGAAAATGCATATTCTGCTGTTAATGCTGTTGAAAATAATGAAGTAAATGAGTCTTTAGAAAAAGTTATAGAAGCTATTATTTATTTAAGTTGCGTAGGCTTTGAAAATGGTTCACTAGCAGCTGCGCATTCTATAGCCAATTCATTGAGTACAATTTCTAAGTATAATAATTTTATGCATGGGGAAAAAGTGGCCTTTGGAACTATTGTACAGTTGATCTTAGAAAATAAAGATGCTAATGATAAATAGAGGTGTGAATCTTCACAAAAAATGTTACGAAATACCCTTGAAACAGTATGTTCACTAAAGGGGGTAAACCTATTGTAAGGTGATTTTTATGAGTGTATTATAAGCACATAGAGAAAAACAAATCACTGATTTTTAGGAGGAATGAAAAATGGCAAATAAAAAATATTCAATAACTATAGCAGGTGGCGGAAGCACTTTTACACCAGGAATTGTACTAATGTTGTTAGATCACATGGATAGATTCCCAATTCGTTCTATAAAATTTTATGATAATGATGCACAAAGACAGGAAACAGTTGCAAAAGCATGTGAAATTTATTTAAAAGAAAATGCACCAGAAATTGAATTTGCTTATACAACTGATCCAGAAACAGCATTTACTGATATAGATTTTGTACTAGCTCATATCCGTGTAGGAAAATATGCAATGCGTGAAAAAGATGAAAAGATTCCATTAAAATATGGAGTTCTTGGACAAGAAACTTGTGGGCCTGGAGGAATTGCTTATGGAATGCGTTCAATAGGTGGAGTAATTGAAATTCTTGATTACATGGAACAATATTCTCCAAATGCATGGATGTTAAATTATTCAAATCCAGCTGCAATTGTGGCAGAAGCAACTAGAAGATTAAGACCAAATTCTAAGATTCTAAATATATGTGACATGCCTATAGATTTAGAAGAAAAAATGGCTAACATGTGTGGACTTAAATCTAGAAAAGAAATGAATGTATCATATTATGGATTAAATCACTTTGGATGGTGGTCAAAGATCTATGATAAGGATGGTAACGATTTAATGCCTCAAATTAAAAAGCATATGGCTGAAAATGGATTTGCAGATGCATTATCAAATACAAATCAACATGTAGAAGAAAGTTGGATTCATACATTCCAAAAAGCAAGAGATGTTTATGCAGTAGATCCAACAACAATTCCTAACACATACTTAAAATACTATCTATTCCCAGATTATGTTGTGGAAACTTCTGACCCAGAGCATACTAGAGCTAATGAGGTTATGGAAGGAAGAGAAAAACATGTATTTGGAGCTTGTAAAAAGATAATTGAAAGTGGTACAAGCAAAGAAGGTGGATTTGAAGCTGATGTTCATGCAACTTACATTGTTGATTTAGCATGTGCTATAGCAGAAAATACAAATGAAAGATTCCTTCTTATAGTTCCAAATGAAGGTGCTGTTGAAAACTTTGATAGAACAGCTATGGTTGAAATTCCATGTATAGTAGGAAGTAATGGATATGAAAGAATATGTCAAGGTTCTATTCCACAATTCCAAAAAGGATTAATGGAACAACAAGTAAGTGTTGAAAAGTTAACAGTAGAAGCATGGATAGAGGGAAGCTATCAAAAATTATGGCAGGCTCTTACACTTTCAAGAACAGTTCCAAGTGCAAGAATAGCAAAATTAATCTTAGATGATTTAATTGAAGCAAATAAGGAATACTGGCCAGAATTATCTTAGAAATCATCATGAAATCCAATGAAAGATAAAATAAATGTTAAGCCCCCTTTTAAAGGGGGAAAACATTATAATAGGAAAGCTGATAGATTTGTAATTATTCTTAAAATAAAGAGAAAAGGGTGAGAAAGTATATGTTTGGATTTGGAAAAAAGAAAGAAATAAAAGCAAAGGAATTTAATGCTGTAATATCAGGCAAAAGTATAGATTTATCTGAGGTAAAAGATGACATGTTTTCAAGTAGAGCCTTAGGAAAAGGAATGGCAGTAATTCCAACATCTGATGAAATAGTATCTCCGTGTAATGGAAAGGTAGTAATGGTAGCAGAAACTAAACATGCTATAGCTATAGAAAATGATGAAGGAATTCAAGTATTAATACATATAGGTCTTGATACTGTGAATCTAAATGGAAAGGGTTTTGAAGTATTTTGTAAGGCAGGAGATGAAGTGAAAAATGGAAAGGTTATTGCAAAAGTAGATAGGGATTTTCTTAGGAAGGAAAATATATCTGATGTTACAATGATGGTGGTTGTTGAGCCAAATGGACGTAACATTATAGAGTGTAATAATAAGCAAGATGTACAAGCCGGAAGCAGTGTATTGATTAAATATGAATAATTTTAAAAAGTAAATACATTTCAATAGAGGAGGGAGAGCAAGCTTAACATTCTACCTCTTTTTAGTATATAGAAAATGAAAATTATATCTTGCTTAGAAATATTCAATATGCTGAGAATGAGTATTAATACTTATTCTCTTAAATAGTTAAATTATATACAATACTATGAACTTGTAATATAATGAAAAAAAGATTAATAATAGAAAAGTTATTATGTATAGAATAAAATTTATGAGTTTATAAAAATGGTGGGAAATATTATGAGATTAGATGAATTAGTAAATCAATATTATAATCAGCTTAATGAAAACGATATTTATATTTGGAATTATATATCAAGTCATAAAAAAGAATGTGAAAAGCTTGCAATTGATCAGCTCGCATATAAGTGCAATGTATCAAGAACAACAATTTTAAGATTTGCTCAAAAACTTTCATTAAAAGGATATGGAGAATTGAAGGTATATTTAAAACTTGATAATCAGATGACAAAAGAAAACACAAATAATGTGAATTTTTTATGCAATTCATATAATGATCTAATGAAAAGTATGAGCGAAAGAGATTGCACAGAAATATTTGAAGCATTTGATAATGCAAAGAATCTTTATGTATTTGGATCTGGAATGGTGCAATCATCAATAAAAAAGGAAATAAAGAGGATTTTTTTATTAGGAAAGAAGATATTTTATGATATAAGTGGATATGATGAAGCAAAAGCTATAGTTAAAATGACAACTCAGGATGATTTGTGTATAGTAATTTCAGTGTCAGGAGAGAATGAATTTACAATAGATTTTACTAAGGAATTAAAAATAAGAAATGTAAAGACAATATCAATTACAAAATCAAAGGATAATTCTTTAGCAAGACTTTGTGATCATAATCTTTATGTTTCAACACCTATAATTGATGGAGTGTCAGATAAATTTAAGTATGAATCTGTAACATCCTATTTTATGCTGATAGAAATTTTATTTTTAAAATATATGGAACATAAATCAGCAATAAGTAAAAAGGAAGATTAATATTATGAAAATTGAGAATTTAATTGAAGAAAACTATGAAAAATTAAATGATAATGATATTTATATTTGGAATTATATATTACATCATAAAAAAGAATGCAGGACTATGTCAATTCAAGAGCTAGCTTCAAAGTGCAACGTTTCTCATACGACAATTTTACGTTTTACACATAAACTTGGTCTTGAAGGTTATAGCGAATTAAAGATTCATTTAAAATGGGAAGAAAAAGGTGAAAATCAATTTGATCCTAAAGAAATTGATAATACATGTAAAGATATAATAATGACTATGGAAGAATTAAAAAATCGGGATTTTAATGAAATGTTTAGAACTATAGATAATGCAGATAAAATATATATTTATGGTTCGGGTGCTGTACAAAAAGATGCAGCTAAAGAATTAAAAAGGAATATGATATTCAGTAATAAACTAGTATATGTGCTTGAAGGAAAAGAAGAAACTAATATTATTTTAGAGGCACTTACAAATAAGGATGTATTCTTTCTTCTTTCATTTTCAGGAAATAATTCATTTGTAAATAACTTTGCACTTAAATTAAAAGCAAAAGGCATATCTATAATATCAATTAATTTAGTAGGTAACAATGAATTAGCTTCTATAAGTAATTTTAATATTCCATTTTATAGTCACTCAATTGTAATAAAAAGAAAAGATTTTAAGTATTGGACTACTTCTCAGTTTTTTGTTATATGCGAATTATTGGTTTTGAAATATATTCAATATAGTATGAATTAAAAATTCAGTATGTGTACAAATTATTGATGATTTCTTCAGCTTATATTAAGCAGAAGAAAAAGAGAAAGGAGGATTTGTTGTGAAATTAAAAGAAAATTACAACCATACAATTTACGCATGTTATATTGGTTATATAACTCAGGCTATAGTAAATAATTTTGTACCTCTGTTATTTTTAACATTTCAGAGTACGTATAATATTTCAATAGATAAAATAGCATTTCTTGTAACAATTAATTTTGGAGTTCAGCTTATTGTTGATTTTCTAGCAGCTAAATTTGTGGATAGAATAGGATATCGTGTATGTGTAGTTGGGGCTCACATATTTTCTGTTGGAGGACTTGTTGGACTAGCTATCCTTCCACAGTTATTTTCTAATCCTTATATAGGGTTGTTAATATCAATATTTATTTATGCAATAGGTGGTGGACTTATTGAAGTTCTTATAAGTCCAATAGTAGAGGCTTGCCCGACTGAGAAGAAGGAAGCTGCTATGAGTTTATTACATTCATTTTATTGCTGGGGACATGCATTTGTAATTATAATTACAACGATATTTTTTACTTTTATAGGAATTAGTCACTGGCGTATATTATCTTGTTTATGGGCTTTAGTACCTTTGATAAATGCAATTTATTTTGCTAATGTTCCAATACAGACATTAACAGAGGAAAGTGAAGGAATGTCTATGGGAGAATTATTTAAAGAAAAGATATTCTGGATTTTACTGCTTTTAATGGTTTGTGCAGGAGCATCTGAACAGGCTATGAGTCAGTGGGCTTCGGCTTTTGCTGAAGCAGGATTAAATGTTACTAAGACAATAGGAGATTTAGCAGGACCATGTGCTTTTGCAATTCTTATGGGATGTTCAAGACTGTTTTACTCACAATTTAGTGAAAAAATAAAATTAAATTCTTTTATGATGGGAAGTGCGGTAATTTCAATTATAAGTTATTTAATGGCTTCATTATCTAACAATGCAATTTTTGCACTTATTGGATGTGGATTATGTGGTTTATCAGCAGGAATATTCTGGCCTGGAACTTTTAGTATTGCATCAAAATCTCTTAGAAAAGGTGGAACTGCAATGTTTGCACTTTTGGCACTAGCTGGAGATGTAGGATGTTCTATTGGACCAACAGTTGTAGGAACAGTGTCTGGAGCATTTCAAGATAATCTTAAAAAAGGATTTTTAAGTGCAATAATTTTTCCAATACTTTTAATTTGTGGATTAATTGCAGTTAAAAGAAAAATTATTAAAAAAAGAATATAATAGATTGTACTGATTGCATAATAGCTTATTAATAATTAGCTATTATGCAATCAGTTTATTTATATATGTTTATTTGAAATAGCAGATGATTTTCTATATGATGAAGGAGAAATTCCAAATTTTTCTTTAAAAAGTTTTCCATAATAGCTTGAATGATTGAAGCCACAGGAATAGCATATATCAGATACTGGTATATCTGTTTCTAAGAGAAGCTGTAGGGACTTTTCAAGACGAAAATCAGTAAGATAAGAAAATGGTTTTGTATTTATCATTTTTTTAAAACATCTGAAACATTCGCTTCGGCTTATATTAGCAGATTTTGCTATATCATCTATAGTTATATTCTTAAAATAGTTCTTATGTATAAATCTAAGCATATGTTTTAAACGCTCTTGGGATAAGGAGTGAGAATTTATAGGACAGTTATTATTTAAATATAAATGAGATGTATTGAGTGCAATTAATTGCCATATAAGGGAGATTTGATTTTTTATTATAAATTCAAAACCATAATCTTCATTAAATTTTAAAGCATCAATATACAATAAATGTGAAAGAATCTGTTTCTGCCATGTATTAGACTTATCAAGCTTTAAATATGATAATTTTGAACATTCTATAATTGGTTTTATATATTTCTTATAGATAATGCTTTCGGTATCATTATAAATAAGCTTAGGAGATATAACTACTGAAAACATTAATGAGTCTTGATATCCATCAATGGACTTTGCCATATGAAGTGTGTTGGAATTTATAAAAATACCATCACCTTCACTTATAATAAGAGTCTCTTCTTCTGTGCTGTATTCTATTTTTCCTTTTGTTATCATTACAAACTCTATTTCAGGATGCCAATGCCAGTTTATAATATTAGTATAATATTTTGAAAAATCGTCTCTATAAACATCCATTGGAAATTCACGATTTCCATGAGATGTTGTTTCTAATAAATTTGAATCAACGGCTACTTTGTTTACTTCCATTTATAAATCCTCCAGATTATAGTTGTAGTTAGTTTTTATATTTTTATAGATAAATCCTATTAGTGGATATTTTGACACTATATTTATAGTATATGAGTTTATAATTATATAAATTGTATTTTAAAGCTATTATAATTATATCGTAAAAACTTAAATGAAGTGATATTCTTATTAAAATAATAAGAAATTAAAAAAACACTCTTTTAGATATAAAACTAATTGGTACAGGCTGTTTTTATTTGAATTAATGAGATAATCATTAATTATTAATTAGGGGATTTTATATAAAAGCAGGCTTTATTAGTGCGTTACAATGTATTTTAAATATTAATATGAAAAGAGGATAGATAAATGGCTAAGAATGAGACAAAAGAAATGACAAAAGGAGATCCTTTTAAATTAATATTAGGGTTTTCTATTCCACTTTTGTTTGGAATGCTGTTTCAACAGTTTTACAGCATGGTGGATACGATTATTGTTGGAAAATATTTAGGCGTTAGTGCCCTTGCCGCAGTAGGGGCAACAGGTTCAATAAATTTCATGGTAATAGGATTTTGCATGGGAGTATGTAATGGTTTTGCAATACCAGTTGCACAGAAATTTGGTGCAGGAGATTATAAATCACTGCGCAAATATGTAGCAAATAGTTTTTGGCTTGCTACTATATTTTCTGCAGTTATGACATTTTTTGTATGTATATTATGTAGAAATATATTACTATGGATGAAAACTCCTGAAGATATTATTGAAGGAGCGTATGCTTATATTTTTATAATATTTGTAGGAATACCGGTTACTTATCTTTACAATCTTTTATCGGCAATTATACGTTCACTTGGAGACAGCAAGACACCCCTTATATTTTTGATAATATCATCAGTAATAAACATTATTCTTGATTTAGTACTCATCATATATATGCATATGGGAGTAGCAGGTGCAGCATGGGCAACTGTTATTGCACAAGGAATATCAGGAGTATGTTGTTTGGTATATATGAAAGAGAAATATGAAATTCTTAAATTCCACAAGGATGAATTAAAAGTTAATAAAGAATGTATGATAAATTTAAGTTATATGGGAATTCCAATGGGGCTTCAATATTCAATTACAGCCATTGGAAGTGTAATACTTCAAGCAGCCGTAAATGGTCTTGGGTCAGTTGTTGTTGCATCGGTAACAGCTGCTTCAAAAATAACTATTTTCTTGGCATGTCCATTTGATGCACTTGGATCTACAATGGCAACATATGCAGGGCAGAATATTGGAGCTAGAAAACTTGATCGTATAAGTGAGGGAATGAAAGCAAGCATAATAATAGGATCAGCATATTCTGTAATTGCTTTAATTGTATCAATATTTTTCGGGAAAAATATAGCATTGCTTTTTGTAAGTGGAAGTGAAACAGAAATACTTGCACAGGTAAGCAAATATCTAATAATTACAGGAATTTTCTATATACCTTTATGTCTTGTTAATGTAGTACGTTTCACTATTCAAGGAATGGGATTCTCCATATTTGCAATACTTGCAGGGGTTTGTGAAATGATAGCAAGAGGAATTTGTGGATTTTTACTTGTTCCTATTTTTGGCTATGTGGCAGTATGTTTAGCAAGTCCTGTTGCATGGATATTTGCAGATGCGTTTCTTATACCAGCATACAAAAGTGTACTCAATAAGTGCAGAGAAGATATGTGCTGTTCAGCAGTAAAAAGTGTAGTATAGTATTTAGAAAAAATACAAAATATTAAGATAATAATACTTTAAATTATTTAATAAAATCTTAGGCTTCTAAGAATCTAAGTTATACTTAGAATTTTAGAAGCTTATTAGTTTTAATTAAGATACGGAATTATTTAAATTATGAGAGTATAGTTATTAATTTGTCAAAAATTATGGTAGAATTATTGATGAGATTTTTAATTTTTATAGAAAATAATATTAATATGGGTATATATATTGTTACTGAAAATTGGCATTTAACGATGGATTTCTTTTAGGGTACTCATTGTGATCAATTTATGTTAGAAACTAACTTAAAAAAGTTTAACTAGCTAAATATAAATTTGAAGTTTTACATGCTGGTAGAGGAGAAGTTTTTAATATATTATGAAGATATATATTTTCAGCATATAATATAGAAAGAAGGAATTATGAAAAAGAGAGATTATAGTTTAACTGAAGGTGTAATTTGGAAAAGCCTATTATTTTTTGCTGTGCCAATAATGTTAAGTAATCTGCTTCAGCAGCTATATAGTGCAGTAGATAGCTCAATCGTTGGAATATTTGCTGGAAGCATGCCTCTTGCAGCAGTAGGATCATCAGGAGCTTTAATAAATCTACTTGTTGGATTTTTTCTTGGAATTTCAACAGGTACAAGCGTAATTTTTGCAAAATACTTTGGAGCAGATGATAAAAAGAAGCTTCTTAAAACAATGAATACATCAATAATATTAAGTAGTATAGCTGGTATCATAATTACTATAGTTGGTATGATATGGACAAAAAGTTTATTGGAATTCATGCATTGTCCAGAGGACGTTATAGATCTATCTGTTATGTATCTAAGAGTTTACTTTTTAGGTATTGTTGGAATGATGATTTACAATGTTGGAGCTGGAATAATAAGGGCAAGAGGAGATTCGAAACATCCACTTTATTATCTTTTTGTAAGTGGGGTGCTTAATCTTGTTTTAGATATTATATTTGTTGCAGTATTTAATATGGGAGTTGCAGGAGCGGCATTTGCAACAGTGATTTCACAGTATGTCTCAGCAGCACTTGTAATTATTAATTTAATGAACATTCCAGAAAGCTATAGACTTAGACTTAAGAAAATACATTTTGATAAAGAAACAGCAAATGAAATAATAAGGCTTGGAATTCCATGTGGACTTCAGGCTGCAATGTTTAATATTTCAAATATGCTTGTACAGATAAAGATAAATGATTTTGGTTCTATTGCTATGGCTGGGTGTGCAGCATATGAAAAGATAGATTCCTTTTTATATGTTCCAATGATGGCTTTTGGACTTGCAATATCAACTTTTGTTGGACAGAATATAGGAGCTGGAAAAACAGATCGAATAAAAAAAGGTGTAAAGGTATGCCTTGGATACGCCGTTATAATAACTTTTATGATGAGTATTCTTGTTTTATTAAGTGGCAGTTATCTTATAAATTTATTTACAACAAGTGAAGAAGTAAAGAATATGGGACTTGTGATGATGTATATTATTGCACCATTCACATTTACACATTGTTTTACAGAAGTTCTTGCAGGGGCAATAAGGGGAGCAGGATTTGCATTTCATACAATGATTTTAACTGCAACGGGAATATGTTTATTTAGAGTAATATGGCTTTCAAGTATGCTTTCATATATGAATGATATACGTGTTTTATATTGGTGTTATCCAGCATCGTGGATATTTTGTTCAATTTGTTTTATAATATACTATCTAAGAGGGAGATGGCTGACAAATTCACTACAATCAGAGTATTAAATTTTTTATATTAAATCTTATATTTGGATAAGATAATATAAAGAAGGTAGTAGAAGAAAACAAGAAGGAGATAATATGAACAAATTATTTAAGAACATTATATTGGTATTATTGATTGGAGCATTTACATTTGGAACATACGGATGTAAAGATTCATATAAAAATCAAACTGAAAATCAATCATCAGAAAGTTCAATTAATGCAGGAGAAACAATATATCCTGTGAAAATTACTGATTCTTATGGAAAAGAGGTAACTTTAGATAAAGAGCCTAAAAAGGTAATATCAGTTGCACCTAATATAAGTGAAATAATTTTTGATCTCGGTGCAGGTGAGAAACTTGTTGGAAGAACTAATTATTGTGATTATCCACAAGAGGTTACAAGTGTAGAATCTATCGGTACAATGAGAACACCGGATATTGAAAAAATTATAAGTCTTGAACCAGATATTGTAATAGCATCAACACATTTTAATGAAGAGAATTCTAAAAAGCTTGAAGATGCAGGCATTACTGTTATTTCATTATATGAAGAAAATAATGTTGATGGTGTTTATACTATGATAGAAACACTTGGAACTGCATTAAATAAGAATGATAAAGCAAAAGAAAAGATAGATGAAATGAAAAAAACTATAGACAAGGTTGAATCTACAGTGAGCAATTTAAGTCAGCCATCTGTTTATTATGTTGTAGGCTATGGTGAAGGCGGAGATTTCTCAGCACCAGAAAATACTTTTGTTGGTGGATTGATTAAGATGGCAGGTGGAAAAGATATAGTTCCAGCATCAGATAATTGGTCATTTTCATTGGAATCTTTATTAGAAGCTGATCCAGAGATTATCGTATTAAAAGATGGTGAAAAAGATAAATTCATGTCCTCAGAAGGATATAAAGAACTGACAGCTGTCAAGGAAGGAAGAGTATATGAAATAGATAACAACCTTATTGACCGTCAGGGATATAGAAATGCAGAAGGAGTATTAAAATTAGCAGAAATATTCCATAAGGATGCATTTAAATAGCGGAGGTAAAAGAGTGGAGTCAAAAAAGAAGAAATACTATATTTATATTAGTGTACTATCTATTTTTCTGCTCCTTTTAATTGTAATTTCAGCATCTATTGGATCATCATCTATAGGGATTTTTGATAGTTTTAAATTAATATTATCAAAGATTCCACTTTTAAATAGAATGGTGGATACAGAAGATGTAAAACAGGTATATGAAGTAATTGTATGGAAGGTGCGTCTGCCAAGAATATTGCAGTCTTCTCTAGTTGGAGGAGCTCTTGCTGTGGTGGGCTGCACCTTTCAAGCAATATTTAGAAACTCTTTAGCAGACCCTCATATACTTGGAATTTCATCAGGAGCGGCACTAGGTGCTACATTGGCAATTTTATCTGGAATCACATTGAATTTTATGGGTATTGGAGTTGTAAGCATCTTTGCATTCATTGGCGCAGTTCTTACTGTTATGCTTGTATATAAGCTTGGAGGAATAGGAGGAAAAGTACTTGTAACAAATTTATTACTTACAGGTACAGCCATAAGTACAATGTTAAGCTCAGCAATATCACTTCTTATGATTTATAACAGAGAGCAACTTGAGAAAGTTTATTTATGGACACTTGGAAGCTTTAGTTCATCAAACTGGAGTAAGGTTTTATTTTTATTTTTAGTATCTATAATAAGTGTAACTATTATTTTTATGTTTAGCAGAGAACTAAATATTATGCTCACTGGAGATGAAGCTGCTTCAAGTTTAGGAATAGATACAGGAAAAGTAAAAAATATTTTAATAATCATTTCTGCATTTCTTGTTGCAGGAAGTGTATGCGTAAGTGGAACAATAGGTTTTGTAGGCCTTATTATACCACATTGTATGAGGCTTTTAGTAGGTTCAGATCATAGAATACTTCTTCCTTTTTCATATTTGGGAGGATCATTTTTTATGATTTTATGTGATACTATAGCTAGAACAGCAGCACAGCCAACAGAAATACCTGTAGGAGTTATTACAGCATTTTTTGGAGCACCGTATTTTATATATCTTTTATATAGAAATACAAAAAACAGAAGCTTTTGAGGTATGAAAAATGGATAATAGAAATTTAAATATTGAAAAATTATGCTGGAAGGCAGAAGATAAAGAGAAATACATCTTAAACAATATTTCAGGAAGATTTAAAGAAGGGGGCTTTTATGGGATTTTAGGGCCTAATGGTTCAGGAAAGACTTCACTTGTACGCCATATTTTAAGATTTATTGATGCAAAACATGGACTAATATGCCTTGATAATAAAGATATAAAAGATTATTCACGAAAAGAACTTGCATGTAGTATTTCATTTGTACCTCAAAATGTTAATATTGATGTGAGTTTTACAGTGTATGATATTGTTGCAATGGGAAGAAATCCATACATGAAAAGATTTCAGGATTTATCACAAAAAGACAGGGATTTAATAAATCATGCAATGGAAGTTACCAACTGTGCTTATTTAAAAGATAAGGCTTTTTCATATTTAAGTGGAGGTGAAGCACAAAGGGTGCTTGTAGCAAGGGCAATAGCTCAGGATACAAAATATTTAATTTTAGATGAGCCCATTTCACATCTTGATATAAGATATCAGGTTGAACTTATGGAAACATTAAAAAAATTAAATGAAGAAGAGAATAAGACAATTATAGCAATTCTTCATGATTTGAATTTAAGTTCCGCTTACTGCAAAGAAATATTTTTAATGAAGGATGGAAAAGTTTATATAGAAGGTTTAGTGAAAGATGTACTTACAGAGGAAAATTTAAAGGCTGTATATGGTATAAATTTTGAAATACATAAAATGAAAAGTAAAAATAGTATGTTTTTTATACCAGTTGTATAAGAAAATAAAAAATAATATATATTAAATATTTTTAATCCAATATGATATATATTTAGTGTATGGTGGAAGAGTTACAGTAACTAGACACGAGATAAGAGATTTGAGGGATTGGTTTGGGAAAAGAAGAAATTGAATTATTTCCATCAGGACTTTTAAGTTGTTTTGTTGATGGAACAGAAGTGCGTGTATTAAAAGTATCAAAAGAAGATTTTACAATACGTGTGTGTGAAAAATTAGAAAAAATAAATGAAGTAATGTTATCATTTTACAATTTTAATGAATATGGATACACCGAAATAAAACTGACAGAATATAAACTTATTGAAATAATAGAAAAAGATTTTTATTTTAAATATGTGTTTTCTATTGATGATAATAAATATAAAGAAAATGTAGAAAGAATATTTAGAGATTATTCAAAATATATAATGTTAAAAACCTTTGGAGATGAAAATGAGTTTTCAAAGGAAATGGTAGGTTATCCAGCAGAAATGGATTATGAATTTTATGATTATTATTCCGAGCAGAAAAAAAACTGGCTTTCAAACTTAAATTATGAAAATTATAGTGAAGATATTTTAGAATCTCTTGAGATTGCGATAAAGCTTGATAATGATAAACTGTATAAGAATTATTTACATAAAGATATAAATAGGTTCAAAGAAGATTACATTAAAGAAAATTTTTTAGAGAATCATATGCTGTTTAAAAAGAGTATTTCAAGAATATATATAGGAAATGAATTCTGTCATAATTTATTTCCACAAACTGAATTATTAATGAATATGATTAAAAAGTGTGCTAATGATAACCTTAATATTACTCTATGCTTTACATATATGAGAGATAATCGTATAGAAGAAACAAAGAATATTATAGGAACTGTATATGACTGGTGTATAAAAAGTGGAATGAAAATAGAAATTGTGATAAATGACTGGGGAATGATAAAGTTACTTGAAGATAAAACAGATTATTTTACACTATCTCTTGGAGTTTTATTAAATAAAAGAAAAAAAGATCCAAGATATATTTATAAGAAGGGCTATGAGAAAAATAAAGACATGATGTCTGAGAATAATCTTAATAGTAAAATTTTTAGTGATTTTTTAAAAGAAAATAAAATTGAGCGTTATGAATACGAAAACTGTGGATATGAAATTTTAATCGGAGAAGGTAAACACAGTCTTCAGATGCCTTTTTATGTGACTAATACATCCCAGTATTGCACTCTTTATGCCATGTGCAAAAATCTTGATAGAGGAAGTCAAAAACTTGTTAATTCATGTCCTAAATACTGCATGGATTATGTATTTGCTTATCCAAAGCATTTAAAGATGGTTGGAAAATATAACTCTCTATTTGCCTTTGATGATACTCTTTTAAAAGACAGGAATATGTTAGAGAAGTATGTTAATATGGGCATAGACAGAATAGTTTTAAATTTTATTTGATAAAAGGATGATTTAATGAAAATAGTAGCTGGATTAGGATGTATTGATGATTACATAAGGCTTGTACAAGCTGGTGCTGATGAAGTATTCTGTGGATATGTACCTTATGAATGGAATAAAAAATACGGTAATTTATTTCCTTTAAATAGACGAGAAGTACTTTATTATAATGTTCAAATAAGTTCTTTGGAAGATATGAAAATATTGAAGAAAATGGTAGATGTTTATAAAGTTCCTGTTACAATAACTTTTAACTATTTGTATTATATTGATGAGCAATTTGAGCTGATAGAAAAGATTGTGAAAGATCTTATTAATATTGGGTTTAATGAATTTATAGTAGCAGACCCGGCACTTATACTATATTTAGAGAAAAAACATATAAAATGCCATGTGCATTTAAGTGGTGAGTGTGCTGAAATAAATAGATCCTCAATTGAATTTTTCAATAGATTTAAAAATATATCACGTTATATATTTCATAGAAAAAATACAATAGAAGATATGGAATCATGTATAAGTGAAAACAAAGATATGATTAAAGAATACGAAGCATTTATATTAAATGAAAGATGTCACTATACAGGTGCTTTCTGTAGCTCCCTTCATTGTGATGAAATGGCACATCTATGTAAAATACCATATCACATGGCTAAGATAGATAAAGAAAGTAGTAATTTTGAAGAAGTTGATAAGAAATTTGAGATTTATTATGATGATTCACATGGTGATTTGAATTTTTTAAATGATGAAAATAATATTAATAATGGAAATGATCTTAATGACGAAGTTATTTGTAACAATAGTAATAACATAAATAGAGTTAATATTAATATTGAAGAGGATTCAGCTGATGAAGATACGTATAAGCTTGGAGCTAGTGGATGTGGACTTTGTTCATTATATAGATTGAAAAAAGCAGGGGTTACTCATTTAAAAGTAGTTGGAAGAGGAAATTACATTGATTATATGGAGAGAGATGTGAAAAATCTGAAAAAGGCTATATATATACTTGAACATATGGAAGATGAAACAGATTATGAGAAGAACATAAAAGATAATCTGTTTAAAGGAAAATGCAGTAAAGAGTGTTATTACTAATAAATTAAATATTGAAATTAGTTTTTAAATAGTTAACATGTTTGCTTTTTGTATATTTATTGCAATATCATAGATAGAATAATTAATTTTTATTAGTAACGATTGTTACGCAGCTTTTTATAATTTAATAGTATACTTTAATTACAGACATAAGCTTAATAAAAAATTATGAATGTAATTTGGAGGTATGATAATATGAATGCTATAGAAATAATGATGAATGAACATAGATATATTGAACGTATGCTTAAAGTTGTAAGGGCAGCATGCTTTAAAGTTTTAAAAAATGACATATATGACTACAGTGATTTTGACTTAATAATAGGTTTCATAAAAGAATATGCCGATGGACATCATCATAATAAAGAAGAAATCTTTCTTTTTAATAAAATGGTTGAGAACTTAGGCGTCCTTGGAGAAAAATTAGTAAAGCATGGAATGCTAGTAGAACATGATTTTGGACGATTATATGTTAAAAATTTAGAAGAGGCTTTAAAGAAGGTTAAAGCTGGAGAGGAAGAAGCAAAATTAGATTTAATAGCAAATGCTATATCATATTGTGATTTATTAACAAGGCATATTGATAAGGAAGACAGGGTAGTATATACGTTTGCAAAAAGAGAATTAAAAGAAAAAATAATGATACAGATTGATGCACAGTGTGCTCAATATGAACGTGAATATGAGTCTGTAAGCTATAAGAATATAGAAATTTTAGAAGTATTGGAATCTAAGTATCTTTTATAAATGTTAATTATAAAATACCAAAAATACATTATTTATGAAAATATTGTAGAAAAAAGTGGTAAAATGTGATAAAATATAAGTAACTTTGGCAAAAATGAAAAATAATATTAATTATGTATTGGAAATATTTAATATTAAGTAGTTAACCAAAGAAATTTATATTTTATTTTAGGAATTTTTATCCTATTTATTAAGGAGTAGATCATGGAAAAAATTGGAACAGTGTTAGCTGTTGTAGGTACAATCATATTTATTGTATCAATATGGATGTTATTTGGATATCTTTATTTTAAAAAGGGAAGTATTAAAAAAGGTTTGTTACTTTTATTAGTTTCTTTGCTTCTTGTAGCAGGCGGTGTTGTTATTGGTGTGCAAGGTGCATGGAATAATGCAGAAAAAGGAATTTCATTATCACAAGAAGTAATTGACATTGTTGAAACTACAAGTGCAGAACAAGCGACTAAAGAGCAACAATCTAAAGTAGGAAGCAGCGTATTTTTAAAAATCAATGAAGATGATTGGAAAAAGTATGAAGATAAAATAAAGGATTATTATGTTGCATGGCAAAAAAGTTTAAATCCTCAAGCAGATGATGAAACAATCAGAACTGAATTTAAAAATTTGAGAGAACAAGCTCTTTTGAAATAAGAACTTATGTGAGTTTAGGATAATATTTCATAAAACATATTGTATGTGATGAGTGAAAGTTTTACAATTTATTAAATTTTAAAATTAATGTTTTAAAGACTTAACAATTTGGAGTTGTTGAGTCTTTTTTGATAATATCTATAATAAAAAATATAAGCACCTAAATCAAAGGAGTTAGGCGCCTAAGCTATTGAAGTAGCATTTATTATATTTGAGCAATATTGGATACTGACTGCTTTTCAAGTTCATTAAGAAGAATATTATCATAGTGCATAAATATAAAGCATAATGGAACCGGAATAAATATCAAAAAAATTATGGAAATACTTTTAATAATATAGAATAGTAAAAAAATCAAAGAGCCTTTCATTATTGTCAAAGGAAATTTCTTTATCATGTAGTAAATAGACGTTAGTAAAAGGTCTTTAAGCTTTATATAAAATCTTGAATTAATAGGAAAAGCATATAAGCTAATCAAACCTAAAAATATAACTAATACTTTAAAAAAGATATATATACCTGATGAAGTTTTATTAAGATAAAAATATTGTAAATCTATTAGCAATACAAAGCATATTGAAGTAATAAAAAACCAGATTTTTAAATTGCTTAAAAAATTCATTTTATAATATTTAAAATAATGAGAAGCAAAGAACATGTCTTTTTCCCTTAGAGATTTGCCACACATTGAGTAAAGTCCTCCAAGTGAAGGACCAAATGGAAGTAGTACTAAAAATAGAACAAATAAATTAAAAATATTAGGATTTATTAAAGTAAATATAAAATAGACAATAAGAAAAATATTAGAAATAGCAAAGTATAGACTTGCTTGTAAAAAACTCACAAAATAATTAGTTAGTGTATAAATTGTTTTATCATAAAATTCTCTTTTCATTTATATTTTGCTCCTTTATATGAAGAAATTTGTATTAAATAGTTTGATAGGTTAATTAGAAATCATCGTTATAATTATCATCAGTTATAAGAGGAATTTTTATTATTACAGTAGTACCACATCCATAAATACTTTCAAAAGAAAGTCCAAATTTATCTCCGAATAAAAGCTTTAATCTTTGGTCTATATTTCTAAGACCATAGCCACTTCCTTTAGATGATATTTGATTTGGTGATAATATTAATTGAAGTTTATCTTCTTCAATACCAATTCCATCATCAGATACTTTTATTAAAATTTCATCGTTATCCATATCAATATAGCCAGAAATAGTAATCAATCCACTTACATTTCCTTTTGCAAATATACCATGAGAAATTGAATTTTCAACAATAGGTTGAAGTGTTATTTTAGGAATAAGATAATTATTAATATTTTTATCAATATCTACAGTTAAAGTTATTCTGTTGCTATATCTCATATTTTGAATTTGTACATATAATGAAACATGATTAATTTCATCAGAGATATATGTTATATCTTTGCCTTTATTGAGTGATAGTTTATAAAATTTAGCAAGGCTTTTCACAGCAGTACTTATTTCAGAGGTTCTTTTTTTATAAGCCATCCAGTTTATCATATCAAGAGTATTATATAGAAAATGAGGATTAATTTGTGATTGTAGTGCTTTTAGCTCTGCATTTTTAACAGCTTTTCCGTATTTATACTGTTCTTCAATAAGTCCTGACATTTTTGAAATCATATAGTTATAATTTTCAATAAGTTCACCAAGTTCATCATCCTTATCATTTTCAATAAAATTATCAAGATTATCAGCATGTACATGTCTCATTCCTTCAATAACTTTATATAAACGTGAAGTTATTGAATTGAAAAATTTATAACCTGCTATAAGAGCAGCACCGCCAAAGAGTATAACAATTAAAATAAGGCATATTCGTTGATTAGTAATTTCAGAGTTAATAGTACTATAAGGCACGATATTAACTATTTTCCAGTCTGTTTTATCTATACTAGAACTTTGAACATAGATATCATCTGAATCATATTCATACTTATGAAGAGAAGTATCATTTTTAGGGATTGTATTTTCAATAATATTTTTATATTTAGAATATAAGGTTCTATCAGTTGTAGCAATCACATCATTATAAGAGTTAACAATACAGCTGAAGCTTTGAGCATTTGAATTTGTCTTAGTTATAATATCTGTAAGATCTGTTGTATTAAATTTGATAAATAAGTATCCTATTGGATTAGTGTAATCTTTTGGATTGACAATACATTTTCCAAGAACAACTGAATCTTCATTTTTATTAGAAATATAACTATAAGGCGCCCAGAAGTATCTTACATTAAGATCTTTTGTTATAGAAAGCCATTTTGAATTGGCAAGGCTACTTAATGGAAATATATTAACTTTTTCATTAGAATATATAAAATCATCATTTAAATAGATTTCAATATCAGAAATATCTATATTATGCTGATAAGAATATATATATGATCTTAATAGCTGAAGATCTTCTATCTGATTTGGAATAGAATAATCTTTCGGATTATTAATTAATATTGATGTTATATTATTATCTATAATTAAGGAGTTGGCAGTATCATAAAGCCTGTCTATTTTATATGAAATAAATGAACATGATTGATTAAATGCCACATTAGTAGAAGCAATAGTATTTTCTCTTATCATATAGGACATTTTAGTGTAAGTATATCCAAAAAGTATTATAAGGGGTATAATTATTAAAATTGAAAATGTAAGGAAAAACTGATCCACTAATTTTAGCTTTCGTCTAAATTTCACTTGTAAAATACCTCCTATATTCTGAAGGGGTATAACTAGTTTCTTTTCTAAATATCTTTGAAAAATAATTAGGATCATTATATCCAACTTTTCCAGCAATATCACTCATTTTTATATTTGAATCCTTTAAGAAAGCTTTTGCTTTTTCTATACGATATTCTGTTATATACTTATTTACTGTCTTAGACATTTGATCTTTAAATATAACACATATATACGTAGGCGTAAGATATGTATTTTTACTTATATCATCAAGACATAAATTAGTATTAGAATAATTTTTGTGAATGTATTCCAAAATGGATGAAACAGTTGAATTCTTTTTGGAACTATCATTTAGCATTAAGGCAATATTATCAATAAACCTTAGAACAATATTTTCAAGGTCAAATAAATTATTACATTCTAAGATAGATTCAAGAATATTTCTAAAACAAATTTCTTTTTTATGAAAAGTATTTCGTATACTACCATGATTCATTATGTGTTGTATAATTCTGTAATAAGAATCTTTTACATATGATATTGGCGTTCCAATACTGTTTTTAAAATTTGAAGTAAGATTTTTTATAATTCTCTTTAATGTTTCAATTTCATTAGTATTTAATGAATTATCTAATTTAGATATTATATTAGGATTTATAGTATAAGTCTTACAATCTTTGTCACACGAATAAATTACAGAATTATAATCATAAAAGAATTTATGATTTATAGCTTTACTTGCATATAAAAAAGAATCGGATGTTTCATTTAATGAATATACAAGTTTACCAGTGCCAATAAAGTAATTGAAGTGTTCTTTAAGGCATTCATCAAAAGAAGCAAAAAGAGATGATAAATTCATTTTTATATTTTGAAAAGTAGAATTTTTACTAAATAATAACTGTACAACTATAAGAGAATCACTTTTTTTAGAAATAAAAAAGTCTAAGCAACATACTTTACAGGCTGATTTTAGTGATGATATGATACTATTTTCTACAATTGTATCTTCAGCTGAAATAAGCACTGTTAAGAATGATGAATTAAATAGGAGAGTTTTTAACTTTTCAGAGGCACATAAAATAAGGATATTGTCAAGCTTTGAAATATCCAAAGAATTAGTCATTTCTATAGCAATACTATCCTCTATATTATCATTTATTGTTTTACATTTTGAATTTTCTAATATAGCGTTACGAACCGCACTTTCAAGTTCTTCAGGTTCAATAGGTTTTTCAACATAGCTTATTGCTTTTAATTTTATTGCAGATTTTAAATATTCTTTATCAGAATATCCACTCATAAATATAATTGAAGTATCAGGATAGGTTTTTCTCACTTCAAATGCAAGATCTATACCATTCATTCTCGGCATTCTAACATCTGTTAATAATATATCAGGTTTGAAAGTCTTAATTTTTTCTAATGCATCAAGTCCATCAAAAGCTGATATTACCTTTGTTATATTTAAATCTTCTAATGGAAGTATCTCCATAATACCTTCACGTGTAAAAACTTCATCATCTACAATTAATAAATTTATCATTATATTACCTCCTGTCTCAATATATTGTTGTCTATGAAAATCGTATTAAATAAGAGAGAAAGGAATACATTTAAGATAACATTTACATTTGCATATTTAGTATACAATAAAAAGTTATAATTTTAAAGAAAAATATAAATATTTTACCTATAATAAAATATTTTACTAAAATAACATTATTTAAAAATGATATTATTATTACAGTGAAAACGTATAAAAAAAGGGGGATAATATCATGGAAGGCAAACTAGATCTTTTACTTGATGAAACAGAATTAGAACCAGTAGATAAGAAAAACAGATTAAGGAAATTTATGTTAACAATTAGAAGAAATAAAGTTTTAATTTTAATGCTACTTCCAGCAATACTGTATTTCTTAATATTCAGTTATATACCAATGGGAGGCACTATTCTAGCTTTTAAAAATTATAATTTCAGAGATGGAATTTTTGGAAGTCCATGGGTTGGTTTAGATAATTTTAAATATTTCTTTATTTCAGGACAGGCATGGATTGTTACAAGAAACACAATTCTTTATAATGTAGCATTTATAACTGTTAATACAATTTTACAAATGGGACTCGCAATTCTTATTTCAGAAATAGGTGGGAAGTATTTTAAAAAACTTACACAAACAGCAATGTTCCTTCCGTATTTTATATCATGGGTTGTAGTAGGAATTATTGCATATAATATGCTTAATCTAGAAAACGGTACAATAAATAGTATGATAGCAAAGATTGGTGGAGAAAAATTCAATTTTTATGGAAGTACATTTGTATGGCCATTTATAATGATTTTTGTATCTGCATGGAAAAATGTTGGATATGGAACCGTATTATATCTTGCAGCAATAATGGGTATTGATACAGAAACTTATGAAGCAGCAAAAATTGATGGTGCAAACATATTCCAAAGAATTTTTAAGGTTACAATTCCAAGTCTTATACCTACAATGATAATACTTACATTACTTGCAATAGGTAATATATTCCGAGGAGATTTCCAAATGTTCTATCAGATTATAGGAAATAATGGTCCTTTATTTAATGCTACAGATGTTATAGATACATTTACATTTAGATCATTAATTCAATCTGGTGAAGTAGGGATGTCAGCAGCATCATGTTTATATCAATCAGTTTTCTGTTTTATTACAATAATGATAAGCAATTTTCTAGTTAAGAAATATGATAAAGATTATTCATTGTTCTAAAATTTGATAACTAATAAAGTATGAAAAGATTTATATAGATTAAAAAATAGAGAGAAAAGATATGTAAAGATAAAATTATTTGCAATTTTAATATTATATTAGGAGGACAAGATACATGAAAAAAGGCAGAGACGTCAAGGTTTTTAATGCTATAAGTTATACAGTAATAGCAGTAATATCATTACTTTGCTTAATACCATTCTTATTGGTATTAATGGGCTCAATTACAGATGAACAAGAGATCATTCAAAGTGGATTTTCACTATTTCCAAATAGTTTTTCACTTGAAGCATATAGAACTGCACTAAAAGATCCAATGGCAATAGTTAGAGCATACGGAGTTACAATAAGCCTTACAGTAATAGGAACAATACTTGGATTATTCATAGTTGCAATGACTGGATATGTACTTCAGAGAAAAGATTTTAAATGGAGAAATAAATTTTCATTTTTCTTTTACTTTACTACACTATTTAGTGGAGGGCTTGTACCATGGTATATCTTAATGGTAAGATATCTTGATTTAAAAGATAGTTATCTTGCAATGCTTCTTCCGCCATTATTAAGCGTATTTAATATTATACTTATGAAAAGCTATTTGAACAGCATTCCACAGTCTTTAATTGAAGCGGCAAAAATAGATGGAGCAGGAGATTTTCAGATATTTATGAAAGTAATACTGCCATTATCAAAACCAGCACTTGCAACAGTAGGTTTATTTATAGCAATAGGTTATTGGAATGACTGGTACAATTGTATGTTATTCATAAATAATGAAAAGTTATATTCATTACAATATTATTTATATAAGATAGTAAATAATGTAGAAGCATATAAGACAATATTATCTCAAACAGGAGGAAGTATTGGAGCGGCAATTGATATGCCTAGTGAATCTTTAAAAATGGCTCTTACAATAATAGTTACTGGACCTATAATATTGCTATATCCATTTATACAAAAATATTTTGTTCAGGGTGTTACAATTGGTGCAGTAAAAGAATAATTTGTATATGACAAAGCAGCTTTCTAGTTTTGAAAGCTGCTATATTTTGTGTATAAAGAAATAAAAACAATTAACATTACATATATTAGAAAATTGAGGATTATACAATAAGGGTATAAGATAGATTATAAAAGAAGAAAATGTTATTATATAAATAATATGTAAAATAATCATGAAGAGGATGAAGACATACTGTTATGAGAAGACTAAAAAGGATCAGAAGAATATTAAGCATATTATTAATCTTTATTATTTCCAGTGGAATGTATGGTTGTTACAATGTATACAATAGCTATAATGATGCTATTAGTGATATGGAATATGTTCAGCTGAAGATGTTTCTTATAGGAGACAAGCCAAATGATTTTAATGATGTGTATGATAAAGTAAATAAAATAATGAAAGAAAAAATAAATGCGGAGTTGTCGGTAGAATTTTTATCTTGGGCTGATATGGATGAAAAATATCCTTTATTATTTCAGTCAGGAGAACAGTTTGATCTTATTTTTACAGCAGAATCATGGGGACACTATAATGAAGTTGCAACAAGAAATGGGTTTTACGAACTTACATTAGATATGGTAAAAGAATATGCGCCAGATATATATGAAAATGAACCGAAAGAAGCCTGGGATCAAGCAAAAGTCAATAATAAAATCTATATGATACCAGGAGATCAGATTGAGTATGGAACAAGGGTCTTTGGAATAAGAGGAGATCTTGCCAGAAAGTATGGAATAGATGACATAAATAATTATGATGATCTTGAAAAATATACGAATGCAGTATCACAGGATAAAGAGAATGGTGTAAAAGTAATAGCAAATGGTGGCGGACAGAATCTTCAATATCCATATATGCTTGAGAAAAATGAGTTTCAGCTTGTTGAAGGGACTCCCATCCCAACAATAGCATATAAAGTAAATAATAATGATGGAAATATATTTGCAGTAGTAGATACTGAAGAATATAAAAATTATGCATTAAAAATGAAAGAATTTGCAGAGAGAGGGTACTGGTCAGCTGATTCGATAGTAAGAAAAGCAACAAGAGATGAGGACTTTATCAATGGAAAGTCTGCAGTAATGGTATGGAATCTAGGTTCAGTAGCAGATAGAGTAGAAAGAATAAATGAAAAACATCCTGAATGGGAAGCAGAAATTGTTGATTTGTCAAAAGGATTAACTAGAACAGTCAATCCTTATACAAATAATGGAATGGCTATTAATGCAACCTCAAAGAATCCTGAAAGAGCTATTATGGCTCTAAATTTACTTAGATATAATAAAGAGATACAAGAACTCACATGGTATGGAATCGAAGGTTTACACTGGAATGCAGAAGGAGATCATGAATACAGTCAGACTTATAAAAGTGAGGATTTCCCAACGACAAGTGTATGTCCATGGGGATGGTACAGTAATAGTCTTCATAGAGTTCCATTTAAAAGTTCTGATAAATCAAAGGAAATCTTTGATACATGGGTGGAAAATTATACTGTTGATAATATCCTCAATGAATTTTCATTTGATGACAGAATGGTTAAAAATGAAATGTCTGCAGTTAATAATGTTATAAAACAATATGGTATTCCAATTGATCTTGGAATGTGTGATGATGTTTATGGGGCAATTAATGAGTATAAGGAAAAATTAATGGAAGCAGGATTATATAAAATATTAGATGAATGTAATAATCAGATAAATCATTACATAAAAGAAAAGCAAATGAAGTAAGAACATTGTATCTATAATATAGTGGATATTTAGAATAATAAAATTGTTATTTTAAATATCTGCTTTTTAATTTTAAAATATAAATTTTGTGATTTATGAAACATAAATGTAAATGATTAAACTATAATATTATACTATTTTTAAAATATTTTACCCATTATTCAATATTAAATAATGATATTATAATTATGTTCTATGAAAACGTATAACATTTATTTAAGTAGGGGGAAACAACAATGGTTTTTAGAAAAATTCTTAAAAGAATGATTTCAGTTGGGTTAACCACAGTTATTGTTGGAACATTAATGATGGGCTGTGGAAGTAAGGCTAATGTAGGAGGAGCAAATTCAGATCCAAGTAAATTAGATCCTGTTACTTTAAAAATGTATCTGATTGGTGATAAACCAAAAGATTTCGATGAAGTATATGGAAAAGTAAATGAAATAATGAAAGAAAAAATTAATGCTACTTTGGATATCAGTTTTTTACCTTGGTCAGATATGACAACTAAATATCAGCTTTTATTCCAATCTGGTGAAAACTTCGATATAATTTTTACAGCATCAAGCTGGGGATATTATAGTCAGGTTGCAACAAAGAATGGGTTCTATGAAATAACTGATGATATGCTTAAAGAATATGCACCAAATATATATGAAAATGAACCAAAAGAAGCATGGGAACAGGCTAAGATAAATGATAAGATATATATGATTCCAAGTGATCAAGTTGAATATGGTACAAGAGTATTTGGTGCCAGAGGAGATTTGATGAAGAAATATGGAATAGAAAAGATTGAAAATTATGATGATCTTGAAGCATATATGGATGCAGTATCAAAGGATACTGAAAGTGGAATTAAAGTAATTGCAAATGGTGGAGGACAAAATCTTCAATATCCATATATGATGGAGAAATATGCTTTTGGAGGGATTGCAGGTGTTCCAACTCCAAGTATAGGATTTGATGTAAATGATCAGAGTGGAAAGATATTTGCATATGTAGATAGACCAGAATATTTAGAGTATGCAAAGAAGATGAAAGAATTTGCAGATAAAGGATATTGGTCAAGTGACTCAATTTCAAGTAAGGCAACAAGAGATGAAGATTTTATGGCAGGAAAAACTGCAACAATGGTATGGAACATAGGATCTGTTGCTGATAGAGCTGAGAGAATGAATAAAACTCATCCAGAATGGGATGTACAGGTTGCAGACCAGACAACTGGAATAAACAGAATGATTAATACTTATACTAACAATGGTATTGCAATAAATTCAATTTCTAAGAATCCAGAAAGAGCATTAATGGCAATTGATTTATTGAGATATGATAAAGATATTTATGATTTAACTTGGTATGGTATTGAAGGCAAGCACTATAAAGCTGACGGTGATGATAAATATACATCTTTAGATGGTAGTGATGGATTCCCAACTGCAAATGTATGCCCATGGGGATGGTATAGCCAAAAATTAGGACGTAGTCCAGCTGATGAACCACCTATAGTAGGTCAAATTAAAGATAAATGGGAAAAAGAATATACAGTTACAAATCCCCTTGCAGCATTCTCATTTGATGATAGTAATGTGAAAAATGAAATGGCAGCAGTAGGAAATGTAATTACACAATATGGTGTTCCAATAGATCTTGGTATGTGCAGTGATGTTGAAGAAGCAGTTAAAGAATATAAAGAAAAATTAAATGAAGCTGGATTTGATAAGATTTATGCTGAATGTGAAAAGCAAGTTGCAGAATACATGAAACAGCACAACAGCTAATAGTTGATGGTAGAAAATTAATAACTTAATATTTTCTAAATTATTAATACTATAATTATTGTACTTTTTACTGTAAAGACAGATAAACATAAATAAGTTTATCTGTCTTTTTAAAAAATTAAAAGAAACGAGTAAAGAGAAATTTGATATATGAAAAAAGGAGAAATATTATTATGAATAAAAATTATGAGTTATTTAATAAAAATATTACGAAATTTCTTCATGGAGGAGATTACAATCCAGATCAATGGTTAGAATATCCAGAGGTTTTAAAAGAAGATGTACGTCTAATGAAACTTGCTAATTGTAATACTGTTTCTATTAATATTTTTGGGTGGAGCGCTATAGAACCGGAAGAGGGAAAGTATACATTTGAATGGCTTGATGAACTTATGGAGAGAATGGAAAAGAACAATATAAATGTAATACTAGCAACACCAAGTGGTGCAAGACCAGCATGGTTGTCAGAAAAATATCCTGAAGTTTTGAGAGTAAACAGTGATAGAACAAAAAATCTTCATGGTCAGAGACATAATCATTGTTATACTTCTCAAGTATATAGGGAAAAAACAAAGGCTATAAACAAAATGTTAGCAAAAAGATATAAGCATAGTAAATCACTTATAATGTGGCATATATCAAATGAATATGGTGGTGAGTGTCATTGTGAAAAGTGTCAGGAAGCATTTAGAAATTTTCTTAGAAGTAAATATGATAATGACATTGAAAAATTAAATTCAGCGTGGTGGACAGGATTCTGGAGTCATAGATTTAATGATTTTTCACAAATTGAAAGTCCATCTGAAAAAGGTGAGATATTCGTACATGGGCATAATCTTGACTGGAAGAGATTTGTGACAACACAAACAATAGATTTTTATAAAAATGAAATTGAACCTATCCGAGAAATAACACCAGATATACCAATTACAACGAACTTTATGGGCACATATGGAGGCCTTAATTATTGGAAATTTGCTAAGGAAGTAGATATTATATCATGGGACACATATCCTAGGTGGCATTCTGAAGAGGAAGGTAATTATAAAATAGGTGTTGAAACATCATTTATTCATGATATAAATAGAAGTTTTAAAGATGGACAACCATTTCTTGTTATGGAAAATACCCCAAGTCTTGTGAATTGGCAGGAAGTAAATAAGCTTAAAAAGCCCGGAATGCATTTATTGTCAGCAATGCAGAGTATAGCACATGGGTCAGATTCAGTGCTGTATTTTCAATGGAGAAAAGGAAGAGGTGCTTCTGAAAAATTACATGGAGCTGTAGTTGATCATTGTGGTCATGAAAATACAAGAGTATTCAGAGAAGTTACAGAAGTTGGACAGGTTTTAGAAAAAATTAAAGAAGTAAAGGGAGCTGTCACAAAAAGTGATGTAGCAATAATATACGACTGGGAAAACAGATGGGCAATAGATGATTTACAGGGCTTAAAGATGAAGAAAAAGAACTATACAAAAACATGTGAAGATATCTATGAAGTTTTCTTTGATAAAGGAATAAGTGTTGATGTTATAGATATGGATTGTGATTTCTCAAAATACAAGATTCTTGCAGCCCCAATGCTTTATATGATAAGACCTGGTGTTGCAGAGCGAATAAATGAATTCGTTAAAAATGGTGGAACACTTGTAACAACATACTGGACTGGAATTGTTGATGAAAATGATTTATGTTTTCTTGGAGGATTTCCAGGACCATTAAGAGATGTAACAGGAATATGGGCAGAAGAAATAGATTCATTGTATGATAATGAATCAAATCATATAGTATTTACGGATAATAGTATAGAAAATTTACAAGGCAATTATAAAGTTAAAGATTATTGTGAATTAATCCATACTGAAACAGCAGATATTCTTGCTGTATATGAAAGTGATTTTTATAAAGACATGCCAGCAGTAACAGTAAATAAATATGGTAAGGGAAAAGCATATCATATTGCTGCAAGAACTGGAGAAGATTTTAATAATTCTTTTTATTCAAAGATTATTGAGGATTTGGAAATTAAGAGTGTTATAGATGGACAGATTCCTAAAGGAGTTACAGTAAAAATGCGTCATAATGAAAATAATATTTATATTTTTGTGATGAATTTTACAGATGAAGAAAAGACTGTGGATTTAGGGGATGAAGAATATTTAGATATGATTTCTGGTGAAAAAGTAGAAAAAGAAATTGTTTTAGAAAAATATAAAGTAAAGATATTAAAACAATAGATATTAAATTTAAAAGATAAGACACGTTAAAAAATAATAGTTATACTTATTTTAATGTGTCTAAAATTATACTTATTAGGAATAAAAATTTGTTATTTTTTACATTGTATCTAAAAGTATGGATTTAATAGCTTCTATGTGGGGAGTAAGTGTTACTTTAAGCTACATATTAGGAGTTGTTTTTAAAATGAGATTAAATGGAGTATGGATTGCTTTTGCAGCAGATGAGTGTTTTAGAGGAATTCTAATGTTTATTAGCTGGAAATTAAGAGTTTGGGAGAAAAACAGAATTATAAGAATTTAGATAATATTATGAAGGGAGAGCTGCAAATGGTAAATAAAAAAAATGATGAAGAAACATATTTTGCAAAAGGTGCTGATATAGGATGGCTACAGCAAATGGAGGTAACAGGTTATAAGTTTTATAATGATAATGGAGAAGAGGAAGATTGTTTTCAAATTTTAAAGGATCATGGAATTAATTCAATACGACTTAGAGCTTGGGTTAATCCTTCTGATGATCCTCAAAGTGGTCATTGCAGTACTGATGAAGTAGTAGAGATGGCAGTTCGTGCAAAAAATATGGGTTTTAGATTGATGATAGATCTTCATTATAGCGACAGCTGGGCAGATCCTGAAAAGCAAAAGAAACCTGCTGCATGGGAAAATCATAGTTTTGAGCAATTAGTATTGGATGTTTATAATTACACATTAGAAGTTATGAATGCATTAAAGGCTAAGGATGTTAAGCCAGAATGGGTACAGATAGGAAATGAAATTCCAAGTGGAATGTTGTGGCCTGATGGAAGTATTGATAATTTTGAACAATTATCCAAGCTATTAAATAGTGGCTATGAAGCAGTAAAAGTTATATATAATGAAGCAAAGGTTATTATTCATTTAGACCAAGGAGATGATAGGGAAAGGTTTATTAAGTTTTTTGATAATCATAAGGCAAATGGAGGAAAGTATGATGTAATTGGTGTGTCTTATTATCCATACTGGATAGAAAAAGATTATACAGAAACTATAGATAATTTGAGTAATAATTTAATTGAATTTGTATCAAGGTATAATAAAGAAGTGATGGTATGTGAGGTTGGTGGAGAAGATACAAGTGTATCTAACACCTATGATATGCTTAAAGAAGTTATAAAGATAGTGAAATCAATTTCAGACAATAAAGGGTTAGGCGTGTTTTATTGGGAACCAGAAGGAGCATACAATTGGAGCAAATATAAATTAAGTGCATGGGGTGATGATGGAAGACCTACAGCAGCACTTGATGCATTTTTAGATAGTAATTCTTAATCATGCTTTATATAGAAAATTATTTTATTGGATAATCTGTGGACGGGGTGCCCTTTGAGGGTATAAGCCTTGAAGACAAGACGGTATGTAGGTTTAGAAAAAGACAGAATTGGGTAAGGAGTAAAAGGTAAGAACTAAAAGTTAAGGAAAAAGGCTTACAGCTTTTTGATAATTATAGATTACATGGAGTTCACTTGCGTGAAATCTACCACTTTGGTTTAGACTACCACAAGAGCATAAAATTAAGAAGTGCTGTAAGGCTTTCTACATTAACTATTCACGCTTACCTTTTACTTAAAAATAGCAAAGCCTTTTATTCTATAATATTTTACTAAAAAAAGAATTTACTAATAAATATTAGTAATATATTTTATAT
>OGTG01000122.1_pt1 | contig 49741 bp, 44 predicted proteins | sample 1574571 | NCBI WGS metagenome assembly OGTG01 (sample SAMN03295826, study PRJEB24534) | human gut metagenome | isolation source: fecal sample 1 from infant 4 | host: Homo sapiens | place: USA: Pittsburgh, PA | collected 2014-07
TTTGAATCATAAAATACCTCATTCAAATATATTTTTGAATGTATTCTAACATTAAACTTTGTAGATGTCAACTTAAAATCCACCAAAATATAGATAAGAAGTTAGTGTACCAAATATTAAAAAGCCCTGCCATCGAAATGATAGCAGGGCTTAACTTCAATATCCAGATGATATATTTATCTAAAAAAGGTAGAGTAAAAGGTAGAGTTTTTATTGATTTGTAGTGCGATATAATGAGTTTCAAAAAATCAAAAATCGCTTAAAATCAATATTTTGACGTCTATTGACGTGTAGTGAACCCTTACTTAACTTCTGTAAACACAACGTGTTTGCGAAGTTTTGGTGAGTATTTCTTCAATTGAAGACGGTCTGGAGTGTTACGTTTGTTTTTAGAAGTAAGGTACAAGCGTTCACCAGATTCTTTGTGTTCAAGTGTGATATTTACGCGCATGGTATCTCCCTTCTATTATTCAGCTGATGCAGCTTTAGCGATTTTACGTCCTTTGTAGTATCCTTTAAGTGATACACGGTGAGAACGTGAGTAATCTCCAGTAGTTTCGTCAAAGTTTACAGATGGAGCTGTTACTTTGTAGTGGGTACGACGTTTGTTTTTCTTCGCTTTTGAAGTGCGACGTGCAGGTACTGCCATTTTGATTTCTCCTTTTAAGATATAATTCAGTTAGGTTTGATTTTCATCAACTTTAATAGTATATCAAAACTTTTTTGTAAAGTAAAGTTACTTGACAAAAAAAAGATGAAAAAATTCTCCTGTCCGATCTAGCAGACAGGAGAAGGTGTTAAATATCAATCTCAAATGGTTCGTCAATGGTTTCTGATACGTATTTTCCGTCTTTCTTCCGTTGCTTGACACACTCTGTAAGGAGATATTCGATTTGCCCATTGACTGAACGAAAGTCGTCTTCTGCCCATGATGCGAGTGCAGCGTATAACTTTGTTGAGAGTCGAAGGGGAATCTGCTTTTTTTTAGCTTCAGCCATCTTTAGTAAAGACTTCCTGCGTTGACAATTGGTTGTGCATCATGATTACCACAGAGAACGACTAGGAGATTTGAAACCATGGCAGCTTTTCGTTCTTCGTCAAGTTCTACCAATTCTCCTTCATTGAGACGTTCTAGTGCCATTTCAACCATTCCCACAGCGCCGTCTACAATCATCTTACGGGCATCAATAATGGCAGATGCTTGTTGGCGTTGAAGCATAACAGCTGCAATTTCTGGTGCATAAGCTAGATAAGTGATACGTGCTTCAAGGATTTCCAAGCCAGCATCTTCTACGCGACTTTGGATTTCTTCACGAATACGGTTAGCTACAATTTCACTAGAGCCACGGAGACTACCTTCATCTGCTTGTCCATCCCCTGTAGTATCTACATTAGGAGACACATCGTAAGGATAGATGCGGACAATATTACGAAGGGCGCTATCACACTGCAATGAGAGATATTCTTTATAGTTATCAACGTTGAAGACTGCTTTGGCTGTATCGACAACTCTCCAAGTTACCGCAATTCCAATTTCAACAGGGTTACCTAAGCAATCGTTAATCTTTTGACGGGAATTGCTCAAAGTCATAACTTTGAGGGAAATCTGTTTCTTGCCAATTTCAAGGTTTACATCATTGCCATTTGATGATTTCATTCCTGAAAAAGGAGATTTTGTGCTAACATCACCACTTTGACCAAGTCGAGTGTGGTTTGCAGGGTTGACTGCTATGCTAAAAGGATTGACAAAGTAAAAACCAGGTTCTTTGATGGTACCTGTATAATTACCAAAGAGGGTCAAAACCAGAGCTTCCTGAGGTTTGACAACTTTTAAACCAGCATGAGCTAGAACTGAAATTAAGATTAATAAAAGACCGATAATAATTCCAAAAACGTTTTCCGAACCAGCACCCATTATAAATATAAAGATACCAAGTACGAGTGTCAATTCAATGAGAATTAATGCGAATACACCATTTGGTTTTGAATTGATTAGTTTTTCAGTCATAAGAATGACCTCCTGCTTTATGATATCTAAATGATATCACTTTAATTTATAAAGTCAAGAAATAAATGTAACATTTTTAAAGAAAATATTGCTGTATAGAATTTTCTGAAAATTCAAGAATTTTCTTCTGTTCATTGCCTTTAAAATGTGCTATAATAGTAAAAACTGAAACGGGAGGGATAAGATGACTGAATTAGATAAACGTCACCGCAGTAGCATTTATGATAGCATGGTTAAATCACCAAACCGTGCTATGCTTCGAGCGACTGGTATGACAGATAAGGACTTTGAAACACCGATTGTGGGAGTGATTTCGACTTGGGCGGAAAATACACCATGTAACATTCACTTGCATGATTTCGGGAAATTAGCTAAAGAAGGTGTCAAATCTGCAGGTGCTTGGCCTGTACAGTTTGGAACCATTACCGTAGCGGACGGGATTGCCATGGGAACGCCTGGTATGCGTTTCTCTCTAACATCTCGTGATATCATCGCGGACTCTATCGAGGCGGCGATGGGTGGTCACAACGTCGATGCCTTCGTTGCTATCGGTGGCTGTGACAAGAACATGCCTGGTTCTATGATTGCTATTGCCAACATGGATATTCCAGCTATTTTCGCCTATGGTGGGACTATTGCACCGGGAAATCTTGATGGCAAAGACATTGACTTGGTTTCTGTTTTTGAGGGAATCGGAAAATGGAACCACGGTGACATGACAGCTGAGGATGTGAAACGTCTCGAATGTAATGCCTGCCCTGGCCCTGGTGGCTGTGGTGGTATGTATACAGCTAATACCATGGCGACTGCTATTGAAGTTCTCGGTATGAGTTTGCCAGGATCTTCATCTCACCCAGCTGAATCAGCCGACAAGAAAGAAGATATCGAAGCAGCAGGACGTGCTGTTGTTAAGATGCTGGAGCTTGGTCTCAAACCATCTGATATCTTGACTCGTGAAGCCTTTGAAGATGCCATCACTGTAACCATGGCTCTCGGTGGTTCTACAAATGCCACTCTTCACTTGCTTGCCATTGCCCATGCGGCTAATGTTGATTTGTCCCTTGAGGACTTCAATACGATCCAAGAACGTGTGCCTCACTTGGCCGACTTGAAACCATCTGGTCAGTATGTCTTCCAAGACCTTTACGAAGTCGGTGGTGTCCCTGCGGTTATGAAATATCTCTTGGCAAATGGTTTTCTTCATGGCGACCGTATCACATGTACTGGTAAGACAGTCGCTGAAAACTTGGCTGACTTTGCAGACCTTACACCAGGCCAAAAAGTCATTATGCCACTTGAAAATCCAAAACGTGCAGACGGTCCGCTTATCATCTTGAACGGGAACCTTGCCCCTGATGGTGCGGTTGCTAAGGTATCAGGTGTTAAAGTTCGTCGTCACGTTGGACCAGCTAAGGTCTTTGACTCAGAAGAAGATGCTATTCAGGCCGTTCTGACAGATGAAATCGTTGATGGCGATGTAGTCGTTGTCCGTTTTGTTGGACCTAAGGGTGGTCCTGGTATGCCTGAAATGCTGTCACTTTCATCTATGATCGTTGGTAAAGGTCAAGGAGACAAGGTTGCCCTCTTGACGGATGGACGCTTCTCTGGTGGTACTTATGGTCTGGTTGTCGGACATATCGCTCCTGAAGCTCAGGATGGTGGACCGATTGCTTACCTCCGTACAGGTGATATCGTTACGGTTGACCAAGATACCAAAGAAATTTCCATGGCCGTATCCGAAGAAGAACTTGAAAAACGCAAGGCAGAAACAACCTTGCCACCACTTTACAGCCGTGGTGTCCTCGGTAAATATGCCCATATCGTATCCTCTGCTTCACGCGGAGCCGTGACAGACTTCTGGAATATGGACAAGTCAGGTAAAAAATAAACAAGAAAAGCAAGCCATTTTCGGCTTGCTTCTTTTCATCTTCAAAAGTGATTTGCCTGCTTATACTCAATAAAAATCAAAGAGCAAACTAGAAAGCTAGGCGCAGGCAGTACTTGAGTACGACAAGCCGACGCTGACGTGGTTTGAATTTGATTTTTGAAGAGTATTAACGAGGTGGCAGTCCGAGGGCAATGCGTCCGTAGCGACTGATTCGTGTGATCTTCCATGCAGGAGACCAGGTAACTTCAACCTTGACATCTTCGATACCCTCGATTTGTTTTAGACCTGCGACGATTTCGATAGGTAGGCTTTCGGCGCAATCACAGGCAGTATCGGTGAAGGTCATGACAATCTTGCAGAGACCTGTTTCATCTAGATTGATTTCATAAATCAGCCCTAGATTGTAAACATCCAATTCCACATCTGTATCAAAAACCTTCTCTAATTTATCGATAATTTGGTCTTGCAAGGCTAAAGCGCGGTCATTGATTTTGATATCGTCTCTCATAACAGTCCCTCCACGTGATAAATATCCTCTATTTTCTCATAATTCTGACAATTTGGCAAGTTTTTGATGAATTTTCTGAAAAATATGATAGAATGAAGAAAATATGGAATCAAGGGGAAGTCTATGGAGCAGATTGGAAAAGTCTTTAGACAATTACGAGAGTCAAGAAATATCTCGCTGAGACAAGCAACTGGGGGACAATTTTCGCCGTCCATGTTGTCCCGATTTGAAACAGGTCAGAGTGAGCTTTCGGTGGAAAAGTTTCTATTTGCCCTAGAAAATATATCTGCTAGTGTAGAGGAAATCCTCTTTCTGGCGAGAGGTTTTCAGTATGATACAGATTCGGAGTTGAGAAAAGAAATCACAGATGTTTTGGATTTAAAGAATATAGCACCTCTTGAGGACTTATATCGCAAGGAGTATCAAAAGTATGCCCATTCTCAAAACAAACAGAAACATATTCTAAATGCCATCATTATCAAGTCTTATATGAAGAGTATGGATGAAACGGTTGAGTTAACGGCAGAGGAAGGGAAAGTCCTTCATGACTACTTGTTTTCTACTGAGATTTGGGGAATCTATGAACTCAATTTGTTCTCAGTCAGTTCTCCGTTCTTGTCTGTTTCTCTTTTTACTAGATATGTACGAGAAATGGTCCGCAAATCCGATTTTCTAATGGAAATGAAGGGAAATCGGAACCTTTTTCACACCATGCTACTGAATGGTTTTTTAGCCAGCATTGAGTGTGAAGAATTTACCAATGCCTCTTATTTTAAACGTGTTATCGAAGACCATTTCTACAAGGAAAACGAGACCTATTTCCGAATTGTCTATTTGTGGGCGGAAGGTCTCCTTGATAGCAAGCAAGGCAGAGTTAAGGAAGGACAAAAAAAGATGGAAGATGCTGTCCGTATTTTTGAGATGCTTGGCTGTAACAAATCTGCCGAATACTATAGAAATACACCCGATTGTTGAATATCTGCAAACTAAGAAAATAATTTGAAATTTTAAGCGATAGAACTTTTGACTACTCTCAGGTCGTTACAAAAGTTCTATCGTTTCTTTGCTCATTTTGTGTGTTGCATATATTCAAAAGTTTTCCCTTTCAATTTCTAAGTGCTATACTATAGTCATACTTCATATAGGGATTATAACAAGAAGGGAGATTACCTATGAAACTATTGTTTAGAAATCAAGCTTATCGACTCTTGACTTTGTCGCGCTTCTTCAATGCCTTTGGTGCTTCGATTTTTAACCTGGTATTTATCGTTTATGCATCGACCTTGCCACAAGCCTCTTTTGCTGTTGCTATGGCGAATATTGTCATGATTCTTCCGACTCTCTTTACAGTTTTTGTAGGGATTCGGGCAGATTACACGAGGGACAAGGTCAAATGGATGGTCTATAGCGGTTTGTTTCAGGCAGTTTTATTTTTTCTAGCAGCTTTAGTTGTTCAGCAAGCTAGTCTCTTTGCTTTTTCTAGTCTGTGTTTGATCAATGTCATTAGCGATGTAATCAGTGATTTTGCTGGTGGTTTGCGCATGCCTCTTATTAAGGAAAAAGTGGCTGAAAATGATCTGATGGAGGCTTATTCTTTTTCCCAGTTTATCACCTATATTTCAGCTATTGGTGGTCAAGCTTTCGGAGTCTGGCTCTTAGGTCTATCGGTCAACAATTTTTCCCTCGTTGCTGGAATCAATGCCTGTTTTTTCCTAGTATCAGCTGCTATTCTCTTTTTAGGAAGAAGCAAATTGAACCTGTCAATTTCATCTGCTGATGGTGAAATCCTTAAAAATGATAAGCTTTCTATCAAAGACCAGTTTCTATCGATTTACCGAAATTTACGTCTCGTTTTTCTAAAAAGTGGACAGAAAAACTTTGGTTTTATGCTCTTTGCTGTCTTGCTTATCAATGCCTTGGGTGGCGCTTTAGGAAGCATCTATAACATCTTCTTTTTGAGCCATTCTCTCTTGAATTTTTCTTATACAGAGGCACTATTTATCAGTCAAGTCTGTGCTTTAGTAGCAGTCATCATCAGTAGCCTTACGGGCAATGATTATTTTGGGAAGCAGTCTTTGCCTAGATTGATGATGTGGGCGACCGTAGGACTCAGTCTAGTTGGTCTAGCTAACGTATTTAATCAAGTCGTGCTTGGTTTACTATTTCTCTTTTTAACTCTGTATGTGTCTGGTAAAGTTTCACCAAAGATTAGTGCCATGCTCATGAAAAATCTAGATCCAGATGTTCTAGCTCGTACCAGTAATTTTTTGGGTTTATTGTTTACCTTATCCATACCTGTGGGAACAGCTTGTTTTTCACTTATAGCTGTATGGAATATACAGTTGACTTGGATGCTATTTGTTGGTCTTTCCTTGCTAGCTATTCTTTTGACAGTTATTAATCTCAAAAATGATATTTGAATCCTAATTTTATTCATACTGTTTTAATCCCTTTATTTATGGTAAAATAAGACTATTAAGTTTAAAGAGGATTCCCTATGAAATTACAAAAACCAAAAGGAACGCAGGATATTTTACCTGCTGAGTCTGCCAAGTGGCAGTACGTTGAGTGCTTTGCCCGTGAAATTTTCAAGCGCTATAACTATGCAGAGGTGCGCACGCCTATTTTTGAGTATTACGAGGTTATCAGTCGCTCGGTCGGAGATACAACGGATATCGTAACCAAGGAAATGTACGATTTCTATGACAAGGGTGACCGCCATATTACCCTCCGTCCAGAAGGAACTGCGCCAGTCGTTCGTTCCTATGTGGAAAATAAACTCTTCGCCCCAGAAGTACAAAAGCCAAGTAAGTTCTACTACATGGGACCTATGTTCCGTTATGAGCGTCCACAAGCAGGTCGTTTACGCCAGTTCCACCAGATTGGTGTCGAGTGTTTTGGCTCTAGCAATCCAGCTACCGATGTGGAAACCATCGCTATGGCAGCTCATTTCTTGAAAGAAATCGGTATCCAAGGTGTCAAATTGCACCTTAACACTCTTGGAAATCCTGAGAGTCGTGCAGCCTACCGTCAAGCCTTGATCGACTATTTGACACCGCTCAAGGAGACCTTGTCTAAGGATAGCCAACGTCGTTTGGAGGAAAATCCTCTTCGTGTTTTAGACTCTAAGGAAAAAGAAGACAAGGCGGCAGTAGAAAATGCACCGTCTATCTTGGATTTCCTTGATGCAGAAAGCCAAGCCCACTTTGATGCTGTCCGTCAGATGTTGGAAAATCTGGGTGTAGACTATATCATCGATACCAATATGGTGCGTGGTCTGGACTACTACAACCACACGATTTTCGAGTTTATCACTGAGATCGAGGGCAATGAATTGACTGTCTGTGCGGGTGGTCGTTACGATGGTTTGGTTGCTTACTTTGGTGGTCCTGAAACTGCTGGATTTGGTTTTGGACTTGGTGTAGAGCGTCTGCTCCTCATCCTTGAAAAGCAAGGTGTGGCCCTTCCTATAGAGAATGCTCTAGATGTTTATATCGCAGTCTTGGGTGAAGGAGCAAATGTCAAGGCCTTGGAATTGGTACAAGCCCTTCGCCAACAAGGTTTTAAAGCAGAGCGTGATTACCTTAATCGGAAGCTCAAAGCTCAGTTCAAGTCAGCCGATGTCTTTGCTGCTAAGACCCTCATCACTCTCGGAGAGAGCGAAGTCGAAAGCGGACAAGTGACAGTCAAGAACAACCAAACACGAGAAGAAGTCCAAGTGTCACTTGATGCTATCAATCAAAATTTCTCAGAAATCTTTGAAAAATTAGGCTTTTAATAGTAGAAAAACTGGTCAGGATCTTATTCCTGACCCTCTTTTTCCTAGGATCAACATTGCTCTTGCTTGCTCCAAAATATCTTTATAAAACCATTACCACCGTTTCTATTTTTGCAAGAGGAATTCGCTTATTATCCCTTTTGGTTGCGACTGTATTCCACATTTTTATCAAAATGATGCGAATAACAATGCTAAGTCTTCATTTCAAATAGGAGTCTTTTATGAAATTACTTAAAAATCTTGGCTGGTTTCTTCTAGCTATTCTATCCTTTTACTTTGGCTATGGTCTGGTTCAGAGTATGGCTTTATCAGCGCTTGACCTAGGGGCTTCAATCTTTGGAGTCTTGCCACTCTATATCGTCCTGTCAGGGGCCTATGTTTATGGAGTTTACATATGGTATCAGACAGAAAAGGTTAGCATCCAGACAACAGCTTTTAATCGTTATATCTGGTTGCCTACTCTGGTTTTGCTAGTGGCGATTACAGCCCAGTTCTTTTTGCCAGAAGATCCGTCAGTCAATCAACAAATCGTATCACAACTGACAGTTGCTCAGCCTGTCTTTGGTTTCTTCATGGTAGTGGTCTTTGCTCCTCTGACGGAAGAACTCATCTTTAGAGGGATGCTGGCGCGCTATCTCTTTCCTAAGCAGAACAACGGAAAACAGACAGCTCTGTTTCTCCTCGTATCGAGTGTGCTTTTTGCCTTGATTCATTTTCCAGGAACTTTGCAACAGTTTTTAGTTTATGCCAGTCTGGGATTGAGTTTGGGTCTGGCTTATGTAAGCCGAAAAGGTCTTCTTTACAGCATTTCTTTACATGCTTTGAATAATTTAATCGGCTTTTTGATGATACTCATGCTATAATAGAGTCAGGAGGTCACATGAAACGAGTAATTTTATTAGCAGTGATACAGGCGGTCGTTCTCTTCTTTATCATCGGGGCACTTGCCTATGCCTTTAAAGGCGACTTCTTTTACAACTATCTAGCAGTTGTCTTTGCGCCTATTGCAGGTGTCTTGCGTTTTGCTTCGGCTTATGCGACGGAGATTGTTCTACCTAAAAAGGCAGCCGAGATTGCTGAAAAGCGTAAAAAAGGTTAAGAATCATAATCAGAGAATCCGATGACGTTTTCATTGGATTTTTTGTCTGTTCGTTTTGATTTCTAAAGACAATCAAACTTTTCTGCTGATTTTCATGAAGAGCCTGCGCTTTTATGGTAAAATAGTAACAGAATAAAAGAGGAGAGAAAACATGAAACGTAGTATGTATGCTGGTCGTGTTCGTGAGGAACACATCGGACAAGAAATGACCTTGAAAGGATGGGTTGGCCGTCGTCGTGACTTGGGTGGTTTGATCTTTATCGACCTTCGTGACCGTGAAGGAATCATGCAGTTGGTTATCAACCCTGAAAAAGTTTCAGCAGAAGTTATGGCAACAGCTGAAAGCCTTCGTAGCGAATTTGTCATCGAGGTGACTGGACAAGTTGCTGCGCGTGAGCAAGCTAATGATAAATTGCCGACTGGTGCAGTTGAGTTGAACGTGACAGCTTTGGCAGTGCTTAATACAGCCAAAACAACACCTTTTGAGATTAAAGATGGGATTGAGGCCAATGACGATACACGTTTGCGTTACCGTTACCTTGACCTTCGTCGTCCAGAAATGCTAGAAAACCTTAAGCTTCGTGCCAAGGTGACTCACTCTATCCGTAACTACTTGGATGAGTTGGAATTTATCGATGTGGAGACGCCATTCCTTTCTAAGTCAACGCCAGAAGGGGCGCGTGACTATTTGGTACCATCTCGTGTCAATAAAGGGCATTTCTACGCTCTTCCTCAGAGTCCACAGATCACCAAGCAGTTGTTGATGAATGCTGGATTTGACCGCTATTACCAAATCGTTAAATGTTTCCGTGACGAGGACTTGCGTGGGGACCGCCAGCCTGAGTTTACTCAGGTCGACTTGGAAACGTCTTTCCTTACGGAGCAAGAGATCCAAGATATCACAGAAGGCTTGATTGCGCGCGTGATGAAAGAAACCAAAGGTATTGACGTGACGCTTCCATTCCCTCGTATGAAGTATGATGACGCGATGGCTCTTTATGGTTCTGACAAGCCAGATACGCGTTTTGACATGTTGCTTCAGGACCTGACAGAAGTTGTCAAGGGTGTTGATTTTAAAGTCTTCTCAGAAGCACCTGCTGTTAAAGCCATTGTAGTCAAAGGAGCTGCGGACAACTACTCACGTAAAGACATCGACAAGATGACCGAAGTAGCCAAACAGTACGGTGCCAAAGGTCTTGCTTGGGTCAAGGTAGTTGAGGGAGAATTAAACGGACCAGTTGCCAAGTTCTTGACTGGTATCCAAGCAGAATTGACTGCAGCACTTGGTCTTGAAGATAAGGACTTGGTTCTCTTTGTGGCGGATACGCTTGAGGTAGCCAATGCAACACTAGGCGCCCTTCGTGGACGTATCGCCAAAGAGATTGGCTTGATTGATAACGATAAATTCAACTTCCTTTGGGTAGTTGACTGGCCAATGTTTGAATGGTCTGAAGAAGAAGGTCGCTACATGAGCGCCCACCATCCATTTACTCTTCCACAGGAAGAAACAGCTCACGAATTAGAAGGTGATTTGGCTAAGGTTCGTGCCATTGCTTACGATATCGTCTTGAATGGTTATGAGCTTGGTGGTGGCAGTCTTCGTATCAACCAAAAAGACCTTCAAGAACGCATGTTTAAGGCTCTTGGTTTCTCAGCTGAAGAAGCAAATGACCAGTTTGGCTTCCTTCTTGAAGCCATGGACTATGGTTTCCCACCACACGGTGGTTTGGCTATCGGGCTTGACCGTTTTGTGATGCTCTTAGCAGGAGAAGAAAATATCCGTGAAGTCATTGCCTTTCCTAAGAACAATAAGGCAACCGATCCAATGACACAAGCTCCATCAACAGTCGCTCTCAAACAACTAGAGGAACTCAGCTTACAAGTAGAAGAAGATGAAACAAGCAAAACAAATTAAGCGGTGGCGCTATTATCTGCGCCGCTTTGCTTATCAGATAAAAATCTTACGAGTTTTACAAAGTATCTCTCGGGAAAAATATGATGAGAAAGTCTCGGCTTCTCTGGTTTATGGCTTTCTGTCAGCAGTAGCAGTCAATTTCTTTTTTCAACCAGGACACGTTTACTCCAGTGGTGCGACGGGTTTGGCACAGATTATCTCTGCTTTGAGTAATCACTGGTTTGGTTTTTATATTCCGATATCGCTGACCTTTTATGCCATCAATTTTCCGTTGATGATTTTGGCTTGGTATCAGATTGGGCATAAGTTTACAATCTTTACCTTTATCACAGTATCCATGAGTTCCCTCTTTATCCAGCTTGTGCCAGTTGTGACCTTGACAGAGGATCCCATCATCAATGCTCTTTTTGGGGGTGTTGTCATGGGCTTGGGGATTGGTTTTGCACTCCGTAACAATATTTCTAGCGGAGGTACAGATATCGTCAGTCTCACCATTCGAAAGAAAACGGGTAAGAATGTCGGCAGTATTTCTTTCTTGGTAAATGGAACCATCATGCTGATAGCAGGTCTGACCTTTGGTTGGAAATACGCCCTCTACTCTATGATCACCATTTTTGTATCGAGCCGTGTGACAGATGCGGTCTTTACAAAGCAAAAACGCATGCAGGCCATGATTGTGACCAATAATCCTGAAAAGGTAATCGAAAAAATCCATAAAAAATTGCACCGAGGCGCTACCATGATCCACGATGCAGAAGGAACTTATAATCATGAGAGAAAAGCAGTCTTGATTACGGTTATCACGCGAGCAGAGTTTAATGATTTTAAACACATCATGAAACAGGTCGATCCGACAGCCTTTGTCTCTGTATCCGAAAATGTCCACATCCTAGGACGATTCGTAGAAACAGACAATTAATAATACTCAAAAGACCAGCCTTGAGGCTGGTCTTTATTTTTCGATAATTTTGTGCCCAATCAACTGGCGGTAACAAATCTGTTTATTGTTTTTGGCATCGTTAATAATCTGGAGAATGGTTTCAAAGGAAACGCGCCCGAGTTCTAAGCTATTGATATCCACATAGGCTGCCAAGTTCAGTTTAGGGTTGACCGAGTCAAAGCTGAGGACAGGGACATCCAGTTGGTGTTTTGCGATGTAATCACAGACCCCTGCAGCAAGAAGGCTATCAATAGTAATAATAGCATCAATATTTGGATCATGCTCGAAGAGAAGTTTACTAAAGCGATAACCATTATCTTCAAGAAATTCGGTCGCAAAGTAGGTCAGATTTGGATCAATAGGAAGTTGGTATCGTTTAAGAGCTAACTCATAACCCATTAGACGATCTTGTGTTACGAAAAGTTTTTTGGTTCCTCCGATGAAGGCAATTCGCTTGCATCCTTTTTTGATGAAATATTCTGTTGCATCAAAACCTGCCTGGACATTGTCATTATCGACGAGCGGAATGAAGGGAGATAGAGATTTACCTAAGATAAGGAAAGGAAATTGCTCATCTGCTACTAGCTTAACCAAAGGATCCTCTTCTTGGGCATAGAGGAAAATCAAACCATCTACACGCTTACCATAGACCATCTGGGAAATAGCTTTGAGCCGCTCTTTTGCATCTTTCCCCGTTGCAATCTGGATAGCATAGTGGTTCTCAGATGCCACTTGGGCGATCCCTCGTAGAACAGATGGGAAGAAAGGATTTTGGTAAAAGGCATCCGAGTCATCAGGGAGCACCAAGCCGATAACCTGAGTATAACTACTTACCAAGCTACGAGCATTGAGGTTGGGATGGTAGTTGAGTTCCTTCATAGCCTTGCGAACTCGTTTTTTGGTTTCATCACTAATCGTTGATTTATTTTGAATGACGCGGGTAACAGTGGAAGGTGAGACACCTGCTGCTTTAGCCACATCTTTAATCGTCACGGGCATAAAAATCTCCTATTTATGATAATCTGGATCACGGAAATGTGTCTTGTAAAAAATAGTGACCAGATAAAGAACAAAAAGAATGTTTTGTACAGTGATAAGGGTTGTCATATTCTGGCCAAAAAGTCCCAAAATAAGCGTAATCAGAGTGGGTAATCCTAAACAGTTCAAGATAAAATGGTAGCACTCTTTAAAAGTCCTAAATGAAAAGAGGCGTGATTTTTTGGTGATATAAAGGAGGAGACTAGCTCCAAGAGAGACAATAAAGAAATTCAATCCAAAGAGGAAGCTTGCACCAAGAACGAGAAAGAGACTGATATAGACCCGATTTTGTTGGTACCAATCTTTAGAAATGGCCTGGGTTAGATCTTCCTTACTCTGGAAACTCTCCGTTTGAATCGCGTGGTAGCGAATGCGAGTTAGTTCCTTACTTTCCTTACTGATGACGAGTTCTTCCGTATCAAAATGAAGTTGCAAGTCCTTTGGCAATTCTTTGCTTTGGCTCGGGCCAATCAAAAGAGAAGGCTGCTGATTCTTCGTACCTGAGTAGTTCAGCTTTCCATCAACGATTTGTGCATTCTCTGACAAGTCCATGATGGCTTCATCTGTCAGTGGAGTGTAGACATTATCGATAAAGGTATCCAGTGGATACGTTTCCTGTGAGCTGTTTTGAATGGCAATCGGAACCATAGACAAACTGATGAGGAAAATGCTCGTAAAGAGAAGCTGAAACCAGTTGAGGCCGAAACGTTTTGATAGGGGGTTGCGAAATCCCCAGATACTAGAGAAATACGAGAATGGATATGGAAGCATAGGCATCTTTCTAAAAGTGTTTTCTATATGAGTATTATATAGAGAAATGTGCTTTATTTCAAGTCTAGGAAATCAATTATGTATTGAAAGAGGGCTTTCAATAAGATTTGTAGAAGGGTGTCCAATCTTGTAGCTTTAGCCACAAGCTCCAAAATGAAAAAGGGTGGCGGGGATAAATTATCCCTTGTCGCCACCACTTGTAAGTCCTGAAACAAAGTTCTTTTGTAAGAAGAAGAAGAGTGTACAGATTGGAAGTGCGATGAGGATGGCACCTGCTGAGAAGTAGGCAATCTTCAAGTTCTTCGCATTGTTGACGAAGGTTTGGAGACCAACGGCAACTGTAAAGTATTCTTTCTCACGAAGCAAGAAACTAGAGAGGATATAGTCTCCGAAAGGTCCCATGAAGGCCCAGAGGGCTTGTACCGCAACCATTGGGCGAACAAGAGGGAGGACGATTTGCCAGAAGCGGCGGAAGTGTCCTGCACCATCAAGTTTTGCTGATTCATCAAGAGACATTGGTACGGTATCAAAGTAACCTTTCATCAACCAAGCGTTCATAGGGATACCACCACCGACATATAGGAAGATGAGGAACCAGCTATGGTTAAGGGCATTCAACATAAGGGCCATAACGAAGAAGGCTGTCAAAGCGGCCATTGTTGGTACCATTTGGATGATCAAGAAGAAGACCAAACTTTGTTTACGAGCCAGGAAGTTGTAACGGCTGTAGGCATAACCAGCAAGTACGATGATACTTGTTTGAACAGCCATTGTAATCAAGGCGATAATCAAAGTGTTGAGGTACCAAGTGCCGTACAAGGTTTCAGTGAAGAGCCCTTGGAAGTTGGCAAAGCTAAAGTCGACGTTAGCATCTAGTTTAAAAGCTACGACGTTACCAGTCTTGAAGGCTGACATAATAGTAATCAAAAGTGGATAGATAATCACGATTGAAAGACCAATCAAGTAGAGGTAAGTGAGGGTTTGAGTCAGTCGACGTTTGAGTTTGATTGAGTTATTCATCTTAGACGTCCTCCATATCAAATGCGTGTAGTTTCTTGAATGCAATCATAGAGATAGAGATGACAATGATAGAGATGATCAAGGTAACAGCTGCCGCCATAGAGTATTGAGGAGATGTACCTGTTGTCAAACGATAAATCCATGAGATCAAGATATCAGTTGAACCGGCTCCACCACCAACGCTACCAGGACCTCCGCCGTTGAAGAGGTACATGATAGAGAAGTTGTTAAAGTTGAAGGTGTATTGGCTGATCAATGTTGGTGCCGCAACAGCCAAAATCATAGGGAAAGTGATGTTGCGGAATTTTTGCCAAGCATTGGCACCATCGATATAAGCCGCTTCGTAGAGGTCGTTAGGAATCGACTGCAAGATACCCAAAGTCAAAACGTAGATGTATGGGAATCCTAGCCAACCTTGCATCATAATCAAGGCAATCTTGGTCCAAGTTGGGTCTGTTTTCCAAGGGATAAGAGCACCGTCAAGGAAAGGAAGAACCTTAGCCAAGATAGGCAATACTTGAGTGTTGATCGCTCCGACACTATCGTTAAACATGTTTGAGAATGTCAAGATAGTGATGAAGGCTGGAACAGCCCAAGGAAGAAGGAAAATAACACCAAAGATACGTTTTCCTTTGATAAATGGTTGGTTAGCAATGATAGCGGTGAAGATACCAATCACAATCTGCAAAGTAGAAGCAGACAAGGCCCAGATGATGGTCCAAGAAAGAACCGCACCGAAGGCTGAACGGAAGGTACTTAAGCTCCAGATGTTTGTAAAGTTAGTCAAACCAACCCAGTCCAACAATTTGTTTGGTGGCAAGTGTTGGAAGTCATAGTTGGTAAAGGCAATCATCAAGGTTACGATAACTGGGAAGATAATTGCAAATGTCATTGCTACATACGATGGGATAATCAAAAGGTATGGGAATCCATTCTCATAAATACCTTTGATCATATCTTTAAAAGTCCGTGGGACAGGAATTCCATTGTTAATACGTTTTGCGATTGTATGTGCATCTTTAATATTTGAGAAATAAAAGAGCACATAAACGACTACAAAGATTAAATGGAAGGCACCACGAATCAACATAAAGAGGGAATTATCACGACCTGGCTTGTCACCAAGAGTGATCAAATTGTGCAATTCAGGGGCTGCAAGTGCTAGGAAATAAAGAACAAATACGATAGTGACACCAAGGAAGATAAAACCTTTGGCCTTTTGTTTATTGTAAATCTGTCCTAACCCAGGAATCACTGAAAGCAAGGCTGCTTTGCTAGGTTGTTGGTTTTCCATGAATACTCCTTTCATAGGATACGAGATTGAAGTTTGTCTCCAATTACTAGATAGGCAACTGCAATCATTCGTAAATTTATAAAATCAAAGGGGGATCTGTATTCTCCCCCCTTGTAACGAATTCAATTATTCACCAAATTTTTGTTTGATTGTTTCTTTGATCAATGTTACAGCATCGTTAGCAGCTGTCTTAGCATCTTTTTTACCACTTACAGCGTCAAAGAGCATTGTTTTAGCTGGATCCCAAACTGCTGACATTTGAGAAATGTTTGGCATTGGTTGAGCGTTCTTGAACTGTTTGATAACAGCTGTTGTCAACTCATCGTTTTTACCTTCAGCGTATGAACGAGCTTCAGTGTTAGCTGGGATTTCGTTAGTTGCATCGTAGAATGCTTTTTGTTGTTCAGTTGAAACAAGGAAGTCTACAAATTTTTGTGCAGCTTCAAGGTTCTTAGTGCTTGATGGGATGATCCAAGCTTTACCACCACCGAATGGTGTGTATTCTTTACCATTTGGAAGAGTTGGAATAGTAGCAACACCGTAGTTTACTTTAGCATCTTTGAATGCTTGAGCTTTCCAAGGACCGTCGATGATAGCAGCTGTTTTACCTTCTTGGAATTGAGTTTGGATCAAGTTTGCAGCACCTTCAGTATCTTGCATACCTTTAGGCCATTTTTCGTACCAAGATTTAGCGTAGTTGATACCTGTGATAGAACCGTCGTTTGCAAGACCGATGTCTTTAGCGTCTTTACCGTTTTGTCCGAATACGTAACCACCGTTACCAGCAAGGAGTCCGTATGCGTAGTAGAAGTTTGTCCAGTCGGCTAGGAATGCAGTAGTTTTGCCATCTTCACCAGCGAAAGCGTATTTGCTGTCTTTAGCAAGTTCTTCTAATTCAGCAAAAGTTTTTGGAGCTTCTTTTAGCAAGTCTTTGTTGTAGTACATAACAAGTGACTCAATAACGGCAGGAGCACCGTAAACTTTACCGTCAGCAGCTGTTACAAGAGATTTAGTCTTATCATCTGTTTTAGCGCCATCACTCAAAGTAACTTCTGAAAGTTGTCCGTCAGTACCAAGGCTACCTACGCGGTCGTATGGTGCCATCATAACGTCAGCAGCTTGACCTGATTGGTTGTCAAGAGAAAGTTTGTCAAGTCCACCAAGTTGGTCACCTGATTTGATGTTAACTTTTGTACCTGATTCTTTTTCATAAGCTGCAGCAACTTTTTCAGCGTAGGCTTTGTATTGGTCTTCAACGTAGAAAGTGATTTCTTTTGCTTCAGATGAGCTAGTATCAGCTGCTTTATCAGCAGTTTTGCTTCCGCAAGCTACCAAAAGTAAGCTAGCAAGAGTAGCAGTTCCGAGCACAGCAGCGCTCTTCATGAATTTAGATGACATAGTGTATTCCTCCTAAAGAATAACAAAAATAATTTAATGAGAAAACGCAAACGTTTTCTTTTACGAACTTAGTATAGCACAAATAGAAAACGGTTGCAAGCTTTTTTAGCAAAAATTTTAAAAAAATTTTAAGGTTTCAAACATTTATTAAAGCCTTTGTATAGGAAAGAACTTAAAATGTTTGTTTTTCTTGAATGGAAAATATATTAGGAAAACGATTGCGTAAATTCGGCTCGGTTTTTCAGAAAATAGAGCAGATATTGGGAATGAATTATCTTAAATCAGAAAATCTTTAAAATTTTTTCGCTTATTTCATAAAATATCAGTGGCACCAAGTTTTGTTTGATTAAAATAATTCAAAAAAATTTTTAAAAACGCTTGCATTTGTTTTTGAAATGAGTTATACTTAAATTAACGCAAACGTTTGCGCCTTAATTGCGCAACGTTTTATAACAAACACATGAGGTGCTATTATGAAAAAACGTCAAAGTGGTGTGTTGATGCACATCTCTTCTCTGCCAGGAGCATACGGGATTGGATCATTTGGCCAGACTGCCTATGATTTCGTTGATTTCTTGGTTCGTACGAAGCAACGTTACTGGCAAATCCTCCCTCTTGGGACAACAAGCTATGGAGATTCTCCATACCAATCATTCTCAGCCTTTGCTGGGAATACGCATTTTATCGACCTTGATATCTTGGTAGAGCAAGGCTTGCTCGAAGCCAGTGATCTTAAAGGTGTTGACTTTGGTAGCGATGCATCTGAAGTTGACTATGCGAAGATTTATTACGCACGTCGTCCACTTTTAGAAAAAGCAGTTAAACGCTTCTTGGAAGTGGGTGATGTCAAAGATTTTGAGAAGTTTGCTCAAGATAACCAATCTTGGCTCGAACTCTTCGCAGAGTATATGGCTATCAAAGAGCATTTTGACAATCTTGCTTGGACAGAGTGGCCAGATGCAGAAGCTCGTGCGCGTAAAGCTTCAGCACTTGAAAGCTACCGTGAGAAATTGGCAGACAAGTTGGTTTACCACCGTGTGACTCAATACTTCTTCTTCCAACAATGGTTGAAATTGAAAGCCTACGCTAACGACAACCACATCGAAATCGTTGGGGACATGCCTATCTACGTAGCGGAAGATTCAAGCGATATGTGGGCAAATCCACATCTCTTCAAGACAGATGCCACTGGTAAAGCAACTTGCATCGCAGGATGTCCACCAGATGAGTTTTCTGCCACTGGTCAGCTTTGGGGGAACCCAATCTATGACTGGGAAGCCATGGACAAAGACGGTTACAAATGGTGGGTTGAACGCTTGCGCGAAAGCTTCAAGATTTACGATATCGTTCGTATCGACCACTTCCGCGGTTTCGAATCTTACTGGGAAATCCCTGCTGGTTCCGATACAGCAGCACCTGGTAAATGGGTGAAAGGTCCAGGCTACAAACTCTTCGCAGCTGTTAAGGAAGAGCTTGGTGAGCTAAACATCATCGCAGAAGACCTTGGTTTCATGACAGATGAAGTCATCGAGTTGCGCGAACGTACTGGCTTCCCAGGGATGAAGATTCTTCAATTTGCCTTCAATCCAGAAGACGAAAGTATCGATAGCCCACACTTGGCACCTGCTAACTCTGTTATGTACACAGGAACACACGATAACAATACGGTCCTTGGTTGGTACCGTAACGAGATCGATGATGCGACACGTGAATACATGGCTCGCTACACTAACCGTAAAGAATACGAAACAGTGCCACACGCTATGCTTCGCACAGTATTTTCATCAGTTAGCTTCATGGCTATTGCAACCATGCAAGACTTGCTAGAACTAGATGAGTCAGCTCGTATGAACTTCCCATCTACTCTTGGCGGAAACTGGTCATGGCGTATGACAGCAGATCAATTGACACCAGCTGTTGAAGAAACTTTGCTTGACTTGACTACAATTTATCGCCGAATCAATGAAAATTTGGTAGAATTAAAGAAATAAGACAATATCAGGAGACACATAAACATGTTACCATTAAACGAATTTGTACAAAAGCGTTACAATAAAACCATTGCAGAATGTAGCAATGAAGAGCTTTACCTTGCTCTTCTCAACTACAGCAAACTTGCAAGCAGCCAAAAACCAGTTAACACTGGTAAGAAAAAAGTTTACTACATCTCAGCTGAGTTCTTAATCGGTAAACTCTTGTCAAACAACTTGATTAACCTCGGACTTTATGACGATGTGAAAAAAGAACTTGCTGCTGCAGGTAAAGAGTTGATCGAAATCGAAGAAGTAGAATTGGAACCATCACTTGGTAACGGTGGTTTGGGACGTTTGGCAGCCTGCTTTATCGACTCAATCGCTACACTTGGTTTGAATGGTGACGGTGTTGGTTTGAACTACCACTTCGGTCTTTTCCAACAAGTTCTTAAAAACAACCAACAAGAAACAATTCCTAACGCTTGGTTGACAGAGCAAAACTGGTTGGTTCGCTCAAGCCGTAGCTACCAAGTGCCATTTGCACACTTCACATTGACATCTACCCTTTACGATATCGATGTACCTGGTTACAAGACAGCTACTAAAAACCGCTTGCGTTTGTTTGACTTGGATTCAGTTGATTCTTCTATCATCGAAGATGGTATCAACTTTGACAAGACAGATATCGCTCGCAACTTGACTCTCTTCCTTTACCCAGACGATAGCGACAAGCAAGGTGAATTGCTCCGTATCTTCCAACAATACTTCATGGTTTCAAACGGTGCACAATTGATCATCGACGAAGCAATCGAAAAAGGAAGCAACTTGCATGACCTTGCGGACTACGCAGTTGTACAAATCAACGATACTCACCCATCAATGGTGATCCCTGAATTGATTCGTCTTTTGACTGCACGTGGTATCGAACTTGACGAAGCAATCTCTATCGTTCGTAGCATGACTGCCTACACAAACCACACAATCCTTGCTGAAGCCCTTGAAAAATGGCCTCTTGAATTCTTGCAAGAAGTGGTTCCTCACTTGGTACCAATCATCAAAGAATTGGACCGTCGTGTGAAAGCAGAATACAAAGATCCAGCTGTTCAAATCATTGATGAAAACGACCGTGTACACATGGCTCACATGGATATCCACTATGGATACAGCGTAAACGGGGTGGCAGCACTCCACACTGAGATCTTGAAGAACTCAGAGTTGAAAGCTTTCTACGACATCTACCCAGAAAAATTCAACAACAAAACAAACGGTATCACATTCCGTCGTTGGCTCATGCATGCCAACCCAAGACTATCTCACTACTTGGATGAGATTATTGGAGAGGGATGGCACCATGAAGCAGATGAGCTTGAAAAACTCTTGTCTTACGAAGACAAAGCAGCTGTCAAAGAAAAATTGGAAAGCATCAAGGCTCACAACAAACGTAAATTGGCTCGTCACTTGAAAGATCACCAAGGTGTGGAAATCAATACAAACTCTATCTTTGATATCCAAATCAAACGTCTTCACGAGTACAAACGCCAACAAATGAACGCTTTGTATGTCATCCACAAATACCTTGATATCAAGGCTGGTAACATCCCTGCTCGTCCAATCACAGTCTTCTTTGGTGGTAAAGCAGCTCCTGCCTACACAATCGCCCAAGACATCATTCACTTGATCCTTTGCTTGTCAGAAGTGATTGCAAATGATCCAGAAGTAGCTCCACACTTGCAAGTGGTTATGGTTGAAAACTACAACGTTACTGCAGCAAGCTTCCTTATCCCAGCATGTGATATCTCAGAACAAATCTCACTTGCTTCTAAAGAAGCTTCAGGTACTGGTAACATGAAATTCATGTTGAACGGTGCTTTGACTCTTGGTACTATGGACGGTGCTAACGTGGAAATCGCTGAGTTGGTTGGCGACGAAAACATCTATATCTTTGGTGAAGATTCAGAAACTGTTATCGACCTTTACGCAAAAGCAGCTTACAAATCAAGCGAATTCTATGCTCGTGAAGCTATCAAACCTTTGGTTGACTTCATTGTGAGCGATGCTGTTCTTGCAGTAGGTAAGAAAGAACGCTTGGAACGTCTTTACAACGAATTGATCAACAAAGACTGGTTCATGACTCTCCTTGACTTGGAAGACTACATTAAAGTCAAAGAGCAAATGCTTGCTGACTACGAAGACCGCGACGCATGGTTGGATAAAGTCATCGTTAACATTGCCAAAGCAGGATTCTTCTCATCTGACCGTACAATCGCTCAGTACAACGAAGATATCTGGCACTTGAACTAAGATTAAATAAAAAACGCATCTTAAAAGATGCGTTTTTTCATATTTAAACTAATTTACAATACTTTCCCAACTAGAATCTCTGCTTCGATGGTAATCTCAGTCAACTGAGTCCAGTCAATCTTGGTCTGGTCAACATGAAAGAGAAGAGGCGTCATGCTGAGCAGGGCTTGGCGTTGCTCTGCTGTGATGGGCTTGGTTAGGGAGGCTGTTTGGCTAGATTGGATGTTGAAGTGTTCCTGGAAATGTTCCTTGATATCTTGGTTGGAATAGTCTTTGTTTGTCAGTTGGTCTTGCACCATTTGGCGGATTTCTTTGAGGTGATTTTCAGTTGGGATGACCTTGATTAAGATACCGTCTTTGGATAAAACACGGCGAAATTCTCCATAATTGGCAGGCGAAAAGATGTCGAGCAGGATATCCATACTGGCGTCTTTTACAGGAAGGCGAGCCAGGTCACCGACAAACCAATTGACTGCCCAGTTTGGTTCACTCTTAGCAGCGATTTGGACGGAATCTTTGGAAATATCAAAGGCGTAGAAGGCTTTGTCGGGATGGGCTTCTTGGAGTCTACGAGAGTAGAAGCCTTCACCACAGCCGATATCCAAGACGGTTTTGCTTGTTTCTGAAGCCGCAAGTAGGTCTAAGATGGTTTCTAAGATAGCCTGATAAAAACCAGCTTCAAGGATTTGCTGGCGGTTTTGGAAGTTTTCCTTGTCGTAGTTGGCAGATTGCTTGATTTGCGGAGCCAAGTTGACATAGCCGAATTTTGCCAGATCAAAAGAATGGCGGTTGCTACACTTGAGGCTAGACTCTACCAAGGCCAGATTTTCTTGGCAGATAGGGCAGGAAAAGGCAGTCACAGAAGCAAAACGCTGAAGTTTGGGTTTGAGGTTTGTATTCATAGTTTAAGTGTATCAAAAGAGGCAAATGAAAGCAACTTTAGAAATAAGTAGATGGGAGATTCAGTAGAAATAAAACTAATTCTCCAATTTATAGAATAAAATTGCTTTTATATCTAAATTTCTATATAATAATGATAAGGAGGAAATAAGTATGTTAAAAGAAGTATTAACCGTTGCAAAAGTTGCGAAAAAATCATCACTCTTTTTGGGTGGTGTCGCATTTGGTACCCTTGGTTTGAAAATCTTGGCAAGTAAGGAAGCTAAAAAAGGTTATTCTAAAGCTTTGGCTAAGGCTTACAAGTTGAAAGACGGGCTAGATGCATCTGTTTCTGTTGTGAAACAACATGGAGACGATGTCTTGCAAGATGCCAAATATTTGTACGAGCAAGAGAAAAAAGAAGAGCAATTAGATAGCCTTATAGGAGAATAATATGTCTTTTAAAGTGCTACATAGAGGATACCAACATATCCGACTATCATCTTCTTTTTCACTCACCTTGGATATTCAAGACTATCTTCGTTCCTTGGCGAGAGATGAAAAGGGGATTGAGTCTATCCAGTTTTACATGGATCAACAGCACTTTACTCTACGCATAAAAGAAGGCTTTTCTGTATTAGATAATGCAGAAGCCTTTTTAAAAAGAATTGATAAAGGGAAAGTTTCTGAGTTGATGACTCTTCCCATTCGTAGAGAAGAGAGTGCTTATTCTATTGTTTCAGGTGCAGCGATTAAGCGTGTACTTTTTCGTAGTTTTGTGCCGTATCCTATTCGCTATATATGGACTTGTTATCAGGCTTTGGGTTATATTAGAGAAGCCTATCAAACACTAGCGCGTAAGGAACTAACGATGGAAGTCTTGGACTGTTCGGCGATTTTATTGTCCTTGTTTATGAACCAATCCAAGACAGCTAGCAATATCATGTTTATGCTTGATTTGGGGAATCATTTAGATCAGTGGTCTTTGAAAAAAACTGCAACAGATTTAGAACAAAGCCTTCTTGCAAAAGAGAGCGACGTATTCTTAGTACAGGGCGATACGGTTGTTAGTATCAAGAGTTCCGATGTTCAAATAGGAGATGTCTTGGTCCTATCTCAAGGAAATGAAATTCTGTTTGATGGACAAGTAGTTTCAGGTTTAGGTATGGTCAACGAAAGTTCCTTGACGGGAGAGAGTTTTCCAGTTGAAAAAAGAGAGTCTGATTTGGTTTGTGCAAATACAGTATTAGAAACTGGAGAGTTACGCATTCGTGTAACCGATAATCAGATGAACAGCCGGATTTTACAACTGATTGAGTTAATGAAGAAATCTGAAGAAAACAAGAAAACGAAACAACGCTATTTCATCAAGATGGCGGATAAGGTCGTCAAATATAATTTCTTGGGGGCTGGGCTAACTTACCTATTAACAGGTTCTTTTTCTAAGGCTATTTCTTTCCTATTAGTCGATTTCTCCTGCGCTTTGAAAATCTCTACTCCTGTAGCTTATTTGACAGCTATCAAGGAGGGGTTGAACCGTGAAATGGTGATTAAGGATGGGGATGTTCTGGAGAAATATCTGGAAGTTGATACTTTCTTGTTTGATAAGACGGGAACAATCACAACTAGTTATCCTATAGTTGAAAAGGTGTTACCTTTTGGGGACTATAGTGAGGAAGATATTCTCAGAATCAGTGCCTGTCTTGAGGAACACATTTATCATCCTATTGCTAATGCCATCGTCAAGCAAGCTGAGATAGAGGGAATTGAACATGAGGAAATGCATGGGAAACTCCAATATATTGCAAGCAAGGGGATCAAATCTCATATAGATGGCCAACCAGTTCTTATTGGGAATTATGTCTTGATGCAGGATGAGCAGATTCATATCAGTTCAGAACAAAATGCTTTAATTGAAGAGTACAAGAGTCACTACAATCTCTTATTCTTGGCTTATCAGAATGAATTGATTGGAATGTTCTGCATTCATACTCCTTTGAGAAAAGAAGCAAAAGCAGCCTTGGAGAAACTTAAGGCACAAGGGAAAAAATTGATTCTGGCAACAGGGGACACCTTGGTTAGGACAGAGGAATTAGTCAAAGATTTGCCCTTTGATCAGGTCTATACAGACTTGAAACCTGATGGGAAATTTGAGTTAGTAGAGGAACTGCAGAAAGCAGGTCACACGATTTTGATGGTTGGAGATGGATTGAATGACTCAGCGGCTCTAACCCTATCAGATATCGGTGTGGTGATGAATGAGAGTGCAGATATTTCTAAGCAGATGAGCGATATCTTATTGTTAGATAATCGTTTGGATTTCTTCCAAGAGTTGGATTGGCTATCATCATCTTTGCAAACACTCATCAAGAAGAATATTCAAGATACCGTTGTCGTAAATAGTAGTTTGATTGGCTTTGGCTTGTTTAATTGGCTCAGTCCTTCAAACCTCTCTATCCTACATAATCTAACAACCTTACGCATAGTCCTGCGTAGCCTGTCTATTAAGGGATAGGTGGGGACTATTCACAGCAAAAAGGAGTTACCTTTCTCGAGGGTAACTCCTTTGTTTATAGGTAAATGTTTAACAATTTAGTAAGTCAACACAAAGTATTTCTTCTTCCCGCGGCGGATAACAGTGAGTTCGTTTTCTAACTTATCTGCGTCGCTCAAGACATAGTCAAGGTCTTGGATACGGTCGCCGTTGACGTAGATAGCTCCGTTTTGAACGTCTTCACGGGCTTGGCGTTTTGAATTGACCACACCAGATGAGACGAGAAGTTCCACGATATTGTGGTTTTCGTCTGCCTGTACTTGGTAGTTTGGCACTCCACGAAGTCCTTGTTTGAGTTCTTTGACAGAAAGGTTTTTGATGTTTCCAGCAAAGAGTTGCTCAGTTATGTTAAGAGCTTCTTTGTAAGCTTCTTCTCCGTGAACAAGAGTCACGACTTCACGAGCCAGGACTTTTTGAGCCAAGCGTTCGTGTGGAGCAGCTTCAAATTGTTTGCGGATGTCTTCAATCTCATCAAGTGATAAGAAGGTAAAGATTTTCAAGAAGCGAACAGCGTCAGCATCCATCACGTTCATCCAGAATTGGTACATTTCGTATGGAGAAGTCTTTTCAGGGTTGAGCCAGACTGCGTTTCCTTCTGATTTACCAAATTTCTTACCAGTTGCGTCTGTGATGAGTGGAACAGTGATAACGTGACCAGTCTTGTCAGCCTTACGACGAAGCAATTCGGTACCAGCTGTCATATTTCCCCACTGGTCAGAACCACCGATTTGTAGTGTGACGTTGTGCTCTTGGTTAAGGACGTAGAAGTCATACCCTTGCATGATTTGGTAGGCAAACTCAGTGTAAGAAATCCCTGTCTCGATCCGTTTTTTCACAGACTCCTTGCTCATCATGTAGTTGACAGTGAAGTATTTTCCGACATCACGGAGGAAGTCAATGAAGCTGATGCTGCCAAACCAGTCGTAGTTGTTGACCATGACAGCTTTATTTTCACCATTTTCAAAGTCAAGAAAACGAGAAAGTTGTCCTTGGATAGACTTGACCCAGCCCTCTACTGTGTCTTTTGTTTGGAGACTACGCTCAGCATCTTTGAAGGACGGATCTCCGATGAGACCTGTAGCACCGCCAACGAGCGCATAAGGTTTGTGACCTGCTAGTTGCAAACGACGACTTGTCAAGATTGCGACAAGGTGGCCTAGGTGAAGGCTGTCAGCAGTTGGATCGTAGCCAGTATAATAAGAAACTTGACCTTCTTCTAGGGCTTTGCGCAAAGCTTCTTCATCAGTCGTTTGAAAAATCAAACCACGCTCTTTTAGCTCATCAAAAATGTGCATGTGTCTTTTCTCCTTTATAAAATATTGTTTCTACCTATTGTATCACAAACTTGATTAATAGCCTAGTGGAATAGGGAAGAAAGTGGCTATTTTATTGAAAGTTTCCCTTTTATGGTATAATAGAGAAAGCGAGGACATTCATGAAAGAAAGAATTAATGAATTAAAAACAAAAATGCTGCATTTTTTCCAGCAGCTAATGCAACGAATTGCAAAATGGAAGAAAAGACTAGCAGAAAAACTAGCTAATAAGAAAACTAGTAAAAAAGGGGCCCCTTCTGATAAAGTTAGAAGGGCAGGGTCTATTTTTGCTAAGGTTTTGAGTGGGTTTAAAATAGTCTTTAATACTCTCTTTATCTTAGGCTTTATCGGTGGACTGTTTGGCGCTGGTGTGGCTATGGGTTATGGAGTCGCTCTATTTGACAAGGCCCAGGTACCTCAAGCAGAAGAGTTAGTCAAGCAAGTGAAGGATATTGCCTCCATCTCAGAAATCACTTATTCTGACGGCAGTACCATTGCCTCGATCGAGGGTGATTTATTGCGCACTTCAGTCGCTTCAGATGCTATCTCAGACAATCTTAAGAAAGCCATTGTTGCGACAGAGGACGAGCATTTCAATGAACACAAGGGAGTTGTGCCTAAGGCCGTTATTCGTGCGACTTTGGGAACCTTTGTCGGTCTAGGCTCGTCTAGTGGTGGTTCGACCTTGACCCAGCAGGTCATCAAGCAGCAAGTGGTGGGGGATGCTCCAACTCTGGCTCGTAAGGCTAAAGAGATTATTGATGCTCTAGCTTTAGAACGGGCCATGGGTAAGGATGAGATCTTGACAACCTACCTTAACATAGCTCCTTTTGGTCGCAATCATAAAGGTCAAAATATTGCAGGTGCCCAGCAGGCTGCAGAAGGAATCTTTGGGGTCAATGCTTCGGATTTAACGGTCCCTCAAGCAGCCTTTATCGCAGGATTGCCACAGAGTCCAATCAGTTATTCTCCTTATGAATCTGATGGTAGCATGAAGAGTGATGAGGACATGGCTTTGGGAATTAAGCGTGCCAAGGATGTCCTCTACAATATGTACCGAACAGGGGCTCTAAGTCAGGAAGACTACGATAAGTACAAAGATTATGACTTTAAGAAAGATTTCCTACCATCAGGTAGTGTTAGCGGTACTTCGCGTGACTATCTCTACTATGCAACCTTGGCAGAAGCTACTGATCGCATGTACGACTACCTCGTCCAACGAGATAATGTTTCTGCGCAAGAATTAAAGAATGAGTCCATTCAGAAATCCTATCGTGATCTAGCCGCTAAGGAAATTGAAAATGGTGGATATAAGATTACGACAACTATCAATAAAAATGTTCATGCTGCGATGCAAAATGCGGTTGCGACCTACGGCTATTTGCTAGATGATTCGACAGGCCAGCCTGAGGTGGGGAATGTCCTCATGGACAACCAAACGGGAGCTATCCTTGGATTTGTTGGTGGTCGTAATTATCAAGAAAATCAGAACAATCACGCTATTGATACCAAGCGTTCTCCAGCTTCAACCACAAAACCTATATTGGCCTATGGTATCGCTATTGACCAAGGTTTGATGGGAAGTGCAAGTATCTTGTCAAACTATCCTACCAACTTCTCAAATGGGAATCCCATCATGTATGTCAATAGTCCTGGTACGGGCATGATGACATTGGGAGAAGCCCTTAACTACTCATGGAATATCCCAGCCTACTGGACGTATCGTACGCTTCGAGAGAAGGGTGTTGATGTCAAAGGCTATATGGAAAAAATGGGTTACGAAATCCCAGAATATGGTATTGAAAGTTTACCGATGGGTGGGGGGATTGACGTTACAGTTGCCCAGCATACCAACGGGTATCAAACTCTGGCCAACAATGGAGTTTACCATAAGAAACATATGATCGCGAAGATCGAGTCAACGGATGGCCGATTGGTATACGAGCACAAGGATGAGCCTGTCCAAGTTTATTCAAAAGCGACAGCAACCATTATGCAAAGTCTCCTTCGGGATGTTATCTCGTCTCGGATTACCTCGAGTTTCCAGACGGACTTGACGACTATCAATCCATCCCTCGCTCGTGCTGACTGGATCGGAAAAACTGGTACGACCAATGAAGATGAAAATATGTGGCTCATGCTTTCTACACCTCGCTTGACTTTGGGTGGCTGGTTAGGTCACGACGACAACCGACCACTAGCCAAAGGAGCAGGTCACTACCGCAATGCCAACTATATGGCCCACTTGGTCAATGCCATTCAGCAAGCTGAACCTGGAATATGGGGGAATGAACGCTTTAATCTGGATCCAAGTGTGACCAAGTCGCAAGTTCTCCGATCTACAGGACAAAAACCAGGCAAGGTTTCCATCAATGGAAAAGAAATAGAAGTTTCTGGATCAACAGTAACGAGCTACTGGGCGACTAAAGAAGGCGCGCCAGTGACCACCTATCGCTTTGCTATTGGAGGAAGCGATGCAGATTATCTGAACGCATGGAAGAATATTCTAGGAAGCATTCCAGCAGTGACTCCTCCAAGCTCAAGTTCAAGCAGTAGCTCTGGAAGTTCAAGTTCGAGTGGCAATACTCAAAGTGGTTCTTCAGGACGTTCACGTCTATTTAATCGTTAAGAAAGAGTAGTAGCAAGGTTAGTAATTTCTCCTTGTTGCTACTTTTTTCTTTGTTGGTTTCGTGTTACAATAATAATATGAATCATTATCAGAAAAAGATTGTTAAGGGAACAGTATACTCGCTACTCTCAGGCCTAATCTGGGGGATTTGTGGGATTTTAGGAGAGTATTTTTTCACTCATTATCCAGTGTCTTCTGGATGGATTACTTCTATGCGTTTACTAGTGGCAGGGAGTTTGGTTTTAGGTTTACCTGCTTTTCAGTTGCGTAGCCGCTTGTTGGACATCTGGCGTGATAAGAAAAATTATCTACCTTTTTTAGCCTATGCTATTCTAGGTATTTTTTCTGTGCAGTTTTTCTTCTATCTCTGCGTTGAGTATTCCAATGCGACGACAGCGACCATTTTGCAATTTATCAGCCCTGTCTTTATCCTGTTTTATAATCGCCTCGTTTACCAGAAGAAGGCTTCGATTACAGCTGTGTTCTATGTTTTGACTGCCATGCTAGGTGTTTTTTTGATGGCTACGAAAGGGGACTTGTCCCAGTTATCCATGACACCTTTGGCTCTAGTGACAGGGTTGCTCAGTGCAGTAGGGGTCATGTTTAATGTTATCCTACCCCAGCGTTTTGCACGGCGCTACGGATTTGTCCCGACTGTTGGTTGGGGGATGATTCTGGCAGGGCTCTTTAGTAATTTCCTCTACCCTATTTATCAGATAAGTTTTCAAGTGGATTTGGTAAGTGTGCTGATTTGTCTGACGATTGCCGTGTTTGGTACTGCTTTTGCCTTCTTCCTATCTATGAAGGCTGTGTCACTCGTTTCCCCGCTGGTTGTATCAGTGGTGAGTGCTAGCGAACCGCTCTCTTCAGCTTTATTAAGTGTTCTTTTTCTGGGATTGGTCATGGATGGTTTTTTGGCTTTAGCTATGGTGTTGATTATCGTTCCGATGATTTTCTTATCTGTAGAAGAAGCAAAACAAGCCAGGTAAAGATGATTATTTGATAGTTGAGGCTTCAAATTTGAGGCCTTTTTTGGTAGAATAGGTATCATTATAACGAACTAGGAGGCACCTATGACTGCTACAAAAATGAACGCTCAAGAAATTATCCAATTTATCGCCAATGCTGAAAAGAAAACCAGTGTCAAAGTAACCTTTGAAGGAGAACTTGCAACTGCTGTACCTAGCTCTGTTGTCAAACTAGGAAATGTTTTATTCGGAGACTGGAAGGACGTCGCTCCGCTTCTTGAAGGTTTGGTAGAAAATCAAGATTATGTTGTCGAGCAAGATGCTCGTAATTCTGCAGTTCCTTTGCTAGACAAACGTGCGATCAATGCTCGTATCGAGCCAGGTGCTATTATCCGTGACCAGGTGGAAATTGGTGACAATGCTGTTATCATGATGGGAGCTGTTATCAATATCGGTGCTGAAATCGGTGCTGGAACCATGATTGACATGGGTGCCATCCTTGGAGGTCGTGCTATCGTTGGGAAAAACAGCCACGTTGGTGCAGGAGCAGTTTTGGCGGGTGTGATTGAGCCAGCTAGCGCTGAACCAGTCCGTGTCGGAGACAATGTTCTTATCGGTGCCAATGCAGTGGTTATCGAAGGAGTTCAAATCGGCAGTGGTTCAGTTGTTGCAGCAGGAGCTATCGTTACCCAAGATGTTCCAGAAAATGTGGTAGTAGCAGGTGTTCCGGCTCGTATCATCAAAGAAATTGATGCCCAAACCCAACAAAAAACAGCGCTAGAGGATGCGCTTCGTACCTTGTAATTGTAAAAGTAAAAAAGAGGCGGAACCCTTTTTCCAGCCTCTTTCTTCTATCAAAAGGAGGATCTATAGATGTTAGATTTGATTCAGACTAGACGAGATTTACACCAGATTCCAGAGATTGGCTTGGAGGAATTCAAGACTCAGGCTTATTTGCTGGATGTGATTGAAAAATTGACTACGGGCAAGGATTTTGTTCAAATTCGTACTTGGCGGACAGGTATTCTGGTTTATTTGCAGGGAAGTCAGCCGGAACGCACCATTGGTTGGCGAACAGACATTGATGGCCTGCCTATCGTCGAACAAACAGGTCTATCTTTTGCCTCTCAGCACCAAGGTCGCATGCATGCTTGTGGCCATGATTTTCATATGACCATTGCCTTAGGATGCCTCGAACGCGCCCTTGAGGAGCAACCCAAGAATAATTTGCTCTTCCTATTTCAGCCTGCTGAAGAAAATGAAGCCGGTGGGATGCTTATGTATGAGGATGGTGCTTTTGGAAATTGGTTGCCAGACCAATTTTATGGTCTCCATGTTCGTCCGGATCTGAAGGTTGGACAGATTGCGACCAATACACACACTCTCTTTGCAGGGACCTGTGAGGTGAAGATTCGTTTCAAAGGAAAAGGAGGGCATGCAGCTTTTCCGCATGAAGCCAATGACGCCTTGGTGGCTGCTAGTTACTTTGTAACCCAAGTACAGTCAGTTGTCAGCCGCAATGTCAACCCAATCGAGGGAGCGGTGGTGACCTTTGGCCTTTTCCAAGCTGGAACAACCAACAATGTCATTACAGACACAGCATTTTTACACGGAACCATTCGCGCTTTGACTCAAGACATGAGCCTCTTGGTGCAAAAAAGAGTCAAGACTGTCGCAGAAGGGGTTGCAGCAGCCTTTGATATGGAAGTCGAAGTAGAACTCAAGCAAGGAGGCTACCTACCTGTTGAGAACAATCCAGCCTTGGCGCGTGAACTGATGGACTTTTTTGAAGAGAAAGACGGAATCGAGTTGATTGATATCGAGCCTGCTATGACTGGTGAGGACTTTGGTTATCTCCTTTCGAAGGTAGATGGAGTTATGTTCTGGCTAGGTATCGATAGTCCCTACGCCCTTCATCACCCTCAGATGAGTCCTAAGGAAGAAGCCTTAGCCATTGGGGTAGATGCGGTCTCTAGTTTCTTGAAAAAGAAGGCAGCAGAGTAGAGGAATTGACTATGAAAGCTGAACTACGCAAGAAAATTTTGCAAGAAATGAAGACTTTATCTCAGGAGCAAAAACAGGCTATGGATCGAGTTTTAACTGAGGGTTTCTTACAACACCCTTTTTACCAAGAAGCCAAGACCATCGCAACCTATCTCTCCTTCCCTCATGAATTTCAAACGCAGGAACTGATTGAGCAGGCGCTGAAGGACGGCAAGAAGGTTTTGATACCCAAAACCTATCCCAAGGGGCGCATGGAGTTTGTGGTCTATCATCCGCAGCAGTTGGCAAAAACTTCCTTTGGTTTACTGGAACCGCAAGGAGACTTGGAAGTGGTGGAACCGTCTCAGATTGATTTAATTCATGTTCCGGGCTTGGCTTTTACAACAGAGGGCTATCGGATTGGATATGGTGGAGGATACTACGACCGCTATCTAGAACATTTTGCTGGGCATACCATGAGTACAATCTATCCTTGTCAAGTTCAGGAGTTTAACTCGGAAAACCATGATATTCCCGTCCAGGAGGTGCTAATAGATGAAGGAAATCTTTGATAAACGTTATCCTGTGACTAGCTTCTTCCTCCTAGTAACAGCATTGGTATTTCTCTTGATGTTGGTTCTTACAGGTTTAAATTTTGAACGAGCAGATACCCTGCTTCAGTTTGGAGCCATGTATGGACCGATCATTCGCCTGTTCCCTGAGCAGATATGGCGCCTTTTTTCGGCTATATTTGTGCATATTGGATGGGAGCATTTCATTGTCAATATGATTTCGCTCTACTTTCTTGGACGACAGGTGGAGGAGATTTTCGGTTCTAAGCAGTTCTTCTTTCTCTATCTCTTATCTGGAATGATGGGTAATCTCTTTGTGTTTGCTTTCACACCGAAAGTTGTCGCTGCTGGGGCATCCACTTCCCTATACGGGCTATTTGCTGCGATTATCGTCTTGCGTTACGCAACTCGCAACCCCTATATTCAGCAGTTGGGGCAATCCTACCTGACGCTTTTCGTGATAAATATCATTGGAAGTGTTCTAATTCCAGGAATCAGCCTAGCTGGGCATATTGGTGGGGCAGTAGGCGGTGCCTTTCTAGCAGTCATCTTCCCAGTCAAATGGGAGAGAAGGATGTACAGTACTAGCCAGCGAATCGGAGCAACGGTACTTTTTATTGCACTAGCTGTTTTCCTTTGCTATAAGGGAATGAGCTATGTGTAGGGATGGAATAGTTAAAAGCGAGCACCGATTCGATTGCTAATAAGTCATCTGCAAAGATGGCTTTTTTATTGCAAGCTTCAACAAAAAAACAAAGCCCTTATTTAAGAGCTTTGTTTTTCTTCTATTCCCCCTCAGCTAACTCTTTTCCGAGTTGGATGAGGTAGTCTTTCAAGTCGTCTTTGACTTGTGGGTGTTTGAGAGCGTAGTCGATGGAAGTTTTCATAAAGCCAAACTTGTCTCCGACATCGTAACGAGCCCCTTTGAACTCACGAGCAAATACACGTTGTGTTTTATTGAGGGTATCGATTGCATCTGTCAGCTGAATTTCATTTCCTGCACCTGGAGCTTGGTTTTCAAGGATTTGGAAAATTTCAGGTGTGAGGAGGTAGCGTCCGATGATAGCAAGGTCGCTAGGAGCATCCTCTGGCGCAGGTTTTTCAACGAAGGTTTCAACGCTGTAAAGACCGTCTTTCCCTTCTCCTTGCGGAGCAATAACCCCATAAGCAGATACTTCGTCATGAGGGACTGGCATAACAGCGATAGTGGACGCGTGTGTACGCTCGTAGTCATCCATGAGTTGTTTGGTAAGTGGAACAGCCTTTTCGTTGGTGATATCCATCAAGTCATCACCAAGCATAACGACAAAAGGTTCATTTCCAACGAAAGCTTTGGCTTGCAAGACAGCATCTCCGAGACCACGTGGATGTGTTTGACGGATAAAATGCAGGCGCATGCCAGTTGTTTCATCAACTAGCTTCAGAAGATCTGTTTTCCCTTTTTCTTTGAGGTTGTATTCCAATTCGAAGTTTGAATCGAAGTGGTCCTCGATAGAACGTTTTGACTTACCTGTAACAACCAAGATATCTTCGATACCAGATTTGAGAGCTTCTTCAACGATAAACTGGATAGTGGGCTTGTCTACGATTGGCAACATTTCCTTGGCCAAGGCCTTAGTTGCTGGGAGGAAGCGAGTTCCCAATCCAGCGGCTGGGATGACTGCTTTTCTGACTTTTTGTTTCATGATGTTCCTTTCTATAAAGGTCTATGACCATTCGTTTTCTGCTTTAAATTCATTGCTCATGATGTCAGTGATTGCTTCTTTGATATTGACACCTTCGTAGATAACTCGGTAAATAGCCTGTGTGATTGGCATGTAGACATCCAATTCCTGAGCCAGCTCGTAAGCTGCTCGCGTTGTTGAAATGCCTTCGATGACCATACCCATGTTTGCTTCGATGTCTGCGAGGGATTCTCCACGACCGAGAGCATCACCGGCCCTCCAGTTACGAGAGTGGACAGATGTCCCCGTTACAATCAAATCTCCAACTCCAGAAAGGCCGCTATAAGTCAGAGGATTAGCTCCAAGAGCGACCCCTAGACGGGTGATTTCAGCTAAGCCACGGGCAATGATAGCCGCCTTGGCATTGTCGCCAAACCCTAGACCATGTAGTGCCCCAGCACCAACTGCAATGATGTTTTTGAGAGCACCAGCGGTTTCAACTCCGATAACATCCGTATTAGTATAGAGACGGAAGTAGTGATTGCTAAAGAGATTTTGGACGTACTGAGCAGTTTCAAGATCTTTAGAGGCTGCAGTGATCAAGGTAATATCCCGTACAATCGTTTCCTCAGCATGGCTAGGTCCTGAAACAACAACGACTTCACTACGGAGGTCAGCTGGAATTTCCTCTTCAAGAATGGTTGATAGACGTTTGTGGCTATCTGGTTCCAATCCTTTGGAGGCATGCATGATGACAACCTTGTGATCAAGCACCTTTGCTACTTGTTGGGCAACCAGTCTCGTTACTTTTGTTGGGACTACAAATAAAACAGCATCCACATCCTTTAGTGTTTCTTCTAAATCATGATAGGCTTTGATTTTTTCGTCGAGTAGGATATCTTTGAAATAGCGTTTGTTTGTATGTTGGTTATTGATTTCATCAATTTGGTCAGAAATATTTCCCCAAATTCGAACCTCGTGTCCATTGTCGTTTAGGACCTGCGAAAGGGCAGTTCCCCAAGAACCAGGACCCAAGACAGCGATGGTTTGTTTCTTCATCTTTTCCTCCTTGTAAGAGTTCTTCCTTTCATTTTACCATAAAAAGCCTTTTCATGCATCACCTGTAGGTGAAAGCGCACTAATTTATAACAAGGAGACTTCTTTGACAAGATGCCTCTTTTTTGCTAGAATAGCATCAATATGAACGAATGAGAAGGAGCTGACGCAGGATGTCGCTCCCTTTATCTATTTTATTAGGAGGAAATATGCTGATTAAAAAAATAAAAACCTATAAATGGCAGGCCTTGGCATCCCTAATGATGACAGGCTTGATGGTTGCGAGTTCGCTCTTGCAACCGCGCTATTTGCAAGAGGTGTTAGAGGCTTTGTTGGCCGGACAAAATGAGGCTATTTATAGTATTGGCGCTTGGTTGATAGGAGTAGCCCTAGTCGGTCTGGTTGCAGGTGGGGTCAATGTAACGCTTGCAGCCTACATTGCTCAAGGAGTGTCTTCGGACCTTCGTGAAGACGCTTTTCGCAAGATCCAGACTTTTTCTTATGCCAATATCGAGCAATTCAATGCGGGTAACCTTGTCGTCCGTATGACCAATGATATCAACCAAATTCAGAACGTGGTGATGATGGCTTTTCAAATTCTTTTCCGTCTCCCTCTTCTCTTTATCGGTTCCTTTATCTTGGCGGTTCACACTCTTCCGTCGCTTTGGTGGGTGATTGTCCTCATGGTGCTCCTAATCTTTGCACTAACTGCCATCATGATGGGGATGATGGGGCCACGATTTGCCAAATTTCAAACCCTTCTTGAACGGATCAATGCTATCGCTAAGGAAAATCTACGTGGTGTGCGCGTAGTCAAATCCTTTGTACAAGAAAAAGCACAATTTGACAAATTTACCGAGGTTTCTGATGAACTTCTCGGCCAAAATCTTTATATCGGTTATGCCTTCTCAGTTATAGAACCCGTTATGATGCTAGTCGGCTATGGAGCGGTCTTCCTCTCTATCTGGTTGGTGGCTGGAATGGCTCAGTCAGATCCGTCTGTAGTGGGCTCGATTGCTTCCTTTATCAACTATCTCAGCCAGATTATCTTTACCATCATCATGGTTGGATTTTTAGGGAATTCTGTCAGTCGTGCCATGATTTCCTTGCGTCGTATCCGCGAAATTCTAGATACCGAGCCAGCGATGACCTTTAAAGATCTCCCAGATGAAGAGTTAGAAGGAAGTCTCTCTTTTAAAAATGTGACCTTCACCTATCCCAATGATGACGAGCCTATGCTGAAGAATGTAACCTTTGATGTTGCGCCTGGTCAGATGGTCGGTGTGGTTGGGGCGACTGGAGCAGGGAAGTCCACTCTAGCTCAGTTAATTCCACGACTTTTTGATCCGCAGGAGGGATCTATCAAGATTGGTGGCAAGGATATTCGAGACGTCAGCGAGGGAACCTTGCGTAAAACAGTTTCCATCGTCTTGCAACGTGCTATTCTCTTTAGCGGAACCATTGCAGATAATCTTCGTCAAGGGAAAGGCAATGCCAGCGTATCCGAACTGGAACGTGCGGCACGGATTGCCCAAGCCAGTGAATTTATCGGGCGCATGGAAAACAAATTTGAGAGTCAGGTTGAAGAACGTGGCACCAACTTTTCTGGTGGACAAAAGCAACGGATGTCCATTGCCCGTGGGATTGTCAGCAATCCCCGTATCCTGATTTTTGACGATTCGACTTCGGCCTTGGATGCCAAGTCAGAAAGACTCGTACAGGAAGCTTTGAATAAAGACCTGAAAGGGACGACAACCATTATCATCGCTCAAAAGATCAGTTCAGTCGTCCATGCAGACAAGATTTTGGTCTTGGACCAAGGACGTTTGATTGGAGAAGGACGGCATGCAGACTTGGTAGCTAACAATGCCGTCTACCGCGAAATTTACGAAACACAAAAGGGAAAGGAGGAATAAAATGAAAACCGTTCGATTTTTCTGGAATTATTTTAAAGTTTACAAGCTCTCCTTTGTCATTGTGATTCTGATGGTTGCGATTGCGACAATTGCCCAAGCCCTCTTTCCAGTTTTTTCAGGCCAAGCAGTGACGGAGCTCGCTAACCTAGTTCTGGCTTATCAAAATGGAACTTCCGAACTAGCCTGGCAGAGTTTATCAGCTCTGATGCTGAATCTAGCTCTGGTTGTCCTCGCCCTAGTGGTATCCAGTTTGATTTACATGACCTTGATGACTCGTGTGATTGCTGAGTCGACAAATGAGATGCGTAAGGGCCTCTTTGGCAAACTTTCCCGTTTGACCGTTTCTTTCTTTGACCGCCATCAGGATGGCGATATCCTTTCTCGCTTCACGAGTGACTTAGATAACATTCTTCAAGCCTTAAATGAAAGCTTAGTTCAGGTCATGAGCAATATTGCTCTTTACATCGGTTTGATTTTTGTCATGTTTTCAAGAAATGTGACGCTCGCCCTGATAACAGTAGCCAGTACTCCAGTGGCCTTTCTCATGTTGGTTTTCATCGTGAAAATGGCCCGCAAGTACACTAATCTCCAGCAAAAAGAGGTAGGGAAACTCAACGCCTACATGGACGAAAGTATTTCAGGGCAGAAAGCTGTTATCGTACAAGGAATTCAAGACGACATCGTAGCAGGCTTTGTGGAGCAAAATGAGCGCGTGCGCAAGGCAACCTTTAAAGGGAGAATGTTCTCAGGCATCCTCTTTCCTGTTATGAATGGGATGAGCTTGGTCAATACGGCCATCGTCATTTTTGCAGGTTCGGCTGTCTTGCTGAACGATCCAAGTATCGAAACAACGACAGCCCTAGGTTTGATTGTCATGTTTACCCAATTTTCTCAGCAGTACTACCAGCCGATTATCCAGGTGGCTGCGAGTTGGGGGAGCCTCCAGTTGGCCTTTACTGGGGCAGATCGTATCCAAGAAATGTTCGATGCAGAAGAAGAGATTCGTCCGCAAAATGCGCCTGCCTTTACGGAATTGCGAGAAGGCGTTGAAATCAGTCACATTGATTTCTCTTATGTGCCAGACAAGCCGATTTTAAAAGATGTTAGCATTTCAGCTCCTAAGGGGCAGATGATAGCAGTTGTCGGTCCGACTGGCTCAGGGAAAACGACCATCATGAACCTCATCAATCGTTTCTACGATGTGGATGCAGGCAGCATTTGCTTTGATGGCAAAGACATCCGTGACTACGACTTGGACAGCCTGCGGAGCAAGGTCGGGATTGTCTTGCAGGATTCGGTCTTGTTTAGTGGAACGATTCGGGACAATATCCGCTTTGGTGTGCCAGATGCCAGTCAGGAAATGGTCGAAGCAGCTGCCAAGGCAACTCATATTCATGACTATATCGAAAGCTTGCCTGACAAGTATGATACCCTTATTGATGATGAGCAAAATATCTTCTCGACTGGGCAGAAACAATTGATTTCCATCGCTCGGACCTTGATGACAGATCCTCAAGTCCTAATTTTAGATGAAGCGACTTCCAATGTGGACACCGTAACAGAAAGCAAAATTCAACATGCCATGGAGGCCGTTGTAGCAGGACGAACCAGTTTTGTTATTGCCCATCGTCTCAAAACCATCCTCAATGCCGATCAGATTATTGTCCTCAAAGATGGAGAGGTCATTGAACGTGGAAATCATCACGAGTTGCTCAAGCTCGGCGGTTTCTACTCGGAACTGTATCACAATCAATTTGTTTTCGAATAGAAAAGTTGTCCTTATTGGGCAGCTTTTTCTTGTCCATAAAAAATACTTATCACGGTCTTTAAAAAAACATATTAGACAGGAAAGGGTTGGAGTGATAAGATAAGACTGTCGCAAGAAAATCGAAAGGAGACACATCATGGCTAGAACGGTTGTAGGAGTTGCTGCAAATCTATGTCCTGTAGATGCAGAAGGGAAAAACATTCACTCATCTGTATCTTGTAAATTTGCAGAGAGCATTCGTCAAGTCGGTGGTCTCCCTTTAGTAATTCCTGTAGGAGATGAGTCCATTGTGCGCGATTATGTGGAAATGATTGACAAACTCATCTTGACAGGTGGGCAAAATGTCCATCCTCAGTTTTACGGGGAGAAAAAGACTATTGAGAGTGATGATTACAACCTTGTACGCGATGAGTTTGAACTAGCTCTCTTGAAAGAAGCGCTCCGTCAGAATAAACCAATTATGGCAATCTGTCGTGGTGTTCAGCTGGTCAATGTTGCTTTTGGTGGCACTCTCCACCAAGAAATTGAAGGTCACTGGCAAGGCTTGCCTTTTGGGACATCTCATACTATTGAGACAGTAGAAGGAAGCGTGGTGGCTAAGTTGTTTGGCAAAGAAAGTCAGGTCAACTCAGTCCATCGTCAGAGTATCAAAGATCTGGCACCTAATTTCCGTGTGACAGCGGTGGACCCTCGAGATCAGACAGTGGAAGCGATTGAGTCTGTCGACGAGCATCGTATTATCGGTTTACAGTGGCACCCAGAGTTCCTGGTCAATGAAGAAGATGGCAATTTAGAATTATTTGAGTATTTATTAAATGAATTGTAACGACTGGAAACCTAGTCGTTTTTTTGTCTTATTTCGTTCAAATTTTAATATTGTAACATTTTTTACGCAAATGTTTAAATTATGATAAAATTTGGAAAAATTCAGTATAAAAACTTGAAAAAATCTAAGGTAAGGGTTATGATAGAAGAGAAGAAATTTTGGAGGAATATTATGTCACATATTAAATTTGATTATTCAAAAGTATTAGATAAATTTGTTGCACCACATGAACTAGATTATATGCAGCCTCAAGTGACTGCAGCAGATTCTGCTCTGAGAAATGGTACAGGTCCTGGGGCAGAAATGACTGGCTGGTTGAACTTACCTGAAGAATATGACAAAGATGAATTTGCTCGTATTCAAAAGGCTGCTGCTAAAATCCAATCTGATAGTGAGGTATTGATCGTAATCGGTATTGGTGGTTCCTATTTAGGAGCTCGTGCAGCTATTGATTTCTTGAATAATTCATTTGTAAACTTGCAAAGAAAGGAAGAACGCAAGGCACCTCAGATCCTCTATGCTGGAAACTCTATCTCTTCAAGCTATTTGGCTGATTTGGTAGACTATGTATCAGACAAAGATTTCTCAGTAAACGTGATTTCTAAATCAGGTACAACAACTGAACCGGCTATTGCTTTCCGTGTCTTCAAAGAACTCTTGGTTAAGAAGTACGGTCAAGAAGAAGCTAACCAACGTATCTACGCAACTACAGACCGCGCTAAAGGTGCAGTTAAGGTTGAAGCAGATGCTAATGGCTGGGATACTTTTGTAGTGCCTGATAGTGTAGGTGGTCGTTTTACAGTATTGACAGCAGTGGGGCTCTTGCCAATCGCAGCTGCAGGAGCTGATATCAGCAAGTTAATGGAAGGAGCAAATGCTGCTCGCAAGGCTTATGCTTCTGATAAGTTGGCTGAAAATGAAGCATATCAATATGCAGTTGTACGCAATATCTTGTACCGTAAAGGTTATCTGACAGAAGTTCTAGCTAACTATGAACCATCTCTGCAATACTTCTCTGAGTGGTGGAAGCAACTGGCTGGTGAGTCAGAAGGGAAAGACCAAAAAGGGATTTATCCAACTTCAGCTAACTTCTCAACAGACTTGCACTCTCTGGGACAATTTATCCAGGAAGGTACCCGTATCCTCTTTGAAACAGTTATCCGTGTAGATAAACCTCGCAAAAATGTGCTGATTCCTGAATTGGCAGAAGACTTGGACGGTCTTGGCTACTTGCAAGGAAAAGATGTTGACTTTGTCAATAAAAAAGCTACAGATGGAGTGCTGTTAGCACACACTGATGGTGGAGTTCCAAATATGTTTGTGACACTGCCTGAGCAAGATGAGTTCACTTTGGGCTACACTATTTACTTCTTTGAGTTGGCTATTGCTCTTTCTGGCTACCTGAATGGTATCAATCCATTTGACCAGCCTGGAGTTGAAGCTTATAAGAAAAACATGTTTGCTCTTCTTGGGAAACCAGGCTTTGAAGAGCTGGGTGCTGAGTTGAATGCACGCCTTTGATTCTCATATGCTTTGAGTTCATTTAGAATATAAAAAGATCCACAAGTTCATTTCTTGTGGATTTTTAGTACAAGCCTCTTAATTAGTTTATTATTTTTTTTAAAAGTGTAAAAAAGAGTGTCTTAATTCTTTTATGAAAGCGCTGTATAATTGCCTTGTAAATAAAATTTGAGAGGTATCAAAATGAATGATTGGTTAAACATAAAAGGCAAAACAGTTCTTGTGACTGGCGCGTCATCTGGGATCGGTAAGGCAATCGTTGAAGAATTGCTGGAATTAGGAGTCAATGTAGCGAATTTTGATCTTAGCGACAACGATTTGCGTCACCCGAATCTATTATTTGTAAAAGTTGATGTAACTTCTCGCTCTGAAGTAGAAGAGGGTGTTGCCAAAATAGTTGAAAGATTTGGCAATATTGATGCGGTAGTCAATAATGCAGGGATTAATGTTCCCAGATTATTAATTGATGCAGAAAATCCTAAAGGTCCTTACGAGTTAGACGATGAAACGTTTGAAAAAGTAACAATGATTAATCAAAAAGGTTTGTATTTGGTTAGTCAGGCAGTAGGACGTATTTTAGTGAAAAATGGAAAAGGTGTAATTGTGAACATGGCTTCAGAAGCAGGCTTGGAAGGTTCTGAAGGACAAAGTGCCTATGCTGCAACAAAAGCAGCAGTCTATAGTTACACTCGTTCATGGGCGAAAGAGCTGGGTAAGCATGGTGTACGTGTGGTTGGAATTGCTCCAGGAATTATGGAAGCTACGGGTCTTCGAACTCTTTCTTACGAGGAAGCTCTTGCTTATACCCGTGGAAAGACGGTAGAAGATATTCGAGCTGGTTATGCTTCAACTTCAACGACTCCATTGGGACGGAGTGGGAAACTACGGGAAGTAGCTGATCTTGTAGCGTTCTATATTTCAGACCGTTCTAGCTATATAACAGGTGTCACTACAAATATTGCCGGAGGTAAAACTCGCGGTTAAAACAATGAAGGTAGGGAAGAGAGTTGACCTTAGTAAATCGGTGGTATAATATTTTAGATAAAATGGTCTCGCAGCCAACTTATTCCTTGGTAGATATGCGCTCAGAACTGGATATTAGCTTGCAAACCTTGCAAAAGAGTATCCAACAATTAAATGATGTTTTGGCTCCTAATATCCAGATTATCGCACAAGATGATCAGTTAATGTTAGAAGTGTATGACTATACAGAGTTGGAAAGGATTTTATCTGGTAGTTTAAAACAGGAGAGTGACTTCAATTCTTCCAGTAAAAGAATTGCCTATTTGCTAAAACGTTTAATTGAGTCAACCTCCCCTCTTCTTATTGACGACTTGGCTGAGGAAGTAGGTGTTAGTAGAAGTACCCTTAATAAGGATTTAAAACAAGTAAAATCTTTGGCAGAGAGTTACTCTATCACTATTTCAGGAAAGCCCAACCGTGGGCTGGAGGTCTTGGGGAGCGAGCTGAATTTGCGCTTGCTCTATATTCACCAAGTGGCTCCTTACTTTGAAGGAAGGACACTCACTGAGGCAACATCTTCTTTTCTGGAGACGCTAGTCCAGGACTATAAAATCCCTAAAGAAACACAGGAACTCCTTCGAAAGACCATTTCAATTATGGTGGAGCGTATTCATACATCTAGAGTGTTGAATTGTCCTATTCCTTACTATAGGAATGATTTAACAGAGACACCTTTAGCTGAGAAATTAATCTATCATATTGAAATGACTTATAAGATTTCCCTCAGTCAGTTTGAGATAGACTTTTTGTGTTTTCCGTTTAATGTCCGTTTTATTGACACTTTAAGCAAGACATCTTATCAATCTGAACAGCTTGCAAAGATTTTTCAAGGGATTGTCAAGAAAGTCAAAGAAACAATGTTGGTTCACTTTGATGATGAAGAATTATTTGAAGAAATCAAATCTCATCTAGGCCCCTTAATCAATCGACTGATTTTCCATGTGCAAGCTAATGATATATTTCATGGCGAGGTTCAAACTCAATATCCTTTTGCTTTTGAAATGGCAAAAATAGCTGGAGAAGAACTATCTGCAATTTTTGGTTCTGAATTGGAATTATCTGAAATCGGATATCTGGCTTTGTATTTTGAAATGATTTTAAGAAAGCAAAATTCTGCTGTAAAGGGTTCTCGCAAGCAGATAGCTGTAGTTTGCACAACAGGAAGAGGAACTGCTACGATGATTATTCAGCAACTCAGACGAGTCCTTGGAAATGATGTAGACATTACTCAGTATTCTGAAGAGGATTTTAATGTGGATTTGAATCAGGACTATTTCGCGATTTTTACGACAGTTCCTCTAAAATATAAAGATTCTAAATCTCCAGTCATTCAAGTTAATCATCTTTTTGATGATCAATGGCTGCAGGAAGAATGGCAGAGGGCCAATGCTTTTCATCAAAAAAATCTAGAAACAGTCAGCTTACGTTTTCTTCGGTTGAGCCCCCAAAAAACCTATCAGCAATACTTGCTAAATATGGTTGCAGAGTTAGAGAAACTTCAGATGATTGATGAAGGTTTTAGAAATCGGATAATTGATAGGGAGAAAAAGCAATCAACCATTTTTGGTGGAGGAATTGCCTTCCCCCATACAATTAACCAGGGTTATGCAAAGACTATTTTAATGTTCGGAAAACTAGAAGAGCCTTATCAAAAAGGAGATGAATGGATTGAATTTATCTTTCTAGTCGCCATACCCTCAGAAATTGAAAGAAAAATGGAAAGTGAATTGCTGGAATTGTATGACGATATTTTTCGAATTGCAGGAGAGCCTTCTCTAAAAGAAGCATTGAGGGCTGTAGAAACAGAGACAGAGTTTCTATCATTTTCTAAGAGCAAAGGAGTATTTTAATGAATTCGCTAATAATTTTCGCTGTGTTTGTCATGGCAGCTTATATATTTCAAATGTTCCTCGGCTGGCAGCAACTCAAAGACTTCAATAAGACCTATACGATGCTCCGAAAACTGGGGCGCGTAGCGATTGGCAGGAAGTCCGGAAGAATAAAATCCGGTACGATTGTCATGTTCGCGGTTGATGAAAACGGTCGGGTTCTTAAAGCTAGCAAAATGCAAGGAGTAACAATCTTAGCGCGTTTTCAAAATATGGATGATTATGTCGGAGAAGACATCCATTATTTTGACAAGTATAATCCTCTTGTGAGAAAAGAAAATAAGTTGATGCAATCAGTCATAGAAGATGCTAGAAAAGTCTATCTTTGGCATGAGGCAGGTATTGAGAAAGAGACAAGTTCTTCTGATTCTTTTCTGGGATTCGGCTTTTATACGAATTACTTACAATTATCTATTAAACAGTTATTTAAAAAAAATAAGAAAAGGAGTTCCTTATGAATCACATTACAGAATTTGCAGAGAGTTTTATGAAACTCTTCCAATTAGGTGGAGAAACCTTTATTAGCTGGATGACAAATATTGTACCTCTTGTCTTGATGCTATTGATTGCAATGAATACCCTTATCGCTTTCTTGGGAGAAGAGAAGGTCAATTCCTTGGCTAAGATTTCTGCCAAAAATCCTGTTAGCCGGTATATGATTTTACCTTTCATTTCAGCTTTTATGCTGGGAAATCCGATGGCAATCAGTATGGGACGTTTCTTACCAGAATATTATAAACCTAGTTTTGTAGCAGCTCAGATGCAGTTTTGCCATACTTCAAATGGTGTATTTCCACATATCAATCCTGGGGAATTATTTGTATGGATGGGAATTGCGACAGGAATTCAAACTTTAGGTTTAAGTCAAATGGACTTAGCCATTCGTTACATGCTTGTTGGGCTTGTCATGAACTTTGTAGGTGGTTGGGTAACCGATTTTACAACTGCTTATGTAGCAAAACAGCAAGGTGTTACCTTGAGTAAAACATTTGATTTATAGAAAGAGTGAAATTATGTCATATAAGAGTATAAAAGTTGTTAAAGGAAATGGCGGTTTCGGAGGACCTTTGGTCATTACACCTAGTGAAGCTAAGCATAAATTCATCTATATCACTGGCGGAGGAGAAAAGCCAGATATTGTAGATAAAATTGCTGATTTGACCGGTATGGAAGCTGTTAATGGGTTTAAAACTTCTATCCCAGATGAGGAAATTGCTTTAGCAATCGTGGATTGTGGCGGTACTCTTCGCTGTGGTATTTATCCTAAAAAGGGGATCCCTACAATAAATATTGTCGCTACAGGGAAAAGTGGGCCTCTAGCTCAATATATAACCGAGGAAATCTATGTGTCAGCAGTTGGCCTTAATCAAATTTCTGCTGCTAATGAAGACGAAAAAGCGACAACTGTGGTAACTGAAAAGCCAACTTACGATACTAGTAAAAAAATTACAGAGCAAAAAGCTGAAACAAGTATTGTAGCACGAATTGGGATGGGCGCTGGGAAGGTCGTTGCGACTTTCAACCAGGCAGCTCGTGAAGCCATCCAAACAATGCTCAACACAATCATTCCTTTCATGGCCTTTGTTTCCTTGCTGATTGGGGTTATTCAAGGTTCAGGTGTTGGAAATTGGCTGGCAAAATTAATGGTTCCCCTAGCGGGGAACATCTGGGGACTCATTTTGATTGGCTTTATCTGTTCCTTGCCATTCCTATCTCCTTTGTTAGGCCCCGGAGCTGTTATCAGTCAGATTATCGGAACCTTAATTGGAGTCGAAATCGGAAAAGGGAATATTCCGCCCCAAATGGCTCTGCCAGCTATATTTGCTATCAACACTCAAAACGGTTGTGATTTCATTCCTGTAGCACTCGGTCTATCTGAAGCCAAGTCTGAAACAGTTGAGGTTGGTGTCCCTTCTGTGCTTTATTCACGCTTTCTCAATGGTGTTCCGCGGGTGCTAGTAGCTTGGATAGCTAGTATTGGTCTTTATCAATAGACCTTTGATAGATGCACGTAAACAAAGCAACTATTATGTTAAACTTATCTATAAGCATAAGTTTAAGACAAATTAGAGAAAGGATAAATAGGAATTAGATGAAGAAAATTTTTGAAGCTAAAGTAATTCAAGTGGGACCTGAAGCTCAGAATATGATTCAAGATGCCAATATGCTCATTTTATTTGGAGAAGAAGCGCCGGAAGATTTAGCAGAGTATTGTTTTAAGATTGATAACAAAAATCTGCTAGGTTCAATACTAGAAGGCGGCAAGCTGGTGGTAGATAATCAGGAATATTCAATTAGTTCTGTGGGAAATGTAGTAGAAAAAAATTTAACTGGACTGGGCCATATCACGATTTCTTTTGATGGTTCAAAAGAGGGGAGTCTTCCTGGTACACTCCATGTCGCAGCAGACCAAGCAGTAGTAATTGATAAAGATTCTACCATTCAGATTTTTGAAACTGCTTAACCATAATAAAATTTCAAATCAAGCAATTTAGAAAAATAAAAGTCTAAAAAATTGATTCAGAGCCTGGACAAAAAGTCCAGGCTTCTGGGTCTAAATTAGAAAAAATAGATGACGCAGTGGTTGATTGGCAAGTCAATCAAACTAGCCAGTCAGTGCAAGGGAATTTCCAGCAAATGCATCCACAAGGGGTGCTTGAACAGAAGGGAAAGACCAAAAAGGTATCTACCCAACTTCAGCAAACTTCTCAACTGACTTGCACTCATTGGGTCAATTTATCCAAGAAGGAACTCGTATCATGTTTGAAACAGTTGTCCGTGTTGACAAACCACGTAAGAACGTGATTATCCCTACTTTGGAAGAAGACCTTGATGGACTTGGTTACCTTCAAGGAAAAGACGTTGACTTTGTAAACAAAAAAGCAACTGACGGTGTTCTTCTTGCCCACACTGACGGTGATGTGCCAAACATGTACGTGACTCTTCCAGAGCAAGACGCTTTCACTCTTGGTTACACTATCTACTTCTTCGAATTGGCAATTGCCCTTTCAGGTTACTTGAATGCCATCAACCCATTTGACCAACCAGGTGTTGAAGCCTACAAACGCAACATGTTTGCCCTTCTTGGAAAACCAGGGTTTGAAGAATTGAGCAAAGAGCTTAACGCACGTCTATAATAGAAGAAAAGAGTGGCTTGCCCACTCTTTTTACTCTCTTTATTCGTAGACATTGGACTCAGGCGAGACTTGTGATATAATATAGAAAGCAAAAAGGCAGACGCCTAGAGACTTTATAGGAGAAACTATGTCAAAAGATATCCGCGTACGCTACGCACCAAGTCCAACAGGACTACTACACATCGGAAATGCCCGTACAGCATTGTTTAACTACCTTTACGCACGCCATCATGGTGGAACTTTTATCATTCGTATCGAAGATACTGACCGTAAACGCCATGTTGAGGATGGAGAACGTTCACAGCTTGAAAATCTTCGCTGGTTGGGTATGGATTGGGATGAGAGCCCAGAAACTCATGCAAACTACCGCCAGTCTGAGCGTTTGGAACTCTATCAAAAATACATCGACCAATTGCTAGCTGAAGGAAAAGCCTACAAATCTTACGTCACAGAAGAAGAGTTGGCGGCTGAGCGTGAACGCCAAGAAGCAGCTGGCGAAACACCACGTTACATCAATGAATATCTTGGTATGAGCGAAGAAGAAAAAGCTGCCTACATCGCAGAACGTGAAGCAGCTGGTATTATCCCAACTGTCCGTTTGGCTGTTAATGAGTCTGGTATCTACAAATGGCATGATATGGTCAAAGGTGATATCGAGTTTGAAGGTGGCAACATCGGTGGTGACTGGGTGATTCAAAAGAAAGATGGCTACCCAACTTACAACTTTGCTGTTGTTATTGATGACCACGATATGCAGATTTCTCATGTTATCCGCGGTGATGACCATATTGCCAACACCCCAAAACAGCTCATGGTTTATGAGGCTCTTGGTTGGGAAGCGCCAGAGTTCGGTCACATGACTTTGATCATCAACTCTGAAACGGGTAAAAAATTGTCTAAACGGGACACTAACACCCTTCAGTTTATCGAAGACTACCGTAAAAAAGGCTATCTTCCAGAAGCAGTCTTTAACTTTATTACCCTTCTTGGCTGGAACCCTGGTGGGGAAGACGAAATCTTCTCTCGTGAGGAATTGATTAAACTCTTTGATGAAAACCGCCTTAGCAAGTCTCCAGCAGCCTTCGACCAGAAGAAACTGGACTGGATGAGCAATGATTACATCAAGAGAGCTGACTTAGCAACCATCTTTGAAATGGCAAAACCATTCCTAGAAGAAGCAGGACGCTTGACTGACAAGGCCGAAAAATTGGTGGAACTCTACAAACCACAAATGAAGTCAGTGGATGAAATCGTTCCATTGACAGACCTTTTCTTCTCAGACTTCCCAGAGCTGACAGATGCTGAGCGCGAGGTCATGGCAGGAGAAACCGTTCCGGTTGTTCTAGAAGCCTTCAAAGCGAAACTAGAAGCGATGACAGATGAGGAATTTGTGACAGAAAACATCTTCCCACAAATCAAAGCAGTCCAAAAAGAAACAGGTATCAAAGGGAAAAACCTCTTCATGCCGATTCGTATTGCCGTTTCAGGTGAAATGCATGGACCAGAATTACCAGACACCATTTTCTTACTCGGACGTGAAAAGTCAATCCAGCATATTGAAAACATACTGAAAGAGATTTCTAAATAAAAAGGACTTCCGATGGATACATGGGAAAAAATGTATGAAGAAGCACGAGCCTTATACAATCCTCATGAAGTTTCTGACTTTGTTTATGCTAACCATGTTGTTGCTGCAGTAGAAGCAGAAGATGGTCAGATCTTCACAGGATTTTGTATGGAGGGCACTTGTGGCGTTTTTCATCTCTGTGCAGAACGAGCGGCTCTCTTCAATATGTATCAATTTTCAGGACAAACCAAAGTTAAGAAAATCCTCGCCTTTCGAGATAAACCTCCCTACGGCGAAGGATCAGGTATGCCCTGTGGCGCTTGCAGAGAATTTCTCTTAGAATTGAATGCTGAAAACAAAGAAGCAGAGTTCATGATGGACTACGAAACAAGAAAAACAATTAAGGTTGCCGAGTTGATTCCTTACTGGTGGGGAGAGGAACGTGCGACAAATTGGAAAGATAAATAGAAGGAGTCAGTTTAACTGGCTCTTTCCCTAATCTTTTCAGAATTTCGGTAAAGAGGAAAAAAGTCCTTGACAAAGG
>OGTG01000146.1_pt1 | contig 39989 bp, 31 predicted proteins | sample 1574571 | NCBI WGS metagenome assembly OGTG01 (sample SAMN03295826, study PRJEB24534) | human gut metagenome | isolation source: fecal sample 1 from infant 4 | host: Homo sapiens | place: USA: Pittsburgh, PA | collected 2014-07
GATATATATATTTATAAAAATATATATTTTTCTATTTATTTTTTTCTTTAAAACCATATTTATAAAAAACAGCCAAAGTGATACTAATACTACACTATAAATATTAGAATCTATAATTCTAGCAAAAAAACTTAGAATAATCATTACTATAGGAATACTAAATTTAATTATTTTATTCTCCTTAAAATTTATCATAATTAACCTTTATATCCTCTTCCTATAATATATTTTTCAATTCTTTTTCAAAGTTGTTTTCTTTAATATATTTATTAATCTTTTTAAAAGAATTAGTTGAGTATTCTTTAATAATATTATGATTTTCTAAAACACTATTTAATACTTTTATTAAATCATTCTTATCATATGGATTAATACTTAAATAATCAGTATTATCATCTAATATTTCATTTATTCCAGAATTTTCTGTCATTATAATCATTTTTCCTCTTCCAGCTGCTTCTAGAACTACTAAAGGTACCCCTTCAGTAAATGATGGCAATACCAATACATCTATTGCATTATAGAAATTCTCCATACAATCTATATTTCCTAAAAATTCAATATTATCATTCAAATTATTTTCTGTGCAATAATTAACCATTTGATCTTTTAAATTTCCATCTCCAGCAACAAGCAATTGGAAATTATTATTCTTTTCTTTTAAATAATTTAAACTTTGTAGTAATAAAATTAGATTTTTATTTTCTACAATACTTCCTGCAAATCCTAAAACCACCTTATTGCCAATAGACTTATTATTAGGCTGTACTTTTATAGTTATAGGATTTCTTAATACTTTACTTCTAACTTTCCCTATATTCTTTTCCCACTCATTCTTTATAGCATTCGATATATAAATATTCTCATTGTTTTCATAATTCATTAACTTTTTATATAATACTTTAAATTTAGAGTTAAATACTCCACCAAATTGTTCATGTACATGCCAAACATGTTTTTTTCTAGTTAATAGTGCTGCTAATATGCCTATTAAATTCACTGATGTATTACTATAAATTACATCTATGTTATATTTTTTTACTATATTTATTAATCTAATTAAGGAAATCATTGTTAGAGGAAATTCTAACAATGATTTCACTATGCTGTTACTTAGTAGTCCAAAAGTAAATCTTTTTACATTATATTCCTTATTAATTTTTTCACTAAATTTACCGTTACCTCTTTTGTTTGTTATAACTATAACATCTTCTGAATTATATAACTTTATAATATTTATAAGAACATTTTCAGCTCCACCAAAACTATCTACATGAGAAATAAACATTTTCTTACTTCTTATGTTATTCATCATTTAAAACCTCATTTAAAGCTTCGATATATCCATGTTCATTTTCTTTATCCGGTTCTAAATAAGTTCCCTCTGCCCATTCATTCCAAGCATTTATAAATATATATTCAGATCCAATCTCTATAGCTTTGTCATATTGTTTTTTAAAATATTTTTTAAACTTACTAGGTGAATCTTCATTTAGTACTAGGCCTTTATTTTTCTTTCTAGCTGTGTTATCCCAAGAAACAAAAGCTCCTAAAAATTTCTTTTTCCCATAATCTTCATTTTTATTTATTACGGCATTCCAAAGATTATCATAATTTAATTTGTCTAGAACTCCTAATTTCTTTTTAAAATATCTCACTCCCTGTATATGTATAGGAAGATGGTGTCTTATAGTTAGCATTGGTTCAAATTCTACAACTGCATCTGATTTATTAACACAACTTTTATTTTGAAAAGAATTCATTGTTTCAACTAAATAAATTCCATCAAAACCTAATTTTTTACATTCATTATTCCAACACTCTATCATTTCATCACACTTAGGAATATTAGATGTTCTATATATTAGCATTAATGGCTTATTATCAATTTTTATATATCTATCATCAACAAAAAATTTTGATAAATAATCAAAATGTTCTTTCCATTCTTTTTCTTCTCCATATACTTGAGACATTAAAACTTCTTTGTTTTTTCCATCCCAAGTTCTTGCCCAAGGTTCGTTTGCCCAAGAAATACAAAACGGAAGTTTTATATTCTTATTATTTAACATATTCTCCATTGGTTTTTCCAATAGCATTTTACCATTAAACCAATAATGGTAATAACAAAAACCATATACTCCATATTTTTCAGCAAGTTCTGCTTGCCATTCCTGAGTTTCAGCATCAAGAAGACAATAATAATTATCATTTAATGGAGTTTTAGGTTGTTGATGTCCTTCAAATAAAGGTTTTGCTTTCTTTGTATTTACCCATTCAGTGAATCCTTTACCCCACCATTCATCATTTTCTGGTATGGCATGAAATTGTGGTAAATAAAATGCTATAACTTTTGGTTTTTTCACAATAACTCTCCTTACTTGTACATCTTCTCATAATATTTTTGATAATCTCCTGATGTTACATTTTCCATCCATTCTTTATTATCTAAGTACCATTTTATTGTTTTCTTTATTCCAACTTCAAAAGTTGTTTCTGGATACCATCCTAACTCTTCTTTTATCTTTGTTGGATCTATTCCGTATCTTCTATCATGACCTTTTCTATCTTCAACATACTTTATTAAGTTTTCAGTTATTTCTTCATCTACATTATCATGTAAGTATTCTATAACTGTTTTTACTATTTGAATGTTAGTTCTTTCATTATGTCCACCAACATTGTAAACTTCTCCAAGTCTTCCCCCGTTTATTACCATATCTATTGCTTTTGCATGGTCTTCAACGAATAACCAGTCTCTTATATTCATTCCATCTCCGTAAACTGGTAAATCCTTATGATTTAAACAGTTATTTATTAGAAGTGGTATAAGTTTTTCTGGGAATTGGAATGGTCCATAGTTATTTGAACATCTTGTTATGTTTACTGGCATTTTATATGTATCTGCATAAGCCTTAACCATTAAATCTGAACTTGCTTTGCTTGATGAATATGGACTATGTGGATCTAATGGTGTTGTTTCCATGAAATATCCTGTTTCTCCTAATGAACCATAAACTTCATCTGTTGAAACGTGTAGGAATTTAACTCCTTCTTTCCATCCTTCTTCTGTTTCCCATGCATTTTTAGCGCAGTTAAGTAAATTTACTGTTCCTAATACATTAGTTTTAGCAAATACTTCTGGCTCTCTTATACTTCTATCAACATGTGATTCTGCTGCAAAGTGAGCTACATAGTCTATTTCATATTTTTCAAATAAACTTGAAACTAATTCTTTATCACATATATCTCCTTGAACGAATATATGTCTTTCATCATTTTCTATTGATTTTAAGTTTTCTAAGTTTCCTGCATAAGTTAATTTATCTAAGTTTATTATTTTTATATCTTCGTATTTCTTTAACATATATAATACAAAGTTAGATCCTATAAATCCTGCTCCACCTGTAACTAAGTAAGTTTTCATTTAATTCTCTCCTAACTTTAATAACTTCTTTCATCTTTATAAGTATTTTAACATTATACCGATTCTCTACTTATACATTATAAAAATATATTAATTTAAATAATTAAAACTAATAATATTAAAATCAATATATTTTTATATAGCCTTTATTAATTTTTTTGTTGATTTTTAAAAAAGCTTTTTAAAGCTTCCTTCCAATCTCTCATTTCATCACCAATTGTACATCTAAGCATCATATTATCTAATGATGAATATTCTGGTCTTTTAGCTGGTGTTTTATATTCTTCTGAAGTACATGGATTAACAATACACTTATTACCAGCTAATTCCATTATTTCTTTAGCAAAATCATACCAAGTACATTCCCCTTTTCCTGTACAATGGTATATTCCGTATTCTTCTGTTTCTATAAGCTTTAATATATGATATGCTAAATCATTTGCGTGAGTTGGATTTCCTTTTTGATCATTAACTACATTTAATGATTCTTTTTCTTTTCCAAGTCTCATCATTGTGTAAACAAAGTTATGTCCCACATATCCATATAACCAAGCAGTTCTAACTATATAATATTTTGAACAAAACTCTTTAACATAATTTTCACCTAAAAGTTTTGTTTTTCCATAAACACTATAAGGTGCAGTTAAATCAAACTCAGTTAATGGTTTTTCACCAATACCACTAAATACATAATCTGTTGAAACTTGAACTAATTTAGCTCCAATTTCTTCACAAACCATAGCTAAATTTCTTGCTCCTAAGGAATTAACTTTAAATGAAAAATCTTCATTACTTTCACATCCGTCAACATTTGTTGCTGCTGCACAGTTTATTACTACATCTGGCTTTTCTTCATTAAGTACATTTTTAACATTTTCTAAGCTAGTTATATCTAATTTATCAACATCTAAAGCAATAACTTCTGAGTTTTTTATATTTTCACTAACTGAACCTATTTCTGCTTTTCCACTTTTTATTATTGATTGAAGTTCATTTCCTAATTGTCCATTTGAACCTGTTATTAATATTTTCATAGACTTCCTCCTATTAATCTTCATATATAAAAGGAATATCTAATTCTTTTAAAGTTTTTTGTTTCTTATCTTTTTCTGATAAGATTATTTCTTCTATTCCTTCTAAAGGCCATTCTACATTAACATCTTTATCATTCCAAAGAAGTCCACTGTCATATTCTGGAGCATAAAAATCTGTACATTTATAGTTAAATACAGCTTCATCAGATAAAACTACAAATCCATGAGCAAATCCTTCTGGAACATAGAATTGTCTTTTATTTTCTGCACTTAAATGAACACCTTCCCATTGTCCAAATGTAGGTGATCCTTTTCTTAAATCTACAGCTACATCCCAAACCTCTCCTTGAGTTACTCTAACAAGCTTTCCTTGAGTATGTTTAGTTTGGAAATGTAATCCTCTTAAAACACCTTTTTTAGATTTTGATTCATTATCTTGAACAAATTTCATAGTAAGTCCAGCTTCTTCAAAAGCTTTTTGACTATATGTTTCCATGAAATATCCTCTTTCATCTCCAAAAACTTTAGGTTCTATAATATATAAATCTTTTATTTTTGTTTCTATAAATTTAAAGTTACTCACAGTTATCCCTCCTTAGTTTGCTGTAGCGGCAATTTCTTCTAAAATTTTTTTACTTTCAATTTCCTCTACTATATCTACTAAATATTTTCCGTATCCAGTCTTCATTAAAGGCTTCGCTAAGTTCATAACTTTTTCAGCTGTTATCCAACCTTTTCTATAAGCAATCTCTTCTAAACAAGCTATATATGTACCTTGAGTATTTTGAACAGCCTCAACAAAGTTAGATGCTTGTAACATTGAAGCATGAGTTCCTGTATCTAACCAAGCCATTCCTCTACCAAATAAATTAACTTTTAAAGTTCCTTCTTCCATATATAATCTATTTAAATCTGTTATTTCTAGTTCTCCTCTTGCAGATGGCTTTAATCCTTTTGCCTTTTCTATTACTGTATTGTCATAGAAATAAAGTCCTGGAACTGCATACTTTGATTTTGGATGTTCTGGCTTTTCTTCTAAAGAAATTACCTTTCCATTCTCATCAAATTCTACTACTCCAAAGGCCTTAGGATCTTGAACATAATATCCAAATACCATAGCACCATTTTCTAAAGCAGCGGCTTCCTTTAAATTACTTGAGAAGTTTTGTCCATAGAATATATTGTCTCCTAGAATCATAGCTACATTGTCATCGCCTATGAATTCTTCTCCAATTATAAATGCTTCTGCAAGTCCATTTGGTGCTTCTTGAACTTTGTATTCTATATTTAAACCTAATTCACTTCCATCTTTAAATAACTCTTTAAAATTAGGTAAATCTCTTTCTGTTGATATTATTAATATATCTCTTATTCCAGCTAACATTAATACTGACATTGGGTAATATATCATTGGCTTATCATATATTGGTACCATTTGCTTTGACATTGCCTTTGTTACTGGATAAAGTCTTGTACCACTTCCCCCTGCTAACACTATACCTTTCATACATTAATTCCTCCATGTTAATTGATAAAATTTATTCTCTTGTTAATTATCTAAATATTATATATCTTTTTACTCATTGAAGAAGCCATAACAAAACTTCTAGGTAAACTTTCATATTTCTTTCCTAAGAAACTTCCAATAAATCTTGCTCCAAAATTAGGTAATATATTTAATGTAACCTTAAAGTTTTTATCTTCTAATGATCTTTTTAATACATGAATAGCTAAATCTTTACCACTCTTATTTCCTTTATAATTTAAAAATTGTGAGTTTTGTCTAAAGAAAACTCCAGTATCAAAGTATCTTTCATACAATGATTTAAGAGTAAATACATGAGAATGATAAACTTCAGAATCTGAGCAATACTTTATTCTATATCCAGCTTGTATAAGCTTTTCAGCAAAATACATATCTTCATTTATTAAAAGTCTTTTATTGTCATATCCATTTAACTCTTTATATACACTTGTTTTAACAGCTGATGATGCATCTGAATAGAAAAATGTTAATAATCCATATTTATTAATATCCTTTTTAGAAACCACTCTTGATTCTTCAGGATAATTCTTTTCTCTTATATATTTTTCTATAGTATTATTAGTACAAAGTTGTCTACTAAATGAAGCTTCACACTCCCCATCTATAATAGGTTGTACTAAATTTTTAAGCCAAAAGTTATTCTTCATCATTACATCTTGTGATATAAAAACTATAATATCTCCTGTTGACTTAAAAGCCATCATCTCCCTAGTTTTTGAATGTGAAAAATCCTTTGGTTCTATAAGTGTATATTGTAAATTCATATTTTTTAACATTTCTTCTGTTTTATCCTTACATCTAGTTAAAACATATGAAACTTCGACTTCTGTACCCTCTGGTTTTTCTTGTTCTAATATTTTATTGTGTAAACTCATTATATAATTTTCAGCATTATACAATGGACAAATTATAGATATCTTCATCTATACAGCTCCTTCTTTTTTTATAACTGATATAACCGTCTTAAATATTATTTTAATATCAAGCCATAAAGATCTATTATCTATATAGTACATATCCATTTGTACTCTTTCTTCATATGTTGTGTCACTTCTTCCATTCGCTTGCCAATAACCAGTTAATCCTGGTGTAACACTAAAAAGCTTGTCCGCATATTCACCATACTTTTCAACTTCTTTATCTACTATTGGTCTTGGTCCAACAATACTCATATCTCCTTTAATAATATTTATTAATTGAGGTAATTCATCTAAGCTTGTCTTTCTTAAAAAAGCTCCACATTTAGTTATTCTTGGATCATCATCTAACTTGAAATTCTTTTCAAATTCAGCTTTTTGCTCTGGTGTAAAATTATCAAACACCTCTTTTGCATTAGAAACCATAGATCTAAATTTATAAACATCTATATATTTTCTGTCTTTACCAATTCTTTTATGCCCAAAAAATGCTGGTCCTTTAGAATCAACCTTCACCCATATATATAAAATTAAAAATATTGGTGAAAATAATATTAACGCAATTAACGAACATATTAAGTCAAAACATCTTTTTGCAACATTATAAAATAGATAGCTTTTTTCCTTACTACACTCTGATTTAATTGGAATATCATTTATGTTTTGCATAAAATCCCCCTTAATTTTTATCATTTTTATTGAAATCTATAAAACAAATTTTTCAAAAACAAAAGCTACTCCATCTTCCTCATTACTTTTTGTAATAAAGTCAGCTTTTTCTTTTACTTCTTCAAAAGCATTTCCCATAGCAACTCCAAGGCCTGCATACTCTATCATATGAAGGTCATTTCCAGCGTCTCCAATTGCTATAACTTCTTCTCTTTTTATACCTAAGCTTTCAGCTAGAGATTTAACCCCTTCTCCTTTATTACAAGTCTTACTTAAAAACTCTAAGAAATAAGGAGCACTTCTTACTACAGTATATTTTTCATATACTTCTTCTGGTAACTTCTTAATTCCTTTTTCTAGAACTTCTGGTTCATCAATCATCATTATCTTTATTATTTCTTCATCTTCTTTGATGTCACTATAATCAGCTTCACAAACTTCTATTCCGTTTATTCTACCTTCTAATTCTGTATATTTATTCATCTTAGGAGTTATACAGCCAAAATTAGAAAAAGCATGTATATTAACTCCAACATTTTTGCTTATTTCATATAAATATTTTAAATCGCTACCTTTTAAAGTATCTCTACAAATTACTCTATCAGGTCCAACTTCCTTAACTATAGCTCCGTTAAAAGTTAAAACATACTCATCATCATGACATAAATCTAATTCTTCTAAATATCTTTTTACTCCATCTACTGGTCTTCCTGTTGCTAAAACTACTTTTACATTTTTTTCTCTAGCTTTCTTTATTGCTTCCTTAGTTTTTTCAGATACAGTTTTATCTTCTTTCAATAAAGTTCCATCCATATCTATAGCTACTAATTTATACATTAATTCACCTCTTAAACTTTATTTACAAATATATGTTAAATTTTTCTTTATTTTATACTAGGTAATTATATCAAAATTATTATACTATTTCATTATTTTTTGACATATACATTTAAGATTATATCATATCATTGCTTTTTTTCAAATTATTGCAAATAAATTGTAATAATTTGTTTGTATCATTAATATATTATAAAGTTTTTATTAATTATTTTAAGGAATTTAAAATATTGAAATACTTCTATCATGTTGATATAATGAAATTTGTCATTTATTTAGAAATTTTGATTTAATGTATATAATAAATTAATTCTTAAAAACAAATTATTTCTCTATTTTACTTACTGTAAATACATAATTTAATGGGGGGTCAATATGCCAGTTAGAATTGCAATACTTGGTGGTCCAAGATGTGGAAAAACTACTTTAATACAACAACTTTATGTTGAGTTTAAAATCAGAGGCTTAGATGTTGGAGCCGCAACTGAATATAGTACAGAATATCTTAAAGAAAAAGGTATGATAGAAACTATTTCTGAACAATACGGTATTTATTTAGGACAACTTCGTTTAGAAGAATCATTAAATCAATTTGATTATGCTTTAACAGATTATGCAACTTTTGTACCATATATATATGGAAGATTTATGCTAGGTGATAAAAAAAGATCTGAAAAAGAAATTGAAATACTAAAAGATCTTTACCATTTAGCTCTTAAAGATCTTCAAAAGTATGATCATATCTTCTTTGTTCCTAGAGAATTTGGTTATACTCAAGATGGTGTTAGATGGCAAGATGAATCAACTGCCTCTGCAGTTGATAATGCATTAAAGCAATTCTTAGATAGTGAAAATGTTAAATACACAACTATAGAAGGTTCAACTAAAGATAGAGCTAAACAAATACTATCTATTGTTGGATTAGATAATAAAGACGTACTGCCTACTATGAGAGAACTTAAAAAGAAAAATTCAAAATAAAATATATAAAATAGGTCATATTAAAGGTTAAGAATATGACCTATTTTTTTACTTAAAAGTATTTATTAATTTGATAGTTATTTTATGATATAATAGTCTAGGCTATTTAAGAGATAAAACAATTATTTTCTTAATCTTTCATATTTATATATATTAATGAAGGAAAATAGTTAATATTTTAATATACATAAAAAAATTAAGGAGGAAATTAGATTGAGCGATTTAATTAAGGAAATAGAGAAAAGAAGAACCTTTGCCATCATATCTCACCCTGATGCTGGTAAAACTACTCTTACTGAAAAATTCTTACTTTATGGAGGAGCTATTAGAATGGCTGGTTCTGTAAAGGCTAGAAAAGCTGCTACACACGCAGTTTCTGACTGGATGGAAATAGAAAAGCAAAGAGGTATCTCTGTTACTTCATCTGTTATGCAATTTAACTATGGTGGATATTGTATAAATATACTAGATACTCCTGGTCACCAAGACTTCTCAGAAGATACATATAGAACACTTATGGCTGCCGACTCAGCTGTTATGGTTATAGATGGAGCTAAAGGGGTTGAGGATCAAACAAGAAAATTATTCCAAGTTGCTTCATTAAGAGAAATTCCTATATTTACTTTTGTAAACAAAATGGATAGAGAAACTAGAGATCCATTCCAACTTCTAGAAGATATTGAAAGTGAACTTGGTATAAAATCTTACCCAATGAATTGGCCAATAGGATGTGGAAGTCACTTTAAAGGTGTTTATGATAGAGCTACAAACACAATACACTTATTTGATGGTGGAAACCATGGACAAAGCGAGGTTTCAACTATAACTGGTGACTTAGAAGATCCTAAATTTAAAGAACTTCTAGGAGAAGATTTACATAATAAGTTAATGGAAGATGTTGAACTATTAGATATAGCTGGTGACGAATTTGATTTAGAGAAAGTTAGAAAAGGAGAATTAACTCCTGTATTCTTTGGATCAGCTCTTACAAACTTTGGAGTTGAGCCATTTTTAAATGACTTCTTAAAACTAACTACTTCTCCACTTCCAAGAAATTCATCAATAGGTGAAATAGATCCTATGACTGAACCATTCTCAGCTTTCGTATTTAAAATACAAGCTAACATGAATAAAGCTCATAGAGATAGACTTGCTTTCATGAGAATATGTTCTGGTAAATTTGAAAAAGGAAAAGATGTTTTCCACGTTCAAGGTGGTAAGAAGGTTAAACTTGCTCAACCTCAACAATTCTTAGCTCAAGATAGAGAGGTTGTTGAAGAAGCTTACGCTGGAGATATCATAGGGGTATTTGACCCAGGTATATTCTCAATAGGAGATACTTTATGTTTAAATCCTAAGAAATTCAAATTTGAAGGTATTCCTACATTTGCTCCTGAACACTTTGCTAGAGTTAAACCTGTAGATACTATGAAAAGAAAACAATTCATAAAAGGTGTTACTCAAATAGCTCAAGAAGGTGCTATTCAGGTATTTAAAGAATTACACATCGGTATGGAAGAAATCATAGTTGGTGTTGTTGGTGTTCTTCAATTTGAAGTTTTAGAATATAGATTAAAAAATGAATACAATGTTGATATAAAAATGGAAAGACTTCCATTTAGATATGTTAGATGGATTGAAAATGATAATATAGATGTAGATTCACTAAACTTAACTTCTGATACAAAGAAAGTTAAAGATTTTAAAGATAGAAATCTACTTATATTCCAAAATGACTGGGGTATTTCATGGGCTATAGATCACAACCCTGGAATAATACTTTCAGGTGTTGGTAAATCTAACGACTAATACATTATTTTAAAGAAAACACATGATTTTAAGAAAACTCTTAAAGAATCATGTGTTTTTTTGCATTTAACAAGTTAACATTTAGTTCATATTTAAACTAAATATGTGCTATGATAAATTTATAGCAACATTACTTTAAATTAAATAATATCTTATATCTTAAGTGAAATTTAATTTAAAACAAATCTAAAAAACTTAATGGAATTATTAATTTTTTATTAACTAAGTTAATTAAAGTGGTAAAAGAAAGAAGGGAATATATGAAAGATAATATACTTAAAAAGATTAAACTTAATAAACCACTTAGCTTTTTTATTTTAATAATATGGTGTGCAGTTGTAGCATTTTTATTTTTAACTGCCCCTTCCCTATCAAAGCTAGTTAGTGAAAAAGGAGGAATACAATTACCAGATGATTATTCTTCTAAAATTTCAGAAATACTCCAATCAGATAATAAATTTAATAGCAAAGATAGCTATATAGCTGTTTTTCACTCAAGTAATAAATTAACAGATGAAAATCTAAAAAATATAAAGGATACTATTGATAGATTAAAATCAAAAGAAAATAGTGATTATATTCAAAGTATAAATGATAGTTTTGATACTCCTCAGCTAAAAAATCAACTTAACTCTGAAAATGGTAAAACTATTATAGCCTTAATGACAGTAAATCCAAAGGATTCCTCTGTAAGTACAATAGAAAAAACTTTAAATGATGAATTAAAAACTCCAGGGGTTGAAACCTATGTTACAGGACAAAGTCTTATAGAGAATGATGTTAATGTGGCTGCACAAAAAGGACTAAACAAAACTCAAACAATAACTGTAATATTTATATTCATAGTGCTTATATTATTGTTTAAATCAGTAGTTACTCCATTTATTCCTTTACTTACTGTAGGAATAAGTTATTTAGGAGCTCAATCTGTTGTTGGGATTTTAGCAGATAAATTTAATTTTCCTCTTTCAAACTACACTCAAATATTTATGATTTGTATAATGTTCGGTATTGGAACTGATTACTCTATTTTGCTACTTAATAGATTTAAAGAGGAATTAGCTAATGGAAATAATAGACTTGATTCTGTAAAAATAACCTTTAAAACTGCTGGTAAAACAGTTTTATCTAGTGCTACTCCAGTATTTGTTGTTTTTGCATCCTTAAATTTTATTGGATTTAATTTATATAGAAGTGCCGTAGCTGTAGCAATTGGTATATTATTTTTAATTGCAGCCTTATTTACAATTTTCCCAGCAGTAATGATTATATTAGGAAAGAATATTTTCTGGCCTGTTAAAGGAACCTTTAAAGCAGAAGAAAATAGACTTTGGGCTAAGTTAGCTAATAAAGCATTTAGTAAACCAATTCCTATACTTGGAGCTATATTCACCATACTTTTACTTCCTATTTTATTTAATAACTTTCATCAATCATTTAACAATTTAAATGAAATTGGGGATACTTACTCTGCTAAGGAAGGATTTAATATAATAGCAGATGACTTTGGTATAGGACAAGCATCTCCTGTTTCAATATACATAGAAAATGATGATGATATGAGAAAGCCTGAATATGTAGCCTTAATAGAAAAACTTTCTAATAATCTACAAAACTCTAGTAATGATATAAAATCAGTATTAAGTGTTACTAGACCAACAGGAGTTCGTCTTGATGAAATTTATGTAAATGACCAAGCTGGTCAAGTTTCACAAGGTATAGATAAAGCAAATAATGGATTAAACAAAATAAATGACGGATTAAGTGATGCTAGTAAAAAGATAGATTCATCAAAGAGCAAGTTAAAGGGGGCTGAAGAAGGTACAGCTAAGCTTCAAGAAGGAACTGAAAAAACTGAAAATGGAGTTTCTGAACTTCAAAGTGCTCTTAATAAACTTGTGGAAAGTATTCGTGAAGAACATAATGGTGCCACAGAATTAAAAGATTCCATAGACGGTGCCTTAGATAAAGTTAATTCTTTAAAACTAAGTAAATCTCAACTTGAAGAAGATTATAGTGCCATAGTTAATTCTGCTAATGATGTTCTTGAAAATTTAAACAAAATTGATTCCTTAACAGGTAATCCAAATTCAGTTAATATAGATACTAGTAAACTTAAAGAATCTCTTTCATCATTAAATTCTCATTTAAGTGAATATTCAAAGTCACATCCAGAGGTTTTAAATGATGAAAATTTCAAAAAATTCTCTGATGATATTAATAATTTAAATAATAACTCTAATAATTTACAAGGAACTTTTAATAATACTCCAGAAATTAAAGCAATTAACGAAAGCATAGGTGCATTAAAAGTTTTAATAAATACTGTAAATAGTAAAAAGGATACTGTAATAAATGATTTAGATAAATTTAATTCTGGAATTTCTGAAATTGAAAATGGATTAAAGGCTTTAGATAGTGGTCTTGGCAAATCCTTAGCAGGGGGAGAAGAAATTTCATCTAAAGTTCCTGAAATTTCAAATGCCTTAAACCAAATAGCTAATGGTCAATCTAAAATCCAAGATGGTTTCAAAGAATTTTCTGGCCAAATAAATGAATTATCTAATGGACTTGAGGCTGGTTCTAATGGATTAACTGAAATTCAAAATGGACTTAAGTATGCTAACGGATTTATAAATGATTGGTCAAATCTATCTTATAATCTTTCAGGAATTTGTGTTCCAATTGAGGTATTTAGTAATGATGAATTTAAAAAATCCCTAAATCAATATATGAGCTCAGATGGTAAATTAGCAGTAATAAATGTAATTACTACAAAGAATCCTTATTCCAATGAAGCAGTTAATGAAATTCCTAATCTTAAGTCTCTTGTTCAAGATGGAGTTAAAGGAACTAAGTTAGAAAATGCTAATATAGGTATTGGTGGAATGGCTAGTACAACATACGAAACTAAAAGGATGGCTGACTCTGATTATGATAAAGCTTTAATATTTGTAATAGTTGGAGTATTTATTACCTTAATTATTATATTGAGATCTTTAACAATGCCAATTTACTTAATGATTTCTTTATTACTAACTTATTTTACTTCAATAAGCGTAATACAATTTGTTGTCACTAAAATCATGGGATATCCAGGTATATCATGGATAACATCATTCTTTGGTTTTGTAGTTTTAATGGCTTTAGGTATAGATTATTCAATATTTATAATGACAAGATTTAACCAAGATCTTAATGGTTCTATAAAGGAACGTATAATAAGAACAATGAAAAGCATGGGTGGTGTAATAATATCTGCCGTAATAATCCTTAGTGGTACCTTTGCAGCCTTACTTCCATCTGGAGTATTATCCTTAATTGAAATTTCCATGGTGGTTCTAACAGGCATACTTTTATATGTTGTCTTTGTTCTTCCTCTATTTATTCCAGCAATGGTAAAAATATTTGGAAAGGCAAATTGGTGGCCATTTAAACCAGCCTTATCAAAAGAGGATAAAAATTTAGATGATTCCACTACTATTGTTACAACAGTAGTCACAACCACTACAACTACCACTACAACTAAAAATGGTTCTTCTACCATAACAAAAAAAGAATCCAAAACAACTACAACCAAGGAATAAAATAAATAATATAGAGAAATTTATAAAAAACTTCTACTTTGCAAAATAAATTTTTATGAAAATAAAGAGACTAAAATCCTAAATTTTACGATTTTAGTCTCTCTTTATTTAAGAAAATATTTTTAAAATACTAAATAAAAAAATTTAACTTTTCACCTAATCTTATATAAAATTATTGTCTTCTATATTATAAAAATATGGTCAAATTAATCTAATACAAACTTTTCTATAGCCTTAGCTACTCCATCATTTTCATTTGTATCTGTTATGTAATCAGCTTTTTCTTTTAAAAATTCTTCTGCATTTCCCATAGCTACTCCAAGTCCAGCAAATTCTATCATACTAAGATCATTTTCACTATCTCCTAAACACATAATCTCTTCCCTGTTTATATTTAATATATCAGCTAAAACTTTTACGGCACGTCCTTTTGAAGTACCTTTATTCATTACTTCAAAGTTACTTGGTGAAGAACTTACAACTTCTAAATCTTCATATTTTTTCAATTCTTCTTTTGCCTTAAATAAATCATTAAGTTTATTACTATCATTTTCTATACAAATAGCCTTAAGTATATGTTTCCCATAAGTTTTAAAAGCTTCTTTAAAATCTATTCCTTCTGAGAACATTACCTTTTCTTTTGATTCTCCCATCATTTTATTCATAACCTTATAGCCATGCTCTTCTGGAACAATCTTTTCAGAGATTACAGTGTTTGGTGTATTAAAATAGGCCATATTAATATCATATTTTTTTATGACATCATATATTCTATCTAGTTGATCCTCATTTAAAACAGATTCATATATTACTTTATCTTCATCCTTTTCTCTTATGAAAGCACCATTACATGATATTATAGGTGTTTTAACTCCTAAAAGTCCTGCATAATATTTAGCTGAGGCAAATAATCTACCTGTTGTTACAGCTACCTTTACGCCTCTCTCTGTAGCTTTTTTTATAGCCTCTTTATTTCTTTCACTAATTTCATGTTTATTATTTAATAATGTTCCATCCATATCTATACATATTAATTTATATGACATAATTAAATTCTCCCTCCAAACTTCCAACTGTGTATTATCTATTTTTTCTTCTTATTATACCATCCTAAAGTATAGTATTTCTTTTTTCAACTTTATTAATTCCACTTTAGATAAATATAAGCTACTTAAAACTTATTAATAATAGTTTTAACAAAATAACACATAGGTTTCCTAAAACTATACTAATTACCAAGCAAACTCTAATTTTAACTTAATAACTAAATTTATTTTGGGGAAAATAAATTTAAGCTAAAAATTTAGAGATTAAAATTCTAATTTATAGCTATACTAATAATTTGTTTTTATTAATGTAACTTTAATTTATCTAATTTAAATTAAATCATTAATCTAAAACAAAACTCAAAATTAAAATTTGAAAGGGGAAATAAATATGAGTAAAAAATATCCTCCAAGAGATAGAGACTTTTATAGTCCAGAAAAACATGATTTAGTTTCTTATTCTAAAACTGGTAAAACTTACACTAAATTGCCAAACCCATTAGAAGATGACATAGTTTGCAACAATATATCCTATAGTGAATTTGACTATATAGAAGGCGATATGCTAGACGACGATGATATTTAAATATAAAAAATGGGATGTAAATTTCTACATCCCACTTTTGTTATAATTAATAAAAATTATATTAACTAAATATATTGAAAATTATTAATAGACTAAATTCTAAAGAATTCAGTGAATGACTTTATACAATCAAAATGATCTTTAACAGCACCAAACTCTCTTATTGAATGCATTGCTAATATTGGAGTTCCCATGTCAACTGATCTTATTGGTAAATGAGTTGATGATATTGGTCCTATAGTTGAACCACCTCTCATATCTGATCTATTAACAAACTTTTGAACATTAACCCCTGCATTTCTACATATCATTTCATAAACAGCTGATGAATCACTATCACTTGTATAGCTTTGTGATGCTGCTATTTTTATTACAGGTCCTTTTCCTAAAACAGGTCTAACTACAGGATCGTGTTTTTCTCCTAAATTTGGATGAACAGCATGAGCTAAATCTGCTGAAATCATAAATGATTCTGATAATGATCTTAAGAAATCCTCTCTATCTTTACCTAAAGCTAGGACTATTCTTTCTAATATTGTTTTTAAGAAATCTGAATCTCCACCTTGTTTAGTAGCACTTCCAACCTCTTCATTATCAAAACATACCATTACATTAGTAGCTTGTGATACCTCAGCATCCATTAATGCTTTAATACCTGCATGAACCATTGATAAATCATCTAATCTTCCTGAAGATATAAACTCTTCATTTAATCCCATTAAGCAACCTTTTTCATATTCATATGGATATAATTCAAAATCAAGAATATCCTCTTTTTCACAATATAATTCTTTTGCTAAAAGTTCAACTAAATAATTACCTTTTTCTAAAGTTTCATTAACAAGTGATAATAAAGGTAATGTATCCTTTTGTCTATTTATTTTATATCCCTCATTAACTTCTCTATTCATATGAATAGCTAAGTTTGGAATTATAAGTATAGGTCTATTTATATTAACTATCTTATTTACTGGTTTTAATGGATTTTTACTTACTAAGGATACTCTTCCAGCTAAAGCTAGTGGTCTATCAAACCAAGTATTTAGTATTGGTCCTCCGTAAACTTCTGTATTTAATTTTACATAAGTATTTTCAACTGTAATCTCTGGATTTGGTTTTATTCTAAATCCTGGTGAATCAGTATGAGCACCAATTATTTTAAATCCATTTTCAGCAATATCACCTTTACCAACTCTAAAAGCAATTAAAGCTGAATCATTTTTAGTTACAAAATACTTTCCTTCTACTTCTAAGTTCCATCTATCAGCCTCTTTTAATTCTTTAAAGCCTTCAAATTCTAAAGTGTCCTTAACATTCTTTACTGCATGAAAAGCTGTTGGACTTTCATATAAAAAATTAATTAATTCATTTGCAATAACTTTTTCCATATGTATCTCACCTTTCTGTATAAAATAGATACTTTTAATTATACTTTACCACAAAATCCATAATTAACAAAATCTTAAAGTTATCCAAAAAGTACTTCCTTTATTCAAAAATTTACACTATTTAAATATATTCACAACTAATTAAACCTTAATATAATCTTTACTTACATATCCATTCTTAGTACCTGTACTAGCATTAAATTGAACCTTATACCAACCATTTTCCTCTCCTAAAATTTTAACTTTATCTCCTGATAATAAGTATCCAATAACTTGATATGAAGTTCCTGGACCAGTTCTAACATTTAGATTTGTACTTACCCCATATACAGTTCCTTCTTTAATTTCACTCTCAGTTCCATTATTAGATCCTTCATTGACTATAGTTATATATGACTTTGAAGCATATCCAACCTTACCATTGAATTTTATTTCATACCATCCATCTACTTCTTTAATTATCTCTACCTTATCATTATTATGTAAAGTACCTATTACTCCGTAGTTGCTTCCTGGACCACTTCTCATATTTAAGGCACTATTTACCTTTACTACCCCTTGCTTATTCACTGATACAGATGGTTTTTCTGGCTCTACTGGTTTCTCTTCATTTGACTCGTTATCTACTACTTTTATGTATTGGCTTGATACATATCCACTTTTTCCATTAAACTTTATTTCATACCATCCATCAACTTCTTTGATAATTTCTACCTCATCATTATTACGTAAAGTACCTATTACTCCGTAGTTGCTTCCTGGACCACTTCTCATATTTAAGGCACTATTTACCTTTACTACCCCTTGCTTATTCACTGATACAGATGGTTTTTCTGGCTCTACTGGTTTCTCTTCATTTGACTCGTTATCTACTACTTTTATGTATTGGCTTGATACATATCCACTTTTTCCATTAAACTTTATTTCATACCATCCATCAACTTCTTTGATAATTTCTACCTCATCATTATTACGTAAAGTACCTATTACTCCGTAGTTGCTTCCTGGACCACTTCTCATATTTAAGGCACTATTTACCTTTACTACCCCTTGCTTATTCACTGATACAGATGGTTTTTCTGGCTCTACTGGTTTCTCTTCATTTGACTCGTTATCTACTACTTTTATGTATTGGCTTGATACATATCCACTTTTTCCATTAAACTTTATTTCATACCATCCATCAACTTCTTTGATAATTTCTACCTCATCATTATTACGTAAAGTTCCTATTACTCCGTAATTGCTTCCTGGACCACTTCTCATATTTAAGGCACTATTTACTTTTACTATCCCTTTCTTATTTGCTGATACAGATGGTTTTTCTATTTCAATATCCTCATTAGTTTCTTCATCCTCAGGATTTTCATTAATTATTGATATATAATCCTTACTTACATATCCATACTTCTTTTTAACTCCATCTATATAGTCAATTTTGTACCATCCATTTAACTCTTCATATATTCCTACCACTTGATTTCTATTTAATTTGTGAACTATTCTTCCTGAAGTGCTTGGACTCTCTCTTACATTAAGAACAGAAGCATTAGTAACTTTACCTTGCATTTTAGGCTTTAACCCGTCATCTTCTAAGCTTCCATCTCCACCAGAAATTCTCTCTTTAAAATAAGGCCATAAACTTGGTCTATCTTCAATCATCATCCTTGAACATGTTTTTCCACTTGCATCTCTATGCATAACAACGTTTCCTGCTGGTATATTGTATTTATTCATTAGATATTTTGTTAATTCAATTCCATTTTCTAAAGTTTTATCAAAATCATTTTCCTTATTAACACATAGTTCTATAGCAATAGTTGTGGAATTATTTATATTGGGATTATTACCATCTCCAACATGCCACCCCTTCAAAGTATCTTCTAAAGCTTGAATAATATTGCCTTCATCAATTATATAATGTGCTGATGCTTTAGCATTTGGATGATTTGCAAAGTAATTTCTATTAGCCATAGCATTAGCACCAGCTTGTCTATTATCAGTATCATGTATAACTATATATTTGGGATTTATAGTAATTCCTTGAGAGTAATTTATATCTATCAATTGTTTGTTTACTTTTATTCCATTTATAACAGGTGTGTTCTCTGTATTTTTTGCATTTCCATTATTAACTTCATGGTAATCCCCAGCTATACAATTACTTTCCTTATGACTTTCCTTTTGAACTTCTTCTCCCTTATTTTCATCTGCTAGAACAATTTCATTAAAGCTTGAAATATTCATAGCTAAAGTACACGACAGTAATAAAGCACTTATTTTTCTTCTATTCATATGTCTTTTTCTCTCCTATATTTCATAATTTCCCTATATTAAAAATTCCCCAATTTGCTTATTATTTTATATTCTATTTCAATATTTTTCAATATAAAATATTATGATATAATATAATGAGATTTAGTTGAATAAATTTATATAACTTCTAGGTTTTATTTTTTTAAATCAACTATAATAATTATTTTTTAATTTAATATAAACTTAATTTAAAACTTAATAAAAATGGAGAGATGATTAATATGTTTTCAAATCTTATAATAAAAACCTTCATTAAGGATTATAAAAACACAGAAAATGAAAGTGTTAGAAGTTCTTATGGGTACTTAGCTAGTATAGTTGGAATAATTGTTAACATAATTTTATTCTTAATAAAATTTTCTGTGGGATTAATTTCAGCAAGTATAGCTATAACAGCAGATGCCTTTAATAACTTATCTGATGCTGGATCTTCTGTAATAACAATGATAGGTTTTAAATTAGCTAAAATGCCAGCTGATAAAGAGCATCCATTTGGACATGGTAGAATTGAATATATTTCAGCTCTAATCGTAGCATTCATGGTAATGTTAGTAGGTTTTCAATTTACCAAGTCATCAATTGAAAGAATTCTTAATCCAACACCTGTAACCTTTGAAGTAATTCCTTTTATTCTACTTGTAGTATCAATATTCTTTAAATTTTGGTTAAGTAGATTTAATAAATTAACAGGTAACAGAATAAATTCTTCAGCTCTTAAGGCTGCTTCAGTTGATGCTTTAGGGGATGTATTTACTTCAACATGTGTTGTTATATCATTTTTAGCTGCAAAATTTACTACTTTTCCTATTGATGGATATATAGGTGTTATTGTTTCACTAGCTATTCTATATGCTGGATTTACTTTAGTAAAAGAGACTATAAATCCACTTTTAGGAGAAGCACCTGATCCAGAGCTTGCTAAAAATATTAGAGAAATGGTTTTATCATATGATCATATAATAGGAGTTCACGATCTTATAATTCATAACTATGGTGTAGGTAAATGCATGGCTTCAATTCATGCAGAAATACCTTCTGACATAAATGTTATGAAAATACACGATATCATAGATATGGCTGAAAGAGAAATTTCTAAAAAACTAAAGATTTATCTAGTAATCCATATGGACCCTATTTGTTTAGAAGATGATGAAATAAAACAAGCTAAAGAAGAAATAGACAAAATAATCAAATATAATCCACTAATAGAATCAATGCATGATTTTAGAATTGTTGGTCATGGTAACAAGAAAAATCTTATATTCGATATTGTTGTTAACCCAGAAAAACTTAGAAAAGTTATGTCTGAAAGTGAGCTTAAAGAAGAAATTATAAAGGCAGTCAAAGAAACTCACCCTCAATATAACTGCATAATAACTATTGATAAAGATTTTACTTGTTAAAACAAAAAGTAGCTATGAATTTTCATAGCTACTTTTTTTATACAAACTTGAGAACTTATATTAAAAATATTTAAAACTTATTTTTTCAAAGTCTCCTTCTTATTAATTATTTTTAAAGTAATCTGATCTTATTATCTTAGTTGATATATCATAAGATTGTTTAACATGATTTAATTCATCTTGAGATTTAGCCTCTCCTGCTACTTCACCACCTGGAAGTGCTACTATATTTCTATTTGTATTTAAAAGATTTCTTCCTATTACATTTCTTAAGCTGCCATCATTAACTCCTAAAAGATATGAAACTGTTGGCATAACATCTATAAGTCCACCTTTAGTTTCTATTGTTTTTCCTTGTATTGATGGATTATAAATTATAAGTGGTACTTTTTTCTCATTAAGCTTCCAATAGTTACCGTCAAAATTAACATCTTTTAATTGCTCTTTATAATATTTATTTGGACCAGCATGATCACCATATATAACAAATACAGTATCATCAAATCTTCCTTCTTCTTTTAGCTTGTCCATAAACATTTTAATAGCTTCATCTGTATATCTTACTGTTTTAAAGTATTGTCCTATAAGAGTTCCTTCTATTTCACTAGGTATTTTTATTGTTGTATGTGCATCATCAATCTCAAAAGGACCATGATTTGTTAAAGTAACAGTAAATAGATAGAATGGTTGTTTTAAATCCCCAGCCTTAGTAGCTAATTGAGTTAAGTAACTCTTATCTGAAATTCCTAATCCAATTATTTCATCTTCATTAAAGTCATATAATGTATATGAATTTTGGAATTTTAGTAAACTGTGGTGTACTTCCCCCCAATTCCAACTTCCCGCTACTTCTGGATGAGCTGAAACTGTAGTATAACCATTCTTTTCTAATATAGATGGCAATGTTGTTAAAGTTCTACTTGGATAAGCAAAAGATGTAGCAGTATTAGTTATTGGTAACATACCTGTATTAACCATTAAATCTGCATCTGAACTAAATCCAGTTAAGTTTTCTTCATAAATATTAGGGAAATAATATGAATTCTTTAGTATTGAATTTAATGTAGGAGTTATCTCCTGTCCATCAATTTTTTTATTTATAACAAAATCTTCTAAAGATTCAATTTGTAACACAACTAAGTTTTTGCCTTTTAATTCCCCTTTATATTGATTGTCTGGTAAGTTTTCATAATTTGCATCAAGCCAATTTTTAACTTCTTGTTTTTCTTCATTGCTTAATTTTATATCCTTATCAAGAACTAATGTCTTATAAATATCAAAGAAATGATATCCTAAAGGAGTAGCTCTGAAAATTCCACTAGTTGGTGTCCAAGCAACCCTTAAAAATCCTTTTTCTCCATTAGTTATATCCTTAACATCATATAAATAGTATTTTCCTAACACACATCCACTTGGTACTAAGAATGTTAATAAAAATGCTATAACTCTATATTTTACCTTTCCAAAATACCAATCCTTAGTGTATTTTCTAAATAATATGTAAAGTATAGGTAATAATACTAAGTCTATTATAAATAATAGCATCCTACTTCTAAAGAAGATAAGATCCTTATTTAAAGGATTAAATAAATCTGGGTAAATTAAAAACTTTATTGATGGAAAAGTTCCATACAGTCTGTAATAAAGTAAATCAAAAATTAAAAGTGCTGAAATTCCTAAGTCTACAATATATAGATAAATAAACTTTCCCCATCTTTTAAATAAAAATCCAAAACTTATGAATATTAATGGGAATAAAAGATATATTATCTTATAATCTATTAATCCATATACAAATCCTAAATTCAGCTCCATTCCACTATTGCTTTTTAGCATTGTACAAAAAACAGTTATCTTAAATACAAGTAAAATATAAAATAAAATTTCTAAAAGAAACTTTTTAAAGAATCCACCTATTTTACTTAAAAGTCCATTACTTTTAGCCATAAATCTTCTGCTACTAAAAATATGGTCAAATATATCCATATTGAGATTATTCCTTCTTCATAGAACCTCGCCTTGCCTAAGCTACTACGATTTTGTATGGCTCTCCAAAGGCTTAAATTCCGAAGTTAGCCCTCCGTACATATATAAGTGCTTTTGATTTTAAGCTATCTTATATTCTTTAGCATTTTTAAGATTAATACTTGCATTTAAATCTCTATCAATAGCTAATCCACAATTACATTTATAAATCCTATCTGACAGCTTCAAATCTTTCTTAATCTCACCGCATTTACTACAAGTCTTTGATGATGGATAAAATCTATCAACTATTCTAAGTTCTATATTATTTTGTTTGCATTTAGACATTAGTTTAGTTTTAAATTCAAAAAACTTCTGACTTGCAATAGCTTTAGATAAATGCTTATTCTTCATCATTCCTTTAACATTTAAATCTTCAATTGTTATATAGCTTGGTTTTTGCTTTATAATCGAAGATACTATTTTATTTATATAATCAGTTCGTATATTTCTTAATCGTTGATGAAGTTTTTGTACTTTGACTACTTGCTTTTGAATATTTTGACTAGTAGCATTTCCTCCTTTTTCTTTTTTATTTCTTATTTTTAAACTTTCATATTTCCTTGAAAGTTTTCTTTGCTCTCTTTTTAACGTCTTTTCTACTTTTTTAACAGTAGATGTTTTATTTATATTTTTAAACTTAATTCCATCACTACATACAGCCAATTCCTTAATACCTAGGTCAATTCCTAAGCCTTCATTATTTGTATTAGCTATTTTTATACCTATATTACTATTAGATATTTTTATATCTCTTTCTTCAACCAATATAGATACATAATATCTATCAGCTTTTTGACTTACTGTACCACTTTTGACTATTGAATTAGTTTGTATATATCCAAATTCTTTTAGTCTTACCCATCCAAGAGTAGGTATTTTGACCCTATGCCTTTCAATAGTCCAATCAGTCTTGTTATTCTTAGGAAAATAAGCTTTTACATCTTGATTTTTCTTTTTCTTAAATCTTGGAAAGTCTTTAGCTCCCTTAAAGAAATCTCTAAAAGCTTTATCTCCATTCATAATAGCTTGTTTAGTAGCTTTTGAAGATACTTCTTTAATCCACTTTTTATCTTGATTATTAGGAATATATTCCTTATTTAACCACTTTGAAAAATCCATTCCACTAATAAACTTTCCTTCTCTATGGTAAATTTCTTTATTACGAGCAATATAAAAGTTATAGATAAATCTTGATACCCCAATAGTTTGGTGTATTTTAGACTTTTGTTCATCAGTAGGATTAATCTCCACCTTGTAAGCCCTTTTCAACTTCTTCATCCTCTCTAACCTTTTTCTTAAAACTTTAATAACTTCATCTAATATTATTCCTTTAGTATTAGAATATTATCTAAGAAATTCAATTTAATTTTTTAAATCACCTTTTGGGTCAGAAGTTGAAACTTGTGTATAAATAACTATTTTTCTACTATCCGTTTCTTTATATATTCCTGTATATTCAAGATACTGTTCATAAGTATAGTATTTTCTATTTGTAGGAGTTCTAAATGCCTTTAATTTTCCATCCTCATCCCATCTTTGCAGCGTAATAACTGATACATTTAATAATTCTGCAAATTCTTTAGGTTTATAATGTTTACTCATATAATCACATCCCTTCGTGATTATATTATGTCATATTAGACTATATTTGATTATATTTTTACTAACTAAATGGCATTTCCTTTCTAATATAATTAGTACATAAATATTTAGTTATCACTCTATTATTATTGCATTTTTTGAATCTATTACCAAGTAAACTTTTTACATTTTAATAGAAATAATATATTAAATATTTTAATTAAATCAAAATAATTGTTACCTTTTTAATAACTTACCCTCCTAATATTAAAACTAATAAAACATATGTAAAGCTATTAGCTAAATCCTAATAAAAATATAGCTAATAGCTTTAAATTTAATTAATTATTTTTAAAATAATTTCCTTGTATAATCATATCTGCAATATTAAATGATTTCTCTAAATGAGCTTTTTCTTCCGGTGTTGGATTTCCAACTATTTCTCCATTGTTTAATATGCTTGCATTTCTATTAGTATTTACTAATACTCTTCCCATTGCTGTACTATCAAAAGTATCTCTATTAAATCCTAAAAGGTATGCTATAGTTGGTAAGAAATCTATTTGACCACCTTCTTTTGATATAGTCTCCCCATTAATACTTGGATTGTATATTAAGAAAGGTATTTCCTTTTCATCATCTTTCCACCAATCTCCCTCTAAAGGAGCATCTTTTATTTTATCTTCGTAGAATTTATGAACTCCACCATGATCTCCATAAATCATTATTACAGTATTATCTAAAAGACCTTCTTCTTTTAATTGATTTATAAATTCTCCAATAGCTTCATCTGTATATCTAACACTTTGGAAATATGCACCTAACATATTTTCATTTAAATCTTCTGGTAAATTTAAATATTGTTTATCCTTAGGCATATCAAATGGTCCATGACTTGTTAATGTTACTAAGAATGTATAGAAAGGTTGTTTTTGACTCTTTAATCTTTCTCCAACCTGTCTTAAATAAGACTCATCTGACATTCCAAGTCCTATGATTTCACTTTGATCAAACTGATGAGCATCCCATATTTCATCAGCTTTAAATGCCTTATGAACCTCTGCCCAGTTCCAATTTCCAGGAACCTCTGGATGTGTTGAAACTGTTGAATATCCTTTACTCTTTAATATTTTCTGTAAAGTATTATATTCAGCCCATGGATACCCAAATACTGTAGTTCCTTCTCTAACAGGAAGTATTGATGTATTAACCATTATATCGCAATCTGAACTTGTTCCTGAATTGTTTTGTTCTTTTATATTATCAAAATATAAACTATTCTTTAAAAGTTTATTTATGTTTGGAGTAATCTCTTGACCATAAACTTTTTTACCTATAACAAAGTTTTCAAGAGACTCAACCTGCAAGGCTATAACATTTTTTCCTTGAAGCATACCTTTATACTTGTTATCTGGTAAATCTTCTTTGTTTTCATCAAACCAAGTCTTAATTTCATTTTTTTGAGCATCAGTTAAAGTTTCTTTTCTGTTAGCATAATAATAAATATCATATCCATGATATCCTAATGGACTTGAATCACTAATTGTTTGAAAAGGCGCCCATGATATTCTTAAAAAACTTTTATCTGATTTTCTTTGAATATCTATATAGTAGTGTGATACCCCTATTGCTGTTGCACTTATTCCAAAAAGGCATATAAATGCAATTAATCTAGTTTTTATATTATTTTTGTATTTAACATTTTTTAAACCTGTAAAGTTATAAACTAAAAATAATATTATAAAATCAACTATGAACACTACATCTACTTTAGCTAAATTAAATAAGCTCTTTCCTACAGGATTAAATATTCCTGGCTCAATTATATGTCTTATTGATAAAAAAGTTCCATTTACTCTGTAATACCAAATATCAGCTACAAATAAAATTGTTACTAGAATATCAATAACTATACCTGCCCACATTCTTCCTTTACCTTTAAATAGATAAACAAAACTCGCTATTAACGTAACTATTGCTATATGAGCCCACCAAGCAGGGGGAGTAAAATACATTAAGTCAAAATTAATTCCTCTAGACCCTGGGGTTCTAAGCATAGATAAAAGTAACATTGATTTTATTTGAAGTGTTATCACTAAGAAAATAAAAACCCAGTTACACTTAAAAAAGCTTTTTACTTTTTCCTTCATAAAATTTCCTCACTATCTTTCTATATAATATTTACTTAAATATTATAACATTTACAGTAAAATTTTCATTAAAAAATAATTAATATTTATTCAATAATTAATTTTTATTTTAAAATACAAAAGAGGACATAAAGATTTTTGTCTTTACATCCTCTTTTTGTACTAATTAATTTATTTAAAAGAGTAAATCTATTAAGATTTAATCTCTTAAAGGCATTTATAAAACTTTTGATAGAAAATCTTTAGTTCTTGAATTTTTAGGATTTTGAAATATATCCTCTGGAGTACCTTCTTCAATTATTCTTCCTTCATCCATAAATAATATTCTATCTCCAACTTCCTTTGCAAATCCCATTTCATGGGTCACTACAACCATGGTCATTCCATCTTTAGCTAAAGATTTCATAACTCCTAAAACTTCTCCTACCATTTCAGGGTCCAAAGCAGATGTTGGCTCATCAAAAAGCATAACATCTGGTTCCATAGCTAAAGCTCTTGCTATAGCTATTCTCTGTTTTTGCCCTCCTGAAAGTGAATTTGGATAAACATTCTTTTTATCTAAAAGACCTACCTTTTCTAATAATTCACTTCCTTTTTTTATAGCTTCACCATTAGAAATATTTTTTATTTTTGTTGGTCCTATTGTTAAATTCTCCATAACTGTTTTATGTGGGAAAAGATTAAATTGTTGAAAAACCATTCCCATCTTTTCTCTTATTTTATTTATATCAACATTTTTATTAGTTATATCTTCCCCTTCAAAATTAATTACCCCTGAAGTGGGTTCCTCTAATAAATTTAAGCATCTTAAAAATGTACTTTTTCCTGATCCTGAAGGCCCTATTATAACTACTACTTCTCCCTTTTTTATTGTTTCATTTATATCTTTTAAAACCTCATTTTTACCAAAACTTTTATATAAATTTCTAACATTTATCATGATTTACTCAACCTCTTTTCTACATAAGACATAACTCTTCCTAAACTAAAGGTCATAACAAAATAAAACATTGCTATAACAATAAGTGGTTCAAAACCTTTATAAGTAGCCCCTGTAACTATTTTTGATGAATACATAAGTTCTGCTACTCCAATTGTAGATGCCATAGATGATTCCTTTATTATGGCAACAAACTCATTTCCTATAGCAGGAAGTATATTTTTTATAGCTTGAGGAAGTATTATAAGTCTCATAGCCATTCCTTCTGTCATTCCTAAACTTCTAGCGGCTTCTAATTGTCCCTTATCAACAGCATCTATCCCTGCTCTTATTATTTCTGAAACATAAGCTGCTGAATTTAAGGAAATAGCAATAATACATGAAGGTAAAACCTCTAATTGAATTCCAAAGGAAGGTAATCCAAAATAAACTATATATATTTGTAATAAAAGAGGTGTTCCTCTTATAACTTCTACATAAGCAGTAGAAATAACCCTTAAAATTTTAACTTTAAATATTGAAAATTTGGAACGTTTCATAAAGCATAAAATTGTTCCTAATAAAGCTCCCAAAATAACTGTTATTGCTGAAATTATTAATGTCCATTTAGCACCTTCCAAAAACACTGGAAAATACTCTTTTAAAAAACTGAAGTCTAATCCCCCCATAGTATTGCCCCCTAATTATTAAAATTCATTTTATTCTTCTTTCTTTTGATATGGAACTAATTCAATAGCATCATTTGTAAATTGATCTATCTTTCCATTTTCTTTTAACTCTTTAATTGTAGAATTGACTTCATCAACTAAGTCTTTATTTTCTTTTTGTATTGCTATGGCTGAACCACCCTCTGAATTTTTAATCACCTCATCTGCAACAGCTAATTCAGAATTAACCTCTGAAGCTATTTTAGCAACAGGAAGTTCAGTAATTACAGCATCTAACTTACCAGTTTTTAATTCTAAAATTAAAGTATTTACATTATCTAAAAGCTTAACATCGGCTCCTTCTATTCCTTTAGCTATCTCTGCTTGAATAGACCCCATTTGAGCCCCAACTTTCTTTCCTTTTAAATCCCCAATTCCTTTTATAGATTCTTTATTATCTTTATTTATTAATATTCCTTGCTCTGCTTCATAATAAATATCTGAAAAATCTACTGCTTCTTTTCTTTTTTCATCAGGAGTTATTCCTGAAATCCCCATATCAATCATTCCATTTTTAACAGATTGAATTATAGCCCCAAATTCCATCTCTTTAATTTCTAAATCAACCCCAAGATTTTTAGCAACCTCTTTTGCAATGTCTATATCTAAACCAACAATTTGGTCTTTTCCATCTTTCATTATATGGAATTCATAAGGTGCATAATCAGCACTAAGACCAACTACTAATTTTCCACTTTCTTTTATCTTAGCTACCTTATCATTAGATCCATTTTCTTTAGCAGTTTTTGCCCCGCATCCTGCTAAACTTAAAGTCAATCCTCCAATCATAGCCACTGACAATATCTTTTTAAATATATTCTTTTTCATATATATTCCCCCTAATATTTATTCGCTTATTGCTCTCTTCTTGAATAATTATACATTATTAATGAATAAAAATGCAATATATTTTTTTAATATAAATATATTGCAAAGGTTGATTTTTAATATAAAATTATTTTTAACAAGCATTTTATAACTATATACTCATATAGAAAACATATTCATTAGTTATTTAATTAATTTTAATATATTTTATTTTCAAATTTATTATTTGATTCTAGATGTTCCTTTTGTGTTTTTATACATTTTATTCTTATGTTAAACAAATTTTATATAGCAATAAAACTTAATCTCCTTTAGTAAAATAAAAAGGATTCTATAAAAGTTTAATAATAAAAGTTACAATGAGTATAATGAAAATATCTAGTTTAGAAATTCTCAAAATATGCTTGTAACTTTTATTAAAATCTATTTTTATAAAATCCTTTTAAAAAGTAAAATTATTTAAATTGTATTTCTTTTAATCTATGAAGTGCTCTAGTACTCATTATATATTTTATTAGATCTTCATTTTCATCCTTTGATGATCCATTATCTACAATGATAACCCCATCAAATTCTAATCCCTTTGCAAAATAAGATGGTATTATAACATTTCCACCTTTATATAATACATCTTCGTTATCAAACTTAACTAAATGCACTTTATTGCTTATAAGATTATACACCTTTTCTAACTCTTCTTTATCTCTTGTTATAATAGCAATACTTTCTAAGCCTTCATTTGAAAATTCTTTTAAAGACTCAATAATACTTTCTGAAAGTTCCTCATTATTATGGAATTCAATTTCCTCAACTGGTTTACCATGTCTAACTATAGGAATTATTCTATCTTCATCAAGATATTTATTTGCATATTCCATTATTTCATAAGTACTTCTATAACTTTTATTTAAGTTATAAATCTCTGGATTTACATCATCAAATATTTTTCCTAGTTCCATCATAGGAGCTAAGTCTGAATATTTAATAAGTCTTTGATTTACGTCTCCTACAACAGTAAAATACTTAGTTCCTGTTAGTTCTCTTACAACTTTAAATTGAAGTGGTGAATAATCTTGAGCTTCATCTATAACCACATGTCTATAATCTTTTGTTGCTTTTTTACCTTCTAATTTTATTGCTAAGTATAATATTGGTGCTAAATCATTTATTGTATATTCTTTTTTATTTCCATTAAATCTATCATAGATATCTAAAACATCTTCTCTTGAAATCCAACTATCTAACTTAGCTCTTGAATCCATTACTTCCTTAACAATTTCTCTTATTCTTAATTTTCTTCTAAATTCTAAGTTATTTTCTTCAATTAAAAGTTCTTCAGGAGTTAACTTTTCCTTTTCTTTTCTTATTTCTTCATTAAGCTCCCAAACTTTTTCATCTCTCTTATCTTTTATCTTAGATAATATTATTCTCTTAATTTTTTCACTTCTTCTGAATAAAGGCATATACTCATAATGTTTATTAAACATTTCTTCTATTTCTTCTTTTGAAATAACTAAATCACCAAAGTATTTTACATCTTCAACATGGAAATAATCCTTATCCATTTCTTTTACTAGGTTATCTAAATCTTCAATTATCTCATATGAATTTTTATATTTAGCATCCTCTATAAACTCTTTATCCTCTGAAAGTATTTTTTCTAAATACTTATCAAAACTCATTATGTATAATTCACTATCCATTTCTTTTAAAGCAAAACTAGCAAAAGTCTCCTGTTTTACTCCTACTTCCCCAAGACTAGGTAATACTTGTGAAATATACTCCATAAATATACCATTTGGTCCTAAGATAAGAACTTTATCTTCTAATTCTTTTCTATAGTTATATAAAAGGTATGCTACTCTATGAAGTGCTATTGTAGTTTTACCACTACCTGCTACCCCATTTACAACTATATTAGAAGTTCTCTCTTTTCTTATGATTTCATCTTGCTCTTGTTGGATTGTCATTATTACATCTTTAAGCTTATCAGAACTGTTATTACTTAGAACCATTTGTAAAATATCATCTTTTACATCTATGGCTGAATCAAAAACTCCCTTTAATTCTCCTTTTTTAACTATAATCTGTCTTCTACCTTCTATATCACATTTTATAGGTCCATCTGGTGATGTATAACTTGCTTCTCCTAAACTACCATGATAAAAAAGTGAAGCCACAGGGGCTCTCCAATCTACTATTACAGGCTCATAGCTTCCCTCTGGAGTTACTCCAAATCTACCAACATATAAAGTATCCTTTTGATCAAACTCTAAATCATTAAAAGTAACTCTTCCAAAGTAAGGTGATTCCTTTAAGATTGTTAATTCCTTTAATTTTTTATCTATTGTAGTAAAGGCTTGTTCTTTTACATATCTTTCATGGTCAAAGTACTCTATTAATTTATCTTCATCATCTTTATATTCTTCAACTGCATTTTTTCTATAATCTAATATATATTGTGTTACAAATTTTCTTTTATTTATATATGAAAGCATTTCTTCATTTAATATATTAGAAACTTCCTCTAATTTTTTCTCTTCAACTAAAAATTCTATATCTTTTTTATCAGTCATTAGAATCTTCCTTTCTTACTTTCTCTATTACATTATACCCAATTATAACATTAACTTTCCTCTCAATAAAAATACAAATGAAAAGTCAAAAAGTGCATGAAGCATTTTTAACTTCATGCACATTTTATCATCTTATAAAATTATAGTGTATATTATTTTAAACTAACACTAAAAGTGAAATAGAAAATCTATTTTATTTTTTATGCATCTTATTTCTATTCACCATCAACTTTATTATTTGTAGAGCTATCATCTTTCTTTTCTTCTGTAGCTCCATCATTAACATTAGATTTAACTTCCTCATTTTCTTTAGATGAATCTAAATCATCATTGTTAGCTTCATTATTAGCTCTTGCTAATCTTGCAGCCTCTTCTTGAGCTTCGATCATAGCTTTTAATTCAGCTTGTTTTCTTTGCTCTTCTTCTAATCTTAATGCTTCTTCTCTAGCTTTTTTAATTGCTTCTTCTTTTTCTTTTCTCTTAGCTAAAGCTTGCTCTCTTAGACTTTGAATTTCCTTCTTAGCCTTTTCATCAGCTTCTCTCTTTTCTGGATATTTACCATAAACTATTTCCATGAATTCGTCACCCATGATGGTTTCTTTATCTAAAAGAACACCTGTTATCTCATCTAATAACTCTCTATTTTCAATTAAAATCTTAATTGATTTTTCATGAGCTTTTTTAATAACTTGTAAAACTTCTTCATCAGCTATGGCAGCAGTAGTTTCTGAACAGTTTCTAACTGGTCTTCCATCTAAATATCTATTACTCATAGCTTCTAAAGCCATCATATCAAATCTCTCACTCATACCATAAATAGTTATCATATTTCTAGCTGATTGAGTAGCTCTTTCAATATCATTTGATGCACCAGTAGTTATACTATTAAATACTACTTCTTCTGCTGCTCTACCACCAAGCATAACTGATATTTGATCTATCATTTCTTCCTTAGATACTAAGTATTTTTCTTCCTCTGGAAGTTGCATTGTGTATCCTAAAGCTCCCATTGTTCTAGGAACTATTGTTATCTTATGAACTGGATCAGTATTATTTAATAAAGCTGCAACTAATGCGTGACCTACTTCATGATATGCAACTATTTTCTTTTCTTTTGGTGAAAGTATTCTATCTCTCTTTTCTTGACCTGCTATTATAACTTCAACAGCTTCGTCTAAGTCTTCTTGAATTACAAACTTTCTACCATGTTTTACGGCTCTTAAAGCAGCCTCATTAACTATGTTTGCTAAGTCTGCCCCAACAGCACCTGGAGTAGATTTTGCTATTTCTTCTAAAGATACATCATCTGATAATTTAACATCTCTAGAGTGAACCTTTAATATTTCCTCTCTACCTATTAAATCTGGTCTATCAACAATTATTCTTCTATCAAATCTACCTGGTCTTAATAAAGCTTTATCTAAAACCTCTGGTCTATTTGTAGCTGCTAAAATAACAACACCTTTTGAAGAATCGAAACCATCCATCTCAGTTAATAATTGGTTAAGAGTTTGTTCTCTTTCATCATTTCCTTGAATAGCACCATCTCTACTCTTACCAATAGCATCAATCTCATCTATGAAAACTATACATGGAGCTTTTTCTTCTGCTTGCTTGAATAAATCTCTTACTCTCGCAGCACCCATACCTACAAACATCTCAACGAAGTCTGAACCTGACATTGAGAAAAATGGTACTTTTGCTTCCCCTGCAACAGCCTTAGCAAGTAAAGTTTTACCTGTTCCTGGAGGCCCTACTAATAAAGCACCCTTTGGAAGCTTAGCTCCTATTTCTACGTATTTTCTTGTATCATGTAAAAAGTCTACAATTTCTACTAAGGATTCTTTAGCTTCATCTTGACCTGCAACATCTTTAAATGTTATTCCAGTCTCATTTTCAGCATAAAGCTTAGCATTATTTTTACCAAATGACATTACTCCGCCACCCATTTTATTATTCATTTTAGAGAACATCATTCTACCAACAAAGAATATAAGTATTAATGGGAAAACCCATGACATTAATAAACCTAAAAGTTGATAGTTTTCTGGTTTAGTTACATTGAATCCTACCCCAGCTGCAGTTAAATCTTTAATTAAATCTGGTTGAGTAATACCAGCAACTGCTGGATTAGTTGTATATAAGATTTTTCCTTTTAAATTACTGCTATCTGAAGGTGTTATCTCAATTTGATTTCCTGAAAAGTTTACTGATTTAACTTCTTTTTTATCTAACATTTGCATGAAAGTACTATAATCTACTTTTTCGTATAGCATTTCATCTTTAACCATATTAAAGGTTAATAATATACCAAACGCTATAATACTATATATGACAATATATTTAAGCATTTTTTTATCTTTAAACATACATCATTCCTCCTTCTCTAACGTTTATTTTACAAATCCTATTCTATCAAAAGGATATACTGTTAACTGTGCCTTTGCTTCTATGTCTTTTCCATCTATATAAGGATTGCTCCAATATCTAGCATCATCACTATTATTTCTATTGTCACCTAACATTAAAAACTTTCCACTTGGAACATCAAAAGACATATCAGTTTTTCCACCTTGATATTTTACATAGTCTTCTTCAAGTTTATTTCCATTTATATAAACTGAACCATCACTTTTTATTTCAACATGCTCACCTGGTAATCCAATGACACGTTTTAAAAGTGGTTCTTTTAATTCATCAGAATTAAAAACGACTATATCTCCTCTTTTAATATTATTAGGATTATATATTCTGGTAACAAATAATTGATCACCAATCTCTACTGTAGGCATCATTGATCCTGTAGGAACTTTTATCTTATACAATAAAAACTGATGAATCAAAGCAGCTAATAGTAAAGCTGCTAAAATTGGTATAATCCAATCTAAAAAGAATGATTTATTCTTTGTATCACTAGAACCCATTACTATTCCCACATACCTTTCATCAAATCTTCTATTTCTTTTCTTCTTTTTTCTGTAAGCGCTTTATCCAAGCAAAACTTACCTTCTTTGCCTTTAACTAAAACATCCCCCTCTTTTACGTCACCTATTACGTCATCTTTTTTTAATTCTAAAATATTTTCTTTTTCATCTTCACATACAATAAAATGTCCTTCTATTCTATCTACTATTATTTTTTTCATTTTATACTCCTTGCTCCGAATATTAGTATGAGGATTCTTTAAACTCAATTTAAAATTATTCCTCAATAATTTTAGAATTTTTTAACTTTAATAATCTTAAAGTATCAAGTATAAGTATATCATAAATTACCATAACTTTGTAAACTTTAATTCATAGTTTTTCCCTCAAGTTTCATAAATATTTCAATATTATTTTATCAATTTATTGTGTCTTTTTTATGTCTTTCCTTATTAAATATTTTCAACTTTTACAATGGTAATATTTTAAAATGTTTTATGTATTAAATAATTTTTGATTCTTAATTTTATTAAATAAATTTATATAATTCTAAAAAAATTATATTCTACTATATTCATTATTATCCTTCACTTTTATTATATACTTTAATACATTATTCTAAATACTTTTAATAAAAAAAGTTGTATAGTTTTTTTACCATACAACTTTTATATTAATTAAAAACATTCATTTCTAAGCAAATCTTCATAAGTTTCTCTTTTACACATAACTTTTGAAATTCCATTACTTACACTTACAACTGCCGCCTTAGGAATTCTATTATAATTATTAGCCATTGAATGTCCATATGCTCCTGTAGACATTATAGCTAATATATCTCCAGTTTCCATTCTAGGCATTTCTATGGAATTTAAAAGTACATCCCCTGATTCACAGCATTTTCCCGCTACAGTAACTATCTCCTTAGAATTATCAAAAACTCTGTTAGCTATTAATGATTCATAATTTGCACTGTATAAGGCTGGTCTTATATTATCACTCATTCCACCATCTACACTTACATATTTTCTTATATTAGGAATTTCTTTTATAGCTCCTACAGTATAAAGAGTTAATCCTGCATTCCCTACAATACTTCTTCCTGGCTCTATACTTAATATAGGAACATTCATATTTAACTTTCTGCATATTTCATCAGCTTTATTTATTATAACTGAACAATATTCTTCTATTTCTTTTGGCTTATCGCCTTCAGTATAATATATACCAAATCCTCCACCTAAGTCTAATTCTTTTATTTCATATCCTAAGGTTTCTTTTATATCATTTATAAGATTTAGCATAATTTCTGTTGTATCTTCAAAAGGTTCTAAGTCAAATATTTGCGAACCTATATGACAATGCAATCCATTAAGTTCTATATACTCTAATTCCATTGCTCTTTTAATAGCGTCATAAACTGTATCACCAATTACAGGGAATCCAAATTTTGAGTCCAATTGACCTGTTTTTATATATTCATGGGTATGGGCCTCTACTCCAGGAGTTATTCTCAAATAAACTTTTTGAACTCTTCCATATTCTTGAGCTATAGAATTAAGAACTTCTAGTTCATGAATATTATCAACTATAAATCTTCCAATTCCTAATCTTACTCCTAAATCTATTTCATAATCAGATTTATTGTTACCATGGAAATATATTCTTTCTAATGGGAAACCTGCTTTATAAGCAGTATAAAGCTCTCCACCTGAAACAACATCTAAATATAAATTTTCTTCATTAACTAAATTGCACATGGACATATTTATAAATGCCTTTCCTGCATAGGTAACTCTGTTTCCTCTTTCTTCACACTTCATAGCATTATAGTATCTTCTACAATTGCTTCTCACTAACTCTTCATCAATAACATATAAAGGAGTTCCATATTCCTTGCTTAAAGCACTTGCTTTTACTCCTCCAACATATAACTCATTTTCTTCTACTTTCATTGATCCAAATAATTTCATATCTTTTCCCTCCACAAACTTTTTTAGTGGCAGAGTATAAAAGTATGCAAAGCTACCGACTTTCCTGGCATTTAATTCCAATAAATAAAAACAGCAAAGGAACACCTTTGCTGCCTTAATCGCAACTTAGCGTACCTTGTAGCACTCCACTTTTTTCAAAGTGACAGTTATATGCATATTATACATATACCCAGAAATATTAATCACCATTAATATCTCTTCGGCCATAATCCCTTTCATCATACATAAAACACTCGTCAGCTACTTATGACTACTCTTAATTACGGCACCTCTACTTTGGTCCTATTTTCAAATTATTTATGCTTTTATTATATTAATTATTGTTTATAATGTTACTAAAAAATCTCAAATAATGCAATAGTATAAACTAAAATTATTAATAAAAAAATTTATACATTACAATTATTTCCTTCACATCTAAATGCATTAGTACCTTCATAACCTATTTCTTTTAAAACTTTTTTTACCACTCTTTTTCCTATGCTATCCTCATTTAATTCACAAAGAGCATCCTCTATATTATACCAAGCAGCTCCTTCTACTTCAGTTGATTTCTCTATCTCTCCTGATTCATAATATGCTAAATAAGTTAGCATAAGCAATTCTTTTCCTTGTACAAAATCACTTCCTAAATATTTTATATCTTTAACTGTTATTCCTGTTTCTTCTTTTACCTCTCTATAAACAGTTTCCTCGGCACATTCATCTACACCTACATATCCAGATATAAGAACTTTAGAATTTTCATATATATAACTTTGTTTTAAAAGAATTATTTCATCACCTTTTATTACAGCAACAACAATACAAGGCTTAGGTAAATCAAAAAACATCATATCATGTTTACTACAATAAGGTATCATTCCCTCATCCCAGCTATTTTTTAACTCTAATTTTTCACCACATAACGGACAATATTTAAATTTCATAATTAATTTCTTTAGTAAAGCAAATATATTACCTTCTATAATTTTTTATTTCAAATTTATCTGATTCTAAGTTAAAGCAAATATATTTTCTTCTGTAATTTCTTAAAATCACCATCTATAACTTATAAAAATTCGCTATTTTAGATAAGAATAGTAATATATAAATTAAGCTAACTAAAGTTCACCACCTTTCATATTCTCAAATACTTATCATATCTTTTCTATAAATTCAACTTTAAATAATAAATTCTAACTTTAAATAATAAATCCCCTAACATTAACTTAATATTTAATATTTTGTGTTTTATATTTTACATATATTTATATTTTTAATTCTATAAACTAAACTTATAATAATGGATTCTTTAACTTATGCTATTTCAGCTTCTACCTTTCAATTCTATAAATTAAACTTATAAAACTATTTCTACAGGATTAAGTAACTCAATTTCCTCTTCAGTAACTTTGCAATTATATGCAAAGATATCTACTCCTTCTTTTTTAGCTAATCTCAATGCTTCCCCAAACTTAGGATCTGTTTCATCATTAGGAGAAAACTTATTTACATTATCTATCTGTATTACAAAAATTATTCCTGCACCCATTCCTAATTTTTTAATTTCAATCAGTTCTAATATGTGTTTCTTTCCTCTTTCAGTTGGAGCATCTGGAAACCTAGTTTCTCCATTTTCCTCTAAAGTTACCCCTTTTACTTCTAAAAAGTATGTATTTTCATTATCATCTTGTAATTTAAAATCAAATCTAGAATTTCCAAAAGTTTTTTCTCTGTTTATATTATTAAAATTTACTAGCTTTTCTATCTTTTTATTTATTAATGCCTCTTCTACAACTTTATTAGGAATCTGAGAATCTATATTTATTAAAACCTCGCCCTTATAAGCTGCAATTAAATCATAAGGAGTTTTTCTATTTGGAGTAGTTCCTTTTCTTAAAAGAACTGTACATCCTTCTTTTAAAATCTCTCTACACCTTCCAGTGTTAGGAACATGAACTAATAACTCCTCATCATCTAAAATTACATAAGCTTGAAATCTATTTGGTCTTCTTAAAAAAATAGCTTTTCTGATAACACTATTGTACTTCATCTATGGTAACCTCTTCATATATTATTTAACTTTTAATTTTAGTTATAAATTAATAATTTTTTTATTCCTTATCTATGTTAATTAAAAACATGAGTCTTTTTCAGTTAATAAAAAAACATAAACATTTCCCTTTTATGAATTAATAAAATATCTTTTTTTCTACATTCCTTGTTATTATATTCTACATAAAAATACTTTTATTAACAAGGTTGAAATGAAGAAGATATGTAATTTGATTCTCTTAGATCCATTTAAAAACATTATTTTGTTTCTCAAATTGACTGAGAACTTATTTTTATTTGAACAAAAAGATTTTTTCTTATATGTCTAAAACTTATTTAAACACACTGTCATAGACAGTTATTTTCATCAAACAAAAAATTTTATAAATAAAAAACTCGATAAGCATTGCTTATCGAGTTAATGGTGACCCCTAGGGGAATCGAACCCCTGTTACCACCGTGAAAGGGTGGTGTCTTAACCGCTTGACCAAGGGGCCAAACTAACCTGGCGACCACCTACTCTCCCACACAGTCTCCCGTGCAGTACCATCGGCTTCTAAAGGCTTAACCGTCGTGTTCGGAATGGGAACGGGTGTTACCCTAAAGAACATCATCACCAGATGTTTGAAAGTTTTTGTTCTTTCAAAATTGCACATATTTAATTTACTATATTTGGTC
>OGTG01000149.1_pt1 | contig 39312 bp, 19 predicted proteins | sample 1574571 | NCBI WGS metagenome assembly OGTG01 (sample SAMN03295826, study PRJEB24534) | human gut metagenome | isolation source: fecal sample 1 from infant 4 | host: Homo sapiens | place: USA: Pittsburgh, PA | collected 2014-07
TGTTGTCACTTTCATGTCAACACCTTTTTATAATCTTTTTTAGAATTTTGTAATCGCATTTCCTTGCCCATACAAAACCTAAACATTCAAAACAAGATGCATCATCTAATAGCCTCTCATTAAGAAACAGTCGCTGTAACGACTGTATGACTATTATAGTACAACACACATACCTGTGCAACCCCTAATTTCTACTTTCACAAAATTTCATTTTCTTCTCATTTCAATAAAATATATATTGATTTTACACAATCTATTTTGGTACAATATGGTTATCAGATGGGCATATATATTACAAGAGAAACGCCCTATTTTAATACTATAAACAAGGAGAGAATTATGTACTTCTCAAAAAAACTATTTACCAAAACAGTTGCTCTAGCTGCTATTTGTGCTTCAATTGCCACTGCAAGCTTTGCAGCCCCACAAGGAACTTACGACACATCTGAAATCCATGTAACAGGACAAGCATCTCGCTCTGTTGCACCTAGCTATGCCATCCTTACATTAGGCATCACTAGTGAGAACACTAATATCAATGCCGCAAAATCTAACAATGACCGCATCATGAGCGAGCTAGTTAGTAGACTTTCAAACTTAGGTATTGCTAAGAAAGATATTTATACGTCTAATATTTCTATTAATCCTACTAGCGATTACCAAGATGGTAAACGCATTAATACGGGTTATAGTGTGTCCAACCATGTAACAGTAAAAATTATCGACCTAAATACGGTTGGTAAAGTTGTAGATGCTGCTGTTAACGCTGGAGCTAATGACATCAACAATTTATCATTCCAAAACGACCCATCCCAACAATTATCTGACGCTTTGACTACAGAAGCAATTCAAAACGGTCGTCATAAGGCAGAAATCATTGCTACTGCTTTAGGTCGTACATTGGGTCCAGTTAAAACTGTAAATATTAGCAACACAGAAACAAGCACTTTTGACCAAGGTTACTATCGTAGTGCAAAATTACTTGCTGCAAATCTTAGTACTGAAACACCTGTGGAAAAAGGTTCCTTGATTATTTCCCAAGATGCTGATATCGTATATTATCTTCAATAAACATCAATCTACCAACAAGTTATAAATAAATAGTTTCTTGTAATCAACAATAAGAAACAAAACAATAAATTATACACAACAACAAACGCAAGAAAAGACCGTGCAACACCACACAGTGTTACACGGTCTTTTATGTTTCATATTATTTATTTGTCGTAGTTTCTGGTACAACACCTTCATGTACAGCTACGATACCACCTGTCAATTCATGATAAGTAGCTTGTTCATAACCTAAGGATTTCCAGATTTCCAAGATTTCACTTTGATGAGGATAGCGGCGCAAGGACTCTGGCAACCAAGCATAAGAGGAATTATCCTTACTCAATTTCCCTAGTATAGGTAATATATAGGAGAAGTAAAAGTTGTATAATTGCTTAAATCCAAATGCACTTGGTTTAGCTAATTCCAATACCACTACCTTACCGCCTGGTTTTACAACGCGTTGCATTTCTGACAACACTTGCTTGATGTCAGGTACATTACGCATTGCAAAGCCGCTCATAGCTGCATCAAAGGTATTATCTGCATAAGGTAAAGCCATAGCATCTCCATGCACCAAATTTACTTGGTCCAAAAGATCCGCTCGTTCCATGCGTGCACGCCCTTGATCCAGCATCTCCACATTAAAATCTAATGCTTCAACGGTCAAAGTAGGTTCTTGACGCAACGCTTCCTTTGTAAATACACAAGTACCACAAGCTACGTCAAGCACATGTTGATAAGGTCCAATATTCATTTCTTTTACAGCGAACTTACGCCAGAAATAATCTTGCCCAAAACTGAGCACAGTATTCATCAAATCATAATGCTTGGCAATATTAGAAAATACACCTTGCACAAACTGTTCTTTGTCTTCATAAGTGTTAAATTCTTTAGTATTCATGGTACCCACTTTCACAATCAAAATTTCACATGCTGACAGTATACCACAACTAGCGATTACATTCTAGAACTAAGAACTATTCTTATATATATACTATAGTATACTCAAAATGCATAGAAATAGTATTTATCTATTGAAATAATAAAATGTTCGTTGTATAATGACATATGTCCTTTGTAAAAGGATTTGTATTTATGGCTATACTCAAAAGCCAATTTTATTGTTTTATGTAGTCTAATAAAGTATTGGAGTCTATTATGAATCGATTTATGAAATCCATCAATAGAGTCAGTCTTATTCAACAAATACTTATCGGTATGATAATCGGTATTTTGACGGCTCTCTATGTTCCCGACCTTGCAAACGAACTTGCTTTACTGGGTATATTATTCGTTGGTGCCCTTAAGGGCATTGCACCTGTCCTTGTATTCTTCCTTGTGATCGCTGCGATTAGTAAACATCGCTCCGGTCAAAAAACTGGCATGGGATCTGTTATTACCTTATATTTATTAGGCACATTCCTCTCTGCGGCACTAGCAGTACTTGTAAGTTGGTTCTTCCCAACTACATTACACCTAGTAGCGGGCGCAGCTGATGCAGCACCTCCACAAGGTATCGCAGAGGTTATGACAACACTTCTTAAAAATGTTGTAGATAATCCTGTGAAGGCCTTAATGAATGCCAACTATATTGGTATTTTAGGTTGGGCTCTTATCATCGGTGGTGCATTACGCCATGCGCCAATGAATACAAAAGAAATGATGGAATCAATCGCTCAAGCAATTACTACTGTAGTTGGTTGGATTATCCGCTTTGCTCCTCTAGGTATCATGGGTCTTGTAGCAGACTCCATAGCTACTAATGGTATTGAAGCATTAATTGGTTATTTCCAATTACTAGTATTACTTTTAGGCTCCATGATTTTCGTGGCTTTAGTAATCAATCCGCTCTTATCCTTCATCTACCTTCGTCGTAACCCATATCCATTGGTATTTAAATGTTTACGCGAATCTGCAATCTACGCATTCTTCACACGTAGTTCTGCTGCAAACATCCCTGTAAACCTTGACTTGGCAAAACGTTTAAAACTCAACCCTGATATGTACTCTGTATCCATCCCATTGGGTGCAACAATCAACATGGGCGGTGCAGCGATTACCATTACAATCATGACATTGGCTGCTGCCAATACATTGGGTATCATCGTAGATGTTCCTACAGCTATTCTTCTATCCGTTATCGCTACGATTGGTGCCTGTGGTGCCTCTGGTGTAGCTGGCGGTTCCTTGCTTCTCATTCCATTGGCATGTTCCCTCTTCGGTATCTCCAACGATGTGGCAATGCAAGTTGTAGGCGTAGGTTTCATTATCGGTGTGTTACAAGACTCCACCGAAACAGCACTTAACTCCAGTACAGATATTCTCTTCACTGCTAGTGCTGATTATGCTAAACGCGGTTATAACGACAATTGGGATTAATCCCTTATATAGAATTAGACGATCCATTGGGTCGTCTTTTCTTTTTGTGAAAGTTTTTCTTTTATAAATCATTTCTTTTTTAATATAACTATATTGATTTTATTCAATATATGATATAATAATTACATGATAATAAATCTTAAGAACTTAACTTTACATAGAAAGGATATACCATGAAACAATACGATATTATTGTAGTAGGCACTGGTGGTGCAACCATCGTAGCTGATGCAGCACAAAAAAAAGGCCTCAACGTAGCAATTATAGAGAAAGGTAAATTTGGTGGCACCTGTCTCACACGAGGTTGTATCCCCACAAAGGTTATGGTAACAGCAGCTAATGCTGTCCAAGAGGTAGAAGAATTCAAAAAAATCGGTATTAATGTGAATTCCGCCACTATGGATTGGGACATTGTATCCAAACGCACATGGCATATGATCGACAAATCTTCTGGTATTTATGACTACTACAATGCGTTTGATAATGTAGACGTATACCGCGGTGCCGCTAGCTTTGTATCTGATAAGGTTATGGACATCCACCTTAACGATGGTTCTGGCACAGTAGAAATTACTGCGCCTACAATTATCCTTGGCACTGGTGGCTACAGTAATGTACCTAATGTACCTGGTCTTCAGGAGGCTGGTTTCCTTACTAGTGAAAATCTGTTTGGAAATAAATTCCCTAAACAACCATATAAATCCCTTGCGATTCTCGGTGCAGGTCCAATTGGTGTAGAATTCGCTCACGTATTTGCTTCTGCTGGTACAAATGTAACAATTCTTCAACACAATGTCCGCTTAGTACCTAAAGAAGATGCGGACATGTCTGAACATTTACTTAACAACTATAGAGAACGTGGTATCAACGTAATTTTAAACCAAGATACAGTTGAGATTCGCCAAGAAGAGGGCCTTAAAGTAGTTGTAACTAAAGATCGCACTACAGGTGAAGTAACTGAAACTAAGGTTGAGGAGATTCTTGTAGCCGCTGGAATTCGCCCAGCTGTCGAAGAATTACACCTTGAAAATACCGGCATCGAAACATGGCCAAAAGGATGGATTAAAACTAATGAGTTTTTGGAAACATCTGTTGAGGGTATCTATGCTCTAGGCGATGTAAATGGCGAGCCAGCCTTCCGTCATCGTGCAAACTACGAAGCAGATATCATTGCACACAACCTCTTCTATGCAACTAGCGAAGAAGATTACCGCTGGGCACGCTACGATACATTGCCAAAGGTTACCTTCTCATACCCTGAAATTGGTAGTGTAGGTCTTACTGAGGCAGAAGCTATCAAAGCCGGCTACAATGTAGGGGTAGGCAAAAACTTCTACTCCTCTACCGCTAAAGGGTATGCTATGGGCATCAACCCTGGTGATGTAAATGATGGCTTTGTCAAAATCGTAGTAGACAAAGATACAAATCATATTCTCGGTATGCATGTGGTAGGACCTCAAGCATCTATTCTATTCCAACCGTATGTTAACCTTATGAATAGTGGTATCACTCCACTAACAACTATCAATGAAGAAATTGCTTCTGAACGCACAAAACGATTGCGCGAAAAAGGAATTTCTCGTGATATGGACCCTAGATCCGTTATCACTGTAGGTGAAACTATGAGTCCTCACCCATCCCTTGTGGAGGTCATCATGTGGACACAAGCATATTACGAAAATCGTTGGTAAACAAAATACGAAAAAGACCGATACACGTTGTATCGGTCTTTTTCATTTCACTGAAAGAACAATGTGTTCTTTCTTTTATTTTTTATCCATTACAATATCATGGCCCCATACTAGGTTCGTACGACGTTTATCAAAACCTTGATCTGGTTCTGGTGGTAATTTAGTTGCTTTACTTTGAGAAATGTAAGAGCCTGTATTACCATCAACAGTCACAACTGTTTTCTTGCCATTTTGATGCATAGTTACATAGTAGTTAACCTTACCATTATGAGCTTCAACTTTCCAGCCTTTCATAACAGCATCTGCGCCGAGTTGGCCCTTTGCAATCGCTTCAGCTTGAAATGGTTCGATAACCTTATCTTTATTAAAGATTTCACCAACTACGCGTTTAGGTTTTCCACCTTCGGACATGTCGGATTGATGACCTGTTACGATATCAATTTTCATCTTATATTCGTGATATTTACTATAGCCGGTCACTTTATATGCATAAGCTAGATCGTTAGAATTCAATTCTACAGAATGCAATGCAGCATTAGGGAAACGATTTTGGAAGATTGTACCAATTTCGCTCATTGTCATTACTACAGATTGGCCTGGAGCCCGCTTAATTGTAATATCTGTGCTTGTTTCAGGCTTAGTCTTACGCGCTTGTACTTCATATGGTGTAGCAACAGAGAAAACACCAACCGCTAATACACCAGTCAAAACCAAAGATACTAATTTTTTATTCATTATAATCCTCCCACATATCAATCGGATTCTATAAACCTTCATTTGAAGCTAATCGCTCTTCTACATCGGTCATCAATAGTTTATAACAAGTGGCCACCAAAGGCACACCTATAATCATGCCGGTAACGCCCATCAAGCTACCGCCAATAATAACGGCTGCAAACACCCATAAACCTGGTAATCCAATAGAATTACCAATAATTTTAGGATAGATAACATTACTTTCAATTTGATGCAATATCTCTAAAATAATAACATAGATTAATGCATCCATAGGACTAACAGTCAGTAAAATAACTGCACCCATGATACCACCAACATAGATACCGATTAACGGAATCAATCCTGTAAGGCCAATAACACATGCAATGGTAGTGGCATATGAGATATTAAATAACCACAAAGTAATGCCTACCATAATACCTAAAATCAAGGCATCAATAAACTGGCCCACAAAGAAACTACTAAATGTTTGAACTGCTACTTTACTAACATAAGTAACGCGATTTACCCAAGTATCAGGGGCATACGCACGCAAGATGCGTTTGCCTTGCATAATCAGACGCTCTTTATCTAGCAGCATATAGATGGCAAAGATAAGTCCTAGACCAATATTCACAGTCCAAGACAGAACTGTGCCCATCGTATTCACAACATAGGTACCACCTTTTGTGCCCCACTCACGCGTGTAGTTAACGATACTTTCACCATTAAGCGTATTCACAACAGTTGGATTCGAAACCAATGGCATCGTATCACTTAGATGCTGAATCCATTGTTGAAAGTCTACGTACAACTGTGGGGCAGCAGCCACGATAAGTGTAATGGAGTGAACCAGTTGCGGCACCGCCATTCGTGCAATGAAGTACACGATAAGACTAATCGTCACGAAGGACAAAATAAGACTCAAGGGACGCCGAATCTTGTACCTCCATCCCGTTTTGATGCTAGGCCAGAGCCACCGTTCGTAACGCACCACTAGAATATCGAGGACAAATGCCATACAGGCACCCACGATAAGTGGCACAAAGGCTGTTATCAGTACATCTAAACCTGAAGCAATATCACTGATACGAAGGGCTACTAACACCATGATACCTGCCAGGATAATCGCGGTGATAAGCTCCTTATAATATTTAAATTTTCCCATACTAATAACTCACTTTTACTAAACACTGGTAAGTATTGTACACAATATAAATGAATGCTATATGACAGAAAACCACTAGGTCCCTTCTCGTGTACAGTAGTATTTCTAATAGAATTAGTATAACACAAAAGTCCATCTTATCGCACCCCAAATATAAAGAGAGACGAAAAGATGGACTTATATTAGTTTATATTAGATTGAGAACGCTCAAAATTAACGGTGGATGTAAACATCTACACGACGGTTTTCAGCTTTACCAGATGCAGTAGAGTTTGTTGCAACTGGTTTAGCATCGCCATTAGCGATACCAATCAAGCGATTAGCATCTACACCATTATTTACCAAGTATTGCGCAACATCTTGGATACGACGCTCGGACAAGCCGATGTTGTATTGAGGATTTGCATCAGTATCAGCATTACCCATCAATTTAACTTGATCGTTTGGATATTGTTGAGCAGCGTTCAATGCAGCTTGTAAGTTAGGAGTTTGGTCTGCACGAGGGACGTCTTGGTCAGAATCAAAGTAAACGGATTGTACATAGTAATCAGCTTTAGCAGCTGGTTTTTGTACAGGTGCTACGCGGTGCTCAACTACAGGAGTTCGAACTGGATCTGGAGCATAGCTTGGAGTGTACACAGGAGCTTCTGCTTTGTGACCACCGAAACGGTAAGACACGCCAACTACCGGACCTTGGAAGGATACGTTATAATCTTCATTTGCTTGAGTATTGATATAACGGTAGCCCGCATTAATATCAAGATTTTCAGTTGCTCTATAACCTAAACCAGCTTCCCAAGTTGTAGTTTTTTTAGTACCAATACCAGCTTTGCCATATATGTCAACTTTAGAACCTAAAGCTGCCTTACCAATAACACCTACTTGAGCAATATTATTAGTGCCCCCATCTTTCCCTCGATACATATACAAGGGTATAATACATAATTATATTGTACACAACTTTACGATAAAATTCAATATAGATTATAAATTTTTTAAATATTTTATTAAAAACTAGTATAAAACAACTGTATCATGCATAAAAAAAGGCATCGCCCTTTAGGTCGATGCCTTTTTATATTCATATATATATCCCTTACATATATACGTGAAATTGATGATTTTTAGTAAATAACACATTCCCCAATGTGTCATTTATTCCACATCTGTATTGTATACTATCTTAGGATTCTAAGCAAGCTGTTTTTCATAAAACTTTCATAAACTATTTTAAAATTCTCAATATACCTATACGATTTTATGTTGCCATGAACCACTGATGAATCGCATATACGCACAAACTAATCGCAAGGATTGATCAAAACACAAGGAAATCCAAGCACCATATAAACCTAAGCCTAATGTAATACATAGTACATAGGTAATAATAGGTCTAATAACAGCGACACTTACTAATGAATATTTCATGATATAGAATGTATCACCAGCACCTTTTAATACCCCTGCATACACTTGTTGTAATGCTTGTGGGAATGCAGCAATCGCCATGATACCCATTAAAGCACCTGCTAAGGTAACAACATCACTTTCACGCGTATACAACTGAACGAGCAAATGTCCTGCACTTATAAAAATCATGGCACTAATGAAACCTACGACGAGACCCATCCGTGCACCAATGATGCCAAAGGCACGCGCCAAATCAGGGCGTTTATGTCCTAAGTTTTGGCCGGTATGTGATGCACCAGCAAAGCCGAGGCCCATTGCAAAATAATAGAATATATCCATCAAGTTCATACACACATAGTGTGCCGCCAAAGGTACTGCACCTAGGGATGCAACAATCATGGTATATGTGTACATACCAAAACGCTCAAAGAACTGCTCTCCAAGGGAACTACCACCAACGTGAAATATCGTATGTAATACAGTTCGCTCAAATCGCCATTTCGATGGGTGCAATAAGGTTAGTCCTGTCTTAGTATGTTGAGATATAGCACGTAGCAAAAGCGCTGCAATAACAGCACTACTAATAAGGGTAGAAATTCCTGCCCCCATAACACCAAATTCTGGGAAGAATGCAATACCATAGATTAAGAAGACGTTCAAAATCGTATTTAAGATATTGCCTACCACATTAGATTTGAAAATAACCTTAGTATTGCCATAACCAATAAGAGCGCCCCCCACAATTTGGCTAAAGGACTGAAAGATAAGGCTAAGAACGATGAATCGTCCATACCAGACAGCAGTTTCAATATAGCCATCCTGAGCACCTGTAAATCGCAATATATGTTCTAGATTAAACAAACAAATAGCAAGTAATGGTACATAAATCAGAAAATTCAACAAAATTGATTGCTTAAGCACCGCATTCATGCCATCTACATCACCTTCACCATGGCGACGAGCAATAATAGCGGTCACCGCAATGGATAAGGCGCGACAGATTACGAGCATAACCATTTCTGGCTGCCCCATAATACCTACCGAAGCAAGTGCAGCAGCCCCTAAAGAACCTACCATCGCTAAATCGATAGCAGTCATTAACTGCATCATCAACCCTTGCAATGTAGCAGGCCATGCAATCTTTAAATATTTATTATATAGATTTTTTGTAGTTTCTACTGGTCCCAAACGATCCTTGCTAGGCAATATGGTATCTACTGAAAACCATCGTTGTAAAGCTTCAATCATGATAACTCCCTATAACAAACCCAAAAAGGGGGCTATTCCCCATATTTCTTATGTATTATATCATAAAACACATGAGAAGTCATTCATATATCATGCTTTTTAATTAATAATGTATATCAAAAATGCAAAGAACCCCCTTATACACTTTTCTATACCCAACAGGGTATTAGTATTATATATAAGGGGGTTCTTTATTTCACTCCTAAATTCAGCTCTATTTTATTTGAAAATATTTATCATATTTTATAGATAAATATATCAAACATAAGAGACTCGAGTATCTGCTCAACTAAGTAGCGTCTATCAGCAATCTTAAGTGTTATCCTTTAGATGCTAACAGCTTATCTACGGCAGCGCGTAAATCATCTAAACCTTGTTTAGTTTCAGCTAACTCACGACGTTGCCGTTCGTTTTCAGCCTCTAAGCTATTAAGACGAGCCGCTTGATCTGCAATAACGTATTTTTGTTCTGCATTTTCCTTTTTGAGGCTAGATACTTCATCTTGCATTACATATACAGAGCTAATAGGGCCCGCTTTGTAACGATCAGGAATATTTTTCTTTTCTGGGCTGTAACCAAATTTATGAGTTACACCAGCATTTACCATATTATGGTTGCCACCAACAGAAACACCTATGTTGAACATAGTATTTTCATTTGTGTAATGTGCTAGGCCAAGGGCTGCCGCAGTTTCACCACGATAGTTGCCTACGCCTGCCATAACTTGAGTTGGTTCTAATGGATCATATTGAATTGGTTTCAATGCGGCCATCGCAGCTGCATGAGCACCAACACGTTGAACTTCACCTGCTACTTGATTAATAGCTTGGCTTGTGTTTGCATTGGAAGCATTCAATTGTGATACATTAACTGCATCGGTTGGATCCGTACCAGGTGCTACGCCTTTAATTTGGTTGTTACCATTATGTAATCCATCCTTAGTTAAAGATACAGGACCCGCATTTGGATTATTAGGATTTGCACTTCCTGGCGTAATTGTCATACCATTACCATTCGTTACAGTTGTGTTACCCGCTGCATCTTTAAATGTGGCAGACTTCATATCTGTAAGTTCAGGATTAACTGCATAGCTAATAGTTTTGCCTACTTGGCTTACCATCATATTATTGCCAGCTTTGAAAGTTACTGTTTCATTTGGCTTAATTTTTTCAGCCGTTGCAGTAGGTGTGCTATTTACACCAGAACCTTCTGAGCCAACAGCTGCATTCCAACCAGCATTTGCTACAGCAGATTTTATTTGGTCTTCAGTAGCAGCACGGCCAGAAGTAATGTTGTTAGGATCCCAAGCTTTATTAGTTAAACCTGTAACAACACCATCTTTACCATTTACAGCTATAGGATTTGTACCACCTGTTGTAATGATGCCATCTTTACCATCGATACCTACAGTACCAATACCTGCTTTACCATCTTTGCCATTAAGTGTAATCTTATCTGCAACTTTCACAGATCCATTTACACCGTCAATAGCAACCGCATTTTTACCATCGCCCGCTTTCACAGTACCATTCGTACCATTAATAGCAACAGCATTGCCATCCTTACCAGCCGTGATAGTACCAGCAATACCATCTACAGTAATCGCCTTAGTTGGATCAGCGGCACCTAATGTAATCTTATCATTCAACTTATTGTCATAAATTGTATGACCATCTGCAGCAGTTGTCTTAGTTAATACAATATTGCCAGTAGTAGTATTATTAGCACCTTGACCACCATTTGCAGTCAACTCAGTCGTTGCTGCTTTAGTTTTAGCATCCAATTGACTAACATTGACAGCATCTTTTGCAGCTGTACCATCTGCAACATTAACAATTTTGTTATTGCCATTGTCTAGGCCGCTACCAGTTAAGGAAACTGTGTCTTTACCTGGTTTTGTAATCGTAACACCATCCTTAGTGAAAGTAGCCTTGTTTCCAGCAGTATCCGTCACAGTAGTACCCGTAGCCTCAACCTTAGTTGTATCACCCGCTGCATTTGTTACAGTAGCGCCAGTAGAAGCAACGTTTGTTGTATTACCAGCTGCGTCCTTAACAGTTGCACCTTTAGCATCAACCTTAGTTTCATCACCAGCTGCATTTTTCAATGTATTGCTTGTAGCGGTAGACGTATTAGTATTTGCACCATCTGTTTGAACAATGCTATCACCTTTGATGACAGTTGTTTTACCACCTGTTGCATTAAACGTAGCAGACTCCATGTTTTTAAGGTTTTTATTCAAGGAGTACGCCAATGTTTTGCCATTTTGGTCAATGATGAGATTATCCCCCGCTTGAAATTGAACCTCATCACCACTAGATATCTTAGTCTTAGCAGAACCATTAGCTTCACCAGTAGAACCAGTGACTTTACCAGAATTTACATTCCAACCAGCACCAACTTTATCGGCTACAATTTGCAATTGGTCTTCTGTTGCAGCACGACCAGATACAGCCTTCGTTACGCCAGGCGTCCAAGTTTTATTAGTCAAACCAGTCACAGTGCCTGCTGCACCATCAAGCTTAATAGAGTTTGTACCACCTGTTGTGATTGCGTTATTCACACCATCGATAACAGCTGTGCCAATCGTTGCTTTTCCAGCAGTGATTGTACTTGCGTTTGTACCATCTGTAATTGTATTAGATGTAGCATTGGATGTATTTACATTGCCATTACCATCATCAATCACATTGCTGTCTACAGTAGACTTGTTAGACTTAGTGCCATCTACTAATGTATTTTCATCAACAGTCGATGTATTAGTTTTAGTACCATCTTTAATCACTTGACCAGCGGCAGTCGTTTCTGTGGACTTAGTTCCATCTGCAACTGTATTACCAGCTGCTGTAGATGTATTCGTTTGAGTACCAGCAGTTTGAACGATACTATCGCCTTTAATAATAGTAGTTTTACCACCTGTCGCTTCAAAAGTTGCCGAGTTCATCTTCACAAGGTCTTTGTTCAAGGAGTATGTGAAGTCTCGTTCATTTTGGTTCACTGTGAGGTTTTCACCAGCAATCAATTGAACTTTATCGTCTTTACCAACCTTAGCATCTTTCTTAGTACCTGTTTGAGCGCCAGATGTAGCAGCATCTTTATCTGCCGTTATTTGCCATGTTTGTTCCCCTACGGCTTTTAATTGTTCTTCAGTAGCAGCACGGCCTTTCGTTGCAAAGTCTGCTGCAGTTACCGTTGTATTAGACAAACCAGTAATGTCATTTGTAGTACCACCAGTTACGGTTACTGTACCAGTCTTAATTGTGCCTGCTGCACCATCTAACTTAACGGCATTAGCACCACCAGTAGTAAATGTGTTATTTATACCATCAACGATGGAGGAACCAATCGTAGCCTTACCAGCCGTACCATCAATCGTTACCGCATTAGCACCAGTACCAAGTATCACCTTATCATTGAGTTTTACATCATAGATAGTATGACCATCAGCAGCGGTAGTAGATGTAAGGGTTACATTACCTTTAGTAGCATTAGCAGCCTCACCAGCATTAGCAGTAACTGTAGTTGTTGCTTTTTTCACATCTGCAATATTAGCTGCATTTGTGTTGTCTGTAGCATCATTATTCACATGACCACTAGCAACATTTTTAATTACATTATTACCATTATCTAAGCCCGCATCCGTTAACGATACAGGATTCTTACCAGTAGTATTGATACGTACACCATCTGATGCGTACTTAGTATTTCCGTTAGCAGAAGTTACAGTATTACCCGTTGCAGTTGTTGCAGTAGAATTAGCTCCGTTTGTAATAGTTGTGCCATCAGCTGTAGTAGCTGTAGATTTAGTGCCATCGGCTACTGTATTACCTGCTGCAGTAGATGTATTCATTTGTGTACCAGCAGTTTGTGTAATGGAATCACCAGTAATAACAGTTTTATTTGTACCAGTACCAAGGAATGTAGCAGAGTTCATCTTCACAAGATCTTTGTTAAGGGTGAATGTAAAGTCTCGTTCATTTTGGTTTACTGTCATATTTTCGCCAGCAATCAATTGAACTTTATCGTCTTTACCAACCTTAGCATCTTTCTTAGTACCTGTTTGAGCACCAGACGTAGTAGCATCTTTATCTGCCGTGATTTGCCATGTTTGTTCACCTACAGCTTTTAATTGTTCTTCTGTAGCGGCACGGCCTTTCGTTGCAAAGTCTGCTGCCGTTACGGTTGTGTTAGACAAACCAGTAATATCATTAGTTGTACCACCAGTTACTGTTACTGTACCAGTCTTAATTGTGCCTGCTGCACCATCTAACTTAACAGCATTAGCGCCACCAGTAGTGAAGGTGTTATTTATACCATCAACAATGGAGGAACCAATCGTAGCCTTACCAGCAGTAACTGTACTTGTATTTGTTCCGTCTGTAATGGTATTCGATGTTGCATTGGATGTGTTTACATTACCATTGCCATCATCAATTACATTGCTATCTACAGTAGTCTTATTAGATTTAGTACCATCAACTAATGTGTTTTCATCAACAGTAGATGTATTTGTCTTAGTACCATCTTTAATCACTTGACCAGCAGCTGTCGTTTCTGTGGACTTAGTGCCATCGACTACAGTATTACCTGCTGCAGTAGATGTATTGGTTTGTGTACCAGCAGTTTGCGTAATGGAGTCACCAGTAATAACAGTTTTATTTGTACCAGTACCAAGGAATGTAGCAGAGTTCATCTTCACAAGATCTTTGTTAAGGGTGAATGTAAAGTCTCGTTCATTTTGATTTACTGTCATGTTTTCGCCAGCAATCAATTGAACTTTGTCATTTTTACCTACCTTAGCATCCTTCTTAGTACCTGTTTGGGCACCAGAAGTGGTAGCATCTTTGTCTGCCGTGATTTGCCATGTTTGTTCGCCTACAGCTTTTAATTGTTCTTCAGTAGCTGCACGGCCTTTTGTTGCAAAGTCTGCACTAGTTACAGTTGTGTTAGACAAGCCAGTGATGTCGTTTGTTGTACCACCAGTTACTGTTACTGTACCAGTTTTGATTGTACCGGCTGCACCATCTAACTTAACAGCATTAGCACCACCTGTTGTGAATGTATTGTTTACACCATCCACAATGGAAGAACCAATAGTTGCCTTACCTGCAGTGATTGTACTTGTATTAGTACCATCAGTAATGGTATTCGATGTTGTATTAGATGTGTTTACATTACCATTGCCATCATCAATTACATTGCTATCTACAGTAGTCTTATTAGATTTAGTACCATCAACTAATGTGTTTTCATCAACAGTAGATGTATTTGTCTTAGTACCATCTTTAATCACTTGACCAGCAGCTGTCGTTTCTGTGGACTTAGTGCCATCGACTACAGTATTACCTGCTGCAGTAGATGTATTGGTTTGTGTACCAGCAGTTTGCGTAATGGAGTCACCAGTAATAACAGTTTTATTTGTACCAGTACCAAGGAATGTAGCAGAGTTCATCTTCACAAGATCTTTGTTAAGGGTGAATGTAAAGTCTCGTTCATTTTGGTTTACTGTCATATTTTCGCCAGCAATCAATTGAACTTTATCGTCTTTACCAACCTTAGCATCTTTCTTAGTACCTGTTTGAGCACCAGACGTAGTAGCATCTTTATCTGCCGTGATTTGCCATGTTTGTTCACCTACAGCTTTTAATTGTTCTTCTGTAGCGGCACGGCCTTTCGTTGCAAAGTCTGCTGCGGTTACGGTTGTGTTAGACAAACCAGTAATATCGTTTGTAGTACCACCAGTTACTGTTACTGTGCCAGTCTTAATTGTGCCAGCTGCACCATCTAACTTAACAGCATTAGCACCACCAGTAGTGAATGTGTTATTTACACCATCAATAACAGAGGAACCAATCGTAGCCTTACCAGCAGTGATTGTACTTGTATTAGTACCATCAGTAATTGTATTCGATGTTGCATTGGATGTATTTACATTACCATTACCATCATCAATTACATTGCTATCTACAGTAGTCTTATTAGATTTAGTACCATCAACTAATGTGTTTTCATCAACAGTAGATGTATTTGTCTTAGTACCATCTTTAATCACTTGACCAGCAGCTGTCGTTTCTGTGGACTTAGTGCCATCGACTACAGTATTACCTGCTGCAGTAGATGTATTGGTTTGTGTACCAGCAGTTTGCGTAATGGAGTCACCAGTAATAACAGTTTTATTTGTACCAGTACCAAGGAATGTAGCAGAGTTCATCTTCACAAGATCTTTGTTAAGGGTGAATGTAAAGTCTCGTTCATTTTGGTTTACTGTCATATTTTCGCCAGCAATCAATTGAACTTTATCGTCTTTACCAACCTTAGCATCTTTCTTAGTACCTGTTTGAGCACCAGACGTAGTAGCATCTTTATCTGCCGTGATTTGCCATGTTTGTTCACCTACAGCTTTTAATTGTTCTTCTGTAGCGGCACGGCCTTTCGTTGCAAAGTCTGCTGCGGTTACGGTTGTGTTAGACAAACCAGTAATATCGTTTGTAGTACCACCAGTTACTGTTACTGTGCCAGTCTTAATTGTGCCAGCTGCACCATCTAACTTAACAGCATTAGCACCACCAGTAGTGAATGTGTTATTTACACCATCAATAACAGAGGAACCAATCGTAGCCTTACCAGCAGTGATTGTACTTGTATTAGTACCATCAGTAATTGTATTCGATGTTGCATTGGATGTATTTACATTACCATTACCATCATCAATTACATTGCTATCTACAGTAGTCTTATTAGATTTAGTACCATCAACTAATGTGTTTTCATCAACAGTAGATGTATTTGTCTTAGTACCATCTTTAATCACTTGACCAGCAGCTGTCGTTTCTGTGGACTTAGTGCCATCGACTACAGTATTACCTGCTGCAGTAGATGTATTGGTTTGTGTACCAGCAGTTTGCGTAATGGAGTCACCAGTAATAACAGTTTTATTTGTACCAGTACCAAGGAATGTAGCAGAGTTCATCTTCACAAGATCTTTGTTAAGGGTGAATGTAAAGTCTCGTTCATTTTGGTTTACTGTCATATTTTCGCCAGCAATCAATTGAACTTTATCGTCTTTACCAACCTTAGCATCTTTCTTAGTACCTGTTTGAGCACCAGACGTAGTAGCATCTTTATCTGCCGTGATTTGCCATGTTTGTTCACCTACAGCTTTTAATTGTTCTTCTGTAGCGGCACGGCCTTTCGTTGCAAAGTCTGCTGCGGTTACGGTTGTGTTAGACAAACCAGTTATATCGTTTGTAGTACCACCAGTTACTGTTACTGTACCAGTCTTAATTGTGCCATCAGCACCGTTAATCACTACTGCATTGGCACCACCAGTCGTAATCTTGCTTGCAATACCATCGATTCCAACGGAACCAATTTGTCCTTTACCAGCTGTGATTGCACTTGTGTTTGTACCATCTGTAATCGTATTAGATGTAGCAATAGATGTATTTACATTGCCATTACCATCATCAATAACATTACTATCTACAGTTGTTTTATTAGATTTAGCACCATCCACTAATGTATTTTCATCAACAGTAGATGTATTTGTCTTAGTACCGTCTTTAATCACTTGACCAGTAGCTGTAGTTTCTGTGGACTTAGTACCATCTAAAACTGTATTACCACCTGCTGTAGATGTATTCACTTTTGTGCCATCAGTTTGAACGATGCTATCGCCTTTAATGACAGTTGTTTTACCACCTGTTGCTTCAAAGGTTGCAGAGTTCATCTTTACAAGGTCTGTATTCAATGAGTATGTGAAGTTCTTACCTGCTTGGTCTACGGTTAAGTTTTCACCAGCAATTAAAGATACCTTATCATCCTTACCAACCTTAGCATTTTCTTTTGTACCCGTTTGAGCACCAGAAGTGCCAGATTTTTTATCTGCTGTAATTTCCCAAGTTTGGCTACCTGCAGCATCTGCCACTGCTTTCAATTGGTCTTCTGTTGCAGCACGACCAGTAGTGGCTGTACCATTCCAAGTTGTATTAGATAAACCGCCAATAGTATTAGCAGTACCGTTAACAGTAACACCACCGATATTAGCAGTCTTACCTGTAATCGTACCTGTAGCACCATTTAATGTTACAGGACTTACACCGCCAGTAGTGAAAGTATTATTTACACCATCAATAACAGAGGTACCAATCGTAGCTTTACCAGCTGTACCATCGATAGTCACTGCATTAGCACCAGTACCAAGAGTCACCTTATCGTTGAGTTTTACGTCATAAATAGTATGTCCATCAGCTGCAGTAGTAGATGTTAATGTCACATTACCTGTTGTTGCATTAGCTACTTCACCAGTGTTAGCAGTGATTTCAGTTTTAGACGCTTTTTTAGCTGCATTGATTGCATCGGCTACGTTTTGAGCTGTTGCTACACCATCTGTAGTTGGACCTGTAATTGTGCCATCTGCACTAGCTGTGATAGCAGCTGTATTTACATCGTATTTAACAACGCCAGCATCATCGATAGAGGCTGTTGTTAACGTACCATTCTTGAAGTTTAATCCATCTGCCAAGGAAACTTGTTTTGCGGTACCATCATTTGCTTTGTAAGACAAGTTAGTCTTATTCGCAATCTTAGTACCATCGATAGTTACCTTGTAATCCTTAGTTGTACCATCTGCACTAGTTGTAGGTGTTACAGTCAATGGATTATTAGCATCAGTTGTATCTGTGCTTACTGTTACAGCAGCTACAGCAGATTTTTTTACCTCTGCTTCAGACACTGTAAGATTTACATTTTTACCATTTACGTCGGTAGAGATGTATTTGCCATCGCCTTTAATACCGAATGTATCATCTTTAAGATTTACGGATCCAGTATTGGTTGCTACATCACCAGCGAACTTCAATGTAGTAGCCCCAGTGGCAGCTTTCAATTGTTCTTCTGTAGCAGCACGGCCTTTTGTAGCAAAGTCTGCACCAGTCACAGTAGTGTTAGACAAACCAGTGATATCGTTGGTTGTACCACCAGTTACTGTTACATTACCAGTTTTTACAGTGCCATCTGCACCATTAACGACTACAGCATTTGTGCCACCAGTAGTAATCTTGCTTGCTACACCATCGATATCAACAGTACCGATTTGTGCTTTACCAGCAGTGATGGTAGTTGTATTTGTACCATCAGTAATTGTATTGGATGTAGCATTAGATGTATTTACATTAGCACCATCAGTATGAACAATGCTGTCACCTTTAATCACAGTTGTTTTACCGCCTGTTGCTTCAAAGGTTGCGGAATTCATCTTCACAAGATCTTTATTCAAGGAGTATGTAAAGTTTTTACCTGCTTGGTCTACAGTTAGGTTTTCACCAGCAATTAAGGACACCTTATCGTCCTTACCAACCTTAGCATTTTCTTTTGTGCCAGTTTGAGCACCAGAAGTGCCAGCTTTCTTATCGGCTGTAATTTCCCAAGTTTGGCTACCTGCAGCATCTGCAACAGCTTTCAATTGGTCTTCTGTTGCAGCTCGGCCAGTAGTAGCAGTACCATTCCAAGTTGTATTAGATAAGCCGCCAATAGTATTAGCCGTACCGTTAACAGTAACACCACCGATATTGGCAGTTGTACCTGTAATTGTGCCTGTGGCACCATCTAAGGTTACGGCCTTAGCGCCACCAGTAGTGAATGTGTTATTGACACCATTAATGACAGAGGAACCAATCGTAGCTTTACCAGCTGTACCATCTATTGTTACCGCATTAGCACCAGAGCCCAACGTTACTTTATCGTTGAGTTTTACATCATAAATAGTATGACCATCAGCAGCTGTAGTAGATGTTAATGTCACATTACCTGTTGTTGCATTAGCTGCTTCACCTGTATTAGCAGTGATTTCAGTTTTAGACGCTTTTTTAGCTGCATTGATTGCATCAGCTACGTTTTGAGCTGTTGCTACACCATCTGTAGTTGGACTTGTAATTGTCCCATCTGCACCAGCTGTAATAGTAGCTGTATTTACATCGTATTTCACAACGCCATTATCATCGATAGATGCAGTTGTCAATGTACCATTCTTGAAGTTTAGACCATCGGCTAAGGAAACTTGTTTCGGTGTACCATCGTTCGCTTTATAGGACAAGTTTGTCTTATTCGCAATCTTCGTACCATCGATAGTTACCTTGTAATCCTTAGTTGTGCCATCCGCACTTGTTGTCGGTGTAACAGAAATTGGATTATTAGCATCTGTTGTATCTGTGCTAACCGTTACAGCAGCTACGGCAGATTTTTTAACCTCTGCTTCAGATACTTTCACAGTCAAATTCTTGCCATTCGCATCAGTAGATACATATTTACCATCACCAACAATGCCCAATGTATCATCTTTCAGATTAACTACACCAGGAGATGTATTCGTATCACCTGCGAATTTTAAGTTAACCGCGTCAGTAGTTGTTTTAGCAGTTTCAGCTACGGCTTTCAATTGATCTTCCGTCGCAGCTCGGCCAGTTGTAGCTGTACCATTCCAAGTTGTATTGGATAAGCCAATAACATGCTTGTTGTCACCATCGATAGTCACACCACCGATAGCGGCATTTTTAGCAGTAATTTTACCAATTGCACCATCGAGTTTAATGGTTTCAGTTGTACCAGTACCAACAGATACACTCGTTAAGCCAGCAAGATCTTTATTCAAGGAATAAGTAAACTTACGTTCATCTTGATTAATTGTAAGGTTATCCCCTGCAACCAATTCGACAGTTTCATCCTTACCAACAGTAGCATTTTTCTTAGTACCTGTTTGCGCACCAGTTGTACCTGCTTTATCTGCCGTAATATTCCAAGTTTGACTAGATGCAGCATCTGCGACAGCTTTCAATTGATCTTCTGTTGCAGCTCGGCCAGTAGTAGCTGTGCCATTCCATGTTGTATTAGATAAGCCGCCAATAGTATTAGCCGTACCGTTAACAGTAACGCTACCAATAGTAGCCGTTTTACCTGTAATAGCACCCGTTGTACCATCAACAGTTACAGCATTAGTACCAGAACCAAGTGTCACTTTATCATTGAGTTTTACGTCATAAATAGTATGACCATCAGAAGCTGTAGTAGATGTTAATGTCACATTACCTGTTGTTGCATTAGCTGCTTCACCTGTGTTAGCCGTGATTTCAGTTTTAGACGCTTTTTTAGCCGCATTAATAGCATCAGCTACATTTTTAGCTGTAGCCACACCATCTGTAGTTGGGCCTGTAATTGTACCATCTGTACCTGCAGTGATAGATGCTGTATTTACATCGTATTTCACAACGCCATTATCATCGATAGAGGCTGTTGTTAAGGTACCATTCTTAAAGTTCAAACCATCGGCTAAGGAAACTTGTTTCGGTGTACCATCGTTCGCTTTATAGGACAAGTTTGTCTTGTTCGCAATCTTAGTACCATCGATAGTTACCTTGTAATCCTTAGTTGTACCATCCGCACTAGTTGTCGGTGTTACCGTCAATGGGTTATTAGCATCAGTTGTATCTGTACTTACTGTTACAGCAGCTACAGCGGATTTTTTAACTTCTGCTTCAGAGACTGTAAGATTTACATTTTTACCATTTACGTCAGTAGAGATGTATTTACCATCTCCTTTAATACCGAATGTATCATCTTTAAGGTTTACAGATCCAGTATTGGTTGCTACATCACCTGTGAACTTCAATGTAGTAGCACCAGTTGCTGCTTTCAATTGGTCTTCTGTTGCAGCACGTCCAGATACGGCTGTGCCATTCCAAGTTGTATTAGATAAGCCGCCAATAGTATTAGCCGTACCATTTACAGTAACGCCACCAATAGTAGCCTTTTTACCTGTAATGGCCCCCGTTGTACCATCAACAGTTACAGCATTAGTACCAGAACCAAGTGTCACCTTATCGTTGAGTTTTACATCATAAATAGTATGACCATCAGCAGCGGTAGTAGATGTTAATGTCACATTACCTGTTGTTGCATTAGCTGCTTCACCTGTATTAGCAGTGATTTCAGTTTTAGATGCTTTTTTAGCTGCATTGATAGCATCTGCTACGTTTTTAGCAGTTGCTACACCATCCTTGGTTGGACCTGTAATTGTGCCATCTGCACCAGCCGTAATAGATGCGGAATTAACAGCAACTTTCACACCCGCTGCCGTAGCAGATGTGCTCACAAGACTGCCATCACCAGTCACCGCAAAGGATACATCACCATCTTTAAGGTATTTATTCCCTGTGGAACCAGTATCACCAGTAAGACCAATGCCCTTAGTTGTAGCGTTAACAGTATTAGCATCTAGACCAACTGTAATTGTTTGATCCTTAACAGTCGCAGTTACACCGTTAGCACCAGCTACATTCAGTTTTTGGTTTTTAAGATCAATAGTACCATTATTTGTGCCGTCTGTAATATTAAGGTTTTGAGACAAGTTAGCAACAGCTTGTTTCACATCACCAATGTTGGCTGCATTACTATCTGTTGTGCCACCACTAGCAACATTAGAAATAACCTTGCCACCAGCATTGATACCATCTGTTTTATCGACAGAAATACCACCAACAGTGAGTTTATCTGTTGTAACACCAGTACCTGTAATGGCTGTTGTACCATTTGTTAAACCAGATGTATTGATAACAGTATTGCCTGCTGTGAAAGATGTGCCCGTGAAAGTAGTCCCTGTAAATGCTTTACCAGTTACAGAGCCATCTGCACCATTTAATGTAATCGCATTAGCACCAGAGCCAACAGTTACTTTGTTATTGGCCGTTACAGAATCAACGGTAATATCCTTCTTAGTAGCAACAGTGATTTTCTTTTTATCTGTACCATCTTGTGTAATCTCGATATTATCGCCATTAATAAGATCCACAGTATCCCCACCTTTAACGACAGTTTTATCGGTGGTGCTAGAATTAGTTGTAATATTCCAAGCTGCACCTGCTTTTGCTGCATCAGCCGCTTTGTTGATAGCATCAGCTACATTTTGCGCAGTTGCCAAGCCATCATTACCAGTTACAGATGCTTCACCTGTCGTAGCATTACTGTTAATAGTCGCACGCTTTGTAGAAATCTCAACCGTATTACCATTCATATTAGTAGATACAAAGTCACCTGTTGCGCCTTTCACATTGAATGCTACATCAGCAGTGCTCAAGGATTGGCTGGACGCAGTGCCAGTATCTGCACCAAGGGAGATATTTCTAGCTAACGCAGTTGTATTGGCTGCAATATTAGTTGTATTAGTCGCAATTTTACCTTTATTAGTAGCAATATCTGTGGTATTCGTATTGATTTGATTCTTAGTTGCCGTATTAAGATCAAAGGATACTTTGCCATCATTATCAACAGTAGCAACTGTGGAGCCACCATCTACGAAATCAAGGCCTTTAGATAAAGATACTTTCTTTGCGTTAGCATCTGCCGCACTGTTAGCACGGTATGTTAAATCCGTTTTAGCAGCGAGTTTTGTTGTATCGATACCAATTGCATAATCTTTAGAATTAGTACCCGCTGTTGGGGTTACCGTAATCGGATTGTCAGCTTGCGTATCCTTACTTACTGTTACAGCAGCTACCGCTAAATCTTTTACCTTAGCGGTATCAACAGCAACTTTCACACCTGCTGCCGTAGCAGACGTGCTTACAAGATTGCCATCACCAGTCACCGCAAAGGATACATCACCGTCTTTAAGATATTTATTACCAGTGGAGCCAGTATCAGCAGTAAGGCCAATACCCTTCGTTGTAGCATTAACAGTATTCGCGTCCAAACCAACTGTGATCGTTTGGTTATTTACAGTCGCTGTTACACCATTAGCACCAGCCACGTTAAGTTTTTGGTTTTTAAGGTCCACAGTGCCATTATTTGTACCATCAGTAATATTGAGATTTTGAGACAAGTTAGCAACCGCTTGTTTCACATCACCAATGTTCGCTGCATTAGAATCATCGGTAGCATTATTATTTACCGTACCGCTGGCTACATTAGAAATAACCTTACCACCAGCATTGATACCAGCAGTTTTATCAATAGAGATGCCACCTACAGTTACTTTATCTGTTGTAATACCTGTACCTGTAATAGCAGTTGTACCATTTGTTAAACCAGACGTATTGATAACCGTATTACCTGCAGTTACGGAATCAACGGTTATATTCTTAGCCGTTTTGATGGTGAAAGTCTTACCAGTTTGGCTGATTTCGATGTTATCGCCATTATTGAAAGCAATAGTATCTCCACCTTTTACCTCTTCTTCAGCATGAGTATTCGCTTTCACCTTGAAAGAAGAAGCAGCCTTAGCAGCATCCTTAATAGCTTGTTCATTAACTGTCAAGGTTACATCATTGCCAGATGCAGCTGTCGAGATAAACTTGTTATCCCCTTTGATGTTGAAAGATACATTACCATCCTTTAATGACTTAGCAGTCGTAGATGCGCCGTTATCATCAGCTAACGCAATAGTATGAGCAATGTTTGCTGTGTTTGTTGCAATATTTGTTGTGTTAGTCGCAATTTTACCTTTATTAGTAGCAATATCTGCTGTATTGGTTGCTATATTATCTTTATTTGTTGCAATATCTGTAGTATTCGTATTAATTTGAGTCTTTGTTGCTGTATTAAGATCAAAGGACACTTTGCCATCTTCATCAACAGAGGCTACCGTGGATGTACCATTTACAAAGTCTAAACCTTTAGATAATTTAACAGATTTAGCATCTGTATCAGCCGATGTATTTGCACGATATGTTAAGGATTGACCGCCAATTGTATCTTTCAATTGCTTAACATTAACCGCATCAGTATCAGCGGTACCTTCAGCAACCTCTTTAATTTTATTACCACCAGCCTTGATTTCATCAACAGTAAATTGAACCAGTTTACCGGCTGCATTCTGGAATCCCATACCTTTGGCACTGCCTTCTGCAATATTGCCATCTTCATCACTAAACGTGAGATCTTTAGATGTAAGAGCACTGCTATTAGGTCCTGATTGAATAGATACCGTGTCTAAAGCAATAGTAGTTGTGGACTCATTAGCACCAGTTGCACCATTCGTAAAACTTAACTGATCACTAGTAATAGTAGAACCAGCACCAACATTATCTTTAAATTCAGCTTTACCAGCTTTAATACTACCATCTCTACCATTTAGGAAAATTGTTTCCCCTCTTGCATTACCAAGAGATATAGAGTTCATGTCTGTAAGATTTTTATTTAGGCTAACAGAAACATTTTTGTTATTACGGTCAACTGTAATATTAGTATCGCCAGTGAAATCTACGGTATCACCTTTGCCTACAGTTGCAGTAGTGGCTTCGCCATTAGCAGATAGTTTCCAGCTATATTGATTATCGGAGATAGTCTTATTAATAACGTCGGCAACATTTTTAGTTGTGGCTACACCAGCAGCATCGGCTTTCACAGTACCGTCTGTATTATTTGAAAGCGTTCCCTCTGCTACATCAACGGTAATAGTTTGATTATTAACAGTAGTTGTCGCTGCACCTGTACCTGTAATAGTTAATTTTTGACTTTTAAGAGCCACAGAGCTATCTTTTGTACCATCACTGATATTTAGGTTTTGAGACAAACCATTAACAGCAGAGTTAATAGCACTAGCTACATTCTTAGCCGTAGCTAAACCATCAGCACCTGTTACAGAAGCTTTACCAGTATTGGCATCACTATTGATAGTTGCACGCTTTGTAGATACTTTTACGGCACTACCATCCATTGTAGTAGAGATATAGTCACCAGTTGCACCACTCACCGCAAAGGACACATTACCATTGCTTAAAGACTGACTAGAACCGGTACCACTATCTGCGTTAAGCGTAATAGTGCGACCTACTGCTGTAGCAGATTTATTAATAGAATCTTTTGTGGCTTGATTTAAATCAAAAGATACTTTGCCATCAGAATCTACAGATGACACCGTGTTTATGCCATTAACAAAATTAAGACCTTTAGCTAAAGACACAGTTTTTGCTGTAGCACCATTGGCTGTATAGGCTAACTTCGTTTTAGCTGCAAGTTTTGTAGTATCAATGCCAATTGCATAATCTTTAGAGTTAGTACCTGCTGTTGGAGTTACAGTAATAGGATTATCAGGAATATTAGTAGCTTTACTTACGGTTACTGCGTCTACTGCTAAGTCTTTAACTTTAGCGGAGTTAACAGATACCTGTACACCGGTGGTAGTACTCTTTGTGGTAACAAGAGATCCATCACCGGATACATTAAAGATGGCATCACCATCTTTAAGATATTTTTTTGTGGCAAATTCACTGTCACCTTTGATACCAATTCCTTTAGTAGTCGCATTTTCTGTATTATTATCAAGCTTAACTGTAATAGTTTGCCCAATCACGCTTGTTTGTATGCCAGTACCACCTTTAACAACAAGAGTCTGATCAGAAAGATTCACTGTGCTGTCTTTACTTCCTGGCTTTCCATCATTGATTTTGAGCGTTACACCGCTAACAGCATTTTTTACATCACCATAATTTGCTGCATTTGTGCTAACTCCGCCAGCACTTGCTACATTATTAATTTGTTGATCTCCAGCATTGATTCCATTCGTACCGAACTTAACAGTTTTTGTACCAGCTTTGGCAGTAAGACCGTCTCTAGTAATTGTTACATTATTTCCACCCGTAGGAGAACCAATCTGAAGTGTAGTATTAGTCAACACATTATTCCCTGAGGTAAAGGAATCACCGTTAAAAGCTTTACCTGTTACAGCTCCAGTATTACCATCTAATGTAATTTTGTTAGTACCAACTGTTATAGTCTTATTTGCTTTCACAGAATCAACGGTAATTGCTTTATTTAAACTGGTAGTAATCGTATTACCATTTCGTGACACATTAATATTGGAATCACCACTAAACTTTACGGTGCCTTCCTTATCAATAGTCGATCTGCTCCCCCCAGTATCATTATCTGCTGTTAGATACCATTTATATTTATTCTGTGAAACAGCATTATTGATGGCTTCTGCCACATTCTTAGCATCCGCTACACCTGCATCAGCTCTTGCAGTTCCATTCGTAACATTAATGTCTTTTTTATTTGCAGCTATAGTAAGTGTATTCCCACTTGCATTGGTAGTAATATAAGTTCTATCACCTTGTATGGTTAACTTCTTATCACTATCATTAGTTGCAAGATTGACATCACCGCTACCAACATTTCCCTTGAAAGCTAGGTTTACGCTTTTCAATTGCGCTACGTTAACTGCATCGGTATCATTTGTACCTGCTGCAACACCTGTAATTTGACGTGTCACAGTAGATCCATTACCTACAGCTATAGCACCAGTCGTGCTGGTAAGAACATTATTTTTTAGACCATCATATTTATTGGTGCGATTATCATTTGGATTATATCCTTTGTTAACTCCAGTTGTTGAAGAAGAGTTAAATCCAAGTGCGACACCACCTTCAACACTAGTTGTAGCATTATAACCAAATGCAGAAGCTTTTTGTGCAGTCGTAGTCGCACCATAACCAACTGCTGTTTGGAAATTTCCTCCAGTAGTTTTGGTTTTCCCACCAAGCGCTGTACCGCCTACACCATTAGCAGTTGCACCATAATTCGTATTATTATCACCACCACCTATAGCAACACTAAAATCACCATTAGCAGTCGCACCATAACCAATAGAAATTGGCGATTGTTTATCAGTTGCGGAACTAGTATTACCAATGGCAATAGAGTTTCCACCAGCTGCTGTAGCGTTATTACCTAAAGCAATAGAGCTCACAGCTTGTGCCTTTGCATTTGGACCAATGGCAACTGAATCTGATCCTGTTGCACCAGAATTATCCTTATTCCCTGCAACACTAGAGTTTACAGCGAAATACTGTATTGGCTTAATTTGGCTAGCCACCGCAAATAATTGAGACCCATTAATTGCATCAGTACTTGTAGCAGACACTTCGCCAGCCGCCACGTTTTTGATTTGACGTTCTTTACCTGCTGCACCAACAGAAACCTGCATGTTAGGGTCTGAAGTAGCACCCGCAAAATTATATGCAATACCATTAACCGTAGTTGAAGTTTGTTTTGTAGCTGTTGTTGCAGTTGTAGAGCCACTACCTAACGCAACTGCGCCCTTCAAAGTTGATTGTGCATTTGTACCAATAGCTACTGCATCCTCAGCACTAGCCTTTGTATTTTTACCAATAGCCAAAGCACCTTTTGCTGAAGCAGTAGTTCTATCAGCAGATATATCATTATCTTGTGCACCTATTGCCAACCCGCCTTTTGATGCATAAGCATGATGTCCTATCGCTGTGGATGTATCATCAGCAACCACCTTACGCCCCATTGCAACAGAGTAATCACCATTTGCAGAGGCTCCATTCCCCATAGCTAAAGAGGTAGATCCTTTAGTAATTGTTTGTCGACCTAGTGAGACTGAATATGTTCCTTTAGCAGTAGAATCTTGACCAATTACGACTGCACTAGCATATTTATTCCCAGTGTCTTCTAATACGCGTTGACCAAGTGCTACACCACCAGTTGCAGCAATAGAGGTCTGTCCAATAGCAACACCACCATTTGCAGCATTAGCATAATAGCCAAGAGCTACTGCATTATCACCTTCTGCAGTAGTGGCAATATTAATATTCCGATTAAGACGAGTAATATCACCACCATCAGCTTTAAGCTCCTCTGCAAAACCAACTACGTTAGTCCCCCCTGCACCACCTCCAATAGCTACGGAATTGCTACCTAATGCTTGTGCATTTACACCTAAAGCAGTCGTTCTAACAGCACTAGCTATTGCATTACTACCTATAGCCGTAGCATCTTGCTCAGATGCTTGAGATTTAAAGCCATATGCGGCTGACTGCTTACCAGTTGCATGTGCTTCACTACCTACAGCCGTTGCATTTATATTCAATGCTTGGCCATCATAACCAATAGCAATAGCCTTTTCTCCAGTGGCTTTAGGATAATTAGCTGTAGCTGTGTAATCTCCAGAAACATTCCCACTACCTAAGGCAATAGAATATTTACCAGATGCATCTGCACTAACCCCCATTGCCATAGAGCCTACTGCTCTAGCTCGAGTTGCAACACCAATAGATACACTAGAATAGTTATTACTAATAGCATTAGCCTTATCATTATTTGCTTCAACACCAATAGCAATAGTATTATTAGCTTTCGCCTTAGCATTAAAACCTATACCTACAGCGTTTACTTTGCTCTCTGCATTCCAGCCAACAGCAACGCCACCACGACCATCGGCAATTGCACTAGAACCAATAGCAGTAGCGCTTTCACCATTAGCGTTACCACCACTAGCCGCAAAAGCATTATTACCATTTGCAATTGTGGAACCAGTTCCTCCTAACGCAACCGAATTATCCCCATTGGCCGTGGACCAGCCAAGGCCAATAGCACCTGCACCATTAACGACTGCACCACCTATAGCAACAGACGATGAACCAGTGGCATTACTATGCGCACCAATAGCAACCGTAGCTACATTACCATTTGCACGAGTAGTATCATTATTTCCCATATTGGGACCTACAACCAATCCTTTTTTAGGATCAAATGCAGTGCCAATATATTTTGCATATCCATTTTCGGCTACTCCAGAAGGCCACCCTTCTCTACGTCCAGGTCCATCCACAGCCTGAGCATGTTGCATAGTACCTACCATCGCCAACGCCGCAAATATCCCGGCCACTACGATTTTCTTTTTACCTGTTTTGTTCTTTGCAATTTCAGATACTACAACGTAGCACTGTTTTGACTTAGACCAAATTACTTTAAAAATCTTATTCATTCTCGTTCCTTTTCTACTAACTATCTCTCATAACCATATAGTATACAAATCAATTTCTAATATTTGAATTTTCACAATGTTATAAAATATACGCATTATATTTTAAATCTCATTTCATAATTTTATCATATTTCACTAGTATCTAACAATAAAATACATCATACTTTCAGAATATTTAATTAAAATTCTCCACCTTTTCAATCCGCCACAAAAAACAGATAAAATCAATACTTTTTTCATTTTATTAGTTGTATATTATATCTTTTTGAATAAATATTTATAACTATTTATTCATATAAGCTATAAGACAATACAATCTAAATAAATATCATTTTAATTTTAATACGTGTATTTTTCATCTCATATTTATATATTCAACTGTGTTTTTATATTTAAGTGTGATATGACTAATTCATTTTATTTTTTAAGATAATACTTTTATTAATTAGATAACTTTCTATAAAAAAGACACTACTCAATCAGAGTAGTGTCTTTCATTATATACATATTCATTCATTAAAATATACAAATACAGCAATAATATATACATAGCGAGTATCACATCATCAATGCATACTTGCTAATCAAGCGTTATATTTTACAGAGAATACAAATATACTTTGTGCAGAAGCTAAGTTAATTTTGCTATGCAAATTTTGCATATATGCCCTATACATCTCTTGTGCCTCTTCCACAGATACAATATCAAAGGTAATTCCATCCCCAATAGGTAATTGGCTCAATCTAGGCAAATCAGCCGTAATAACGGTGCCGATTTTCGTATAGCCCCCCGTCGTTTGCCGATCCGCCATGAGGATGATTGGATTGCCATCAGATGGAACTTGAATCGATCCAAACACAGCTCCATCAGAGATGATATCGGCGCCGTCGATGTGTTCAACAGGCGCCCCATCTAATCTAAATCCCATGCGGTCGCATTGGATGGTCAATGTATAGAGTTCACTGCTAAAATTACGAATACCCCTTTCTGTAAAGTACTTAGCTTGCGAGCCCAGTACAACGCGCAGCGGTTCATGGCATTCACGGCCGCCCCGATTAAATAGAACCGTATTAAATAAATGATTTGATTCTCTAGTATAGTCGCAGACGATAATATCACGGGTGCAATCCTTCAAACGCACTTCATCGCTCGCCACTAAGGGACGTCCCTCAAATCCGCCAATATTCGCCTTTGTATGTGTCGCTACGCTGCCATTGATTTCGGGCACATCGATGCCGCCGGCGAAGGAAATATACATGCGCACCCCACATTGGCTAAAGCTGCCAGAGATGACATCACCGTTATGACAGACAAAAGGAATGTACCGCGGCACCTCAACATTATTAATGGTAGGCCGCATATCGGCACCTGTGAAAGCAACAATGCATGTACCTTTTACCTTGAGCGTAGGGCTGAGTACGGTACACTCCAAAGCACCTACTGGTGTCGTATTCCCTACAAGGGCTTGTCCGATAGCATAGCTTTCACCATCCATGGGGCCCGCCACGGGCATACCATATTGTTGAAAGCCTACGCGCCCTCCGTCTTGCACGGTGGTCATCATACCAGGCGCAACCACCTCAAATGACGCATTCTTATATTCACTTACCGCCACGGAGGTCACCTACCTTTACATGATGCACAACGGGCTTAAAAGAAGTGCCCAATTTCTTAATACAGTAGAACGCACTTTCATCAATGGGAACATAGCGTACATAATCGCCCGCCTTGAGAAGGGCCGCCTGTTCTCGCGACTCATCGTACATGGATACCGGTGTACGTCCTATGATTTGCCATCCTCCAGGGGAATCCGATGGATAGGTGCCGGTCTGCTCGCCCGCGATGCCTACGGCTCCTGCCGGAATATGCGTGCGAGGTGAGGACAGGCGAGGTGTAGCGATGCGCGGATCCATGCCACCTAAATAGGTAAAACCGGGGATAAAGCCCATCATGTACACGAGGTAATCCGTGCCGCTATGGATGCTCACCACGTCGGCCTCTGTAAGGTGATTATAAGAGGCTACAAATCCAAGGTCTGAGCCAAATTCACCACCATAGATGGTCGGTATTTCTATGACCGTCACTAGTTCACTTTCATCAGATTGGATAGGCTGCGTACAGATAGGTTCAAGAATGCGGCACAGCTCAGCATAGGTGTAGCGCAATGCATCATACTGAATGAGAAGTGCACAATAGGTAGGCACCATCTCAATTATCCCCTCTAAATGGAGGCTTTCAATACTCGCCACAGTCTGACGGATACGCTGATTAATCTTTGGGTCAATAACTTGACCGAATTCGATAGAGATAGCACTATCTCCAACAGGTGAAATTGTGGGATGCATGATGTCCCCCTAACCTAATAATTTAGCAATACCTTGCAAGGATGTAACACCGATATAAGCGGTCACAAGCACGACAATCCAGCCGGTGTAGAATAAAACCGGATTGTGCTTATAGTCCCCTACGATATTCGACTTACGCGTTGCCAATAGCATAACAGCTAATGTAACAGGTAAGATCAAACCATTCACAGAGCCCGCCACAATTAATAGTGTAGCCGGTTTACCGATAAAGATAAGAATGCATGTGGACACAAAGATGAATGCCATGATGGTCAATTTTTCATACCGTTCCACCACCTTGAACAAGGTTTTAAGGAAGGATACGGATGTATAGGCAGCGCCTACAACAGATGTCAACGCTGCACAGAAAAATACGATACCGAATAGCTTATGACCTATTTCACCAGCACCGAGTAAGAACGCAGACCCTGCTGGATTCTTTGGATCTAATGTAAAGCCCATGGATACGACGCCGAGTACGGCCAAGAATAGCAATATACGAACGATGGCGTCTACAGACATACCCATGAAGGCAGCTCGACGTACATCCTTTAAATGTTCACGACCTGTAATGCCCGCATCAATCAAGCGATGGCCGCCGGAGAATGTAATGTACCCGCCTACGGTACCACCGATAAGGGTGATCGTAGCCAGCCAAGCGTAATGTGTTGGCACGATGGCATGCGTTACAGCCTCTGCTACAGGAGGGTTTGTAGAAAACGCTACATAGCCGATGAGGGCTAGCATTACTGTGCCTAAAACCTTCGCTGTATTATCGAGGACGCCGCCCATTTTAGGAGACGCAAATAATAAAATACCCAAAATACCACTGATGGCCGCTGCCGTCGTCGTATCGATACCGAATACGATGTTAAGGCCCATGGATGCACCGCCAATATTGCCGATGTTAAACGCAAGACCCCCAAGGGAGATCAAGAACGCTACTACATAACCTAGCCCTGGCAATACCTTATTCGCAATATCTTGGCCCCGCATTTTAGATACGCCGATAATGGTCCACACATTGAGCTGTGCAATGATGGAGAAAATAACGGACACCACGATAGCGAACGCGAAATCCGCCTTCAGCTCACCTGTAAACGCCGCCGTTTGTAATATAAATCCTGGTCCGATGGATGACGTGGCCATCAAAAATGCTGCCCCTAAGAGGACAGATAAACTCGCTTTACCTGTAATCGGTTTCATACTGACTCCTTTTATCTATTCTGATTCTATCTATTCTGATTCTATCTATTCTTGTACAATCGATTGTAATCTATCGATTCTGAAAATTCGCTACCACGACACCTGCCTTAGTGAGGCCTTCACGAATATACTTTGTGAAAGCTATCGCTTTCGGATTATCACCATGAACGCATATGGAATCGGCTACAATGTCGATGGTTTTGCCCGTATTCGTTACGACCTTGCCTTCTTTGACCATCATGAGCACACGTTCCAATGCCTCTTGCGGGTCTTTTATGAAAGCCCCCTCTTCCGAACGAGGCACCAAGGTGCCTTTCTCTGTATAACCGCGATCTGCAAAGACCTCTTGGATCACAGGGATACCTCGCCGCTCGGCCTCTTTGGCTATATAACTACCACTGAGCACCATAGCTCGAACATTGGGATTTACCGCTTGTAAACCATCTAATACGGCATCAGCTAGTTCCGGCGTTACACACGCCATGTTATAAAAAGCACCATGTAATTTCATATGCTGTAACTCTACATCGTACTGATTACAAAAGCCTTGCAACGCACCGAGTTGGTAGATCATATAAGCCCGTGCCTCATCAGGACTCACCGCCATCTTGCGGCGCCCAAATCCCATTAAATCAGGATATCCCGGATGGGCCCCTACGGCTACGCCCTTCTCCTTGCACATCTTAACGGTAGCCTCCATGATGAGAGGATCTCCGGCATGCCAACCACAAGCCACATTGGCACTAGTGACGTGATTTAACACCTCACTATCCATGCCCAATGTATAATTGCCAAAGCTTTCACCTAAATCGCTATTTAAATCTATGTATTGTTTCATATTCTATACCTCTCAGATGTCTATATTCTTGCTTATTCATTTTCTATCAATAGTTCATTCAATGCGGAGTATTTCCCATTGAACTCAAATGTATATCTCATGGAACTCATATAGATACTCATCTTTCTTTTTAATTCTATAGAATATAGCTTGTAGTAAAATTATACAAATTATGAGGTTCACAATTCAAGTAATTTTCTCATGTATACAAAATTCTTAGTATGTATTCATGTATACATAATCCAACTTATATAAATATCTATGCAAAATGTAATTTTTCCTACATTTATCGGCATACGATAAACTATAAAATGCCATATACACGCAAAAAAGCACTCGACACAATGTCGAGTGCTTTCACAATCAATAGGACTATTGTTATATATGTGTATATGGAGAGAGTTGTAAGGGATTCAATGAAAGGGACAATAGCCTACCGATTATTTATTGTCCTTGGATGCAGCATCATCAGCTTGTTTGCTGTCATCTGCAGATGTATCATCGCCGGATTTAGCATCGGATATGTTAGCAGCATCCTTGTCACTGATCACAATATGACCATCTTTCACATCTGCAAACAAGTGTTTTACATCAATGTGGTCTAAGTAGAAATCTGTTACATTATCGCGAATTTCAGTTTCGATAACACGACGTAATGGACGAGCGCCCATTGCTTTATCGTAACCTTGTTCCATCAATAAAGCTTTAGCATCATCTGTAACATCTAAGGTGATACCTTTTTTAGCTAATGTTTTATTTACTTGGTTCAACATCAAGTCTACGATTTTCTTCAAATCATCTTTGCTCAAATGATTGAATTCAATAACACCGTTGAAGCGGTTCAAGAATTCTGGACGGAAGTAAGGTGCAATACGTTCCATGATGTCAGCTTTGCTTTCATCTTGAGCATCGCTGCCAAAACCAAAGCCTGCATTAGATGTAGCAATGATAACAGTATTTTTGAAGTTTACTGTGTTGCCTTGACCATCTGTTAAGCGACCGTCATCCAATACTTGTAAAAGCAATGTAATAACTTGAGGATCTGCTTTTTCAATTTCATCGAAAAGAACGATGGAATATGGATTACGACGAACACGTTCAGTCAATGTATTAGAATTATCTTCGTAGCCTACATAACCTGCTGTAGCACCAATCAATTTGGATACAGCTGTGCGATCGCTGTACTCGGACATATCAAGGCGGATGATAGCATCTTTATTACCGAACATATCAATAGCCAATTGTTTAGCCAATTCAGTTTTGCCTACACCAGTAGGACCTACGAACAAGAAGCTACCAATTGGACGGTTGCCTTCGTCAAAGCCCGCGCGGTTACGGCGGATAGCGCGAGATACAGCCTCTACAGCTTTATCTTGACCGATAACATTTGCTTCCAAACGAGATTTCATGTCTTTCAAGCGTTCAATATCAGACGCGCCCATTTGAGATACAGGGATACCTGTCATTCTTTCAACAGCTTCTGCTACGTCGTTTACTTGAGCTACTACCTTTTGATTTTCTGTATGATTATCAAGCTCTGCTTGTAATTTTTGAATACGCATTTTTTCGTTGATAGCGGATTCATAATCTTCTTTTTGAGCATATTCCTCTTGTTTTGCTTTAGCATCTGCAATATCTGCTTCTAATGTTTTAATATCAGTTACAGGATGTTGGGATGCCAAGTGCGCTGCAGTTACGTCGATCAAGTCGATTGCTTTATCTGGTAAACTGCGTTGAGGAATGTATTGTACGGAATAATCTACCGCTGCTTTCAACACAGCATCAGGTAATTCAATGTTATGATGCGCTTCGTATAATGGACGAATACCTTGCAAGATTTTGAAAGTATCTTCTGCAGATGGTGCGTTTACTTTTACTTCATTGAAACGACGAGCCAAAGCAGCATTTTTCATAATTGTATTACGGTATTCATCTTGTGTTGTAGCACCGATTACGGATAATTCACCACGAGAAAGAGCTGGTTTTATGATATCTGCTAAACCTTTGGAGCCTTGACCGTCACCAGTGGAACCAGCACCTAAGATTTGGTGGATTTCGTCAAAGAACAAGATGATATTGCCAGCGGCTTTTACCTCTTTAATAAGGTTTTGAATGTTTTCTTCGAAAGAACCACGATATTGAGTACCTGCTTCTAAGCCAGAGATATCGATGGAGATGATTTCTTTATTTCTAATAGCAGCTGGTACATCGCCATTTACAATAGCTTGTGCCAAGCCTTCTACTACAGCAGTTTTACCTACACCAGCATCACCTACGAGTACTGGATTGTTTTTAGTACGACGTGCTAAGATTTCTGCTGTTTCCTGAATTTCTTTATTACGACCAATTACAGGATCGAGTTTGCCGTCACGAGCTTGGTCAGTCAAGTTAGTACCTAAACGAGCGAGGATACCATCTTGTTTAATTTTACCTTGTTTTGCAGCTTGAGCAGCTTGCATTTCTTCGTTAGATGGCAAGCGACCAGTTTGACGATAATAAGCAAACTCCTCAGGAGTTACTTCACGACCATTAATTTGATATCTACGGTTCTCTGTAGAATAACCACCCATGTTCCCCATCAATTGATTAAACAAATCATTCATGCTAGCAAATTCATTACCAAAGTTATTGAAATTGTTGTTCATATATATTACCTCACTTATGTATCACTACATTTAACTATTTGACTAATATTATAATTACTAGGTTTTCTTAACCTTATGTCATTATAATAATCCTAATAAGTCAAAAAGTCAATAGGTCAAAGTATAAATTTTTGACTTTTCTTGACTTTTATTTTGACAAATCAGATTTATACGATAAGAATATAGATAAACGCTAGGTTTGTGAGAGATAATTAAATTTGAACTTTTGATTTGATTATATAAAAACAAAAAGACCATTCGACGAATGGTCTTTTATTAACAATATTACTTTGATTTTTTGTATTCTGCTCTAAAGCCATCACGAAGTACAGCATAACGTAACAAATTCCTTATGAAAGATTGTACATTAGAGTCATTCCACTCTAGCAGACGAGAATTATTTAGACGACCAAGATATATTTCATCACCATGAACAAGCTCAGGCGCACGGTCCTTAATATATGCAATAACATCAGCTCTTTTAGCCGCTCCACCTTTACCTCTTGTTAAAGAACCGTTATGTGTAATATCTACTATATTAGTAAGCGGATTATATCGACAGCACCTATCTAAATTTAATTGAAGAGAATGATGTCTTGATTCTTTATTAGTTATAGATACATTTAATTGAGTAGTACCAGTACGGTTCCCCCAATGCGGATCATTCTCTGTATGTGCCGTAGCACATATACTAATACCTAGAACTTGGTCTCTATTGAGATAATCTTTTGCAATAAACATATGAGACCAAACTTGATAATTACCACCGCCACTATTACCAAAATGTGGCATACTTACACGGCAATCGTCGGATACACCTATTTTTTCCAAAAACTTACTATTTTTAATTTCTTTATAAATAATTAGATTGATCAAATTAAGAGCAAAGCCTTTTATATATTGAGGTGTATATTCGCTAATATCACTATTCTCTGCAAATGCCTCTTGAAACTCGTCTGACATAAGCTCTTCATATCTAAATTCCTCAAAGGGTTCCGGCTCGACAAAAGAAATTTTTTTCCTTAAAAGCTCCTCTAATAAAGGAATATCCTTAACTTCATGATATGCTCCATCATTATAATAATATATAATGGCCTCTATACCATTAACCAGCATAATATACTCAGCGTTAAGTATCTCTCTATATCCAGAAGCTTGCTTAAAGACCTCATCACCAAGTATGTTAATATGAGGAGCCTTACATTCTATAATCATTAGTACATCTGTACACTCGTCATCACGATAGATAACAATATCCGCTCTTCCACGGGCGCCCTTTTTAGTATGCACCATTGACTCTTCTACAAAAATCTGATTAACAGGTATCCCTAATTCCTGTTGCAAGAATACAATTGTTTTTTGACGAACACACTCCTCCGGTGTCGCAGCTAACAAAAAACAACGTATAGGATCATATATACAATCTCCATCTCGTTGAAATTTTTCAAGTTCTATCTTATCAAAAATTGCTTCTATATACTTCATAATAGATTATCTCCTAACGTTATTAGTCCATTCTTAACAATTAAAGCCTTATAGATATTACTTCCTTTTATATTTTGCACGCACTTCATCACGCAGTATTCCATATCGAAGTAAGTTATTTATAAAGTTTTGAACATCAGAATGCTCCCATTCCAACAACCTAGAATTATCTAAACTACCAAGATATACTTTATTCTCTCTAATTAAATTTGGTGCTTTAGCTTTTACATAATCTATAACAACTTGACGTTTCATAGATCCACCTCTACCAAATGATAGTGCTCCATTATGTGTAACAGTTACCATATTGGTAAATGGATTATATTCACAAAATTTATCCAAATCTAATTGTAAGGAGTGATGTCTATTTTTCTTGTTTGTTATTGATACATTTAACTGTGTATTATAATAACCAATCATACTAAGACCCCAAATTAAGTCTTTATTCTTATTGTCTTTAGCGATAAACAAACGTGTCAACTCCTGATAGTTATAACCAGCACTATTTCCAAACCTAGTTCTTTTTACACCAAAATCCTCTGACACACCTATCCCAATTAAATCATCATGATTAATAGCAGTTTTTAATAAAATTAAATTTAAGAAATTAAGTGCAAATAATTTTATATCATGAGGTGTAGAATCACCTAAATAATTTTCTTTTTGGAATGTACGTTGAAGGTCCTTTGATAAAATATCATGATAACTATATGATTTTATCGGCAATGCTTGAGCATACTCCACTTTATCATTTAAAAGTTCCCTATAAGAAGGAATACCTTCAATTTCTATAGCAAGTCCAGAATTATATTTATACATTATAATCTGATGCCCATTAATCAACATATAATAATCAGCATCAAGAATTTTAAGATATCCTTCAGCCTGCTCACGTACTATATAACAAGATACATCCACCTCAGGCGCCTTACATTCAATTACTAAAAGTGCATCTTTTTTCTTATCATCCCTATAAACAACTATATCCGCTCTTCCCCGTTTTCCTCTTTTCACATGAGCCATAGATTCTTCAACACTAATTCTTTCAATAGGCACACCCAAATCTCGTTGTAAAAACAGAATTGTTTTCTGTCTTACTTCCTCCTCTGGTGTACACTGAACAAAAATATTGCGTACAGGATCAGCATAAGCCCTTCCCCCAGATTTATATTTTTGCAGCTTTATATCTTTAAAAATCTTCGTTATATTTATCACAATATTATCCCTAATACCCCTACAATAATTTCATTTATTTTTCATTTTTAACATTATAACATATATAATTTTTGGGTTATAGGACAAAAAGTGTGTGTGACTAATCCCAATAAGTTGGAAAATCTGTA
>OGTG01000153.1_pt1 | contig 37965 bp, 39 predicted proteins | sample 1574571 | NCBI WGS metagenome assembly OGTG01 (sample SAMN03295826, study PRJEB24534) | human gut metagenome | isolation source: fecal sample 1 from infant 4 | host: Homo sapiens | place: USA: Pittsburgh, PA | collected 2014-07
TGCTCAAAGCACTGCTTTGAGGTTGTAGATAGAACTGACGAAGTCAGCTCAAAACAATGTTTTGAGGTTGTAGATAAGATTGACCAAGTCAGTTACCTATACCTACGGCAAGGTGAAACTGACGTGGTTTGAAGAGATTTTCGAAGAGTATTAAAATGGCAATTCCTCCTCTTCCAAGACCAAATCTGCCAAATTCTGTCCAGCGTTATTTTCACGCATAGCACGTTGGGCGCGGCTTTCCAAAAGTTGGAATCCTGTGGCAAGGACTTCAGTCACATAGTTCATCTGGCCATTTTTCTCAAAGCGACGAGTACGAAGTTCTCCATCCACAGAGATAAGACTACCTTTAGTTGCGTAGCTTGCCAAGGTTTCAGCCAATTTTCCCCAAAGAACCAGATTGACAAAGTCAGCTTCACGTTCACCGTTTTGGTCTTTGTAACGACGATTCACAGCGATAGTTGCTCGCGCTACTGACTTGTCATTGTTGGTTTTGTGCAATTCTGGTGTAGACGTCAAGCGCCCGATCATGATAACTTTATTATACATATTTTCTTCCTCCTACTTATCTATTCGCAAGGAATCAAAAAAAGTTACAGAAATTTGTAACTTTTCGAGAAAATTTTTTATTTTTTATGAACCATGAAACCTGTCGCCTGTTGATTGGCCATAATGGTCATATCTGTAATCTGCACACGACGAGGCTGACTGGTCACATAGACCACTGTATCTGCAATATCCTGAGCTTGCAAGGCCTCAATTCCCTGATAGACGGTGGCAGCACGCTCTTTGTCACCATGAAAACGAACTGTAGAGAAATCTGTTTCGACAATCCCTGGTTGAATGGTGGTCACCTTGATATCCGTTGCAATGGTATCAATTCGCAGACCATCTGAAAAAGTCTTAACTGCTGCCTTGGTGGCTGAGTAAACAGCTGCCCCAGCATAGGCATAGATTCCTGCGGTCGATCCCATGTTGATAATATGACCCTGATTGACTTTTACCATTGCTGGTAAGAAACAGCGAGTAACTGCCATCAAACCTTTGACATTGGTATCCAACATGGTCAGCATATCCAATTCTTCGTAGTCTTGATAGGGAGTCAAGCCAAGAGCTAGTCCAGCGTTATTGACCAAGATATCAATCTGACCTATCGTTTCCAAAATATCGGAGCAGACAGTCTTCACCATGGTCATATCCGTGACATCCAGTGCAAAGGTCCAAACTGTTTGATTTGGAAAAGTTTCTGCAAACTCTGACTTGAGGGTCTCTAGTCTGTCTGTCCGTCGCCCTGTTAGAACGACATTCTCCCCCTGCTCCAGATAAGCACGCGCAATCGCTTCACCGATTCCTGAGGTCGCTCCTGTAATTACTACATTTTTTGCCATCTTATCCCCCTCTATCTGGTCTATCAAACACTGACAATTTCCTAGGCAGTCCAGTGTTTGGCTAGGTCAAATGGAGTTCCAACAACTTGGTCTTCTGATAATTCAATAACACCACGTTTTTGCGGAGCATTTGGCAAGGCAAGTTCACGAGGGCTGCACATCATGCCAAAACTCTTTTCACCGCGAAGTTCGCCTGGGAAAATGAGATTGCCTTTTGGCATCATCGCTCCAGGAAGAGCTACAATGGTTTTCAACCCAACACGCGCATTGGGAGCCCCTGCAACGATTTGCACTGTCTTGTCACTTGCGACTGCAACTTGGCAGATGTTGAGGTGGTCACTATCTGGGTGAGCTACCATCTCGACAATTTCACCAACAACAAACTTAGGTTCTTTGTCATTGATAATTTCTTCTGTAAATCCTTCCGCCTGCAATTCTTGGTTCAAACGAGCGACTTGCTCATCTGTCAAAAAGACTTGACCACGCTCTGCAATTTCAAACAAACTTGAAACTTCGAAAATATTCCAAGCTACTGTTTCCCCATTATCTTTGAGGAAAACACGGGCTACTTGGCCTTTGCGCTCCACGTCTAGTTTGGCATCTCCGCTGTTTTTCACGATGACCATAAGGACATCGCCAACATGCTCTTTATTATATGTAAAAATCATTCTTTCATTTTCTCCTATTTCAGTCCTGCTAAAAAGTCGTTAATTTCTTCCTTGCTTTTACGGTCGCGATTGACAAAACGGCCGATTTCCTTGTCCTTTTCTAGCACAACAAGGCTAGGAATCCCGTAAACATCCCAAAGTTTGGCCAGATCCAGATACTGGTCTCGGTCCACTCGAATAAAGGTGAACTCTGGATTAGTCTCCTCAATCTCTGGCAAGGCTGGATAGATATAACGACAATCGCCACACCAGTCCGCTACAAAAAGGAAAACCTTCTTGCCATCTTTTTCTACTAAAGATGCCAATTCTTCTAAACTTGCTGGTTGTATCATAAGACTTCCTCCTCATAGACCAGGTCTTCATTTTCATAGACAAAGGTATAATGACGGCCATCCTCGAAAATGACTCCTCCGACAAGTCGCTCTAGGCTACCTTCGTAGACTTGAACATAGAGAGTCGCAATCTCACCCATATCTGAGAAAAGTTCGCGCACGATAGCGGTCAACTCTTCCTGAGTCTTCATGAGCTTGTGATTATCTGCTGCTTTTTTAGCCCCTAAAGCAAGGGCACTTAGACCAGCCACAGTCAAGCCAGTCATCCATAATTTCTTAGCTTTCATACCATTCATTGTAACACAAAAAGGGCTCTAGGACAAATAGGGAAGCCGTATATGAGCAAGGAAAATCTCTTACCTCAGTGAGTCTAATTCTTATTGCCAAGCGCCTGAGTTAACAAGAATTTCCTGAATGGATTAAAAAAATCTCTGAGATTATTCTCAGAAATTAGAAGATAACTAGTTACTATTTTCAACTGCTGCAGTAACAAAGGCAGTGTAGAGTTCTTCTGGACGATTTGGACGACTGGAAAGTTCAGGGTGATACTGACAAGCCACAAAGAATTTATTCTCAGGAATTTCTACAATTTCGACCAAACGATTGTCTGGAGAAACTCCCGAGAAGACAAAACCTGCCGCCTCAAACTGTTCACGAAAGGCGTTGTTAAACTCATAACGGTGACGGTGACGGCGTTGCACCACTTCTTGATTGTGATAAGCAGCCGCTGCCTTAGAACCTCGTTTCAACTTAGATGGATAAAGTCCCAAACGAAGGGTTCCACCCATATCCTCAACATCAACCTGGTCACGCATGATATCGATGATAGGGTATTTTGTATCTGGTGCAAGTTCTGCAGAATTGGCACCTTCAAGCCCTAAAACGTGACGAGCAAACTCGATACAAGTCAACTGCATTCCCAAGCAGACTCCCAACATTGGAACATCATTTTCACGCGCATAGCGAATGGCTTGGATTTTCCCTTCCGTACCACGTTGACCAAAACCTCCAGGTACGATGATTCCGTTCGCATCAGACAAGAGCTCTGCTACATTCTCTGCTGTCACATCATTGGCATTGATCCAATTAATCTTCACTTCTGCGTCGTTGGCATAACCAGAGTGTTTTAAGGCTTCGACCACTGAGATGTAGGCATCTTGCAACTCCACATACTTACCGACAAGGGAAATCTTGACTTGTTTCTTGAGGTTCATGACCTTGTCCACCATGGCTGACCACTCTGTCATATCCGCTGCTGGTGCATCTAGTTTCAAATGGTCACAAACAATTTGGTCCATGCCTTGTGCCTGCAAGTTCAATGGAATTTGGTAAAGGTGTTCGACATCCAAAGACTCGATAACAGCTTCTGGAGCCACGTCACAGAACTGAGCTAGTTTATTTTTAATTCCTTGACCAGCTGGTTTTTCTGTACGAATGACCAACATATTTGGCTGGATTCCCAAACCACGCAATTCTTTTACAGAGTGTTGAGTTGGCTTGGTCTTCATTTCACCAGCAGCCTTGAGGTAAGGAAGCAAGGTTGTATGGATGTACATGACATTATCTGCACCCACATCTGCCTTCATCTGACGAAGGGCCTCTAGAAATGGTAAGGACTCGATATCTCCAACGGTTCCACCAACCTCTGTGATAATGACATCCGAGTCGGTCGTTAGAGCGGCACGCTTGATTTTTTCTTTCAAAGCATCTGTGATATGAGGAATGACTTGAACAGTTGCCCCAAGGTATTCTCCACGACGTTCCTTACGAAGAACTTCACTGTAGATTTTACCAGTTGTCACGTTGGAATATTTGTTGAGATTGATATCGATGAAACGTTCATAGTGACCCAAATCCAAATCGGTCTCAGCCCCATCATCTGTCACAAAGACTTCCCCGTGCTGGTAAGGACTCATAGTTCCCGGGTCGATATTGATATAAGGGTCAAACTTCTGAATAGTTACTTTAAGACCACGATTTTTCAAGAGTCGGCCCAGACTTGCTGCGACAATTCCTTTCCCAATAGACGACACCACACCACCAGTTACAAAAATATATTTCGTAGACATAGATTCCTCTTTCTAAAATGCTCAAGGCCTTGTTAACTACGAGGGGAGATCGAAAACAAGACCCTTATGAATCACGACTTTTCAAGAAAACTTCCTGAAAAAACAAAAATAGCTCCCTAGTAACTAGGGAGCCCCGACCTCTAAAAGAGGTGCCCGAACAATATGATACCTCAAAGCAGATCATTTGTCAACCCGAATCGGTAAAAGATGAAAAAAGGAGATTGTTTTCAGAAAACCAACTAAAGATCCGCATCCAAACGGATGATCTGCTCAACTACTTTGCCCAAGCAACAAAAAAGGAGATCTTACGATCTCCTCTGTGAAGTCTTTTACTCTTCTTCACTCGTTTCAGCATCATCGTCAGAAAACTCGTCGTCTTCTTCGTTAAGATCCACGTCTTCACCCAAGTCATCAGGAGCGATTTCGTTGATTTCTGCATCGTAAGCTTCCACTTCATTTTTCTCATCATCTGGATTTTCATCATCATATGAAAGAGCTGGATCTGCTTCGTATGCATCTTCGTCTTCTGGATCATCTGCGTTGTAGTCAATGGCATCTGAGTCGCCATCCATAAAGGCATTGACGCGTTTTTTCTTAGCTTTTGGTGCTACTTCATCGTCGTCACTTTCTTCAAGAGCGATGATTTCTTCGTCGATTTCGTCCACACCATACCATGAACGAAGCCCCCATTTGTTGTCTCCAAGAGAGATGAAGCTACCGTCAAAGTTCAACTCTGTGTAGAACAAAGGCAAAGCTTCGCGGATATCGCTGTTTGATGTTCCAAGGTAGTTTTGAATTTCGTTTACAAGATCACTAAAATGCATCTCATGATCGCGACCACGAAGTTCCAAGATAGCACGCGCTACCTCAATCATAGATAGTTCACTTTTTTCTTGCCCAGCAAATACTTCTAATTCCAAAGCGTTTCTCCTCATTTTTACTACTATCGCCAGAGCGAACGGACTCTGACCTCATTTTATCATGTACTCTTTATTGTACGATAATTTTGCGGAATAGTCAAAGGTTAAAATAGATTTATCTATGATTTATTAAGTAAAAATCAATTGATTTTATCACATGGTAAATTTAAAAATATTATTTGGAGGAAGCTTATGTCAAAAAAATAATAAATGTTGTTGCAGCAGCACTTACCGTGTTGTCAAACTACTATTATGAATCCAATACAAAATAGATTTGAATCAAAATGAATGACCAGTATTAACGATATTTTACTTTTAAAATATGATATACTATATTTAACAAAATATTAAACACAGGAGTCCGATATGTCTGAAGAATTTACACTTAACTACCATGCTGCAACGATTCAACATCTAGGTATTGGATTATATAAACAGTTACCACAGGCAATTGCCGAACTCATCAGCAATTCTTGGGATGCTGATAGCCATAATGTTAAAATTCATATTAATTATCGAGAAAAAATAATAACCGTATCAGACGACGGCAATGGTATGTCAGCACAAGAGCTGAATGAAAATTTTTTGACCATTGCTAGAAATAGACGATTGACAGATAAAATAAATGATAAAAAAAATGAAACCGGACTATCGAAAAACGGCAGAAAAGTTACAGGAAAAAAAGGACTTGGAAAACTAGCTTTATTTGGTATTGCTAATACAATTATTATTGATAGCATTCAAAATAAGAAACTAAACTCTTTTGAATTGAATTATAATGACATACAGGGCTCATCAAATAATACCTATCATCCAAAAACAATCCATTATAATGTTCAAACCGACGAACCAAATGGTACAAAAATAACCATTAAAGACATTACTTTAAAAAATCTGACTAAAATCGATACATTATATGATAGCCTTTCTAAAAGATTTAACAAGTATTCCCGTACAGATTTTTTAGTAACTTTAGCAAGCGATGACGGTACCATTAAGGAATTAGATGAAGAGGTATTTATCAATAGTATACGACCTAAGAAAGACGAAATTGAGTTTACTTTTTCTTTTCCAGATGATTTTGAAACTCTTACAAATAAACAATCTCAAATAGTCATTCATAACCTTAAAGAGTATCATATAAACGGGATTATTTGCACCAAGAAAACACCTTTACAGGCCAATCAACGTGGGTTTTCAGTACTGTCTAGAGGAAAGCTAGCGAGTGAACAATCTGTTACACAATTTCAAGATAGAGCAAATGATAATTTCTATAGTTATGCAGCCGGTTACTTTAATATTGATTTTCTTGATGATGATAATAAAAAAGATTTTATTTCAACAGATAGACAATCTATTAGATGGGAAGCTGATGACGAATTAATAGAAATCAAAGAAAATCTTAACAAACTAATAGGAATTATTCAAAGAGAATGGAAAAAGCGACGTTCCGAAGCAAAAGAGAAAAAAGCACAAGAAAATATTCAAAAAACTCCTTCTTTAGCAGAAACCACATTATCAACCGAAGATAAAGAAAGAATCAATAAAATTAGCAAAGCATTAGAAAATGATGATGTTGATGTCCCAGAAAAAACAAAACAAAATATTTTAGATTCTGCAATAAAATCAACTACCTCATATAAAAAGGATCACAGTGTGTATAAAGAACTAGTCCCAGCTAATTTTAGAGTTCCACAAAATATTGGTACTAAAATCCGAAGGCTAAGAGAGGAGATGATAGAAGCAGCAGAAGATAAAGATATCAATCGATTCATTCTAACCCAAGGCCTACTACTACGTGCAATGATTGAAAGTACAACAACTGTATTATTGAAACGCTACTGGGAGGAAGCAAGTAATGATGACTTAATCAGAATAAATAACACTCCAAAAAAACTGACTGCTGAAAATCAAGTTGATCCTCTCTCATTTAAGGTTAAGTATGAAACTATGATTCGACTGCTTTCTAGAAAAGGGAAAATAGCCCCAAATAGAGTTCAAAGCCTAATTGACGAATTTTCAAGTATAAAAGCAACGGAGCATTTAAACACATTAATGCATGATGCTCATAATTTCCCTCAATTTGATACCTTAAAAACAATCTGGAATGCTGTAGCTCCTCAACTTCTTGCTGCGTTCGATCTTTTTTAACTAAAAAATCAACATATGTTCAATTTCTAAATAATGATGAACATATGTTGATTTTTATTTAAATTCCAATGTTAAAATCGCATCAGCCATCTTTTTACTAAAAATTGGAGGAACTGCATTACCAATTTGTGTAAAAGCACTGGTTCTAGAATCTAAAAAATAGTAATTATCCGGAAATCCCTGTAATCTAGCTGCCTCTCTCACAGTAATTGATCTATTTTGTTTTGTATCTGGATGAATATAATGATGACCATCTTTTGAAATATGGGCAACTACTGTATGTGATGGAGAATTCCATGAAAGAGCTTTGAATCTGTCCAAAAATTTATCCGTATGTTTATGGGTTTTTAGCTTTGAGTCAAGTTCACTGTATTTAATATTTTTACCATTTTTCTTAGCTTCTGCTACAATTTTATAAATTGCTAAATCGTTGCTATTATTTGGTCTTGCAATATTTTGAGTTAATGGCGTTTTAGAATCCTGTAAAAAATTTTGTTCAACATAATCATTTGATAAATTTGTATAAGAATTGTTTACTTCTCCCGCCTTTAAACTAGGTAATCCCTGAAAAGCTGTTTTAACATCCACCTCATTTTCTTCATATTTTTTAAGATTTTTAAAGAATTCCTGAATAAGTTCTTTTTTCCTGTTCATCACTCCAAAGATAATAAGTCTTTCTCTTGATTGTGGAACACCATAGTTTTTAGTATTTAAAACTTCATAACCTAAAGAATAGCCGGCCTCTTCAAATTCTTTTTTCATTCTAGGCAATAAAAACTCATCATCAGCATCTCTAAAACTCAATAATCCTTTTACATTTTCAAAAATAAAAAATTGGGGTTGATACTTGTTTAAAAAATGTATATAAAATTTATATAAATAAATTCTTTCATCTGAAGACTTTTTACTAGCATTTCTAGCTCTTCCAATGGTTGAATAAGCTTGGCATGGAGGACCTCCTATAATTCCATCAACGTTTTCCCCTAAATTATCAAAAAAACTAAAAATACTGTGAATATTTTCTTGACTAATTTCAAAGTTAAGAATTTTATTCAATTTTTCTTGAGGTACATGTTTCAACAAATCCTCTATACTAGTCTTACTATTTAAAAAGTCATTATAAAGTCCTAATTTATTTTTTTCCTTTAAATAATAATATACTTCCCTAAGTTTTAAAGTTTCACAAGCTGCTTTTTCTTTCTCTACGTGTCCCAATATTTTATATTGCTGATTTCTGAATCCCTCAGTTAATCCACCTGCACCGCTAAATAAATCTATTATATTAATCATGATTAAGCCTTTTAAAAAATAAAAATATATTACATAAAATACACACTGTTATCTATTATACCAAAAACCTCAGCAAATTGCCGAGGTTTATAGTTTATTTCACCAACTTCTTCATCTCATCAATACGTGCGACGGTCGCATCATATTTCGCTTGGTAGTCGGCTTGTTTGTCGCGTTCTTTTTGAACGACTTCTGGTTTGGCATTGGCTACGAAGCGTTCGTTAGAGAGCTTCTTACCGACCATATCCAGTTCTTTTTGCCATTTAGCCAGTTCCTTGTCGAGACGAGCCAGTTCTTCTTCGACGTTGAGGAGGTCTGCGAGTGGCAAGTAGATTTCTGCTCCTGTGATGACGCTTGACATAGCGAGTTCAGGTGCAGGGATGTTTGATGCGATTTCCAAGTGTTCTGGATTTGTGAAGCGTTTGATGTAGTTAACATTGCTGTTAAAGAAGGCTTCCAAATCACTATCGCTCGTCTTCACAAGGATGGTGATTGGCTTGCTTGGTGCTACGTTTACTTCTGCACGCGCATTCCGAACAGCACGGATCAAGTCTTTAAGACTTTCCACACCTGTGTGAGCAGCAAGATCTTCAAAGGCTGGGTTAACAGTTGGGTATTCCGCTGTAACGATAGATCCTTCTGAGATTTGTCCAAAGATTTCCTCTGTCACGAATGGCATGATTGGGTGAAGGAGACGAAGGATCTTGTCCAAAGTATAAAGGAGAACAGAACGTGTGATGACTTTCTCTTCTTCGTTATCGCTATAAAGGACTTCCTTGGTCAACTCAACATACCAGTCCGCAAACTCGTCCCAGATGAAGTTGTAGAGGATATGTCCAGCTACACCAAACTCAAACTTGTCAAAGTTTTCAGTAACTTTGCCGATCGTTTCATTGAGGTTGTGGAGAATCCAGCGGTCTGTGACGTTTCCAGCTTCTTTGTTGGCAACTTTTTCCACATTGGCACTTGCTTGCTCAAGGGTCAATCCTTCATTGTTCATGAGGATGTAGCGAGAGATGTTCCAGATCTTGTTAATGAAGTTCCAAGAAGCATCCATTTTCTCGTAAGAGAAGCGCACGTCTTGACCAGGGGCAGAACCGTTTGAAAGGAACCAACGAAGGGCATCGGCACCATATTTCTCGATGACATCCATTGGGTCAATCCCGTTTCCGAGAGATTTCGACATCTTGCGTCCTTGCTCATCTCGAATGAGACCGTGGATAAGAACGTTTTGGAATGGCTGACGTCCAGTGAATTCCAAGGATTGGAAGATCATGCGAGACACCCAGAAGAAGATGATGTCGTAACCTGTTACCAAGGTTGAAGTTGGGAAGTAGCGCTTGAAGTCTTCTGAGTCAACATCAGGCCAACCCATGGTTGAGAATGGCCAAAGGGCAGAACTGAACCAAGTATCCAAGACATCTTCGTCCTGAGTCCAACCATCACCTTCAGGTGCTTCTTCGCCGACGTACATTTCACCCTCAGCATTGTACCAAGCAGGGATTTGGTGCCCCCACCAGAGCTGACGAGAGATAACCCAGTCGTGGACATTTTCCATCCATTGGAGGAAGGTATCGTTGAAACGAGGTGGGTAGAATTCTACCTTGTCGTCTGTGTCTTGGTTGGCAATGGCATTTTTGGCCAATTGGTCCATCTTGACGAACCATTGCGTAGACAAGCGTGGCTCAACCACAACACCTGTACGTTCTGAGTGACCAACACTGTGGACACGTTTTTCGATTTTAACGAGGGCACCGATTTCTTCCAACTTAGCAACGACTGCCTTACGAGCTTCGAAACGGTCCATGCCTGCAAATTCGAAGGCCAAGTCATTCATGGTTCCATCGTCGTTCATAACGTTGACTTGTGGCAAGTTATGACGTTGACCAACCAAGAAGTCATTAGGGTCGTGGGCAGGTGTGATTTTCACGACACCTGTACCAAACTCAGGATCTGCGTGCTCATCTCCAACGATTGGAATCAATTTATTAGCGATAGGAAGGATGACATTTTTTCCAATCAAGTCCTTGTAGCGTGGGTCTTCTGGATTGACCGCAACCGCAACGTCCCCAAACATGGTCTCAGGACGAGTTGTCGCAACTTCAAGGGCGCGTGAACCGTCTTCTAGCATGTAGTTCATGTGGTAGAAGGCACCTTCGACGTCCTTGTGGATCACCTCGATATCAGAAAGGGCTGTGCGAGCTGCGGGGTCCCAGTTGATGATAAACTCACCACGGTAGATCCAGCCTTTCTTGTAAAGGTCCACGAAAACCTTGCGAACAGCTTTTGACAAACCTTCATCAAGAGTGAAACGCTCACGAGAGTAGTCTACAGAGAGCCCCATCTTGCCCCATTGTTCCTTGATAGTCGTCGCATATTCGTCTTTCCATTCCCAGACTTTCTCGAGGAATTTTTCACGACCGAGATCATAACGGCTAATACCCTCACCACGCAAGCGCTCCTCGACCTTAGCCTGAGTCGCAATCCCTGCGTGGTCCATACCAGGAAGCCAAAGCGTATCGAAACCTTGCATGCGTTTTTGACGGATGATGATATCCTGAAGAGTTGTATCCCAAGCGTGACCAAGGTGAAGTTTCCCAGTTACGTTTGGTGGTGGAATGACGATTGAATAAGGCTTAGCCTTTTGATCGCCTGAAGGCTTGAAAACATCGGCATCAAGCCATTTTTGGTAACGACCAACCTCAACCTCGGCTGGATTGTATTTAGGTGAAAGTTCTTTAGACATGTGTGTGTCCTTTCTAGTTAATTTCTAAGCTACTTTGATAAGCATCTAAAATGTCAATAGTATCTCTTATAATAGGGCTCTGTGTGGCTTTGTAAAGAGATTTATTCCCAATAATATAAAACTCTTCTTTAGCTCTAGTCGCTGCAACGTTTAAAATATTGGGCTCAGAGACAGCCCAGCGAGCAGCCCCCTCACTCATATTATCTGCTCCAAGCACAAAATATACAATCTTATTTTCTTTTCCTTGGAAAGTATGTACCGTCCCTACATTTATAGGTTTTCCATTTTCCCGCTTTGTGAAACCGATTTTATCTAGTTCTTTTGCTAGTTGAACCGATACATTTTTAAAAGGAGTAATGACATAAATATCATCAAATTCCTCATATCTTTTCTGCAACTCTTCTTTCAAATAATCAGCTTGCTCAGGAACAAATTTATCCTTAGCATCTCCACCAACGTCAAACCATTCTCCCATACCTCGAGCTTCTTCCTTTCCTTGAACCATTAAATTATCATAAGAAATTTTATTGGAAATACTGAACATCGGATCACTAGAACGACGATGAACCCAGAGAGGAAGTCCTATCCATGTCCCATCTTGTTTTTTAAAACCATATCTACTAGCAGAATCCATCAATTCTTGCGTTGATGATACAAGATATTTAGAGGCTATCTTGTGATGCTGTGCTAAAAATCCTAAAATATTTTTATCCATAGTCTGTACTGGTTGTATTTGAGAAGGATCCCCAACAGCCATAATATGCTTACTTCTAAAAATAGCCCCCACACTTGCTTGAGGTAATGCCTGACCAGCTTCATCAATAAATACATTACCGATACTATTTTCAGGCAAACACCAAAACATGGAATTAAAGCTTGCAAAAGTTGTACTAATAACTGGAACAGTGAAATTAATCCAATCCCATGAAGTTTTATATAAATCACTAGCATTATCTCTCATTGAATAGTTTTGAGGTTTCTCCCAAATCCATAACGCTTTTTCAAAATGCTTTTGATTGTCATATATAAATTGTTTCCTAACTGCAAGTGCTTTAATAAACAAACGACTCTGCTCTTCTCGATAGGCATCATCAAACCAAAAATTTGATACTTGCAGCTCTTCATACGGAACGGAAAAATTCAACTTATTAACTGTACATGTAGCAAGTTCAGATTGTAATTTTAAACACTTTTCCTGATGGCGAATTAATTCATCCTCTTGTTTAGATTTCCATTCATTATACTTCTGTTGTCTTTGACTCAGTTGATTTAATTCAAATTCATACTTTTCAATCTCTTTTTGCAAACTGTAGCAATATTGGCTTTCATCATATATCTTCTTCATTTCTGCTTTTAGACTTTCATTTGCTTGATTCAATCTCATTAAATAAGTATCTAATTTCGATGGTGTGAAAAGTCTTTTAAACCATAAGAAGCGTGGAGCATTTAATTTAATTGACTCAATATCTTGTACTGCAATCTGTTTGTTAACATTTGACACAGAAATAAGATGCTCGCGTTCAGACAGCTCAGTTTCTATTTTCTTTTTACTATTTTCTAATTGAGTATATTTATCCCGTATTTTAGATAGTTCTGAACGTCTTTGAGCATCATCCTGATGAAACTCTACCTCAAACTGCTGGTAAGCATTTTTCGATCTTACATAAAATCGAATCTTATCCGCTATCTCTTGCATCTTTTCTCTTTTATCAAACAGCTTCTGATATTGAATTTTAAACTCTTCGTATACTGATGGATTCGATTGAAATTTATCCGAATTCAATTCTTGTCGTATTGCTTTTAAAACATTTTGCAGACGGTCTCTATTCTGTTTTTTTCCACCTTCTATCGAAAATAATCCCCAATGTTTTTTGTCGTTAGAAACATCTTCATCTTCTAACAATAAATCATTACTGATTTCAGCAAAATAATTAATTTTCTTTAATTCATCTAACCAATTTGATTTCTGATAGATTTCTTTTCTTTGGGGTAATTCATTAACAATATTTTTAACAGCTCCATTGTTAGAACTTGCAACTACGATTCCTTTATCTGCAATTTCTTTTGGTAATTTTGCAATAAGATAAGGATTGTCATGATAAACTAGATTCCCTTTAAGTTTAGGAGCCGATAATTCACTAATAATTCTAGCCTGTTCCGTTACTAAATCTGCAAAAATGTCTTTTAAAAGTGTCGTTTTACCAGTCCCCGGAGGTCCATTGACACTTCTCACCTCCTCATCCGCATTTGAAGCTAGATTTACAGCTACTTGTTGCATCATAGAAAGAGCATATCTAGGGTTACTAGGAAATCTTCCTAATGGATAATTTTTCGGTTCAAGTATTGTTTCTAAATCTTTGGGATTAAAATAAGATGATTCTTTATTGCTGTCCAAATTGACCCTTACAGAATCGAATCCTGACAAATAACTATTGAGATTTTCATTATAAATTGATTTTGCATATTTCAAATCCTTTAGAAAAAATGAATGTAAATTTATTTCGTCATCAAAATTCTTAACAAAATAATATCTGCAATCACTTGGTGAAATCTCATACTTTTTGAGAAGTTTACTAAAAACTTCGTTGAACTCTCCATCAAGAAACTCCTGACCTAATTGTTCTCGAAGCTCATTTTCTGCTATTAAGAAATCTTTAGGCAATTCCCCATTTTTGAAAATTTGCCCACTCATGGTTAAAAAAAACTTATCAGCTAAGAACTTCAAATCTTTATCAAAGTATAGAGCAAAAGTAAATTTATAAGAAGCTCTTCCCAATTCTTCCTCCGTCGCCTTTAAATTGTATTTGCCTCTTAACACTTCAATAATTTTTCGAAAAGGGAAAATTCCACAATAAACAGCAATCCCTGAACTGGATTTTAATTTTTGACGTTTAAAAAAATCTTTTAATATTGATTGATAATCATCACCTTGAAAAATCTTATACTTAGAATCACTTTTTTCAATATTCCCTTCTGATAATTGTTCTACTGTAATCCAAGCATCTAATATTTGATTATGACTACTTCTCATCATGTCTCCCTTAAAGCATATAAAAACAAGAATATATCTTACTCATTAAAAACTCTCCCACTCACTCCTCAGCAAGCCGTATCTCAAATCATCACAGCGATTGCCTTGGGCATCTTTACGATCTCGGATGCGAGCTTCGAGGGTAAAGCCAAGTTTCTCTGCAACTCGTTGACTTTGAAGGTTATACCCAAAGCAAGTCAGTTCAATCTTGTGAAGAGCAAGTTCTTTAAAAGCTAGGTCAATCAAGGCACGTGCCGCCTCTGGAATATAACCTAAACCCCAATAGTCTGGATGTAAGATATAGCCAATCTCCAAGACATCATCCTCGTGACGACGAGGGAAATCAACAGAGCCTATGACCTTATCGGTTCCTTTAGCGACAATTCCATAGCCCGCTGGGAGATTGTTCTTTTCATTACGCTCGGGCAGAATATGCTCCAGATAATAAATCTCATCTTCCAAGCTCTTGACGGGCGGAAAGCCTGCTGGGTAGGAAACTTCTGGCCTACTGGCATAGTCAAAGATATCCACAACATCAGCCACGGTACGGACTCGTAAGACTAGCCGTTCGGTTTCTAAACGTTCTGGCAACTCTGCTCTTGTCATCCTTCTACCTCGCTTTCTACAAAAAATCGCCCCTGCCATCTACATGACAGGGACGAATGTGTTTATCCGCGGTACCACCCAATTTCGGGCAGAGCCCGCAACTCTCGTCTTTATAATAAAAAGACAATATTATCTCATTTTTCATCCATCAGCAACCAGTTTTGATACATTTGTGGACTTCTCAGCACCGCCACTTTCTGTAAAATGTGGGATTCAAAACACCTCTGATGGCTTTATTGTAGCAAGTTTTTCTCGGAAATGCAAGGCTCAAGAAAGATTACTTGAAGCTGATTCCGTGCTCTTTTAATTTCTTGATGGTAGCTGGACCAATTCCCTTCAAGGCAAGGAGTTCTTTTTCAGTCCAGTTTTTAAAGTCAGCAGCTGATTTGATGCCTTCATCATAGAAAGTCTTAGCACGATCTACTGAGAGGCCACCCAAAGTCGCTGCGAAATCTTCTACTGAATTGGCTACTTTTTGAGCTTGTTCCTTAGCCGCTTCTACTGCTTGTTCCACTTTTTTAGAGACAACTTTTCCTGCTTCGCTGGCAGACTTTTCTGCGTGTTTCACGACTTTCTTGGTCTCTTCTACAACCTTGGTCACCGTACTTGAAAAGGCACCTGAACGACGAAGGCTATTTCGCAATTGTTTTTTACGTTGGAGTTTCTTTGACATGATAAAATCCTTTCAATAAAAAATCCCTGCTCTGACAAGGATTTAATAAAGATATTCTATCAAGATTTTGGCAAAAAATCAAGAAAGTATCTGTATTTTAATAGTTTCGCTCACCAAACAAGCCTTCTGGTAAATCATGGAATCCCTTGCCTGCCTTGAAATTTTCAAACTTACCAAGCAAGAACTGGTAGGCATCCAAACGGCTCTCGTAGCGAATCATGGCATCTTTGGCACGCTCGTCTTGGTCTTCTTCGTAGACTTTTTGACTTTCCTTGTGCGCCATGTCGTTGATCATGATCTGGGTATTGACCCAGGCTTCGAATTCCTTCATAAATTCCTGTTCGTAACTCATTGATTCTCCTTATTCTAATCCACGGAAATAGTCCGTATCAATCTCTCGGTAGGGCTGGATATCCTGAACATACTCCAACACGCCTTGGAATTCCCCGTTTTCATCGTGTACCGCAGCATAGGTGATGTGGACAAACTTGCCTCGCGACTCCGACTTGAACCACATTTCATACTTGTCCTTTTTACCTTCACGAAGACCTTTCATGACAGCCTTCACCTTGTCTAGGTACTTAGGCGGATGACAGAGTTCAACATTGCGCCCAACTTGGGACGGCGTCCGTTTGAAAATCATCTCATCAGCTGGCGCATTGTCATTGTAGTACTGAAAAATGTCGTCTTTATTGACAAAGGTGATCTCCATAGGGAGGTGATTGAGGATGAGGTTGGCCTGCTCGACGGAGAGATAGCCATTCCCAAAAGCCTGTTGACTATGACGGTCCAGCACTGCTTCCTTTTCCTTAGGGGTAAAGGTAATGGTGAACTGTCCTTCTGGAGTATTGATGACTTGCTGAACTTGACCTTCAGCCGTGTCTAGTTGTACGGGCTCTTCTGCACTTTTTTCCTCAACGAAACTCTGACGCTCTGGCACCCATTTCTCAGACGGACGGATGATGGCATAGCCGTAGGCATCGCTCTCCTCCGCAATCTGAATCCAGTCATCCTGACTAAAGGACTCAAGGAGAATCATGAGAAGAATGGACTCTTCCTTGAAAATCATACTTTCAAACTCTGTCGCAAAAGCTTCAAAATCTTCTTTTACAGTGTTAATCGCCACTTCGGGTAGTGCCTTAGCCGTCGCTAGAGCTGTCTGAAAGAGTTCTCTGATCTGATCATCCACTCCCCACATAACTTTGGGAGGTGAATCGTGTCCATAGCGCTCCATGATAGGAAAGAAGAGCTCTTCCTTGCGCTGGTAGTGGATATCAAATTGCCCCAAAAGCCCCATTTGACGGACCAAGCCCTTGCGCATCTCTGCCAGCATTTCCTCATCTTCCATAGACTCATAGGTATCCAACAGTCTCCGAATGCGAATCAAAGCTGCACGGAGAGCCAGATTTTCATCCTTGAAGACGCGAACTGGGTGGCCAGGGTGTTCAGTATCCTCTACTTCGACGCCCTTAACAGCATTTTTAAAAAGATTAGCATGGACATCGCAGAGTTCCATGACATCTTCAAAGGTGACACCTGAGTCTGAGTTCATCAGCTCGTGCTCCATGAGGGAAATCTCAATGGCTGAAACACCCGTAAAAGTCGCATCAAAACGCTCCTGAACTGACTCGGGAGAGGCGCCGTTGTGCAATTCTAACAAAATATCCCGTAGGATATGAATCCGTTCATCTGCCATTAGTCTAATCCAATCACTTCGTAACCATTCGCTTCCAGTGTGCGGACAATCTTGTCCATAGGCGTTCCTTCAAGTTTAGAACCCTGCTTAAGCGATACTTTGCGACCGACTGTATTGCGCATCAAGGGATTAGCAAGTGGTTTAAAACCGAGCTCCACTAGGATTTCCAAAACTTCTGGGTGCTTGTCTACCACTTCTGCAACGGGTATTGACACATCGATGATATTGTCCATGACGACCTCCATTGTATGTTCTAATACTCAATGAAAATCAAAGAGCAAACTAGGAAGCTAGCCGCAGGTTGCTCAAAACAGTGTTTTGAGGTTGTGGATAGAACTGACGAAGTCAGTAACCATACCTACGGCAAGGTGAAGCTGACGTGGTTTGAAGAGATTTTCGAAGAGTATAAAATGATTTTACTGCTTATATTATACCATATGGAAAGAGATTAAAAAACTAGCAGAAGAGTTCCTGCTAGTTTCTTTCATTTCAAGTTATTCCTTATCATCTGGTTTTGCGAGCCACTGGGCTACATCCATCAACTTGTCAGCAAGCAGTACTTTCCCGAAACCTACTAGAGCATTGTCGTCTTTTTTCATGTTCTTCAGGACTTTGATGCTTTGCATCACAAAAAAGTAATTCCCGTAAGTCTTGGCTAGAATTTTAATGAATCCCATATTACTCACCTTCGATGATTTCGACCTCTTTTCGGATAGTATCAACGTCTCTTTGATATTGCACTTCATTGTAGTTGACTAGCTTGGACAATTCCTGTTGCAATCTTTCTCCCATCGGTTTCATGGTCGCAAAGGTTAAGCCACCAGAAATGACTCCACCTAGGATAGGAATCACTTTCCCCATCCCTTTAGCTAGGCCTCCTTTTGTCAGATTGACACCAAAAATTTTCAAAACTTTTTCTAAAATCGGATACCAAAGAGTTTTTGTCAAGGCTTTCTTGTTCACTACTTTTATGACTTGCTTGGCTACTGTCACACCGCCTGATCGAAGCAAGGCACCTGCGCCATTTACTCCCAGCATCACACCGAGATACAGCAAGAGAGTGTTTTTAGCATCTTCACTTAACTCATTGCGCGATGCCCAAAGATCATCAAATCCGTAAATATACCCTAGTTCTTGAGCTAGTTTCAATGAAAAAGCATAAAACTGGGCTACGTCTGTCGGGATAGTGATCGCCATAGCAAGGCCTCCAGGTAGACCTGCTAACACCGATGTTCCACTGGCTAACAGGACATTGTCCTTAATACAGGCCTTGGCCACTCGATCCAAGCTTTCCTGGGGCAACAAAGAAGTCGGTCCTTGTTCAATCAAAGTTGAAATGTCCTTGCGATCTAATTCCTTTGAAAACTTTTCTACTAAAAATTTCTCCCGATCAACTTTGACCACGGGTAATTTTACTACTTGTTGCAGCACTTGCATAGCTATATCTTGTTTAGCCATATGTCTCTCCGTTTTTCATTCATATCAGACTTTATCATATCATACTATGTGAAATTTACAAATTTTTTAAACCGATTTTTATCAGATAGATACATCGTCAAATAGCAATGATCATACTCTGGCAACAAAAAAGAGGGTTGCCCCTCTTTCTTAGTTCTTATCCAGATTGCGTAGCATCTCGTCAATCTTGTTTCCATATTCAATGGACTCATCTTTGACGAAGGTTAAATCTGGGATTTTGTACAATTTCAAATTGCGACCAAGTTCACGTTTGATTGTACCAGTTGCTTTTTCAAGCCCGATTTGAGCTTTTTGGTTATCCGAAGCAAGGTTACTCAAAATGGTGTAGTAAACCTTGGCAACAGACAAGTCACCCAGCATCTGAACATCTGTAATGGTCACACCTTGGACACGCGGATCACGGACCTTCTTTTGCAAAATCTCGTTGACTTCACGCTTGATTTCCATGCCCACACGATCCGTACGGAAATGATTTGCCATGATATTCCTTTCTCTACTTTGACCCAAAAGCTAGGCCAGCAGACCTAGCTATTTTTAAATTTATTGATTTTCAGCTCAAATTGAAACGAAGTTCAATTTGAACTCATCCGCTTCTTTCGCTGTGGTGAAAGTGATGGAACTGATTTATCAGTCCCATCACAGGGGATTTTTGAGACACTAGACTCAAAAATAAGCAATGAAACCATCGGTTTGCTTGCGTCCCTCACCACCTAAGAAAGGAGCAAAAATCTTATCTCTTGATTTCTTCCATGACATAGGCCTCAATCACATCATCAGTCTTGATATCATTGTAGCCATCAATCATCAATCCACCTTCACGACCGTTTGTAACTTCTTTCACGTCGTCTTTGTAGTGTTTCAAGCTTGCGAGTTCGCCATCATAGATAACGACACCGTCACGGATAACACGGACTTTCGAGTCACGGGTAACCTTACCGTTGATAACCATGAATCCACCAATGGTTCCCACTTTAGATACCTTGAAGGTTTCACGGATAACTGCTTCACCGATAACTTTTTCTTCGAATTCTGGGTCAAGCATCCCTTTCATGGCTTCTTCCATCTCTTCGATAACCTTATAGATAATGCTGTGGAGACGGATTTCTACATCGTCAGCTTCCGCTTGTTGACGCGCTTGTGGTGTAGGGCGTACGTTGAAACCAACGATAAAGGCATTTGAAGCTTCCGCAAGAGTCACGTCAGATTCGTTGATAGCACCGACTGCCGAGTGGACAATGGTAACTTTGACACCTTCTACATCGATCTTTTGAAGTGAGGCAGAAAGGGCTTCAACAGAACCTTGTACGTCGGCCTTGATGATAACATTAACTGACTTAAGCTCACCAGCTTTAAGCGTATCAAAGAGGTTTTCAAGGCTGACACGTTGAGTAGCTTGACGTTGCTTCATAAGAGCACGTTTGGCACGTTCTTCACCGGCTGCACGCGCAGATTTTTCATCTTCGTAAACGGCAAAGTGGTCACCCGCCATTGGCGCTTCGTTCAAACCTGTAATAGAAACTGGTGTTGATGGGCCTGCAACCTTGACACGACGACCAAGGTCATTGGTCATAGCACGGACACGACCGAAGGTATTTCCGACAACGATTGGGTCTTGGACATTCAAGGTACCTTGTTGGACAAGAAGGGTTGCGACCGCACCTTTTCCTTTATCCAAGCGCGCTTCGATAACCGTACCAATCGCACGCACTGTTGGGTCTGCTTTGAGTTCTTGGATTTCAGCCACAAGTAGGACCGTTTCTAAGAGTTCATCGATGTTTTGGTTGAATTTAGCTGAGATTTCAACAAATTCAGAATCACCACCCCAAGCTGTTGACATAACACCATGCTCTGCCAATTCACCGATAACGCGTTCTGGGTTGGCACCTGGTTTATCAATCTTGTTGATAGCCACGATAATTGGAACGTTTGCCGCTTTTGAGTGGTTGATGGCTTCGATAGTCTGAGGCATAACCCCGTCGTCGGCCGCTACAACCAAGATAGTAATATCGGTAACAGATGCACCACGCGCACGCATAGAGGTAAAGGCCGCGTGTCCTGGTGTATCAAGGAAGGTAATCTTCTTGCCATTTTCCACGATTTGGTAGGCACCGATATGCTGCGTGATACCACCTGCTTCACCTGTCGCAACACGAGAGTTACGAAGGGTATCCAAGAGGGTTGTTTTACCATGGTCAACGTGTCCCATGATGGTTACAACTGGTGGACGCTCAACCAATTCATCTTCATTAAGATAGCCATCTTCGACAAAGAAACGTTCGATGTCGGCATTATCCACTTCAACCTTTTGTTTGGCTTCGATACCGTAATCCACCATGAGGAGTTCGATGGTTTCTCCATCTAAGGATTGGTTTTGTGTGGCCATCACACCCATCATAAAGAGTTTCTTAACGATTTCAGCTGGTTCACGTTTGATCCGTTTTGCGATTTCCGCAACAGTCATACCATCTGTATACTCAAATTCTGTTGGCAATTCGTGGAACTTACGCTCTGTAACAGGTTTTGGAGCCTGGTTACGGTTGTTTTGCTTGTTCCCTTTTTTATTTTTCTTGTTGTTATTCCAGTTACTATTTCTTTGATTTCTCACTTGATTCTGACTACTTCGATTCTTTTGTTGTTTTCTAGGACCATCTTCTTCGTGATCATAATCGTCACGTTCTTTGTCTGGTCGAGCTTGTTTTTTACGACGTGTATCCACTGGCGCTTCTTTCGCTACAGGAGCTACTGTTACGGCTGGTTGCGTTTGTTCAGCTAGCTTAGCAGCTTCCTCAAAGATTTCCTCTGGCTCCTTGCGTTTGTTAGCTTGAGCCAAGGCTTCTTTGGCTGCTTGCGATTGTTTGAAGCGCTCCTCGCTTGAGCGTGCGTACTCTGCATTTTGCTCTGCTTTTAGGGCTGCTGCACGGGCTTTAAAGTCAACACGTGGTCCAGCTTGTTTTGGCTGGAAGTCTTGTTGCTGACGGCGATCATTGCCACGATTCCCTTGACCTTGTGATTTTTTCCCTTGGTCGTTGAGTCGGCGATTGTCGCGGTTCCCTTGACCAGGTTTACCACCATTACGGCCGTCATTTTTCTGACGGTTTCCGTTTTGTTGTTGGTCACGGTTGTTGCCCTTGTTTTGTTTGCGTCGTTCTGCCTGCTCTTTGGCACGCGCCTCACGCTCCGCCTTGAAGTTTCGACTCTGTGGTCTTGCGGCCACTACTTTTTCTTCCTTAGGAGCTGCAGGTGTAGCTGGTTTACTTTCTTCCTTAGCGACAACTGGTTTATCTGATACAGGCTTTTCAACTTTCTTTTCTACACTTGCTTTTGGTGCTACAGGTTTTGCTTCTGTTTTTGGAGTAGCAGGCTTAAAGCTAGCCGCGATTTGCTCAGCAGCAGCCGCCTCTACGCTTGATGCATGGCTTTTCACTTCCAAGCCCAGCTCTTTTGCACGCGCTACAACTTCCTTACTTTCTTTTCCAAGTTCTTTTGCGATTTCGTACAATCTTTTCTTAGACAAATCATGTCCTCCTCTTCTATTCCATAAGAGACCTCATTTTCTTTGTAAATCCAGCATCTGTTACAGCCAGAACCTTTCTCGATTTTCCGACTGCTATGCTTAATTCCAGTGTTGAAAACACGGTAATAACTTCTACTTGATAATAGTGGCTTTTATCCTGAATCTTCTTGGTTAGATTTGGGCTAGCATCATGAGCTAGAAATACCAATTTAACCTTCCGGTCTTGAATGGCTTTGACAACCATTTCTTCACCCGAGATGATTTTCCCTGCTCGCTGAGCCAATCCCAAGAGATTACTTACTTTTTGCTTATTCAAGTCCTAACTCTCTTCTTTTTACTTTGTGATCAACATAGGCGATCAACTCGTCATAAAAGCTTTCTTCGACTTCCATGTTAAAGCTACGGTTAAAGACTTTTTTCTTTTTAGCCTCTAGGGCTTCTGCATTGTCTAGCTTGATATAAGCGCCCCGGCCATTAGCCTTGCCTGTCGGGTCGATAAAGACCTCACCTTCTTTGTTCTTGACAATACGGAGCAAATCACGCTTGTCAATCACTTCATTGGATACAACAGACTTGCGCAAAGGGATTTTTCTTGTTTTCATCTTTCCCTCCTCTTGCAGATCTTATTCTTCAGTCAATTCGTCTGTTTCAGCGTAATCCACTTGACCTGCTTCTTCCATAGCTTCAAATTCACTTGCAGACTTGATATCGATACGGTAACCAGTCAAATGTGCTGCTAAGCGAACATTTTGTCCACGACGACCGATAGCAAGAGATAGTTTGTTATCTGGCACAACCACCAAGGCACGTTTGCTGTCATTTTCATCAAAGATAACTTGGTCAACTTCGGCAGGAGCAATGGCATTGTAGATAAACTCAGCTGGATCTGCTACCCATTCGATAACGTCGATGTTTTCTTCTACCGGTACCATGCGGTCACTCTTAGCATCGTAGCGAGCTGGGTGGAATTTGCTAGTAATTTTCTTGATGTTCGCTCCACCACGTCCAACGATTGTTCCGATAGCATCCACGTTAGGATTGTGGCTACGAACAGCAACTTTCGTACGGTCACCTGCTTCACGGGCTACGCTCATGATTTCAACAGTTCCATCATATACTTCTGGAATCTCTTGTTCCATCAATCGTTTGATCATTTCTGGGTGGCTACGACTAACAAAGACGTTGACACCACGAGGGTTGTCTTCAACTTTATAAACGTAAACCTCAATACGATCGTGGGAAGCAAACACTTCTCCAGGAATTTGGTCTTGTTTTGACAATTGTGCTTCGATGCTGCCAAGGTTGACATAGATAAAGCGGTTGTCAAAACGTTCTACTGTACCTGACATGATTTCTTGCTCATGCTCTTTGTAAGTATTGTAGGTGATAGCACGTGTTTGCTTGCGCATTTTTTCCATGATGGTTTGTTTGGCAGATTGGGCTGCTACACGACCAAACTCACCTGGTGCTTCTTCAAATTTAATCTTGTCCCCAAGCTCATAGGCTGAATTAATAGCAAGGGCATCTTTTAAACTGATTTCCAAACGGCTATCAAATACTTCATCAACAACTTCACGGACAGTATAGACAGTAAAGTCACCTGTCTTTTCGTTGAAATCAATAGCTACGCTGTCAGATTGACCATAGCGTCTGCGATAAGCGGAACGAAGCGACTCTACTACTGCGTCGATGATGTCTTCTTTTTTGATTCCCTTGTCTTCTTCCAAAATGCGGAAGGCCTCTAGCATTTCTTTACTCATGTTCTTTTTACTTTTGAATCCTCAAAAGCTATCCTTTCTTTTCTATAGTTTTACTGCTAAACGTGCTTTTGATACTAAACTGTATGGAATTTGAACGGTTTTCTTACGTGTCTTGTCCATATACTCCATAGTCAACTCATCCCCTTCAAAGGATACCAAGGTGCCTTCAAAGACTTTTTGCTTATCAATGGCTTGGTAGAGCCCGACATGGATGTATTTCCCAACAGCTCCAGCGACAGCATCCTTGGTTTTCAAAGGACGTTCCAAGCCTGGACTGGTGATTTCTAGGAAATATTGTTCTGGGAAGGGATCGGGCTTGATGGTATCTAAGACAGGACTGATGATTTCTGTCAAGTCTGCCGTGTCGTTCAAGGTAATTCCTTCGGGTTTATCTACAAAAATACTGAGAATCATGTCACTGCCAATCTTTCCATACTCGATATCCACGAGCTCGAAAGGTGCTTGGATGACAGGTTCTACAACTTCTCTGACTAATTCTACGATTGTTGCGATTGCGTCCACCTCCTCATAAGCAAGAGGCGAAGATATTTCCCCGCCTCTCTTTCTCATATTCTTACTATCAGTATAGCACGTTTGTCAATTTATGTAAAGCATTAGCACTCAAACAGCTGGTTTTCAAGCTATTTCTTAAAATTCTGCTTCAACTCGATAGATCACTTGACCTTTGCTGGAGAATTTTTGCTCATATTCTGTCATGACATTGCCTTCAAAATCACTGGCATGCAAGTCCAGCCAAACACCATTGAGTTTCATCCCATACTGAGAAAAGCTCACTAGACTATACTCAAATAAGCCACGATTGTCTGTCTTGAAATGGATTTCCCCATTCTCAGGCAAGATGCGCTTGAAGGTATCCAAGAAACTCTTGTAAGTCAAACGACGCTTTTCATGGCGTTTTTTAGGCCAGGGATCTGAAAAGTTTAGGTAGAGACGATCAATCTCACCGTCTTCAAAGTAGTCGGTCAGATCTGAACCATCTACCCACAGCAACTTGATATTGGGCACTCCAACTTCTAATACCTTATCCAAGGCATAACTTAATACCGACTTTTGGATGTCAATCCCGATGTAGTTGATGTCAGGATTTTGCTTGGCCATTCCTGATACGAAGGCCCCTTTCCCACTTCCAACTTCAACATGAATAGGATGATCATTTCCAAACAAGTCTCGCCATTTCCCTTTAGCTTCCAAGGGATTGAGGACTACATACTGAGGATTGGCCTCTAGTAATTCTGTCGCCCCTTTACGATTTCTAACTCTCATCTCTTCTTTCCATACTTGTCACGGAAGACGCGCAAGGCATAAATCTCCCGGTTTACATTGTCTAAATCTTGATTTTCACAGTATTTGGCAATCTGGTTCAAGTAAGAATACTGACCATACCAATACAATTTATCTAACACTGTCTGATTGTACTTATAGCCGTAGTCTCTCAACCATTGACGCCACTGATGATCTGGAATGTAGTGGCATAGCAAATGCGCCACATCAAACATACGATCCGTCAGACGAACCGAATCCCAATCCACTAGATAAACGAGTCCACTCTCTGTCTCAATCCAATTACTATGACGAAGATCCCCGTGCACAATCGTTGCATGGTCTTCCCTAAAACCTGGAACCGTCTTACCTAGCTCCGCAATCACACTGTTCAAATAGTGGTTCTGCTTCAAGATTTCTGGAACTCCTTGCTGCCAAGAACGTAGCAAATCAACTGGTGTTTCCATGGTGTATCCCAAACGGCTCAACTGCTTCATCAAAGGACGCGAGCGGTGAAGGCGGTTCAAGATATTGATGATCTGCTTGCGATTCATATCGTAAGGGGTCAAGATTTTACCCGTCAGCCATTCCTGAGCACACATATCACGGCCATCTGGCAAACGACGAGTCCATAGTAATTGAGGAGCGATTTGTTCTCTGGCTAGGCCAGGTAGGATTGGAGAGGTGTTCATTTTTACAAAGACGCGCTTCCCATCAGGGTAGCTTCCCATATAAGCTTTGCCACTCTTCCCAGGGATAGGGGTCAGCGTTAGCTCATTATCACCCAAGTCCATTTCTTTCCTCCGTATAAAGTTTCCTTACTATTCTACTAGTTTTTGGTCTATTCGTCAACCAATCTTTTTAGTTGGTAAGGCAAATAAAACAATTGTAGGAAGAGACTAGCCCCTACAAGAGCCAACAAGGCTATTTTTTCTTGAAAAACCACTGCTCCGACCAGCAATTCCAGCAAAAGAACTGCACTTCCCACACCGAGTACAATCTGTTTCAACCCTTTCTCCTTCTCCCCTTTTTCTAGTGGAAAGAGCTGGGTCAAGTATTGGTAGTCAAAGGCATGATAGAGAGCGAGTAACTGAAAGAGCAAGAGGTAGTTAAACAGCACTACCACCGCTGTCGCGATCCAAGATTGCTCGATAAAGATCACAGCTAACAAGGATAGGAGCAAGAGACGGAGACTGAGGGCAAAGAGGTCTCCATTTCGCAGATAAGAACGAAGATAGAGATTTTGCCAGATCTTCCCAGGCACCTTTTGAACAGTCTTTAGGATAAAATCCAGATAAGCGCGACGTTTGACACTATTTGAAACGCCCTTGACCTGAGTAAAGAGAGCAAAGAAACGAAGCAAAATTTGCTTGCGCTTGCTTTCTTGGGAGATCACATAGTCCCAGTCAAGCCCAGTCTCTGTATAAAATTTACTGGCTTTTTGACGAAATAGGAGATATTTCCCAGCTCCCAATAAAAGCATATAGATGAAAAAAACTGGCAAGCCATAGCCCATGGCTAAAAATAAGGGCGCAAATAAAAGCAAGAAAAGGGTTTGGACAAAGAGCCAAAAGACCAGTGAGCGCACTGTCTGCCCTTTGAGGTGAGACTTAACCTCCTCTTCACTGACTAAGAGAAAGAGCTTGTCAGGTCCTTCCATATAGGTCGCGATTCCTCCCCAAGTCAAAAGCAAAGTAGATACTATTACTAAAAACAAGAGAATAGGCCAATGATTTTCAGGAAAATCTTGCAAGAGTTGACTATACTGGTAAGCTAGAAAACCGATGAGAACTAGCAGGAACAAGACAAAGTGGTCATTGAGAACATAGCGCAGATAACCGACACACTCCTTACGAAAAGCCTGCTTTCGCTTTAAAAACAAGTCTTTCATAGCTCCTCCTCTTTGGTCAGAGCCAAGTAAATATCATTCAAACTCGCTTCAGGCATGTCAAAGGCTTCGCGGAGTTGCTGGAGGTTCCCCTGAGCTCGCACCTCCCCCTTGTGGAGGATGACAAAGGCATCACACATCTTCTCCGCTGAATCCAGCACGTGGGTACTCATGAGAATGGACTTGCCTTTTTGCTTTTCTACTTCTAGTAGCTGAATCAAGTCAGAAATGGCCAGCGGATCGAGCCCAAGGAAAGGCTCATCAACGATGAAAAGACTCGGATCTACGACAAAAGCACAGATAATCATGACCTTCTGCTTCATTCCTTTGGAAAAATGCACTGGGAACCAGTCTAATTTTTGGTCCAAACGAAACATTTTTAACAAAGGTTCCACACGATCAAAAGCTATATTCTGCTCAATACCATAGGCCATGGCAACCGTCTCGATATGCTCTCTAAGAGTCAACTCCTCATACAGACTAGGCGTTTCTGGGATATAGCCAATCTGTTTGCGGTAGTTGGTCGCATCCTCTCGCAGGGTGAGACCGTTAATCTTGATTTCCCCACTGTAAGGTGTCAACAGACCAATAATCTCATTAATTGTCGTTGATTTTCCAGCACCGTTGAGACCAATCAAACCAACCAACTGCCCACTTTCAACTGTAAAGGACACATCTTTCAAGACAGGGACGTGAACATAGCCTCCTGTCAGGTTTTTAATTTCTAACATATTTTCTCCGAATCTGGTATAATGTAGCTATATTATATCAAAATTCAATACAGTAGAGGTGGATTTTATGTCAAATTGCATTTTTTGTAAGATCATCGCAGGGGAGATTCCTGCTTCAAAAGTATACGAGGATGAGCAGGTTCTTGCCTTTCTTGATATCTCTCAAGTAACACCTGGACACACCTTGGTCGTACCAAAAGAGCACTATCGCAATCTTTTAGAAATGGATGCTGCGAGTGCCAGCCAACTCTTCGCCCAAGTGCCAACAGTGGCTCAAAAAGTCATGAAGGCTACCAAGGCTGCTGGCATGAATATCATTGCTAACTGTGAAGAAGTTGCTGGTCAAACAGTCTTTCATACTCACGTGCATCTCGTACCTCGCTACGGTGCAGAAGATGACCTCAAGATTGACTTTATCGCCCACGAACCCGACTTTGACAAACTTGCCCAAATCGCTAAAACCATTAAAAACGCTTAAGGAGATGCCATGAAACTATCCAATCTATTGCTATTTGCAGGTGCTGCAGCCGGAAGTTATTTTGTCGTAAAAAATCGCCAAGCCATCACAGAGGAATTTATGGATACTAGCGACCGCGTCGAAGCTATCAAGGATGATTTGGATATCATCCAAAACAGCCTACAAATCATTGACCAACAAAAAGCCCTTATCAAGGAATACCAAAAAGATTTAACCTACAAGTTCAAAGTCTTGGAAAAAGATTTCCAAACTAGAATGGCGGTCCTCCAAGAAGAAAAACAAGAATAAGAAAGCCTCCAACTTTCCTTAAATCCATTTTGGGTTACTAGATTCGAACAGAAAAGGGAGGGAATGAAAATGAAACAGTTTGTAAAAGTTCTAGCGAAGGTCATCGCGATCCCTTGCGGCTGCCTCTGCCTGCTTGCAGCCCTAGCATTTCTACTACTAATCAATCTTTTCAAAGCGTCACCAAGTGACATCCGAAAAGGGAATGACGACTTAAAACAAATCTTTACCTCCCTTGACATGCCTCCTAAGAAAGTAGAATCAAATGGAAGGTATCAATTTGAGGGTGGAGGCTTACATTTTTATGTTACTTTCTCTGATGATGTCATCAATAGCCACCCCGTCCTAAAAGAAAGTCCAAAACTCACCAAAAACCGACTCGAAGTCTATGTCCTCCAGACAGGAGAGATTTCCTACTATAAAGTAGGGGATAACTTGTTCAATCATGGTTTATTTCAGTTTTTAGAGAAGGAGGGCGAGAAGTATTTCCAAGAAAAAGGAAAGAAATTTAACCCTAATTACTCACTTCTCTTTTGGAATGATCAAGAAAGTCTCAAAAAGGGAATCGCATTCTATGAAAAAGCTTTGATCTTAGTGGATATTCAGGATAATTCGGCGATTAAGCGTATTGACACCGTCACCGTTAAGCCTGGAAAGGAAGAGGAATTCAAGCAACTCATTCAGGAGATGGATACTGCTGGCTTGCTCACTCAAAAGTATAAATAGTAGACTAATTGGAGAATGATTGCTCGATGCTAAATTTCCCAAGATTATACAAAAAAAGAGCCAATCGGCTCTTTTTACTTTATTCTCCTTCAAAGGCATCTTTAATATGGTCAAAGAAGCCTTTTTTCTTTGGATTGACTTTCAAGTCGCCTGCAGCTGCGAATTCTTTAAGCGCTGCTTTTTGGCGGTCGTTCAAACCTGTCGGAGTAACGACATTGACAGTAACGTATTGGTCACCAACAGCACCGCCACGAAGGCTCGGTGCTCCCTTGCCACGTAGACGGAATTTCTTGCCAGTCTGAGTTCCTTCTGGGATAACCAATTCAACATCTCCATGAACAGTTGGAATTTCTACAGTGTCTCCAAGAGTAGCTTGGACAATATTAAGATTTAACTTGTAGAAAATAGTTGTTCCTTCACGTTCAAACTTATCGCTAGCTTCCACAGAAACTACTACATACAAGTCACCATAAGGTCCACCGTTAAAGCCTGCTTCACCTTGACCAGCTAGGCGGATTTGTTGGCCTGTTTCCACACCAGCAGGGATTTTTACATGTACGCTATGAGCTTGTTTTTCATGACCTGTTCCGTGACAAGTTGTACATGGATCTTTGATTTCTTTTCCACGACCATGACAGACATCACAGGTTACTTGGCGACGCATCATACCAAGAGGAGTCTGCGTATCGACATTAATGACACCAGCGCCATGACAGCGTCCACAAATGACTGGACTTGTCCCTGGTTTAGCACCAGATCCATTACATGTACGACAGCTTGCTTCACGGTTGTACTTAACTTCCTTTTCCGTTCCGAAGATAGCTTCTTCAAAGGTCAAGTTCACACGGTACTGGAGGTCATCCCCTTGACGAGGAGCGTTTGGATTGCGTGAAGCTCCGCCTCCTCCGAAAAAACTTGAAAAGATATCTTCAAAACCACCGAAGCCACCGGCTCCGTCAAAGCCACCGAAACCACCGGCACCACCAAAGCCACCGTTGGCACCTGCAGCACCATATTGGTCGTAGGCAGCACGTTTTTGGTCGTCACTCAAAGTCTCATAGGCTTCTTGAACTTCCTTGTATTTTTCCTCAGCGCCAGGCTCCTTGTTGATATCTGGGTGATATTTTTTGGAAAGCTTACGATAAGCCTTTTTGATCTCGTCTGCCGAAGCGTTTTTTGACACCCCCAGACGATCATAAAATTCAGTATTGTTCATACAAGATACTAAGAGCGAACAGAAAGCGACTAAAATTTAGGAAACCGACAAGAAATCCTGATTTCTTAGGAGGTTTATCTAATTTCCAAGCTTTCCGCTCGAGTTCAATTACGAACACCCTTATTCCTTTCTGTTAATCTTACGGAACGAAACCTCAATCTAGGTCGGGTTCAATTCCTTTCTTTGTATATTGATGATAAAAACTCAAATAAATTAGGTTCGGCACCTTTTTACCGAAAAACAGAGGCTGGGTTGCAACCTCTGTGGTTAGATTATTCTATAATAGAATGTTAAATCTTCTTTAAATTAATTCAGTTTTATATTACTTTTTGAATTTCATAATAACTTGCAACTGCTACTGCAATTACATCATTACGATTATCCTCAAATTTAATTTCTCTATTGATAGGTCCCTTATCTCCAGATGATTTTGTTTTTCTCAATAAACCCGAGTGTAAAGTAGCTTCCCCATGAAATTTCACCCAGGTAACATCGTCCTTATTATAAATTTCTAAGAACTTTCTACCTGTATCTATTGTGGGCGAGTACAAAGAAAAGTATTTACCATTTTCCTTTTTCTCAAACTTTAAAGTTCCATCCTGTAATAAATCAATTAAGTCGATAACTTTCATTAAATCCTCCTGACTTATAGTTTACTTTTCAGTAAACTCTCCGTCTACGACGTCATCGCCTGCGTTTCCTGTTGTTTGTGCGCCTTCTGCTCCTGCTTGAGCTTGTTGCGCTGCTGCAGCTTGTTCGTAGAGTTTAACAGCAAGTCCTTGAGCTTTTTCATTCAAGGCTTCGAGTTTTGCTTTCATTTCGTCCAAGTTGTTGTCTTCTTGCGCTTTCTTAAGGTCATCAAGTGCAGCTTGGGCAGCATCACGTTCTGCATCGAAGCCTTTTCCTTCAGTTTCCTTGATTGTCTTTTCAGTCGCAAAGATTGCTTGGTCTACTTCGTTACGAAGGTCTACTTCTTCTTTACGTTTCTTATCTGCTTCAGCATTTGCTTCTGCATCTTTCATCATGCGGTCGATTTCTTCATCAGTCAAACCTGAGTTAGATTGGATGACAATAGTTTGTTCTTTTTGAGTTCCAAGGTCTTTGGCCTTAACAGACACGATACCGTTCTTGTCGATGTCAAATGTTACTTCGATTTGAGGAATTCCACGAGGTGCAGCCGGGATGTCAGTCAATTGGAAGCGTCCAAGAGTCTTGTTATCTGCTGCCATTGGACGTTCACCTTGAAGAACGTGGATATCAACGGCCGGTTGGTTGTCTGCCGCAGTTGAGAAGACTTGTGATTTAGATGTTGGGATTGTAGTGTTGCGGTCGATGAGTTTTGTGAAGACTCCACCCATTGTTTCGATACCAAGTGACAATGGTGTTACGTCAAGAAGGACAACGTCTTTCACATCACCAGTAATCACACCACCTTGGATGGCAGCACCCATAGCAACAACTTCGTCAGGGTTTACTGATTTGTTTGGTTCTTTACCAGTTTCAGCCTTAACAGCTTCTACAACGGCTGGGATACGAGTTGAACCACCAACAAGGATAACTTCGTCGATATCTGACAAGCTCAAACCTGCATCTGAAAGGGCTTGACGAACTGGAACTTTTGTACGCTCTACAAGATCACGAGTCAAATCGTCAAATTTCGCACGAGTCAAAGTCATTTCCAAGTGAAGAGGTCCAGCCTCACCTGCAGTGATGAATGGCAAGCTGATTTGAGTTGAAGTTACACCAGAAAGGTCTTTCTTAGCTTTTTCAGCTGCATCTTTCAAACGTTGCATTGCCATCTTGTCAGTAGACAAGTCAATACCGTTTTCTTTCTTGAATTCTGCTACCAAGTGATCGATGATTTTTTGGTCAAAGTCGTCACCACCGAGTTTGTTGTCCCCTGCAGTTGACAATACATCAAAGACACCGTCACCCAATTCAAGGATAGATACGTCGAATGTACCACCACCAAGGTCGAATACCAAGATTTTTTCTTCTTTGTCAGTCTTGTCCAAACCGTAAGCAAGAGCTGCTGCAGTTGGTTCGTTGACGATACGTTCTACTTCAAGACCAGCGATTTTACCAGCGTCTTTAGTTGCTTGACGTTGAGCGTCGTTGAAGTAAGCTGGGACTGTGATAACTGCTTTGGTTACTTTTTCACCAAGGTATTCTTCAGCGTAACCTTTCAAGTATTGAAGAATCATAGCTGAGATTTCTTGTGGAGTATATTCTTTTCCATTTGCAGAAACTTTTTCAGAAGTTCCCATCTTAGATTTGATAGAGATAACTGTATCTGGGTTTGTGACTGCTTGACGTTTCGCAGCGTCACCAACAATGATTTCTCCGTTTTTGAATGATACTACAGATGGAGTTGTGCGGTTTCCTTCTGGGTTTGCGATGATTTTGCTTTCAGTTCCTTCAAGAACTGCAACTGCTGAGTTTGTTGTACCTAAGTCAATACCGATAATTTTAGACATGTGTTTTTCTCCTTAAATTTTAATTCGAATTTTGATTTTTTGATATTTCCCTTAAGTGGTGGGGACGTGAGCAACTCCCTTCGGGATTTCATCACTTATTTTTGAGCCTATTGTCTCAAAAATCCCCTGTTTCAGTAGCAAAAGCTACTGAAACTTTCACCACGGCGGGCAATATCTTCCTTGCAAGCCTCCGGCTTGCTTTTTATCTTTCTTTCATAGTTTATTGTCGTTTCGGACAAGTTTTCAATGTATATATGTTACGACACGAGGAGTCGAAATCGATATTATTTCGACGACGAGTTAGTAAGGAGGCTAGGCAAACGCCATAGCGATTGCCGTTTTCTGACGAGTTGCTTCAGCAACCATCAGAATTGCCTAGTTATATACTACTACCATGGCTGGGCGTAGGATGCGGTCATGGAGTTTGTAGCCTTTTTGAAAGACTTGGGCGATGGTATCTGCTGGATGTTCATCATCTGCTGGGAGAGTTTGGATGGCCATATGATAGTTATGGTCAAATTCGCCGTCAGCTGCGATTTCTTCGATTCCTTCTTCTTTCAAAGCGTAAACCAAGCTTTCTTGCACCATCTCCAATCCTTTTTTAACATCGTCTGTCAAACCTTCAACGGCTAGTGCACGTTCTAAGTTGTCGAGCGATGGTAAGATTGCTTTTGCCAGGTCTTGGCTACGATAACGTTGCAAGTTTTGACGTTCTTCATTGGCACGGCGTTGAATATTTTGCATTTCTGCATGAGCGCGAAGGTATTTATTTTCAAACTCATCTGCACGTTCATTTGCCAAGTCCAACTCTGACTTTTCAGGAGTTGTTTCTTCAGTTGTTTCCACAACTTCCTCTTCTTTCATTTCTTCATTTTTTATATCTTGGGCCATTTTCGCCTCCTTTAATGATTTCAATCTTAATGTACTTCGTAATGATTACTGCTGAGGTAGCGGTAAAAATCTGTCAACTTCATGGTCAAAACACGATTGACAACATTGACTTGATTGACCAATTGCTGGTAGTCCAGATTGACCGGACCGATAATCGCTAGAATTCCAAAACCTCGATAAGGAATTAGGAATTTACTGCTAATCACTGCTAGGTTAGCTAGACAGGATTCCTGACTGTCCGCAACACGAACATTTTGCATCTGATCTTCATGCAGACCCTCACGAATCTCCAGAGCCACCTTTTGCGGTTGATCAAAGAACTGATAGGCTGCCAGATTGGCAAAATTCAAGAGATTGACCTTGCCTGCCACCACGATATTTTCGTTGAACATTTCCTTAAAGATATGTTCAAAGAGATCCATGACATTATCCGTTGTTGTAAAGTAACGCTGGATAATCTGCGGAATCTCCGTCCGAATCTTGTAGTGAATATCTAGAACGGTGTGACCGAGGAAACGTTCCTGAATGATGCTCTTCAGTTTCAGCAAATCTTCCTGCAAGAAGTTCCTTGGAATCAGAAACTGACTGGTAACCGTTCGCGATTCGTCTAGGGTAAATACTGCTAAAGCTGTATGTTGCCCCAAAACAACTATATCAAAGGCTGTCAAGCGTTGTCTGCTCGGCTCAACGTCCAGTGCCACTACCGTACAGGCACTCAAGTCTGTCAGTAGATTGGCAGCCTCTTGCAGAATATCCTCTAGTTTGAAGAATTCCTGATCAAAGGCTTTGACAATCTCGTATACCTCATTTTCAGCCAGTCTGTCAAAAGCAAGCGAGTGTTTCACATAGTACTGAAATCCCGCGACACTTGGCATCCGACCGCTTGAGGTATGAGCCTTCTCAAGCAAACCCTGCTTCTCTAGAGCTGCCATGTCATTACGAATGGTAGCACTACTAGAATTGATAGACTCTTGTAGCGCCTTGGATCCGACAGGTTCGTGCGTTTTGGTAAAGATGTCAATAATCAGATTTAAAATATCCTGCTGACGCTCTGTAACCATCTCATCACTCCTCTCTGTCCGATCGATTAGCACTCTATGTACCCAAGTGCTAACTCATGATTCTATTATACACCCTTAGAAGAGAATGTCAAGATAAAAACTCAAAAAATTAGCACTCTTTTACCAAGAGTGCTAAAAATCAGTCTGAAGACCTAGAACCTTGCTACTCATCTACCTGGTATTTCCTTTTAAGTCTGAAAAAACCATAGATTAGATAAGAAATTAAGCAAGTGTATAAAACGAAAATAATAAAGAAAGACTGAGACAAGTTCTCTCGATACAAACTCATGCAAACAACAAGACCACCTGAGAAAGCGGCTATACAGGAACGAAGTCTAGACCGCATAGCTTCCCATCTAAGAGCATTACGCATATAGACTTTCTCCTCTGAAAGTATATCAGAAGTTGGTTTACGAAGAATTGAATAAAAACCTGTTTCTATCAATTCCCAACCGCTATTTCTAAAATCTTGCAGTTCATGCTTATACTTTTTAAGAAATCTAGAATCATAGATATGATAGATGACATCATCTGGTTGGCATTGTTCAAAATAGAAAAAACCAAAACGGTTAGTTCTATATTTCCAACCTTTCAAGTGCATCTCATGTAAATATTCTTCTTCCTTGTCCAAATCAACAATGGTGAAAATCCTAAATTGTACTTTGCTATTCATTGTCTTACCTCCAAATTAGAAAACAGGCATTGTTTCATTTATCAGATAATTCTTTCCACTTTTGAAACAATCTCCCAAAAATATAAGAAATCTGAATCGCAAAAATAATCAATAAAACACAATCTATTATGAAAATCAAAAACAATTCCCAACTGAAAGAACTAGCTCCACTGACAAACTTTGAGAAAACCGGTAGTAGAGCTAAAAACAGAAGCAAAATAGGAAGCATACGCATTATTAAAATCCGTTTGACCACAGCTAACTTCCCGGCCGCGTCATTATAAATTTCAAACTCGGCATCCGATTCAATTTCAAAATGTACTTTTCTAAAGTAGGAAAAACCATTAAAGTCTGTAATATGCTCCCAGCCATAGTCTTTAAATAGTTGTAAATAGGAGGCTCTCTCTGATTTTTTCATGGGATAAAAGTCCAACTGATAAGACACCTGCTCCGGTTGGCACTTTTCAAAAGTATACTTAACCGCAACTACTAAGTTAGAGTAGCTTACTTCCTTAAGTTTCCAGCCCTTAGCATGCATTTCTCCAAGGTATAAAGCCTCTTTATCATAATCTGCAATTGTAGATATCCGATATACAACCTTCTTTTCCATCATACTTCCTCCCGACTATTTCTATAGAGCCGTTCAATACGTTTCAATTCAATATCTAAGACTTTTCGTCCCAAGTCTGTGATCTGATAGATTTTACGTTTTTCCTCTTCCCGGATAAAGGAAATCAAGCCATCCTTTTCCATCTTTGACAAGGTCCCATACATAGTTCCAGGACTAATCGAAACTTGCGAATCTGTCATCTCCTTGACCTTTTGTGTGATACCATATCCATGGTTCTCCTTCTGTAAACAAAACAAGATATAAAAACCTGTTTCAGTCATGGGAAGGTAAACACGCCTGATTTTATCTGTTAATTCCATTTATTCACACCTCCTATTCAGTTCGATATATCGCATCTCGTTATATAAACTATATCACAGCTCGATATAAAATGCAAGAAAAAGAGAGAACGATTTCTCGTTCTCTCTTCTTAGGCTCAGGAATTAAGAAGTCATTTTGTTATTTCCTAAGAGTGGCTTAATCTTTCTTGCGAAGGATAAAAGCTGCTAGGCTTGCAAAGGCAAGACCGATGATTGAAAGAAGACCAGATACTGCTGAACCCGTGTTTGGTAACAAGTTCTGATTTTGACTACTTCCTTCTTCTGGTTGACTATTATTTCCAGAATCTTTAATTGGGGCCGGAGTGAATTCCCAGGTGCCTACGAAGTGTGCGTCTGCTCCATTGATGGTTTCAGATGTCTTGTCATAAGACTTGAAGCTCCATGTGCCTTCTGCTGTCTTCACTTCTGTTTGACTTGGTTGAGTCGGAATCGCTCGGCTACCGTCTTTCAAGTCTGTTTGGTCTGCTGGAAGCAAGGCTTTCACTTCTTGCGGAAGTTCTTTACCTAAGGTTCCGCTGACAAACTCGTGAACTGCCTTGTGAGTCACTGTTGGAACTGGAGCTGCTGTAAATTCCCATGTTCCTACAAACTTAACATCTGAACCGTTGACAGTCTCTGAAGTCTTGTCGTAGGACTTGAAGCTCCAGGTGCCTTCTGCTGTCTTCACTTCTGTTTGACTTGGTTTCGTTGGCGTTGCTTGGCTGCCATCTTTCAAGTTTGTTTGGTCTGCTGGAAGCAAGGCTTTCACTTCTTGTGGAAGTTCTTTACCTGGAGTTCCGCTGACAAACTCGTGAACCGCTTTATGAGTCACTGTTGGAACTGGAGTTGCTGTAAATTCCCATGTACCTATAAACTTAACATCTGATCCATTAATTGTTTCAGATGTCTTGTCATAAGACTTGAAGCTCCATGTGCCTTCTGCTGTCTTAACCTCTGTTTGACTTGGTTGCGTTGGAGTTACTTGGTTGCCATCTTTCAAGTCTGTTT
>OGTG01000157.1_pt1 | contig 37458 bp, 34 predicted proteins | sample 1574571 | NCBI WGS metagenome assembly OGTG01 (sample SAMN03295826, study PRJEB24534) | human gut metagenome | isolation source: fecal sample 1 from infant 4 | host: Homo sapiens | place: USA: Pittsburgh, PA | collected 2014-07
CCAGCGCCGATGGTACTGCACGAGGGATCGTGTGGGAGAGTAGGACGCCGCCGGAGTTTATTTTTCAATAGCTCCGGGCGGAACAGTTTCGAGTGTTCCGCCCGGAGCTTTTCTGTATACCCGCATCACTGCCGGTACATGTCGACATGTACCGGCAGTGATGCGTTGGGTGGACGTTGATTCAGTGTGGTGGGGATACTGCTGGGTTGCCGTCGACATGGAGCATTGTCAGGTGGTTGTTCTCGCTGGAGACTTCGACGAATCCAGCCTTGCGATAAATCGTCATGGCTGGTTCATTCGCAGCGTCGACGCTGAGGCTCACGGAATGGATGCTATGACGCCGGCATTCGTCGAGGAGGCTGTCCAAGAGGTACCTGCCGTGGCCCTGACCACGTCGCTGAGGAGAAATGGCGATGGTCAGTTCTGGAATACCCGGGGCGACGAAACCATAACCGGGATCGGAGGCCGGCAGGTCACGCAACCAGACAGCCCCGATGGGGGAGCCAGCGACGAGGCAGATCATCCCGATCTGGTCTGGGGTCCAGCCGTCGATGTAGTGGGCGATGGCTGGATTGGTTCGGCATTCCTTGATGTCGAGTGGTTCCGATACCCCGCCGGCCGCATGCCGCAGCACATGGACCATGAACGGCAGGTCGGCTGTGGTTGCGCGTCGTGTTATGGCCATGGCGTCAGGGTATCGACCGGTGACGACGGTCCTTGACCCAGCTGCAAAAATGGATTCGTGGTGACGAGTGCGAAGCGAATACGGGGTAGGAGGATTCCCCGACGCTCTGCCCCTCGCGTCTTTGCCAGAGCGTGTTTGACGATCCACTCCGTTTTGCCGTTCCCGCTGTCAGGGCTCCCCGTCACCTTCATCGGCTACTGCATCATCAACGGGCTCGGGTTCCTCATCGACATGAGCCTGTTAGCCGTTTTCTTTCGCGGCGTCGGACTGCCGTACCCAATTTCGGTATCGCTGGGATACGGATTGTCGGCCATCTACTCCTTCTTCGTCAATAGGTGGCTGAATTTTCAGTCTCATGGCGATCTGGGTCGTCAGAGCGGTCGTTACGTCATCACGATGGTGACCAATTACGTCTGTCTCACCCTGGGATTCTCGTCCCTTTTGGAGCACATAGGGGTCCATTTCGAACTTGCTCGCTTCACCGCTGCGTGTGTTGAGGGGCTTTACGTCTATTTCATGTTGAGCCTTTGGGTGTTCCCGAAGTCTGGAAGGCGAAAATTGGCGTAACTAGCCGTGTCCTGCATCCTTTGAGGTTCTGACGGTGGCATAGTGGGCAGGTCAACCTACGGAAGAAGTGGAGTATGTCTGACTTATCGAGCGCATCAGCGCCGGCCCAGCCGTCAGGGTCATCAGTACGTGAATTGACGCTCCGGGGCATCATCCTCGGCGGCCTCATGACGTTGGTTTTCACCGCGGCGAACGTATATCTCGGCCTCAAGGTCGGCCTGACCTTCGCCACGTCAATTCCGGCCGCTGTCATCTCGATGGCCGTGTTGCGCCACTTCAAGGGACACTCCGTCGCAGAGAACAACATCGTCCAGACGATTGCCTCTGCTGCTGGAACCCTTTCGGCAATCATCTTCGTGCTACCCGGCCTCATCATGGTCGGTTGGTGGACGGGATTCCCGTACTGGACCACCCTCGCGATCTGCTTGGTGGGCGGCATCCTCGGCGTCATGTATTCCATCCCGCTGCGACGAGCTCTTGTCACCGGATCTGATCTTCCTTACCCGGAGGGCGTCGCTGGTGCTGAGGTCCTCAAGGTTGGTGACTCCGCCGGAACAACCGACGCCAACAAGGTGGGCCTACGCGTCATCATCGTCGGCTCCTTGGTGTCGGCCGGGTATGCGCTGCTGTCCGACCTCAAGCTGGTGAAGTCAGCCCTCACCAAGCTGTTCAAGGTAGGCAACAGCAGTGGCTCGATGGTTGGCGTCAGCATGTCGATGGCCCTCATCGGCGTTGGTCATCTCGTCGGTATCGCCGTCGCCGCAGCCATGCTCGTCGGCATCATCATCTCCTACGGAGCGATACTGCCATGGCGAGTCTCCGGCAAGGTTGGCGGCAACCTCGACGTCATCCAGGAGGTCTTCACCAGTGACGTGCGCTTCGTTGGCGCCGGCACGATTGGTGTGGCGGCCATCTGGACTCTCATCAAGGTCATCGGCCCCATCACCAAGGGCATCCGCGACTCCGTTCGCTCCTCCAAGACCCGTCACAAGGGCGGCGAGGTTCCGCTGACCGAGCGTGACCTGCCGGTGTCGGTCGTCCTGACCGTCGTACTGCTCTCCATGGTCCCGATCGGTTTCATGCTGTGGGGTTTTGCCCGCGACATGGTGGTCTCGAAGTCCATGACCGGCGTCATCATCGTCAGTCTGGTCTTCATCCTGCTCGTCGGCCTGGCCGTTGCGTCCGTCTGTGGCTACATGGCTGGTCTCATTGGTGCGTCGAACAGCCCGATCTCCGGTGTCGGCATCCTCGTCGTCCTGGTGGCCGCTCTGCTCATCAAGCTCACCTACGGTGCCGTTGGTGGCGACGAGACCGTCAAATTGGTGGCCTACACCCTGTTCACGGCGTCGATCGTCTTCGGTATCGCGACGATCTCGAATGACAACCTCCAGGACCTCAAGACCGGCCAGCTGGTTGGATCCACACCGTGGAAACAGCAGGTCGCCCTTATCATTGGCGTCGTCTTCGGATCGGCGATCATCCCGCCCGTCATGCAGCTCATGCAGACCGCCTTCGGATTCCAGGGTGCCCCGGGCGCCGGACCGAACGCTCTGCAGGCCCCGCAGGCCACTCTCATCTCGTTCTTGGCCACCGGCGTCTTCGGCGGCTCCCTGGACTGGGGCCTGATGGGAATTGGCGCACTGGTCGGCATTGGCGTCATCATCGTCGACGAGATTCTCACCCACACCTCCAAGAAGTTCTCACTTCCCCCGCTGGCTGTCGGCATGGGTATGTACCTGCCGATGACCCTGTCGCTGACCATCCCGATCGGGGCTGGCCTCGGTTGGCTGTTCGACAAATGGGCTGCCCACACCGGTGGCGACGTCGAGGGCAAGAAGCGGACCGGCATCCTGTTGGCCACCGGACTCATCGTCGGTGAATCCATTTTCGGCGTCATCTATGCGGCGCTCATCGCTGCCGCGGGCTCCGAGGACGTCATCGCCATTGCTCCGGAGTCGTGGGACAGTGGTGCTGGAATCGTCGGCATGATCATTTTCGTGGCTGCCATTGCGATTCTGTACCAGTGGACCAAGCGCGAGGCGCGTGAGCGTGTCGAGGCCTGATCCGGAAAGACGTCTGGGGTCACCGGGATTGTCCGGTGGCCCCTGTGCCTTTCCATGACGGCGTCATCGTGTGCGTCGCACCAACCGGATGAGTCCTTCTGCCGAGAACATCACGACGGCCACCCAGACCAGGGAGAACCCGACCCAGCGCTGCCAAGGCATCTGCTCGCCGAAGAGGAACAGCCCGACCAAGAACTGCAGGAGCGGTGAGATGTACTGCAGGATTCCTAGCGTCGTCAGGCTGATGCGGGAGGCCGCGAAGGCGAACATCAACAGGGGAACAGCGGTCAGGATGCCGGCGCTCACCAACAGCAGGCTGTAGGAGCCGGTGAAGGTGGATTTCCCGCGGGCAACGCCCCACCCGATGTACACCAGGGCCAGAGGAGTGGTCGCCAGAGTTTCGACAATGAGCCCGACAGCGGGTTTCACCGCCACTCCGAGCACTTTCTTGACCAGGCCGTAGAGTCCGAAACTCATTGCCAGTCCCAGCGAGATGAGGGGTGTGGAGGAATGCCCCACCATGAGGACGACGACGGCGACGATGCCGATTCCGAAAGCCATCCATTGGGCCGGACTGAGTCGTTCCCGCAGGACCAGCACACCCAGCAAGGCCGAGACGAGGGGGTTGATAAAGTACCCCATCGCGGCGTCAAGGGTGTGACCGGCATTGACGGACCAGACGTAGAGGGTCCAGTTGATCAGGACCAGGTGGCCGGCCAGCACGAGACCCCACAGACTGCGGCGGTCGTGGGCCAGGGCGGCGAGCCGATGCCAACCCTTCTCTATCGTCAGCAGGATGGCGCAGAAGGCGAAGGACCACACCACGCGGTGGGCGATGATCTCGAAGGCTCCTGAACGCTCCAGCAACCGGAAGTAAAGGGGGAAGAATCCCCACATGAGGTAGAGGGCGATACCGGTCGTCAGTCCTCGTCTTGCCTCGATGTCGTTATGCACCCGGGGATCATGTCACGGTCACCGGGTGCATGCGCACATCTGCCGCAGGGCGGACGTCAGGGAAGTTGAGCCAGCTCCTCGTCGGTTAGGGAAAGATCGACGGCCTTGAAGGAGTCAAGGATCGTTTCCGAGCGGTGGGATCCCGGGATCGGGATGACGTGATCGCCCTGGGCCAGCTCCCACGCCAGAATGACTTGGGCCCGACTGATTCCACGGGCATCAGCGACGCGCTGGAAGGCGGCGAAGGCGTCCTCCTCGAGGGGACGACGGTAACCGCCAAGTGGGCTCCACGCGACGAATGCCAGGTCGAGCTCACCGCAGAGCTCCACCTCGGGCCGCGAGGACAGGAATCCGGGGGAGAACTGGTTCTGCACGGCCACCAGACGATCGCCGAGAATGTTCTGGGCCATCCGGATCTGGTCGGGGTTGGCGTTCGAGATGCCAGCGGTTCGGGCCAAACCGTCGTCGAGGATGCCCGCCAGGGTCCTCACCATCTTCTCGTACTCGACCTTCGGGTCGGGACGGTGCAGGTAGAGCAGGTCGATCTGGTCCGTGTGCAGGGCGTCGGCCGAGAGCTTGGCGTCACGGCGTAGCCGCTCCGGGGATCCGTCGACGTCCCAGACGGCCTCACCGGCGTCATTGAAGCAGCGGAAGTGGCCAACCTTGGTGGCCACCGAGATCGTCGAGCGGTCACCATTCCAGGATTCCAGGGCATCAGCGACGAGCTTCTCGCCGTACTGCTCCTCGCCGCCGGACTCGTAGTAGGCCCATGCGGTGTCGATGTGGGTGCACCCGGCGTCCAGGACGTCATGGAGGACCTTGATCGCGGTCTCGCGGTCCGGGCGACCTTCGATCGACAACGGCATCGATCCGTAAGCGATGGCAGAGGTTCGGAAGGGTCCAATCTTGCGGTACTTCATGTGTTCAATCCTCCTCAGGGGGTGGTCATGTCCATCATGCTCGCGCGAGGCACACCCCGGTTGCGTGGACAGGGCAGTAGCCGAAGGGATTGTCCTCGAGGTACTGCTGATGCTCGGCCTCAGCTAGGAAGAACTCCACGCCGTTGGCCATCGAGATCGTCGTCGTGATCTCCCCGTACCCGGCATCGAGCAGGTTGGCCTGGAAGGACCCCCTGAGGGTGGTGGCCGTCATGAACTGCTCGGTGGTGGTGCACCAGATCGCCGAGCGGTACTGGGTACCGACGTCGTTGCCCTGACGCATCCCCTGGGTTGGGTCGTGGTTCTCCATGAAGAGGGTGAGGATCTCCTCGGTGGAGATTCTGGTCGGGTCGTAGGTGACCCGGACGGTTTCGGCGTGCCCAGTGCGTCCGGTACACACCTCCCGGTAGGTGGGGTTGGGAGTGAAACCGCCCATGTAGCCAACGGCGGTTTGCAGCACCCCGTCATAGTTCCAGAACAGCTTCTCGGCTCCCCAGAAACACCCCATGGCCAGGTAAATCGTCTCGGAGCCGGGGAAGGAGCGGTCGAGCCGGTCCCCAGTTACGCGGTGGAAGAACGGCATTTCCAATACTGGGGTTCGGCCTCCGGGCAACGCGTTGTCGGGTGAGACCATCTCGTTCTTGTTCATGCGTCCCTTTCCTCACGACGTCGACACGGGTGTAACGGACATCGGCTCGGATCAATTCCTGTCATCTCAATGTGTGGTCCATGATCTGGTCCCACCTCATCACCATGTGAGACTGGGGGTCAAAGTTCACCGGTGGAAAGGATCAACATGTCTGACCCCGCGCAGCCTGGCGCGACCGTTACAGGTGACGGAAACACCATTGGAAAGCCCCAGCGGCGTGAGAGTTTCACCGGTCGGGGAGCCTTCCTCATCGCTGCGATTGGTTCCGCCGTCGGGCTGGGAAATATCTGGAGGTTCCCCTACGTCGCCTACAGCAATGGTGGCGGAGCCTTCATCGTGCCTTACCTGATCGCCCTGCTCACCGCCGGTATCCCGCTGCTCTTCCTCGACTATGCCGTCGGACACAAGTTCCGTGGCTCGCCGCCCATGGCCTTGCGTCGTCTCAACAAGCACACGGAGGCTATCGGATGGTGGCAGACCCTCATCTGTTGGGTGATCGTCATCTACTACGCCGCCATCATCGCCTGGGCCATTCGCTATGTCGGATTCTCGGTGACGAAGGCTTGGGGGGACGACCCCGAGGGATTCCTTACAGGCAGCTTCCTGCACGTGGCCAGCAACGTTGACGTCGAATTCCACTTCGTGCCCGGAGTCTTCTGGCCGTTGCTGATCCTGTGGCTCGTCGTGTTGGCCATCATGGCCACCGGCGTCGAGAAGGGCATCACCCGCGCCTCGTGGGTCTTCATGCCGATGCTCGCGGTGATGTTCATCGCACTGGTCATCGTCGCCCTCACCCTGGACGGCGCATCGACTGGCCTTGACGCCCTGTTCACCCCGGCGTGGAATGCGTTGGGGAACTACCAGGTGTGGATGGCCGCCTACGGCCAGATCTTCTTCTCCCTGTCAGTGGGATTCGGCATCATGGTGACCTATGCCTCCTACCTCAAGCCGAAGTCTGACCTGACAGGTTCCGGCCTGGTCGTCGGGTTCGCCAACTCCTCATTCGAGATCCTGGCCGGCCTCGGCGTCTTCGCCGCCCTGGGCTTCATGGCAACTGCTTCCGGCAAGCCGGTGAGCGAGGTCGCTGGCTCGGGTATCGGCCTGGCCTTCATCGCCTTCCCGCAGATCATCAGCCAGGCGGGTGCTGTCGGACCGATCATGGGCGTGCTCTTCTTCGTCTCCCTGGTCTTCGCAGGAATCACGTCGATGATCAGCCTGCTGGAGGTCGTCATCGCAGCCTTCCGCGAGAAGACCGGTATGCACCGAGTTGCCGCAACCTGGGTCGTCGGTGGAGTGACGGCCGTCGCGTCGATCATCCTCTTCCCGACGACGACTGGCCTCAACCTGCTCGACGTCACCGACCATTTCATCAACAACATCGGCATCGTCGGCGTCGCCCTGCTGGCCTGCCTCGTCATCACCTGGGCACTGCGCAAGCTCCCGGTGCTGCGCGACCACCTCAACGAGTACTCCTCGTTCAAGGTCAACAAGGCGTGGATGGCCCTGGTCGGCGTCGTTGCCCCGCTGGTCCTGCTAGGCCTGTGGATCACCGAGATCGTCACCGTCTCCAGCAAGGGCTACGGCGGAATGCCCGGCAATTTCGTCGGAATCTTCGGATGGGGAATGTCGATCCTCGTCGTCGTGCTGGCAATCGTGCTGTCCCTCATCCCGTGGCCGAACCGCTCGGCCATTCACCATGAGCTCACTCACGAGGAAGAGCTCGCCCGGGCGAATGCCCAGGCATCCCAGGAAGGAGCGCTGTCATGAGTGGATCCGCCATCGTCATGATGATCATCGCCATGGTCACGGTGTGGGGCGGATTGGCCGCATCGGCCTTCTCCCTGTTCCGTCATCCCGAGCAGGTTTGACCTTATCGAACCTTAAAGCTTGTTCTGACGCGGTTTTAGCGTCTCATAGGTAGAGTTAGGCGTCTGATTAGGCGTAGGCTCTCTTCCTTCCTTCAAGGTCCCTGGGGGACCGTTTCGAGCTTGCTCGGGCGTTCGGGGTCTGGGGCCAGCCGTCTTTGCGGCCCCGGATGTTGATATTGGTTTCAAGTTGCCTTGGCGCGTTTTCAATCCTTCCCGCGCTGAGGCAGCTTTTTCTTTGTTGAGACAAAGTCATTAGAAAGATATTCCGATATTGCTTTTAGACCCTGAAACACAGAGTCGAAATATAAAGGAAGGAAATAAAATGAAAATCGTAACTGATGGAAACAAGCTCTCTCAATATGTAGAGCTGATCTCTTTGACTGGCTTGGAAGCCGCTTCGATGACTCCCAAGGAAAAGAAAGATAAAGACGGCAAAACTATTGGGATGAAAACACGGATTGATGGCAAGCCGTTGTACAGTCTCAGTGGTGTGAAAGTTCTGACGAAGGATTTCGAGACCAAAGCGTTCAGAGAAGAGCGAAATACTTATGTGTCGGTCGTGGAACCTCAAGATGTTGAGCCGTTGAAAAAGTATCGCCTTGAAGGGCTGATTGTTGTGGAGTCTTTCTCCGGTAGGGATGGTCTCCTGACAACTATTCACGCGGACAAGATTGTACCGCTCGGAGAAAACAAGTAAAGAAAGATTGTCGGTGGAGGTGTGGCTTACAACCGCACCTCCTCCCATCAAAAAGGATTGAACATGATAACTTTAAACAGATATGAACACGTCGAAGAGTCTCGCCCTGAGAAGAAGACTCTAATGGAACGATTCTTCTGGGCTCTTGGCTGGATGCTGGGCAGGATTATTTGGCTGATTATAGCTTCCATTCGCACATTTTGGAGTTCGCTTCTCTACCTGACAGTGGCGATCATCCTCACAGTGAAGTTCCAATATGGATGGATTCCCTCTCTACTGCTCTTAATCGTTCCGATGATTGTTCCCCAGGCTCGCGCCTACTCGTTCCTCATTAGAGATTGGCGAGCCTGGATGGAGCGACGAAAAGCTGCTAAGGAATTAACCCAAGGAAACGCGCTAATTCGGAAGATGGGCCTCGTCAACGCCAACGACGACACAACCTACGCGGTCGCACTTGAAACCAAAACAGATGAAAGCATTCTCCATTACGCTGAAACCATCGATGGATTGCCTCCTGAGCGACTTGTAGACGCTTGCCGATCATTCCAATCAGAGTTAAACGCAAAGCGCGTTAGAACGATTCCTATGGGCTCTGGAAAGATGGAAATCCACTTCATCCGGAAAGACCCTTTGGATGAGACACTTCAGATCGTTGAACCTTCTCCGCTTGATCTAAACACGATGAGTGTAGATGTGGGACGCGACGCAGATAGTGAAACCTTCAAGGTGAAGCTGAAGAACGCTTCTGGTTTACTGTTAGGTGGTTTGCCCGGCGGTGGAAAAACTGCTGCCGCTTCAACGTTCGTGCTTCCTCTCGCACTGGCAAAAGAAGATGTTGATATGATGATCATCGACGGTAAAGGTGGCGCAGATTGGAGCGCTTACGAGAGCCTGGTCTCAAAGTTCATTTCCGAGTCAAGTTCGTTTGGGTCTGTCAGAGATGAGTTAGTCAACGCTGTTCAGGAGATGAACGAGCGGATACAAACTAACGCCGACGTTCTTGGGCACTCGAACTTTTGGAGTGTAAGCCCAGAAAAACGGCGAGAAGCTGGGGTTAAACTTAAGCTGATCGTGATCGATGAATGTCAAGCTCTGTTCGACATGACTGGAATCAACGGCAAGGAAGAAAAAGCCCTGAGGAATGAGATCATCCGAGCTTGTACCGACCTGATCAAGCGTGGTCGAAGCGCTGGATTCTTTACGATTTTCATCACCCAGAAGCCTACGGCTGATTCGTTGCCAACTGCGATTAGGGACAACTGTGCTCTAAAAATTTCACTGAGGGTTTCTACGCCTGAGACGGAGAAAGCAATTCTCGGTAGTTCACCTGAGGATGCTATCGATGTTCCACGAGCAACGAACATCCCTTTAAGTCGTCCAGGCGGAGCTGTCGCGGAGTCTGAGAACGGAGAAAGAACAGAATTTAGGTTCTACTTCTTCGACGAAAACGACATTAAGAACTATTTGAACCAGATGAATTATCAACGTCGCAACGGCATGTGAATTTTAAGATTGCGGAGAGGGTAAGCTGAGCGCAGCGAGCCGTAAGGTGTTAGCGGAGCGAAGCGATAAGCCCTCTCCGTAGAATATATCTTAAAAGATGGGCCCCCCTTAGTATTACAGGGGGGCTTGTGACTTGTGATTTTTGGGAAAAAAGTTCGCTATAATGCCGATTGTAGGTCGATGAAAATTTGTGACTTTTTAGATTTTGTGACTTTTGAGGTGTGATTTTTATGGGAAACGAACGGTCAAGGAATTGGATGCTGACCATCAAGGCTGATGACTTTACTCGTGAAGAGGTAGAGGAAAAGCTGAAGAAGTACGACTATCTGGGACAGCTTGAATGTGGGGAAGAGTCGGGCTATCTTCATTGGCAAGTTCTTATTGAGAACAAAACCGCTATCAAGTTTGAGACGCTGAAGAACAAGTTCAAGACTGCCCACTGTGAAGTGGCTAAAAACCCTGCTGCTTGCCGGAAGTACGTCTCTAAGGAAGAGACTCGCGTTCAGGGGGAAGAGCTATTGCGTGGTGGTAAGTTTGTTAATTGGGAGCCTGAAACCAAGGAAGTGGAAGGAGATGCTGTGAGCGACCTTCGCCATTCGATTTTGTTTGAGGACAAGTCTGCTGATGAGTTGATACTTTCTGATGGGCGCTATCGTCCATACGTCGCTTACGCCAAAGAGCTGGAGAGGATTAGAGATGCGTCTAAGTTTGGGCGTTCTCCTCGAGAGTCGGTTAATGTGCGTTATGTGTATGGCGCTCCGGGCGTAGGGAAGACCTGGGGTGTCTACGACGAGTTCGGCTATCCGGATGTGTATTCCCCTGGGACCTACATTCATCCGTGGGATGAGTATCAATCTCAACGTGTTCTACTATTGGATGAGTTCGATGGACAGATTGAGTTTGAGTTGCTGCTCAAGGTCTTGGATATCTACCCGTTAACTCTCCCGTGTCGTTATCAAAACAAGTATGCGGCGTGGGATACTGTGATCATGGTGAGCAACAATCCGTTGGAAAGTCTGCCCTATCGGGATCAGGTGTCTGCGTCGAAGTGGGCGGCGCTTCTTCGACGGATCAATGTCTATGAAGAGATGGTGTCTCGTGGGGTGTGTGAGTCCCGCCTTCAAAAGACTTCGCTGTAAGCGTTCATGGCGTCTTTCTGTGCTTGTTTGCTGATGGTCGTGTAGTAGTGAGTCATCGCTTCAGATCGGTGTCCAAGGATGGTTTGGGCGATCTGTGGTGATACGCCTTGAGATGCCAACAGGGATGCTGTGATTTTCCGGTTAGAGTGTGGTCTCCAGGTGTCGGTCTCGTGGAGTTTCCTGCCGTCTTTAGTCATGTAGGCTTCCAAGGTTTCATGCCATATCTTGTTATATGCGGCATAGGTGATAGTTTTGCCGTCTTTCGTTAGGAAGACAAGATTTTGCGCCCATTCTTCTTGGGCTTCGATCTTCTTGTCTCGTTGGAGCTTAAAAGCTGCTATCCAATCTTTTGGAAGGATCAGCGTTCGAGGTTGTTTTGTTTTTGTGTCAGGTTGGATGAAGTAAGTTCCATCGGTGCGCCTGATGAGCTGCTGTTTAATTTCGAGTTGAGTCATCCGCTGATGAAAGCAATCCCACGTAATCCCGAGTGTTTCTGCTCTACGGAGCCCAAGAAACATCGCGAAGATGAGTGGATAATTTTCGTGATAAGGACAATCGGGATTTTTAAGCCATCTGATGAGATAACGGGCGATGGTTGCGCGTTTGTCAGCGTGAGCTATATCTTCTTCATTGACTTTTGATCGCGCTTTAGGCGTTGAAACACTGTTCATGGGATTAGTCTTTAGGACTTCATTTTTCACGGCGTGATTAAGAAGCGCTCTAAGTGTCTTGTGAACAGCTTCCACAGCGCTTGGTCCTGCTTGGACGAGTTCCGGGTTGCGAAGAAGCGTCTTCAGTGTATCGGGCGTTAGCTCTTCCAGTGGAGTGCTTCCGATGTGTGGACTTGCCCACTTGCGATAGCGTCTTCTATGCCCTTCGGCGGTTTGGGGTTTGATGCTGTAGGCGTCTAAAGACTGCTCTAACCAACGATCTAAGTACTGGTCGGTAGTTATACCGCCTCGCCGTCTGTTCGGCCTTCTATCTGCCTCTAAACGCTTCTGAAGGTTGTTCCTGAGTCGCTGGTTCGCTTGTCGTGGAGTGCGTCCTCGCCCTCTAACTTGTATGCGCTTTCCCTCGCCATCTTTCAAGATTTGTTCAGCGATCCAGTAGTCATAGGTGTGTTCAGTGCCGTTGCTGGACGTGATCGTCTCGCTGCGCTGGTAGAGACTTGCCATGCTGTCAGTATATTAGGCGTCTGATTAGGCGTCAATCGTGTTCGTATCTGTCTCCTTAGGGCGCGGTTTACCGCGCTTTTGACTCTCTCGGTCATCCCGAGCAGGACTGACATACAGCCGGCATGAGGGGCCGGCCCGATCAGTGGGAGGACAGGTCCCAGTCGATCGGGTCGGCCCCCTGCTGTACCAGCAAGTCGTTGGTGCGGCTGAAGGGTCGGGACCCGAAGAAGCCGTATCGGGCTGACATGGGTGAGGGGTGTGAGGACTTGACGATCGGAACCCCGCCCAGCATGGGCTCCAGGGATTGCGCGTCGCGGCCCCACAGAATGGCCACCAGCGGGCCGCCACGTGCCACGAGGGCTTCGATGGCGGTCTGGGTGACCTCCTCCCATCCCTTGCCGCGATGTGAGGCGGGTCGACCAGGCTGGACGGTGAGGCACCTGTTGAGGAGCAACACCCCCTGCTCGAACCAGCCGGTGAGATCGCCATGTTCACAAGGGGAAATTCCCAGGTCGGACTGCAATTCGGCGTAGATGTTCTGCAAGGACCGGGGCAACGGACGCACGTCGCGCTCCACCGAGAAACTCAGGCCCACGGGGTGGCCTGGGGTGGGGTAGGGGTCCTGACCGACGATGAGCACTCGAACATCCGCCATGGGACGGGAAAAAGCGCGCAGAATGCGATCCCCGTGAGGCAGGAACCCTCGTCCGGCAGCTGTCTCGGCTCGCAGGAAGTCCCCCATCTCATGGATGCGTGGCTCCACCTCCGCCAATGCCTCTGCCCAGTCGGGGGCGGTCAGTTCGGCAAGAGGACGAGCTACCACGGTGACCTCCAAATGGATACATACGGATGACGTGCTAGACGCTACCCTGTGAACACGCGTTCCGGGGCCTCGGCCCCGCCCCACAATTCCGGAAGGAAGCCATGAAGCTATTCGGCTCGGGCACGAAGACCACAGATTCGACACCGGTTCCCTCGCGTGCCGACGCCGACGGTGAGGCGATCGACACCGCTCCTGACCAGGTGGTCGCATCAACTCCCCAGCCCATCACGGCGACGGTCGCTCCCGCCGAAGACGTTCCCAGCGGTGTCCGTACTGCGGCTGGATGGTGCTGGCGGCTCATCGTCATCGCAGCCTTCATCTACGGGCTCTACCAGGTGCTTCACGCTGCGTCCGAGGTGTCAGTGCCCGTCGCGGTGGCCCTCATGCTGACGGCAGCCATGTGGCCGCTGGCTAACTGGTTGTCGCGTCATCACATCCACCGTGGCATCGCCTCGGGAATCTGCCTGCTGCTGCTCATCATCCTGGTTGGCGGCGTATTCACCCTCGTCGGCGCCCAGATCGCGATGCAGTGGCGGGAACTGGGCAACCAGGCGGTTGCCAGTTTCAAGCAGGCGCTGGCGTGGCTGGCCAACAGTCCTTTGCACACCGACAAGGCCCAACTCAATGACCTCATGCACAAGGCCGAGGCTGCCATGGCCGGATCCCAGGGACGCATTGCCTCGACCGCAGCTGCCGCTGGAACCCAGATCGGTCGTTTCGCAGCGGGGCTCGTCCTGGCCCTCTTCGCCACTTTCTTCTTCGTGTACGAGGGAGACAAACTGGCTGAGAAGTCGGCGGTCCTCATCCCACGTGAGCATCGCGCCAAAATCCTTGACGCTGCCAAGCGCGGCTGGGTCGCCCTGGTGGCCTATGTTCGAGCCGCCGTCATTGTCGCCTTCGTGGACGGCCTGGGAGCCGGCATCGGCGCGGCCATCATTGGCTCATCCATGTCGGTCGCGATCGGTGCCCTGACCTTCATCCTCGCGTTCGTGCCGATCGTCGGCGCGCTGACGGCCGGCGTCGTCGCGGTTGGTGTGGTGCTGGTAACCCTGGGCTTCTTCAAGGCCGTCATCATGCTGATCGTCTTCGTCGCCGTCATGCAGATCGAAGGACACGTCCTGCAACCCTTCCTGCTAGGTAAGGCAGTCTCGATCCACCCGCTCATCGTGCTGGTCGGTATCGCTGTCGGCGCCATCATCTCCGGTATCGTGGGCGCCCTGTTCGCCATCCCGATCGTCGCTTTCGGCGTCGCCTTCATCAAGGCCCTGAGCCCCGAGACCCCGACAGAGGAGGTTCCTCCAAGTCAGGACGACCTCGCTGCCGAACACGCGTGAGTTGGGGCCACCCGTAAAGTTGATGTCATGAGCGCTGATATCACCGCCATCCTCGAGGACCTTGCTGCCGGGAGGATCGACACCGCCGAGGCCAACCGCCGTATCGCTGATGCACGGGGGCAGGAGCAGCCCGCACCCGGGAGCCAGAGCGGCCCTGCCGAAGGGGCCGGCCCCCGCCGGGGGGCATCCGAGGACGAGACTTCCGGGGGCGACAAGGGCCCTCTGTCCGGCTTCGCCATCCCTCCAGAAGCCAAGGAGGGGCTCCGCTCGGCCTGGCGCGTGGTGTCCGGGGTGGCAGAGAGTGTCGGTGAGACAGTCGCCTCGACGATGTCGCCCGGACCGCGTCGCGCCAGCGGCGAGAGCGAACCGCAGAAGCACGTCGACGTCGCGAGCGATCTGGATCGCGTCCGTCTGAACTGCACTGGACGTCGCATCCGTCTCATCGGGGACCGCTCGGTCTCCGGCCTGCAGATCGAGGGCAAGCACACCCGCAGGCGCGTCGGAGGAGTCGTTGAGGTCGGTATTGACGGTCACCTCGCCCCTGATCTGGGGGTCCTCAAGAGGTTTCGACCCCCGGCCGACATGGACGGGGTCAAGGATCTTGGTCTGGGTCGGGAAGTGACGGTTCGTGTGCATCCCGATCTGCCCGTTGACATCGAGCTGTCAGGTGGCTCGTTGCGTGCCACTGGCGTGGAGCACCTCGGGAGGGTGCGTGTCACCGCTGGCGTCACTGAGATCGAAGGCGTCCACCAGCTGGAGGACGGTCTCTTCCAGGCCGGAAATGGCACCATCACCGGATGCATCGACAGCGGTCGCTCCCAGATCCGCGTCGAGTCGGGCAATCTGCTGGTCAAGCTGGCCAAAGGATCTAACGTCTCGGTTCGTGGCAAGGCCCAGACCGGCATGATCTCCTGGCCCGAAGGTGGAGATGTCGACGAGTACGTCATGGGTGACGGGGCGGCCCGTCTTGGCCTCACCTGCTTGGTTGGGAGGATCGCAGTTCGCGCGATGTGAGCCTGCGGCAAAATGTGATGAGGGCGGGGTGCCATGGCACCCCGCCCTCATCACATTTTGTGAAAGCGTGTCACTCCTGGAACGGCTCGACATTAAGGATCGTCACCTTGATCGTCTTGCCGTTGGGAGCCTTGTACTCGGTTGATTCTCCCTTGGAATGGCCCAGAACGGCACCACCAAGGGGGGACTGCGGGGAGTAGACGGAGATGTCGACGGAATCGTCGAGCCCCATCACCTGCCGCGATCCCAGCAGGAAGGTGTCAGTGTCGGACTTGTTGTCGAAGTAGCAGACGGTCACCTTGGAACCGGGCACGACCTCGTCCGGAGTGGACGGGGCTTCGCCCACCTCGGCGTTACGCAGCATCTGCTCCAACTGACGGATGCGGGCCTCGGCCTGTCCCTGCTCCTCCCGGGCAGCGTGGTAGCCGCCGTTCTCGGAAAGGTCGCCTTCGGAACGGGCGTCGGCAATCTTGGTGGAAATGATGGTGCGGCCCTCACCCTTGAGGTACGCGAGCTCTTGGGTGAGCTTGTCGAAGGCCTCTTGGGTCAGCCACACAGTGTCTTGGGACTCAGGCATTTGTTCATCCTACCGCGTTGTCACCCGATGGGCCCGCACTTCTCCAGCTCAGCGGTGACAGCACGCGAGAAGGTCTTGACACTGGTGTGGATCGTCTCGTCCTTTGACGAGCTTGCCGGGAACGTCACCGTCGTCTCCCCGACGCGCACGTGGTCAGCACCGGTGGCGACCAGGACGCAGGAACCCTTGACGGAGGGGTCGGGGCGATGCAGGTTGATCGTGACGTTGACGCGGGTGTCGGATATCGCTTGGTATCCGTGCAAGCTCGCCCGGATCGGCTGCTCGGCATGATGGAGTCCTGCCCACACCGTCCATCCGACGAGGACGGCAGCCAGCACCAGGATGAGGATCACCCACGGGGTTCGACACTGTTTGGGGTAGCGTTTCGCGATGCGTTCGCGGTCCGCATCAGTGAGGACGGGATCCTGGCTGCTGGTCGGGGTTGGCACGTGACCCATTGTGCCCTAGGGCGTAGGCTGTCAGCATGACAGTTCTTGCAGCCCAGCTTGTGAGCACCGGCCTCGCCAACTTCCTGTGCTGCCTAGCACTTGCTGTCTTCGGTGTCGTCGCGTGGATCAGCATCCGACGCAACATCCGTGGCATCGACTTCGACGAGGTGCCCTGCGGTCCTGCCCTCAAGGAGAGCCACCAGGAGGATGCCAAGGGGTCCACGACGGATTTGACGGAGCACTGACGTTCCGCCCAGGGGCCACTTGGCTCAGTACGGGGTTGTGCTCGTAGGCTGACCACCATGCCCAACCACCTTGGTGAGTCCACCAGCCCATATCTGCTCCAACACGCCGCGAACCCCGTCGACTGGTTCCCGTGGGGAGAGGAAGCATTCGCCGAAGCACGGCGTCGCGACGTGCCGGTCATGGTCTCGGTGGGCTACTCGAGCTGCCACTGGTGCCACGTCATGGCCTTCGAGTCCTTCTCCGATCCAGAAGTGGCTGAGGTCGTCAACGCCAATGTCGTGGCCGTCAAGGTCGATCGCGAGGAGCGTCCAGAGGTTGACGCCGCGCTGATGCAGGTGACCTTGGCGATGACTGGCCAGGGTGGCTGGCCCAACACCGTCTTCCTGACTCCTGACGGCAAGCCCTTCTTCGCCGGCACCTATTTCCCGTCGGTGCGCCGGGGTGGTCAGCCCGCCTTCGTGGAGCTGGTCGAGGCCCTCGGCGGTGCATGGCGAGAGCGTCGCGATGAGGTGGTGTCCTCGGCCGAGGCCATCGTCGAGCATCTGCGTCCCATCGAGAAGGTCCCTGACACCCCGCGTCCGGTCGCCGGTGAGCTCATTGACGCCGTGGGAGCGGACTACGACATCGTGCATGGCGGCTTCGGAGGACCGACGAAGTTCCCGAACGCCACCCTGCTGGACGCCCTGTTGGTCAAGGGAGACCCGACCAGCCTCGACATGGCGCAGAACACGTGTGAGCACCTGGTGCGCGGCGGCATCTTCGACCAGGTCGGTGGCGGGTTCCACCGGTACTCCACGGATTCCCAGTGGGTGGTGCCCCACTTCGAGAAGATGCTTTACGACAATGCCCTGCTGTTGGGGACGATGGCTCGGTGCTGGCGTCGTACCGCCGATCACGACCCGGATCGTCGAGATCTCTACTCCCATGCCGCCCGTCGCACGGTGTCCTGGCTCAACCGGGAGATGCAGCTGCCGAACGGCCTGTACGCCGCCGGTCTTGATGCCGATTCCGACGACGCAGCCGGCCACACCCGGGAGGGGATCTACTACCTGTGGAACCAGGATCTCATCACGGACGCCCTGGGATCCGAGGAGACCGAGTGGCTGCGTCCACTGGTGCATCTGGAGCCCTTCGACGAGAACGGTCTGGGTACCCTCCAGCTGCGCGGACGGGTCGAGTGGGAGCGCATCAACGCCGACATGGACACCCTGCTGGAGGCTCGTGGTCGTCGTAGCGCTCCTGCTCGCGACGAGAAGGCCATCACGGCGTGGAACGCCATGCTCATCGACGGGCTCGTCGAGGCCGGAATGATCCTGCGCGAGTGGTCCTGGGTCAGGCAGGCTCGCGATCTGGCCCAGGCGCTGTGGACGGCCCATTGGAGTGACGGTGACCTGCTGCGCACCTCCTTCCACGATCGTCCGGGAGCCCCGGCGGTCTGCGAGGACTACGCGTGGGTTGGCCTATCCTTCGCCGGTCTGGCCGGTGCTACGGGGGAGTCGGTGTGGTGTGACCGTGCTGTCGACGTGCTTGACCAGGCGGTGACGCGGTTTGGTGCTCCCGATGGGAGCTTCCTGGACGCCGAAGAGTCGGACCTGCTGACGGTGACGGCCCACACCCTGACCGACGATGCCTGTCCCAGCGCAACGGCCTCCATGGTGATGGCCCTGCGTCGGGTGGGGCTCATGGCTGAGCGTGACGACTTCGTCAGCCGCGCGGACGAGGCTTCCGCCGCCTTGCTGCCGGTGGTGGCGTCTACTCCGCGCTTCGCGGGGTGGGCACTGGCCGACTTCCTCATCGCCGATGAGGCCCGTCGGGGTCTCAAGCCGGCTGGTGTCGTCATCGCTGACACTCAGGAGGAGCCCACGGATCTGGCCGCAGCAGCGTGGCGCATGGCTCCGGCCGGGTCGGCCATCATGCGTCGAGTTGGTGAGGGATCCGGGTTCGGTACATGGTTCGAGGATCGCGCCCCGCGCGATGGTCAGCCGATGTGTTGGGTGTGCCGTGGCACGGTGTGCTTCGAGCCGGTGACCGAATACCTGGAGCTCAAGGACCCGCTCTGGCGGCGAGCTTGAGATCGTGCACTCGGCAGGTCAGCGGCCGTAGCGCCGCTCCCGCTGGGTGAAGGAGCGGAGGGCTCGCAGGAAGTCGACCTTGCGGAAATCGGGCCACAATGCCTCGCAGAAGTAGAACTCGGAGTGGGCACTTTGCCACATGAGGAAGCCCGACAATCGCTGCTCGCCCGAGGTGCGAATGATGAGATCCGGATCGGGTTGGCCGCGGGTGTAGAGGTGCTCCTCAATCTGGTCGATCTCGAGGGTCTCCGCGAGATCGGCCAGGCTGGTGCCCTTCTCGGCCTCCTCGGCAAGTAGTGAGCGGACGGCGTCGCGCAGCTCGTGACGACCGCCATAGGCCACCGCGACGTTGATATGCATGCCGACGTGGTCGGCCGAGTTGCGGCCGGCACGACAGAGGGACTCGGCCATCTCGGCGGGTAGCAGATCGAGGTCTCCGACGGCCTGGACCCGCCAGCGTGGATTCTCTGCCAGGGAGTCGACGAGGGACTCGATGACCTTGAGAAGTGGTCCAAGTTCGCCGGTTTCCGCGCGTTGCAGGTTGTCGGTCGACAATACCCACAGTGTGATGATTGGGATACCGACGGCGTCGCACCAGGCGCAGAATTCTCGGAGGCGATCCGCGCCCGCCTCGTAACCGGCCACCAAGGGCTGTCCCGGTGCGTTGAGACGAGCCCAACGACGGTTGCCGTCAGCCAGCACGGCGACGTGCTGGGGCAGTCGACTGCGATCGAGCTGGTCGAGCAGTCTCGCTTCGTAGGTGGTGTACAGCAGTCCGGACGGGTGCATGCGGTCGAGGGTCTCACTGACCTTCGACAGACGGTTGTCCAGGCTGCTCATGGGTCCAGATTAGTCAGTGCTCGGTACAAACGGTCAGCAATTCACGCGGTGAGGCCGAGATCGAGTCGCGGGCAGACCTCGTCGGCAGGGTAGGCTGGAGGCAGAACCTACCGAGCCGTAGGTTTTGTCGAGGAGGAGGACCGCGGGCTATGTCGCGTCAAGGCAACAACGGCGAGAACCGCGGCACTGTGCTCCCCAAACCGAGGTTGCGCGGATGGGTTCACACCGTCATGGCACCGCTGATCTTGCTGGCCGGGGTTGGTCTCATGATCGTCACGCCGACGTGGGGGAACCGGTTCGCCGTCGCGATCTGGATGCTCACCGGGTTGGAGCTCTTTGGCAATTCGGCGATATATCACCGGGTGCCGTGGGGTGCGAAGATCAAGGACGTCCTGCGCCGCATCGACCACGCCAACATCGCGGTGTTCATCGCTGGCACGTACACCCCGCTGGCCGTCTCGCTGACGACGGGTGCCTCCAGGGTGATCCTGCTGTCGATCATCTGGGCCTGCGCCCTGCTCGGAGTGGCCTTCCGGTTCGTGTGGAACGGCGTGCCCAGATGGGCCTCGACGATCCTCTACGTCTTCATGGGGTGGACTGCCTTGTGGTGGCTGCCGCAGTTCTGGCGCGTGGGAGGGCCAGCAGTCGTCATCCTGATCCTCGTCGGAGGGGTGTTCTACACCGTCGGAGCTGTCGCCTACGCCCGTCAGAAGCCCAATCCGTCACCCACCTGGTTCGGCTTCCACGAGGTCTTCCACAGCTGCACTGCGGTGGCCGCGATCTGTCATGCGGTTGCCATCGGTCTTGCCGTCATCTGACCGGCTGGTGAACTCTGGGCGAATGGCCGAATCGCACACTCCGGTTCCACCTGTCGGGCTCTAGGTATGATGTCAGAGGGGCCGCATCCGACGCCTCGACGACGTTTCTTTCCTCGATGCGACCTCTCATGTCACGGGAGGTTTTCGTGTCCGTCCGTCCAGAAGGCTCCGAGCGAGCCCACAGCCCGATCCCGGCGGCACCTGAGGGGAGGCGGACCTACGTCATCGACACATCGGTGCTGCTGTCGGATCCTCGTGCCCTGCTCAACTTCGCCGAGCATCACGTGGTGGTGCCGATCGTCGTCATCACCGAGTTGGAGGGCAAACGCCACCATCCAGAATTGGGACATTTCGCCCGCGCAGCGTTGCGCATCCTCGACAAGTTGCGGCTCGACAACGGCGGCCTCGTCGGGCCGGTGCCGGTCAACGATGAGGGAGGCGAACTGCTCGTTGAGCTCAACCACTCCGACCCGAATTGCTTGCCTGACGGCTTCCGTCTTGGTGACAACGACACCCGGATCCTGGCGGTTGCCCAGAACTACCGGCTGGCCGGGCACTCCGTCGTACTGGTGACGAAGGACCTGCCGTTGCGGGTCAAGGCCTCGGCCATCGGCCTGGAAGCCGAGGAGTACCGGCACGAACTCGTCCCGGACAGCGGATGGACCGGCATGGTCAATCTCGAGGTTCCTGACGAGATGATCTCGGCACTCTACGAGGAGGGACACGTCGTCGACTCGATCTTCGACGAGATCCCGGTGCACGCCGGACTCGTGCTGGACGGCCCGAACGGCAGTGCTCTGGCCCGACGGATGCCGGACGCCTCGGCTCGGCTCATCCCCAATGACCAGGAGGCGTTCGGGATCCGTGGCCGCTCGGCTGAGCAGCGGGTTGCCCTCGACATGCTGCTGGACCCTCAGGTCGGCATCGTCTCCATGGGAGGGCATGCCGGTACCGGAAAGTCGGCGTTGGCGTTGTGCGCAGGGCTCGAGGCGGTGCTGGAGCGACAACTCCACAAGAAGGTCATGGTCTTCCGGCCGTTGTATGCCGTCGGTGGCCAGGATCTGGGCTACCTGCCCGGTGACGAGGGGGAGAAGATGGCCCCGTGGGGTCAGGCGGTTCTGGATACCCTCACCAGCGTGACGAATAATTACGTCATCGAGGAGGTCATGTCGCGTGGCATGCTGGAGATCCTGCCGCTGACGCACATCCGCGGCCGTTCCCTCCATGACGCCTTCGTCATCGTCGACGAGGCCCAGTCCCTGGAGCGCAACGTGCTGCTGACGGTGCTCTCGCGAATCGGGCAGAACTCGCGGGTGGTGCTCACCCACGACGTCGCCCAGCGGGACAACCTTCGGGTAGGTCGTTATGACGGTGTGGCAGCCGTCATCGAGAGGCTGCGAGGACACGATCTGTTCGGCCACGTGACCCTCACCAGGTCGGAGCGTTCGCCCGTCGCCGCGCTGGTGACCAGCCTGATGGAGGACATGGTCGGTTGATCAGCTGAGGCGACGCCACGCGACGCATCTGCAACAATCGGGAGCGTGGCACCCAATCCCAGAGCCGGCATCAAGGATATGTTCCTGTCCTTGGCTGTCATCCTCGTCCCCGTGTTGCTCATCGTGTGGTTCTTCACCAGGACCCCTGACGAGCCGAACATCCAGAAGGTTGACTGGAAGCCCGTGGCGACGTCAGCGCGCACCCATGCCGGGTACCCGGTGCTGGCTCCCAAGGAGGTGCCCGAGGACTGGCGGCCCACCAAGGCGAGGTATGCCAACAAGGGGGATCGATGGGTGGGAAACACCATCTCCGCGGGGAACAGGTGGGAATTGGGATTCCTCACCAGCGAGAACATCTACCTGGCCGTGAACCAGTCCGACGAGCCTGCCAAGGCTTACGTCGCCTCGGTGACGAGATCAGCCACCGAGGATGGGAAGGTCAAGGCGGGTCAGTACACCTGGACGAAGATGGTCAGCCCGGACGGCCGCACCCGTGCCCTGGTGACGAAGGTCGGTTCCTCGGCGGTTGTCGTCGTCGCGGATGCTGACTATCAGATTCTCACTGACTATGCGGGGATGCTGAAGACGTCTTGACCCCCGTCAGGCCTGGGAGTCCTCGGCCTCGGAGCGTGCCGCTTCGATACGGGCGCGAGCCCCGTCGAGCCAGGTCTGGCAGATGTCGGCGAGCTTCTCGCCGCGTTCCCACAGCTTCATGGTCTCGGCCAGGGAGATGCCGCCGGACTCCAGTCGGGTGACGATGCCAACCAGTTCGTCGCGGGCGGCCTCGTATGGGATCTCGGGCTCCTCGGAGGTGGGCTTCTCGGGTGCCGACTCGGACTTCTTCTCGCTCATGAATCCTCCTGGGACGGTGGTCGGTTGGGGGTACGTCGGTCGAGGGAATCGACGGTGACGCCGAGGGTGCCGTCGGACAGGTAGACCGACAGATTCGCTCCCGGATCGGTGTCATCGACGGAGGTGATGGAGTCGCCCTCGGAGTCGGCAAGGATGGCGTAGCCGCGATCCAAGGTGGCCTTGGGAGACATGGCGCGCACTCTCTCGAGCATGTGATCGACGTCGCGGCTCTCGGCGTCCAGGGCTCGATTGGTCGCGAGGCGAAGACGCTGCAGGGCCGAGTCGAGTTTCTCGGTGGTGATGTCGAGGGTGGCCGTGGGATTGACCATCACCGGTCGGGACCGCACCTGGGCGAGATGGGCCGCCTCGACGTCGACAAACCTCGTGACGGCTTGGCGAAGTCGGGTTCTTGCCATCTCGATGGCCTGGGACTCCTCCGCAGCGTCCGGGACGATGAGTTTGCCGGCATCTGTCGGTGTGGAGGCTCGCAGGTCGGCGACGAGGTCGAGGATGGGGTTGTCGCGCTCGTGGCCGATGGCCGAGACGACCGGAGTCTTGGTGGCGTAGACCGCTCGTACCAGGGCCTCGTCGCTGAAGGGGAGGAGGTCCTCGAGGGAACCGCCGCCGCGGGCGATGACGATGACGTCGACGGCGGGGTTGGCGTCGAGCTCGGCCAGGGCCGCGATGACCTGCTGGGCTGCCATGGGGCCCTGGACCAAGGTGTTGCGCACCACGAAACGGGCGGCGGACCAACGAAGGGTGGCGTGACGTTGAACATCTCGCTCGGCGTCCGAGCCGGCTCCCGTGATGAGGCCGATACTGCGTGGCAGAACAGGAATGGGCTTGTGAAGGGTGACGTCGAAGAGCCCCTCGGCCTCCAACAGACGCTTGCGTCTCTCCAACTGAGCGAGCAGCTGGCCCTCGCCGGTGGGAGTGATCTCGGAGACCTCGAAGGAGAGTCTGCCGCTGCGTGACCAGACCGTTGGGCGGATGAGGGCGGTGACCGTCATGCCCGACTCGATGGGCCCAGCGGCGTCGAGGACACGTCGATGGCAGGTCGCGGTGGCAGAGATCTCCTCGGTGGGGTCGCGCAGGGTGAGGAACTGAGTGGGGCCGGAACGACGGGTGACCTCGATGACCTGGGCCTGGACCCAAATGGCCCCGCAGCGTTCCACCCACCCCTTGACGGCGTTGACCACCCACGCCAGGGAGCGAGGGTTGTCAGCGGTGTTCGGCTCTGCCATGGGCGACACGGTATCCGAGGAGGACGACAGTCTGCAGGGAGTGGACCGGGCGCGAGGTGTCCTCTCGACCCCGCGGCGAAGAGGTGACACAGGTATGACGGGAATCGCATACGGCAGCGTGTCTTGAGGGCTTCTGGGCCTGATGACATGGTGATCCACTGTACGCACGTTGTCCGGGCCGCCTCCCATGGTGGCAGACGGCCCGGATGACGTGGGTGGATGGGATCAACTCATCTGATCAGGCTCCGGTGCGTGGCAGAGCGTGGCCTCCGCCGTTGTTCCCACCGTTGCTGGCAGAAGGAGCGGCTGTGGTCGGGACAGGGGCGCCAGGCTTGGGAGTCGGGGTGGGCGTCGGCTTCGGCGAAGGCTTCGGAGCGCAGGGGTCGATGCCCTTGGCAGGGTCGAACCTCTCGTCGTCAGCGTCCGGAGTCCACACCGGGAATCCCCGGGAGTCCTTCGAGTAGCTGCCCACCTCGTCGAGGTCGACGTTCCCGGGCTTGACCTCCTCACCCTCGTCGTCGTCATCATCGTCATAGGCCGGAGGACCGGACTGGATGACGGAGTGCTTGGGCTCGGGCATCTTGGAGTCGGCACCCTTGACGGCCTTCCAAATGGCCTTGTTGAAGACCTGCTCGTCAATGGTGTCCTCCTTCTCGGTGCTCTGCTCACCAGATTACTTGGCCAACGGGGCATCAGGTCCGTTGACCTTCGTCATGTCGTAGGAGGGACGAACAGCCGTGTAAGGCTTGAAGTTGGGCTTGTCGGTGAAGGCACCCGACATCGGGGTGGAGAAGGCGTCGAACTGGGTCAGCGGCCCGATGCCGAGGATCCCCTCCATGGTGCGCAGCATCGACACCGTCGAGTAGAAGGTGGAATCGACCCCGCCGGTACGGGTGTACGGGCTGATGACCTCACCAATGGTGCGGTGTGCGTCGACATGGTCGGGGCCGTTCTGGGCGTCATCCTCGGTGAGGAAGATCGCGGTGTCCTTCCAGATGGGGGAGTTGGAGACGGCTTCGACGAGCTGACCGACGGCCTGGTCGTTGTCGGCGACATAGGCCTGCGGGGTCGGGGCACCAACCTTGGTGGCCTGGGTGTGGTCATTGCCCAGCCGGATGAATTGGACCGTCGGAACGGTGCCGTTCTCCACCTGCTTGTCGAAGTCGGACTTCCACTCGTCGACGCGGGACTTCGGACCGCAGTTCTTGGCCATCGGCTTGAAGGAGTTTGCCGAGTCAGGGCAGGCGAGGGACCAGCCGATGTAGTCATGGTCGGTGTTCGGGTCGAGCACCTCCTTGTCGGCCGCGTGAGCCTTTCCGTTCTTGTCACGCTGGGTGTAGAAGCCGTAGTTGCGGAAGCTGATGTTGTTCTTCGACAGGTGCTCCCAGAAGTAGGCGTCATGCTCCTTGGCGCGGGCCTCCGGGTCATTGTGTTCGCTGGGGTACGGTGCGCCGCGTCCGGAGTAGTTGGACGGCCACATCTCCTCCGACCAAGGGTTCGAGTTGGCCTGGGAGACCCAGTTCCAGCCGTTGGCCGAGACCTCGGCGTCAGCGTAGAAGTTGTCGAAGGTGACGAACTGACGTGCCAGGGCTCGGGTGTTCGGGGCTGATTCCTCGCCGAAGAGGTTGAGGGTGGGATCGCCGTTGCCGCGGCCGTTGGAGCCCAGCTCCTGATCGAAGGTGCGGTTCTCGCGCACGACGTAGATGACGTGCTTGATCTTGCTCGACTTCGTGCCGATCTGGTTGGGGACGACGCTGCTACGAGCCGCATCATTGGCGGTGTTGTTCTTCTCGACGGTGGCTGTTTGCTTGGCCAGGGTGGCGGCGTCAGGCTCAGCGATGGTCGAGAGAAGGCCCTTGATCATGGACCCGGAGTACTGGTCCTCCGAGGTGCCGTTGGGGTCGGTCGGGTTCGGGTGGCCTGGGCCGTTGTTCGGGCCGGCGCCCAGCCCCTTGGCCGAGATGATGCTTAGTTTGCCGTCATGGTCGACAATCTGGGTCGGGTACCAGCCGGTCGGGATGTCTCCGGCGACTTTGTGGGTCACGGTGTTGATGACGGCGACCTCATTGTGACCGGAATTGGTGACGTAGAGGCGCTTGCCATCCTTGGAGAGGGTCAGGCCGGTGGGATTGGCGCCGACGAGCTTGGAGCCGTTGCGGTTGACGGGAATGGTGGCCGTCTGGTGATGGGAGGCCACGTCGACGACCGAGATGGTGTCGGCATCTCCGTTGGCGACGTAGAGGGTCTTGCCGTCAGGCGTCAGCACCGACTTGTTGGGGTGGAATCCCACATCGATCTTGTGGGTGGCCAAGGGCTGGGACTTCGTGATGTCGACCTCGGCGACGTCCGACCCGCCCTGGGAAGAGACGAAGGCCTTGGTGGAGTCCTTGGAGAGGGTGACCCAGACCGGACGGTGGCCGATGTGGGTGGTCTGCACCTTGTTGGTGGCCAGGTCGATGACCGAGACCGCATCGGCAAGTTGGTCTGCCACGACGAGGCGCTTGCTGTCCTTCGTGACGGCCAGGCCGGCCGGGTAGAGGTTGACCTTCTTGCGCTTCGGGCTGATGACCGGCATCTGGATGGCCGTGGTCTCCACGAGCTTGCCGCAGTCGAAGTGGTACGTGCGGATCTTGTGGTTGCCGGCGGCACTGGCGAACAGGTGCTTGCCGTCAGGGCTGAAGGCCAGGCCCATGTACAGGCTCTCGGGAGACTTGTAGGGGATGGTCTGTACGACCTTGCCGACGACCTGCAAGGACTGGGTTCCCTGGCCGTTGTTGCTGATGACGAGGTACTCGCCATCGGGGGAGAGGACCTCGTTGAGGGGGAGGTCACCGAGGGTGGTGAGCTGACCGACCGGGGTCAGAAGCTGACCGACAGTGGTGCGGCCGGTGGATCCCGAGGTGGGGCCGGCCTTCTCGTCGCTCGGGGCTGCGTTGGCCGGCGTGAAGGTGACGGTCGTTGCGATTGCGGTGAGGAGGACGCACGCCGAGGCGAGGCCACGACGCAGTCTTGCGGATGCGGGTGTGTCATCACTCATGGTTCAGAACTTAGGAAGTCGAAGTGGCAGATGACGGCCGTGAATGTGCACCTTCGAAGAATTATGGGTGAACGTGGCTACGGTGAGTCCTCGATGGGCGAACTCGAGGAGATTCGCCAGATGACGGCGTACCCGTAGACTCGGAGCCATGGCTGTTTCGGGGGCTGACACTGACAAGAAGCTGTTTCTCGCCGCACCGCGCGGTTACTGCGCGGGCGTTGATCGTGCGGTCGTGACCGTCGAGAAGGCGTTGGAGGCGTACGGTGCGCCGGTGTATGTGCGCAAGCAGATCGTGCACAACCGTCACGTCGTGGAGACCTTGGAGGAGCGCGGTGCCATCTTCGTCGACGAGCTCGACGAGGTGCCCGACGACGCCTTGGTGGTCTTCTCGGCCCACGGCGTCTCCCCCCAGGTCAAGAACGAGGCGGCCAACCGTGGTCTGCGGACCATTGATGCCACTTGCCCGCTGGTGACGAAGGTGCATCACGAGGCCAAGAGGTTCGCCAACGACGACACCCAGATCCTGCTCATCGGCCACGCCGGCCACGAGGAGGTCGAGGGGACGACGGGTGAGGCTCCCGAGAACATCACTCTTGTGCAGACCCCCGAGGACGTCGACGGTCTGCAGTTGGACCCTGATCGTCCGGTGGCGTGGCTGTCCCAGACGACCCTGAGCGTCGACGAGACGGTGGAGACCGTCGACCGGATTCGTCAGCTGCACCCGCAGCTCATCAATCCGCCGTCCGACGACATCTGCTACGCCACCCAGAACCGTCAGCATGCCGTCAAGCAGATGGCTCCCAAGTGCGACCTCGTCATCGTGGTGGGGTCGAAGAACTCGTCGAACACCGGCCGCCTGGTCGAGGTCGCCCTCGAGTCGGGGGCCAAGGCGTCCTACCGCGTCGACAACGCCGGCGAGATCAAGGAGTCCTGGCTCGACGGGGTCGACAGCATCGGTGTCACCTCGGGTGCGTCGGTGCCGGAGACCCTCGTCCGGGGGGTGCTCGACCTGCTCACCTCGAAGGGTTGGCCGCAGGCCGAGGAGGAGACCCTCATCGAGGAGTCACTGTCCTTCGCCCTGCCTCCGCAGCTGCGCAAGCGCCGCACGGCCGCCCGCTGAGCCCCTCAGGCAGGGGAGTCGTCCTCGCTCTGATGCTCCGTCAGTTCCGGCGCTGTGAGGGGGCGTACTGTCTCCTCGATCGGCGCAGGTGAGGAAATGTCCTCGTCGGTGACCCCGAGATCCTCGAACCGTCGGGCCTGGACGAGAACCCTCGTCTCCATGCCACCCAACAGGGTGTTGTAGGCGCGCACCGTCGAGTTGAGGGATCGTCCCATCTTGTCGAGATTGCCGGCCAGGGTTCCGAGTCTCTTGTGCAGGTCGCGTCCCAGCGCGGCGACCTCCGCCGCAGACCGTGCGACGGCTTCCTGACGCCATGCCAGGGCGACCGTTCTCAGCATCGGGATGAGAACTGACGGGCTGGCGAGCACGATTCCACGACGGTTGGCGTACTCGTGCAGATCAGGCATTTCCTGCAGGGCGGCCTGGAGGAAGGCATCGGACGGCAGGAAGCACACCACGAACTCCGGGGAGTCCAGGTCCGTGCGCCAGTACCCCTTGGCCGACAACTGGTCGATGTGGGTTCGCACGTGGCGGGCGAACCGGGCCATCTGGGCGTCGTACTCCTCGGGATCCTCGCACTCGGCGGCGTCGAGGAAGGCCGCCAGTGGAGTCTTGGCGTCGATGTGGATGCACCGATCACCCGAGAGTCTCACCGTCATGTCAGGACGCTGAGGAGTGCCTTGCGCGGTGGTCGTCTGTTGAGTCTGGAAATCGCAGTGTTCCAGCATTCCGGCCACCTCAGCGGTACGCTGCAACTGCATCTCACCCCAGGCACCGCGTACCTGCGGTTTGCGTAGGGCGGTGACGAGGCTGGCGGTCTCCTTGCGCAGGTTCTCCCCGGCGTTGCTCACCCCGGCGACCTGCTCGCGGAGGCTCGCCGTCATGGCTGTACGTTCCTGTTCCACCTCGGCCAGCCGCCGGTCCAGCCGTTCCAAGGCAAGGGACACGGGGGCAAGCAGGCGTTGGGCGTCATTCATCGTCCGCTGGGCCGCACGGGTGGCGCGTTCGTCCTGATCGGCCATGGATTGGGCGGATAGCGCCCGGAACTGTGTGGCCAGGGCGTCACGGTCGGCGGTGACTTTCTCGGCAGCTTCCAGACGCTCGGTGGCGACCTGCGCCGTCGTGGTGGCTTCGGCGACCCGCTGGGAGGCCCTCAACTGGGCGATGAGCCATCCGATACCCACCCCGATGACCAGACCAATGAGCCCGACAACGATGTTCGTCATGGCACGAGGGTCGCAGCCGCCTCCGACATGGTTGACGACGGTCGTGTTCCACCGTGGAGAACAACGGGTGATGGTTGAATAGTCGTCATGGTTGACACCGCGACTTCGGATCACATCCGCGACATCATCTCCTTCGTGGAGGCGTCTCCCACGTCGTATCATGCGGCTGCCGAGCTGGCGCGACGGCTTGACGGGGCCGGGTTCCAGAAGCTTGACGAGACCGAGTCCTGGTCGTCGGTCGAGGGACGTTGCTACGTGGTCCGTGACGGAGCGGTCATTGCCTGGGTCACCCCGGAGAAGGTCACTGACAAGGTTGGCGTCAGGATCGTCGGCTCCCACACCGACTCCCCGTCCTTCAAGCTCAAGCCGAATGCCACCGTCACCAATCAGGGCTGGCAGCAGGTCGGCATGGAAGTCTACGGCGGTGGTCTGCTGAACTCCTGGCTCGACCGTGATCTCGGCCTGTCCGGCCGTCTCGTCACCAAGGACGGCCAGGTGCATCTCGTGAGCACCGGCCCGATCCTGCGCATCAGCCAGTTGGCCCCGCACCTGGACCGCACCGTCAACGACGACCTCACGTTGGATCGTCAGCGTCACCTCATGCCGATCCTGTCGGTGGGTCGCCCCGACCTCGACGTCGAGGACCTGCTGTGTGCGGAGGCTGGCATCAAGCGTTCCGACCTCGCCTTCCACGACGTCTTCGCCCACCTGACCCAGTCCCCGGCCGTCATCGGGCCTTACGGGGAGTTCCTGGCCAGCCAGCGCATGGACAACCTGTCCTCGGTGCACTCCTCGATGGCCGCCTTCGTCGACGTCACGCCCACTGATGATGTGGCGCTCATGGCGTGTTTCGATCATGAGGAGGTCGGCTCGTCGACTCGATCCGGCGCCTGTGGGCCCTTCCTCGAGGACGTCCTGGTGCGGATTGCTGAGGGCCTTGGCATGACGGGTGCGGCTTACCGGGCGATGATCGCGAGGTCGTCGTGCGTGTCCTCGGATGCCGGCCACGGCGTGCACCCCAATTACGTCGAGAAGTTCGATCCTGCCAACCACCCGCTGCTCAACGAGGGCCCGCTGCTCAAGATCAATGCCAACCAGCGGTACGCCACTGATGGTGTCGGCGGGGCGCTGTGGAAGCGTGCTTGTGCGACGGCTGGTGTTCCGACCCAGGAGTTCGTGTCGAACAATTCGGTGCCGTGCGGCTCGACGATTGGCCCGCTGACGGCGACGAGGCTCGGCATGCTGACGGTTGACGTCGGTGTTCCGCTGATGTCGATGCACTCCACCCGCGAGCTCGCCGGCGTCAATGACCTGGAGTACATCACGGCTGCCCTGGCGGCATACTGGCAGGGAGCCTGAGGCCAGCGGTGTCGCCGTCGCCCTTGTCGGAGGCGGCGACTACCATGGCTCGACGTGGCACTTACGATTGGAATCGTCGGTCTTCCCAACGCCGGCAAGTCGACCCTGTTCAACGCGCTGACCAAGAATGACGTCCTGGCGGCGAACTATCCGTTTGCGACCATTGAGCCGAATGTCGGCGTGGTCGGGGTTCCGGACAAGCGTCTGGACGTGCTGACGGAGATGTTCCACTCCGCCAAGACCATTCCGGCGACGGTGTCCTTCGTCGACATTGCTGGAATCGTCAAGGGCGCCAGCAAGGGCGAGGGGATGGGCAACGAGTTCCTCTCCAACATTCGTGAGGCCGACGCCATCTGCCAGGTGACGAGGTGTTTCGACGACGACGTCACCCACGTCAATGGTCACATGGATCCTTCTGACGACATCGAGACCATCACCACCGAGCTGGTGCTTGCCGACCTGCAGACGATGGAGAAGCAGCTGCCCAAGCTGCAGAAGGAAGCCGCGATCAAGAAGGAGTCGCGCCCTAAGGCCGAGGCGTGGGAGCAGGCCAAGAAGGTGCTCGAGGAAGGCAGGACGATCTTCTCGTCCGGGCTTGATCCAGAGCCGCTGCATGATCTGTTCCTGTTGACGACAAAGCCTTTCATCTACGTCTTCAACTGCGATCAGGATCAGCTGGGTGACGCCGATTTCCAGGCCAGGATGGAGGAGCTGGTTGCTCCCGCCGAGGCGATCTTCCTGGACGCCGAGTTCGAGGCCGAGCTGGCCGAGATGGAGCCCGAGGATGCCGCCGAGTTCCTCGCCGACGCCGGTATCGAGGAGCCCGGTCTGGACAAGCTCGCTCGTGTCGGTTTCGACACCCTCGGTCTGCAGACCTTCCTGACTGCTGGGGACAAGGAGTCCCGAGCTTGGACGATCCGCAAGGGTGACACTGCTCCCGAGGCTGCCGGCGTCATCCACACCGACTTCCAGAAGGGGTTCATCAAGGCCCAGGTGGTGTCCTTCGATGACCTCGTCGAGTTCGGTGGAGAGAAGGAGGCCCAGGCCGCTGGAAAGTTGCGCCTGGAAGGCAAGGACTACGTCATGCAGGACGGTGACGTGGTGGAGTTCCGCACGGGGCTTACGTCTGGTGGGAAGAGATGAACTGCGACTCCTGCGGTCGCCAGGTGGAGCCACAGATGAAGTTCTGCGGCGAGTGCGGCGCTCCCGCGCCTGGTAGGTCGACAAACACTGTAAGTACTGGAGGCGGAGACGTCTACGGTGGCTTGTACCAAGCGGGGCGCGATGTAGTGCTCAACCCGCTGCCGGACGTTCCACCGACGGCAACATATGAGGCTGTCCCAAAATGGCGCAGCCCCTTCACCCAGGGACTACTTTCCTGGGCAGGGCTGATCGTTGGGTTGATGAGCTTGTTCCCGCTCTGGAAGGTGCTTGAGCCGGCCATAGGGCTGTTCAGCTCAGGGGCGGCGGGGGATCTGGACCCCGGTGTCAACATGGCGTGGTTGATCGCCTTCATGGTTCTGGTTCTGGTCCTGGCTCTGATCGGTAGATTACGCGGTGTGACTAAGAGCCAGCTGCGCAAGCCGTTGATGTTCGGGTGGGCGGTGAGTGGTTCGGGACGTCGTATAACGATTGAGAAAATCCGAGCGGGAAAGTGCCCTCTTTGCGGTGGCAAGATGCGGTACTACAACAAGCCGACGAAGTGGAATGATCACACGGATGCCAATGGGCGCAAGCGTCGCGAGGTGACGGAGCGTCTGCCCGCGCTTGAGTGCACGCGAAACCCGCGTCACTGGGTAGAAGTCGATCCAGCTGAGGAGGCAGAGTCATGAGCAGTCACGACGTGGTGGAGTTCCGGTTTAACGTGTAGTTCCGCTACTGCTTCTTGGGTATCCGGATGGTGAGTCGGGGCATTGTCCGCCCCCGTCGGCGTCAGATCCTGCCGGAGCACACGGTCACGGGGATTTGCTTCAGCGTATGGCTCGTAGAGCCTCAGCGCAGCGGGGTGGAACTCATTTCCGCCCGTCTCGATCCCCAGGTCATGGTCCATGAGTGCGCGCCCGACTCCTTGCCTTTGGGATTACGGGTGTACTCCAAGGGGGTCGATGTACCCATGCTCGGGTCTGTTTTCCAAGGACCAGTGAACGATGCCCAGGAAGTGGTCTTGTTCGTCGATGGTCAAGGCCACGCACCTGCCCTTCGACGGACAGTGCAAAGTGTGAGCCGATCTTCGTTGGTCGTCCCGTTGTCATGATGAATTCCCTGATACGCAGTTTGTCTTTCCCCGTTGTGTGGTCAATGAACCGAGCCGCGACGAAACGCGGGTTTCGGGGGACTGCTCAGCGGGTGCGCATCTGCGCGAACGCCTGTATGGGCAAAAGTACAGCGGTGCCTTTTGCGGTGGTTCTGCCTGCGGTCTGATTGGCAGAATTGCTGCTGAGTGACCGATCTAGAGCCTGCTGATTGACTGATATTAACTCGGCTAAGTGGCTGATTCAGGTAGTGGCACTGGTAGGGTCATGACCATGGAATACACCCGTCGTATCGTCGATGGCGAGCTGGATGAGCTGTTCGGCGAGATTCCCGCTCTCGCCTTGGATGGCCCCAAGGCGGTCGGCAAGACCACCACCGCGCGCCAGAGAGTACGCACCGTGGTCCAGCTCGATCGTCGTGCCGAGGCGGAACCCGTTGCAGCCGATCCGTCGATCATCCTGCGCCGCCCTGAACCCGTTCTGTTGGATGAGTGGCAAAAACTGCCCGCCGTGTGGGACGTGGTGCGGCATACGGCTGATGAGGATCCTCGCGGCGGGCGTTTCCTGTTCGCGGGCAGTGCTTCCCCTCAACGCGGTGCCACGGCGCATTCGGGCGCAGGAAGGATCGGAAGGCTGCGGATGCGGCCCATGACGCTTTCTGAACGAGGAGTGGTGGAACCTACTGTCAGTCTCGGCGGACTCCTGTCTGGTGGGGAAGTGCGCTTTGCCGGAGATACCACCTTCGCCTTGGCCGACTACGTCGAGGAGATCTGTGCTTCCGGTTTCCCTGGCCTGCGAGGGCTTGGGGCTCGTGCGTTGCGGTTCCAGCTGGAGTCCTACCTCCGCAATGCCGTGGACCGGGAAGTTGCGGAGCAGGGACTGGCGGTACGTCGGCCAGAGGCGATGATGGCATGGTTGCGTGCCTATGCCGCCGCCACCGCATCGACCGCCAGCTACTCCCAGATCCTGGATGCTGCCACACCTGGCGAGAGCGAGAAACCTGCCCGGTCCACTGCCAACAGCTACCGTGACGCCTTGGCGTCGTTGTGGCTGTTGGACCCAGTCCCCGCGTGGAGTCCGACGGGCAGCCTGATGAAGCGGTTAGGGGCCAGCCCCAAACACCATCTTGCCGATCCTGCGCTCGCCGTCCGGCTTCTCGGGCTGACTGCTGCTGCGCTGCTCGATGGTGAGGGCAAGCCGTTGGCATCGGCGACAGGAGGGCTGCTCGGCCCATTGTTCGAGTCCTTGGCCACCCTTTGCCTTCGGGTTCCGGCGCAAGCCGCCGAAGCCGAGGTATTTCACTTACGCACCCGCAATGGGGATCATGAGGTTGACCTGATTGTGGTTCGGCCGGATGGCCGTTTCCTGGCCGTTGAGGTCAAACTCGCGGCGACTGTCGAGGACGCTGACGGCAAGCACCTTCGCTGGCTGAGGGAGAGGGCGGGGGATCGGATGTTGGATGCTGTCATCGTCAACACGGGACCCCACGCATATCGACGCGCAGATGGAATCGGCGTCGTGCCCCTGGCGTTGGTGGCTCCGTAGTTCCCCACGCTGAAGCCGTCGGCACCGAGGAAACAGACGTTGGTCCTGTTCGGAACTTGGTGGAGTTCCGCTTCAACAACTAACCTCTGGAGTTGGAATCGCATTCTGCGGTGTCACTCAATTCGAAAGTCACGGCGTCGATGTTGTCTTCCATTTCCAGGCCGGGGTAATGCATATCGAGGGCTTGGTGTAGCTCGGTCAATGAGGCGAAGCCGTCCCGTTGTGCTTGTTCCTCAGTGAGGTCGCAGCGGCGTGTGGCAAGCACGGAGAAATCACCTGGCCTGTCGGGCCGTAGACCGCGACGATAGCGTCGATGGGGTCTTCTGGGCACGTGGCCGCGTGGTTGGCAGGGCGGAGATCTCGCCGCATGGGCCGCCGAGGAAGTGGAAGGCGTTTAAGCCAAGCACGATCTGGCCCGATCTGGTCAGCAATGCTGCAGCGACTGTGTGGTTGTTGTCATCGTTGCACTGCTTTGCACAGGCAGTGGCCGTCTCTACGAGCTGGCGGAGTCCGGCGGTGATCATGTCCCAACGGTATCAATCGGAGTGCAAGCCACACCGAAGCCGGAGAATGCGTAGCCACGGGCTTGCGCCTTGGATGTCTGGTATGCGCCGGCATCCGACCGAGCTCTGTTTCAACGTGAAAGCCCCTTGGTCAGAGCCTTGCGGGGACGAAAGTGATCAGCCGCTGTTCATTCTTGCCGACACGGTAGGGCATCCGTACGGTCTGCTTGTGCGGTGATGGGCGGGGGGTTAGTCCGCAAGTTCGTCAAGTCTATGCGCTCATGTTTGTAAGGTTTGGAAGCTCGCATTTGCTAAGTCGAGAGCATGGAGCTGGATGGATTTGTTCCCCGTCGTATCAGCGATCTTCTTGCTGAGCAGATGCGGATCGAGCCGGTGATCGCCCTGCATGGCCCGCGGTCGGTGGGAAAGTCGACGGTGCTGCGCGGCTTCGCCGAGGTGGTTGGCGGTTCGGTGATCGACCTCGACGACGTTGAGGTGCGTGAGGCGGTCCAAGGCAACCTAGCGGCCACGGTGAGCGTCGGAGCTCCAGTGTGCATCGACGAGTATCAGCGAGTCCCTGATGTGCTTGATGTGCTCAAAGCGCGGTCGAATCGTGAGGGGAGCCTTCCAGGGACGGCTGTCGTCACGGGCTCCACGCGCCAGGATGCTCTGCCGGCGACAGCGCAGGCGCTGACTGGACGGCTTCACTCGCTAGTCATCTGGCCGCTCTCGCAGGGGGAGCTTGGGGGAGTGCGAGAGAACCTGCTCGAGGTGCTCTCGGGCGATGCCTGCGCTGTTGTCCAGGCTGTTCCGGCGTCAGCCACGACGCGGCCGGAGTATGTCGATCGCGTGTGCTCCGGGGGAATGCCCCTGGCGCTGCGTCGGTCCGGAGCAGCGCGGAGTCGGTGGTTCGACGACTTTGTCCGGGCCTCCGTCGAGCGTGATGTAGTCGAGCTCAGCAAGATTCGTGAGCGTCAGGCCCTTGCGGATCTCTTGGGGTACGTGGCGGGGCAGACCGGTCAGCTGCTCAACGTGACAGCGGCGGCCGAGAAGATCGGCGTCAGTCGCCCAACCGCAGAGGCTCACGTCCGGCTCCTCGAGGACCTATTCCTGATTGTGCGTCTCCCGGCCTGGGGGAAGACTCTCCGCTCCAGGGTGAATGCCAAGCCCAAGGTCCATGTCGTCGATTCCGGTCTGGCTGCCCGCCTGCTCCGGCTCACTCCGGATCGGCTCACCGGAATCGACCCGACCTCACTCACGGATTTCGGATACTTGCTGGAGACATTCGTCGTCGGGGAGTTACGCAAGCAGGCGTCGTGGCTCGATGAGCCTGTCGCGCTGGGACATTGGCGGACGAGCGACGGTGCGGAGGTTGATCTGGTGGTCGAGTACGACGACGGTCGGGTTGTCGCGTTTGAGGTCAAGGCCAGTGAGCGTGCTCCTGGCAAGGACTTCCGCGGTCTGGCCCAACTTCGTGACTTGCTGGGGGCAAGGTTCATTGGCGGCATTGTGCTGACCACCGGTAGCCGCTCGTACACCTACGAGGAGCGGTTGCACGTGATGCCCGTCGACCGGCTCTGGACGCCAGTGCCGTCCTGAATGGATGTGTAGATGGTTCTGCGTGCCGGAACTTGGTGGAGTTTAGATTTCAATGTCTGATAACGGGCCTCAGTCGGCCCACTGCCGAGAATCATTTTCGCCTCTTGAGGGCCCGTTTTCTGGTCGTGCGTCGTCCCTCCGGGGGTAAGAGCCTTCGCTCGCGTGTGAGCGCGAAGCCAGAGGTTCACGTTGTTAAATCAGGGTTGACCGCTCGTTTACTCCGGCTCTCTCCCCCCGGAGACACCCACCGGCATTGACCCGACGTCACTCATCGACTTCGGGCATCTACTCGAAATCTTCGTGGTTGGGGAGTTGCGCAAGCAGGCCTCCTGGTTGGAGGAGCCTGTCACGCTCGGGCACTGGCGCACGAGTGGTTCGTACGAATGGGCTGGATGTTAGAGCATGGAACAATAATTGTTCCATGCATATTGGGACGCTAGTTGTCCTCTTGGTTGTCTGTGTAGTCGTCCGGATCGCGATGACGAAGTTGAAAGCTGCGTTCGCTCGTGACCACCTTCGAGGCCTCGCGGCCACGAAAGAGATCAGCTTTGCGTCTGCGGCACTCGCCGTAGCGACCATGGTTATCGTTCCGAGGTCTGCGTTGGTGGTCTCTCACGTGGCGCTCATCGCTATGAGCACGGCGTATGTAACGCGCAGACTCCTCCAGGGAGCCGAGCGCCAGGGCTCCACAACAGTGCGCACGTACGTGCGATATCGCTGCGATAGGACATGGCAAGAGACAAAGTCCAAGGCCAAACGGGCTCTTCAGGATCCAGGGTGTAGTCGGGGTCTGAATCCTCCGGTCTCCAGGAGG